>Ga0209537_1002869_pt1 | contig 16606 bp, 16 predicted proteins | sample BioPla4DNA1_FD_187698 | JGI IMG/M metagenome (GOLD analysis project Ga0209537, IMG submission 187698) | Biogas fermentation microbial communities from Germany - Plant 4 DNA1 (SPAdes) (version 2) | ecosystem: Engineered > Bioreactor > Anaerobic > Digestate | place: Bielefeld, North... | reverse complement strand
TAGTAGGTAAGCTTAGTATTTCATCCAGCATACCTTCTACTTCCTTTTTAGAAGTGTTGCTAATTATATATCTTGCCTTCAATATGGAAGCTGGATTCATACTAAACTCGTCTAATCCCATGCCTAGTAGTACGGGTATTAGCTTTTCATCTCCTGCTGCCTCACCACACATACCTACCCAGATACCTGCCTTATGCCCATTGTCTATAGTCATCTTTATAAGCCTTAATACAGCTGGGTCGTACTGGTTATAGAGGTGGGATATCTCTTGGTTGCCCCTATCTACCGCTAATGTATACTGAATTAAATCATTGGTTCCAATACTGAAAAAATCTACTTCTCTTGCAAAAATATCTGAATGAATTGCTACAGAAGGAATTTCTACCATTATTCCTACTTCTATATCCTCATTAAAGGGGATATTTTCCTTCCTTAATTCTTCCTTGGCTTCTTCCAATATCCTTTTAGCTTCCCTTACTTCCTGTATATTAGATATCATTGGAAACATTATTTTAATATTCCCATAGGCAGAAGCCCTTAATAAGGCCCTTAATTGAGTTTTGAATATATCCCTTCTATCTAGGCAAAGCCTAATGGCCCTATAGCCTAAGAATGGATTCATCTCTTTTGGAAGCTCTAAGTAAGGTATATCCTTATCCCCGCCTACATCTAGTGTTCTTATTACTATGGGTTTTCCTTCCAGTCTTTCTGCTACAACCTTATAGGCTTCAAATTGTTCATCCTCCGTTGGCAAGCGGTCGTTATCCATATAAAGAAACTCTGTCCTGTATAGTCCTACTCCTTCTCCATCATTTTCTATAACATTATCTACATCTTTTGGGGTACCGATATTAGCAGCTATTTCCACCTTTACTCCGTCTTTAGAGATGCTTTCTTTTCCTTTCATTTGCCTAGTTTGTTGCTTGAATTCTTCATACTTTTCCTTTTCCCTTTGGTAGAATTCTACCTCATCTTGGGAGGGATTGATTAAAACAATGCCCTTACTTCCGTCGACTATCATAAAATCCCCATTTTTAGCTATATTGGTTATATCCTTTACCCCTGCTACTGCTGGTATTTCTAGACTCCTTGCCATAATGGAGGTGTGGGAAGTCCTTCCACCAAGTTCAGTTACTATTCCTATTACTTTATCCTTATCCATTTGAGCTGTATCAGAAGGTACTAAATCCTCTGCTACAATTATGGATTCTTCCTTTATATTTCTTAGGTCGTTTCCTTCTATCCCGTATAGTATCCTGATTAGTCTCTGGGATATATCCTTTAAGTCTAAAGCTCTTTCCCTTAAATATTCATCATCTATATTCTCAAATAGGCTTACATATTGATCTGTTACCTCTTTTAATGCCCATTCTACATTGACCTTTTCTTCCTTTATTTTTCCTTTTATGCCATCAATATATTCTGGATCCTGAATCATCATCTTATGAGCATTGAATATTTCTGCTTCTTCTTCACCAATATTTTCCAAAGTCTCTTCATAAAGATTTTCTAGTTCCTTAATTCCTTGTTCAATGGCAGTATCTAATCTCTCAATCTCACCTTCTAAGTCATCTATTGTCTTTTTTTCTATCTTGATTTCAGCTTCTTTATAGACTAATACCTTGCCTAGGGCGATTCCTGCTGATGTTCCTATGGCTTTCATGGAAATGCCTCCTATTCGTTAAAATTATCTTTTATAAGTTTTGCCAAAGCTTCTACAGCCTCCTCAGCATCGCTGCCCTCAGCCTTTATGGTTATAGTGTCCCCTTTTGCAGCCCCCATACTCAGTACTCCCATTATGCTCTTAGCATTATATTCTTTGCCATCCTTTTCAACGGTTATATCAGCAGTAAATTTAGAAGCCTCCTTTACGAATAAACTTGCTGGTCTAGCATGAAGACCTGTTTCATTAGTTAATGTTACTTCTTGTTTAACCATAATAAATTTCCTCCTTTAAAATTTTTATATAATAATTATTATTTAATTTACATGGTTTTAATTTAAGCATACCCAGTATGCATATAAACATTTACAATTGGTTAAAAAGTTTTATTTGAAATTTATGAAAAGGTTTGCATAAAAAAGTGAGGCGTAATTTTCGCCTCACTAGTATTCCTTAAATAATTCTTTTTTAGCATTACATAATGGACAAATGTCTTCTTCGCCAGTTATGGTAATAAATCCACATACTGGACATAGTAATATGACATCTGCTTCTAAATCCTTACCTTGGTCTACAGCTTCCTTTGCTTTCGTAAATAGTTCTGCATGTACTTTTTCTGCTTCTATAGCATATCTATAAGCTGAAAGTGCAGTCTTTTCATTCTGCATTTCTGCTACAGCTATGTAAGCAGGGTACATTTGTTCTACCTCGAATAACTCTCCATTAATGGCTCCTTGTAAATTCTCTGATGTGGAACCATAACCAAATTCTCCACCAGAAGTTACATCAAAAGCTCCTACTTCATCCTTTAAAGCTTTAAAATGTAATGTAGCATGTACCTCTTCAGCATCGGAGGTTGCCATAAACAACCTTGCTACTGTTGGGAAGCCATCTTTTTCAGCTTTTTGTGCCCAAATTCTGTACCTCATATGTGCTTGACTTTCTCCACCGTAAGCCGATCTTAAGTTGCTTGCAGTCATAGCGTTCATATGTATTCCCCCCTTTACATACATGGTTAACATACTACCTCAGATATATTATAACCTTATTTACTTGATAAGTCTAGATATATTAATCTTCGACAAATTTTTATGGTGGAATTTTAATTAATTATTAGCCTTTTCCTCCACCAAAAAACAAGCTACATGGTGATTGTTTCCAACTTCCGTTAATTCTGGATCTTCTTTGAAACACCTATCCATGGCATAATTACAACGTGCTGCAAACCTACAGCCAGGTTTTGGATCTATAGGCGATGTTATTTCCCCTTTTAATATGATCCGTTCTCTTTTACTCTTTATGCTAGGCACTGGAATGGCAGATAGTAATGCTTGGGTATAAGGATGAAGGCTATTTCTAAATAATTCATCTGCAGGTGCCTTCTCTACTAATTTCCCTAGATACATTACTGCAATATTATCTGAAATATGCTTAACTACGGATAAATCATGGGTAATGAAAAGGTAAGTTAAACCCAACTCTTCTTGTAAATCCTGCAGCAAGTTCAATATCTGGGCTTGTATGGAAACATCTAGTGCTGATACGGGTTCATCTGCTACTATGAACTTTGGTCTTAAAGCTAAAGCCCTTGCAATTCCTATACGCTGTCTTCTTCCACCATCTAATTCATGGGGATAGGCATTGACCAATCTCTTAGCCAAACCGACTAAATCCATTAAGCGTAATACTTCCTTTTCTAATTCAGAATTCTTTTTCTTTACTATATTATGTATAATCAAAGGTTCAGCTATTATTTCCGATACTGATAGTCTAGGATTTAGTGATGAAAAGGGGTCTTGGAATATTATCTGCATATCCCTTCTAAGTTTAATCATCTCTTTTTTATTAAGCTGACTGATGTTTTTATCTTCGAAATATATTTCTCCTTCAGTAGGTTCTAAAAGCCTCAATATAACCCTTCCAATGGTGGATTTTCCACAACCTGACTCCCCTACAAGGCCCAATGTCTCCCCTTTCTCCATTTCAAAATCTACTCCATCTACTGCATGCAACATACCCTTTGGGGTACTGAAATACTTTTTAATTCCCTTTACTTTTAATATTGATTCTGCCATTATAGTACCTCCTTTGCTTCCATAACGCCTTCATATATCAAGCATTTTACCATATGGCCTTCTTCTATATTAGTTACAATGGGTTTCCTTTCCTTGCAAATATCCTGGGCATGAGAACACCTAGGATGGAAAGGACAACCGGAAGGCAGATTGGTAGGATCTGGCATAAGCCCCTTTATAGGCTTTAATCTCTCCACATCATGCTCTAAGCTTGGTATGGAGCCAAAAAGGCCTATTGTATAGGGATGTTTAGGATTTTCAAATAATTGCTCCAGTGTTGCATATTCTATTACCTCTCCCGCATACATTACAGCTACCTTATCGCATGTTTCCGCTACAATTCCTAAATCGTGGGTTATAAGGATCATAGCCGTGTTAAACTCTTCCCTTAAATTCCTCATAAGCTCCAATACTTGAGCCTGTATGGTAACGTCTAAGGCTGTAGTAGGCTCATCAGCAATAAGTAAGCTGGGGTTACAAGCCAAGGCAATGGCGATTACAACCCTTTGTTTCATTCCTCCTGAGAATTGATGGGGGTAATCTATGGCCCTTTCCCTTGGTATTCCAACCAATTCCAACATCTCATGAGCCTTTTCCATGGCTTCATCAGTAGATAAACCCTGGTGAATTTCAATTCCCTCAGCTATCTGCTCACCTACAGTCATGACTGGATTTAAGGAAGTCATAGGGTCCTGGAATATCATGGATATCTTATTTCCTCTGATACTTCTCATCTCTTCTTCAGATAGTTCTAATAGATTTTCTCCGTCAAAATGTATCTCTCCGCTTATAATTTTTCCTGGAGGATTAGGAACTAGTCTTAATATACTTAAGGCAGTAGTAGTTTTTCCTGCTCCCGTTTCTCCTACTAAGCCTAAAGTCTCACCTCTTTTAAGAGTCATGTTTAGGCCATTTACCGCTTCTACTACCCCCTCATCGGTAATATAGTGTACTACTAAATCTTTTATTTCAAGAATATTATCACTCATATACTTCCCTCCTTTACTGCTTTAACCGTGGATCCAGTGCATCTCTTAGACCATCACCTAACAAGTTTAATGCCAGTATTGTTATTACAATAGCTAAACCCGGAAAAGTTGTAATATGGGAAGCCTCCCATAGGTAGGTTCTTCCATCTGACAACATGGAGCCCCACTCTGGTCTAGGTTTAGGTACTCCTAAACCTATAAAGCTTAGACCAGCCGTAGAAAGAATCGCTGTTGCCACTCCCAGAGTCCCTTGAACGATTACAGGAGCCAAGGCATTGGGAATTATATGTTTTGTAATTATCCTAAAATCCGATGCACCTATAGCCCTTGCCGCTTCTATAAACTCTTGGTCTTTTACTGTAAGTACAGAAGCCCTAACTATTCTTGCATAACCAGGAATAGATGAAATTCCAATGGCTAACATCAGATTGAATAGATTTGCACCTAGGGCCGTAACTATAGCTATGGCCAATAATATACTTGGAATTGCCAGGAAAATATCCATTGCCCTCATAATGAGGTTGTCCACTCTTCCCCCATAAAAACCAGCTATTGCACCTAGGGTTCCTCCTATTAACACTGCAATACCTACCGCAACTACTCCCACCATTAAGGAAATCCTTCCGCCATGGATTATCCTAGCAAATATATCTCTACCGAAGTTATCCGTTCCTAGCCAGTTTTCCCTAGATGGGCCTTGCAATCTATTAGCAGTATTTTGCTTAATAGCCACTTCTTCATAATCGGCAATTTGATTTGCAAATACAGCAAGTAAAATCAATATTATCATTATAATTAAACCGATCATAGCCATATGGTTCTTTTTAAGCCTTCGCCAAACTTCGCCCCACTGGGATCTTTTCTTTCCAGCTTGGGATTTTAAATTGGTATCCTTTTCCGTTGTCACACTAGAACTCATATTATGCCCTCCTTATCTGTATTGAGATTTTATCCGTGGATCTAAGAATGCATACAAGATATCCACTAATAGGTTCACAATACTAAATACTACCGACATGAATATAACCGATGCCAATACTACAGGAGTATATTTTTGCTTAATAGCTTCTACCATAAGCCTTCCAACTCCAGGCCATGAGAAAACGGTTTCAGTCAATACCGCTCCCCCTAAAAGATAACCAAACTGAAGCCCTATTACGGTCACTACTGGTATTAGGGCATTTTTCAAAGCGTGTTTATTTATAACCCTTCTTTCAGCAACCCCTTTTGCTCTGGCAGTTCTTATGTAGTCTTGCCTTATTACCTCTAACATGGATGAACGAGTCATCCTGGTTATTATGGCAGCCACTCCTGTACCAAGGGTAATTGCAGGTAGTATTAAGGATGCAAATCCAACGTCTCCTCCAGAAGGCAATAACCCCAGTCGAACGGAAAATAAAAGTATTAACATTAATCCCAACCAGAAATTAGGCATGGACACTCCCAATAAGGCTAAAACCATGGTGATACTGTCTAGTAATGAATATTGTCTAGTAGCAGATATAATACCAATGGGTATACCTATAGCAACAGCTAGCAATAAACCTGCTGTAGATAGTTTTAAAGTAGCTGGGAATCTAGAAAAGACTTCATTAAAGACTGGTTTTCTCGTTGAGTAGGATCTACCAAAATCACCTTTTAAGGCATTTTTTAAAAATCTTAGATACTGGATAATAAATGGATCATTAAGTCCCATTTCCTCTCTTAGTTTTTCCACTTGTTCTTCTGGAGCATTTTCTCCTAGTATTATTAAAGCTGGATCCCCCGGAGTAAAGAACATAATACTATAAACTATAAAAGTAACTCCTATAATTACTGGTATCAACATTAACAGCCTTCTAATTATATACTTATGCATTGTTTCCCTCCTTCGTTTGTAAGCCTGAGAATATCAATGGCATGGAGTCCTATAAAAGGACTCCATTGCCCACTAATCTTATATTTTATTTAAAACCTACGTTAACCAACTTATGATGTCCTGCTGGATGCAGTCTAAAGCCTTCTATATTGCTTTGAACTCCAGCATTTTGGGTTTGGAAATATAGGAATATTTGAGGAGCATCTTCTACTATTATCTCTTGAGCCTTTGCATATGCTTCTAACCTTTCATTTTCATCTATGGAAGTTCTTCCCTTATCTAGTAGTTGGTCTACTTCTGCGTTAGTATAGAAGGTTCTGTTACCAGCTCCGCCATGCTGTGAACTGTGGAACAAGGCATATAGTCCGTAGTCAGCGTCTCCAGTTACTGTAACCCATCCTAATATGAACATGTCATGCTCTCCAGCAGCCGTTCTTTCAAGATAAGCTCCCCACTCTACTTCTTCTATTGTAACGTCTACTCCTACTTCTTTAAGTTGAGCTTGAACTAATTCAGCAATTCTAACCCTTACTGGGTTATCGTTAGTCCAGATACTAGTTTTAAATCCATCAGGATATCCAGCTTCTGCTAATAATTCCTTAGCTTTTTCTGGATTGTATTCATATCCCGATAAGCTTTGGTTATAGCCATATACCTTATCGTTAATAGGTCCTGTAGCCTTTGTACCGGCTCCCTCTAATACTACCTCTATTATCTCATCTACATTAATTGCGTGGTTAAGGGCCTTTCTAACTCTTACATCGTCGAAAGGTGCTTTCTTAGTATTGAATCCTATGTATGATGTTGATAAGGACTCCTCTTCAATTAGTACTAGCTTATCATCTTCTCTAACCTTGTCCAAATCGATTGGCTCTATATCGTAAGCAATGTCAACTTCTCCAGTTTTCAAACCAATAGTTCTATTAGTTCCTTCTGGTATATTTCTGAATACTAAGGTTTTAACCTTTGCAGTTTCTCCAAAATAGTCGTCAAACCTTTCTAGTGTAACCTTATCTCCAGCATCATGGCTTACAAATTTGAAAGGTCCAGTTCCTACAGGATTATTTTGATAATCGTCCCCAGCCTCTGTAACCGCCTTCTCATTTAATATGGAGGCAGCTGTATGGGCCAAGTGTGCCAATATAGGTGCAAAAGGTTCTTTAGTCTTAATTATTACAGTATAATCGCCTTCAATTTCAACCGATTCTACAGCTCCAACTATGTGGGCTACTTCTGGTGAATTCATCATCCTGTCTAAACTGAATTTTACGTCGCTTGCTTTTAGCTCTTCACCATTATGGAACTTAACACCTTCTCTCAGCTTAAATTTCCAAGTGGTTTCATCTACTTGCTCCCAACTTTCTGCTAGACTTGGCTCTATCTCCATGTCTTCAGTTGCTTCTACTAGGGTATTATAGATTTGCTTATTGACTCTAGAGGAAGGCTGGTCATTAGATGCATGGGGATCTAATGATTTAGGATCTGCTCCCTGAGCCACTACTAGCGTATCTTTTCCACTTCCACCAGTCTCTTGGCTACCACAAGCTGTTAGGGTAAGCACTAAGACTAGCAAAATGGACAGAACTAAAAAAGTTCTTCTGTTGAACACAAAATCTCCCCCTTACTTATTTATATTTTATTTTAAATTAAGATTAAATCTTAATTTAAAAACAAAATAAAACCCCTACTCATCCTTATGTAATGTTAAATTTTAACGTAAGCGACATTGTCTGCCAGCTTGATAATTCCTTGCTAAAGTACCGTTAAAAAAATTATATTCCACTTATAAGGTTTTGTAATATATTCTGACTAGTGTGACTTGGGTACAATATTTGAGTTATTGGACTTGTTGCACTTTTCTACCAATTTCGCCGATTACTTTTTAAAAAAAGGTAGAGGAAATCCTCTACCCTTAATAATATTTTTTTCTATTTAGCTCTTCTTGCACAATCATAAGGGCTTCTCCAAATCTCTGGAAATGGACTATTTCCCTTTCTCGTAAAAACCTTAAGGTATCCGTTACTCCTGGATCATCACTAATTTTTATAAGCCATTCATAGGTTGCCCTTGCTTTTTGTTCTGCTGCCATATCCTCATGTAGATCTGCTATAGGATCGCCTTTGGAATTAATAAACTTTGCAGACCAAGCATCCCCTGCCGCATTATGAGGAAATGGGCTTTTCCCATGGTTTACAAAATGGGCTTCAAAGGGAGTTCCCTTAATTTGATCTATAGTCGCATCCTTTACCAACTTCCAAACCAAGGTCCCTATTATCTCCCAATGAGCCAACTCCTCCGTACCTATATCCGTTAGAAGAGCCTTGGCTTGGTTAGTGGGCATGGTCCATCTTTGGGTTAAGTATCTAATTCCAGCTGACAATTCTCCATCAGCTCCACCAAATTGCTCTATTATCATGGCAGCTAAAGTAGGGTTGGTTGTATCTACTCTAACCGGATATTGTAACCTCTTCTCATATATCCACATACTTTCCCCTCCTTATATATCGAAATTTACTTCCCAGGGCCAAGGCCCATTGATATAGGACCAAGGACAGCCGCTCTTACCAGTAAAAGTTAACAAGCCATATCTTGCCTCATATAAAGATGTAAGCTCATCATATCTTTGGGAATAGGTGTTGTGAAGCCTAAGGGCTTTTTCATCTTCTGGATGGGTATCCAAATATAGATTGATTTCCACCAATAGGAAGCCTACTTCCATTATCTCCTTTAATAAAGCCATTTGTTCTCTATCCATAGTATCTACCTTCCTCTAAATCCCTTTTTTTGTAGGGCATAAATAATTCTGGAAAGAGAGTACCCCTCATAAGGGCTTCGCTGGGGCTGTATACCTGATTCATAATTTGGAAAGGAATATAAACTCTAGCAAGTTGCTTTTGCCTGCCCCTATCATAATAACCTCCATTCATCTATAATCCCCCTTGTCTATATTTTAATTTTGGCTCTAGTACCATATTACGTTAAAGATATCTATTGGTTACAAGAAATAGGTTTAAAGTAGTAACAAAAATAAACTTTTATCATATTATGGTAGTAAGTAGTAAATAAAATGGACTACTTCATTTAATTTGAGGGAGGTTAAATAAATGAATGCTAAAAGGCTAATTCCCCTGACCCATCTTCCCATAGGAGAAACAGAAAGAGTTAAATATATTGAAGATAGCCATATGAAGAGGAGATTTTTGGATTTAGGATTAACCCCTAATACCATAGTTAAAACTGAAAGATACAGCCCCTCTGGTAATCCAATTGCTTATAGGTTTCGAGCTACCATCATTGCTATCCGAAGGGAAGAAGCAGAAAATATTTTTGTAAGCAGATAATAGTTGGTTGTAATATTAATAGGAAGGGTGGAGGATATTTTTATGGAAGATATTAAATTGGATAATTTAGAAAATAAGATTACCATCGGATTAGCCGGTAATCCAAATACAGGGAAGAGTACCCTCTTCAATCGTCTAACGGGTTTAAAACAACATACAGGAAATTGGCCAGGGAAAACTGTAAGCAGTACAAAAGGTTACTTTGCTTATAAGGGAAGGAAATATACTTTGGTAGATTTACCTGGTACATACTCTCTCTTTATTAATTCCCAGGAAGAGGAAATAGCCAGAGATTTTATTTGCTTTGGTAATCCTGAAATAGTCATAGTTTTAGTAGATGCTACAAGTTTGGAAAGAAATCTAAACTTAGCCCTTCAAATTATGGAGGCTACAGATAATGTAATAATGTGTGTGAATTTGATGGATGAGGCTGAGAAAAAGGGGATTAGCATAGATATTAAGAAATTAGAAGAAAAACTAAATATACCTATCATCCCTACAGTAGCTCGGATAGGTGAAGGAATTGAATCTTTACTTAAAACTATAGATAGTATAGTCAGTGGAGAACTCAAAATTAAGCCTAATAAGACCATATACGACGAATTCACAGAAAGGGCTATAGGAGAAATAGAAAATGTATTAAAGACAGAATTAAATTCTGCTTTTAATCCGCGCTGGATTGGGCTAAGATTGTTAGACGGAGATTTAAATATGAAAAAAGAAATAAAAAATATCCTACTAAAATCAAATAGCGGGTACTCCTTTAATCAAATTGAGAATATCCTTAATACATATGATGATTTAGGAGAAAAGATTGTTATTAGATTATACGATAGGGCCGAAGCCATTGCCAAGGATGTGGTGATACATAAAGCTAGCAACAAGGAAAGACTGGACAAAAAATTAGATGATATACTAACCAATAAATTTACCGGATATCCTGCTATGTTACTATTATTGGGGATTATATTTTGGATTACTATAGTTGGAGCTAATTACCCATCAGATTTGCTTTCTGAGCTCTTTTTTAGACTAGAGCCAAAATTAAGCCAAGTTTTTCTATCCTTAAATCCACCTAGTTGGCTCCATGGTATATTGATAGATGGTGTATATAGAACCTTGGCCTGGGTTATATCCGTTATGCTCCCTCCTATGGCCATTTTTTTCCCACTGTTTACCTTATTAGAAGACTTAGGTTATTTGCCAAGAATAGCCTTTAATCTAGATAATTTCTTTAGAAAAGCAGGTACACAGGGCAAACAAGCCTTGACCATGAGTATGGGATTTGGCTGTAATGCTGCAGGAGTCATCTCTACAAGAATAATAGACTCACCTAGAGAAAGGCTTATTGCTATAATTACCAATAACTTTGTTCCCTGCAATGGTCGTTTTCCCATTATTATTACCATGGCCTCCATATTTATGGGGAGCTTCTTTCCCAATAGATATACCTCTTTTATTGCAGCCTTTTATGTATTATTGATGGTAGTTACAGGGGTTTTTATAACCATGTTGACATCTAAAATCCTTTCAAAAACTGTCTTAAAGGGACTTCCTTCCTCTTTTACACTGGAATTGCCCCCTTATAGAAGGCCTCAGGTCGGGAGGGTAATTATTAGAAGTATTTTTGATAGGACCTTGTTCGTATTGAGTAGGGCCATGATTGTAGCAACTCCTGCAGGAGTTGTAACTTGGCTATTCGCCAATATAAACTTTGGAGGAGAAAGTTTGCTAAATATGTCTGCCAGCCTTCTAGATCCCTTTGGCCGATTGCTTGGTCTAGATGGATTTATATTGATAGCATTTTTCTTAGGACTTCCCGCTAATGAAATAGTTCTTCCCATCCTCATCATGAGTTACATGGCTGAAGGTGCTATGTTAGAATTAGCTGACTTGAATGCCTTAAAACTGCTTCTAGTAAATAATCAATGGACTTTTATTACAGCCTTAAATTTTATGTTATTCTCCTTGCTCCATTTTCCCTGCGGCACCACCCTTTTAACCATTAAGAATGAAACAGGCAGTATGAAATGGACTATTTTCACCTTTTTATTTACTACCAGCATAGCCATTTTAGTCACCTTCTTAACCAATACCTTCTACAAAATAATTATATGATAAGTAAAAAAATGGTCTCTTTTAAATTTGAGACCATTTATAATTCATTTTTTATCATTTCAGCATAGCTTTCCCTTTTTACAATTAGCCTATCCACACCATCTTTAATCATGACTACAGCTGGTTTAGGTATTTTATTATAATTACTTGCCATGGAGTAATTATAAGCACCAGTAGATAAAATGGCTAAAATATCACCAGCTTCTACTTGGGGTACCTTTAAATCCCAAATCAATATATCTCCCGATTCACAACATTTGCCAGCTATAGTAACCACTTCGGTAGCTTCCTCATTAGCTTTATTTGCTATTATGCCCTTATATTTTGCCTGGTATAGACTGGGCCTAGGGTTATCGGTCATACCTCCATCTACACTAACGTAAGTTCTAACTCCAGGTATCCTCTTGATGGAGCCGATTGTATATAGGGTGATGCCTGCCTCCCCAACAATCCATCTTCCAGGTTCGATTATAACCTTTGGTCTTTTTAATTTATATTTACTACAATTTGTTTCTATCTCTTCCATAGCAGCATCCGTAAAATAGGAAATAGGCCTTCTTTCATCGTCGTCGGTGTATTTAATTCCATAGCCCCCTCCTATATTTAATTCCTCAGTAATAAAGCCGTACCTAGATTTGGCTTCCTTCATTAACTTAATGGTATTTTCAATTGCTTTCTTATAATTTTTATTGTGTAATATCTGAGAGCCAATATGAAAGTGGAAGCCTAATAGATTTATATAGGGTAGATTTAAGGCCTTTTCTATAGCTTCAAAAATAATTCCCTGACTTAAGGGAATTCCAAATTTAGAATCCAGCTGTCCCGTTTGAATATACCTATGAGTATTGCTTTCTACTTCCGGAGTAACTCTAAAGAGTATATTTGCTTTTTTATTATACTTTTTGGTTATATGGTTCAATAATGAAAGCTCATATAAATTATCTACTATTATTCTTCCAACTCCGTATTGAACTGCCATTTCCAATTCTTCTTCCGTTTTATTATTGCCGTGGAAAATAATCTTTTCAGCTGGAAAATCCACTTCCATAGCTGTATATAGCTCTCCTCCAGACACTATATCTATTCCAAAATTCTCCCTTTTTATAATTCTTGCCATCTCCTTAGTCAAAAAAGCCTTACTAGCATAAAAGGCTTCTGTATTCTTATATTTTTCTAAAAAATTTGTCCTAATTTCACGGATTCTATCTAAAATTATATTTTCAGACATAACGTATAAGGGTGTTTTGTATTTATTAGCTAGATATACTGTATCAACTCCAGCAAAATAAAAATTTGTCATGATGATCCGTCCTTTCAAATATTAATAAATTTTTTTCACATAATAATTACTAGCAATAATCATACCAATTAAAATGCTTATATTCCTCGCTAATAATACGAAATTTTATCCATTTATTCCCGCTTTTCGTACAGCTTATATTATATCAAAGCTATAAGCGTTTAAATTATAAGTTTTCCTGCTATTCGTACTATATTCCCTTTTTCCGAATCATCATTTAACTTTTAATTTCTTTTTATGGTCTATTTAGCTATTTGACCCACTATTGCATAAATTTACTTGGTTTATCTTTGCATTTTCTACACATAATACTACTACAATTTCATATAAAATAAACAAAAATTAATATCCAAGAAAGGAGTGAATGTAATGGCTAATAACAAAACTGGTTCCAATAGAATTTTAGTACCAGAAGCTCGACAAGCTTTAGACCAAATGAAATTAGAAATCGCTTCAGAACTTGGTTTATCAAACTATAATACAATAGACAAAGGAAATCTACCATCTAGACAAAATGGATACGTTGGTGGATATATGACGAAAAGATTAGTTGAAATGGCGCAACAAAACATGACTGGAGGAACTACAACTAGGTAAGTTTTATATTAAAAGGCAGGTAATTACCTGCCTTTTAAAATTATCAACGTTTTAGTCCATTAATATGATATCTAATTCCTCATAGATTTGATGCCCTATTGTATCGGTTAATTCTAAATTATTATCTTTTAAATATTGGATTAGAGCATGTTTCATCCCTTCTCCATATACCCCATCTAAGGCTCCCGTATAATAGCCTTTTAACTTCAATCTTTTTTGAACTTCCATTACATCTGCCCCTCTATCTCCAGGTCTAAGGTTTCTAAAGCCATGGCCAAAGGGCCCATAATCCCCGCTTATAATGGCTACAGTGGTATTAAAATCTACTATGTCATAAAGCTCTTCTATATCTGTATTCCTCATCCTTACACAGCCAGCCGATGCATTGAATCCAATGGAACCCGGCTTATTAGTGCCATGTATCCCATATTTCCCCCAAGGCACATCTAAGCCTATCCATCTGGAGCCAAAGCCACCGCCCCATTTTGCCTTTTCTATTACCTTAAAAGTTCCTAAGGGAGTAGGAGTTTCAGGCTTTCCCGTAGCTACTACGTAGGATTTTATTGTCCTATTTGTGGATAGGTCTATAACTGAAAGCCTCTTTTTATCTACTTCTATTAGTATTGCAATATTATCCTTATCTATTTTCAAATAAGTATCCTTGTTTTCAGGCCTCTTAGCTCTTTGTACTAAGAAAATATGTATATAATTCCCTATTACGATGACCATAAGCACTAGAATAAATAATAGAAGAATAGTCTTTATTCGCCTATTCATTGTCTATCCCCCCTATGTACTATTTATATGCATATACAAAATAATTAAAACTTTTCAAAATCATTTTAACGAAAAAAGAGAGTAGCACTAATGCTACTCTCTAACATAATATGTACACATAAAGTTAATCTATTTCACTAGATTAACTTTATTACCCTTCTGGTGTGTAGGGCTTGTAAATTTCATATATGGAGAAATTTTCCTTACTCAACAGTTTTACTATAGCAGGTATCTGCTGGACGCTTATATTCAACTCTATACCATTATATTTTAGTACCATATCATCTGCCTCGACTAGGTTGGATTGAAGTATTGCATCTACAATCCTATTTCCCGTTTCAGGCAAGTTCATCCCGCCTATCATAAAAAAGATCTTATGCTTTTCATCTGAGTAATCTTGTGGATCCAATCTGTTTATTAACAATATCTTATTCATAATCGAGCTCCTCGCATATATTTTAAAACTTTTAAACTAAAGCCTTATTATAATTACTTTATTATTTTTTAAGTCATTGAATTTTCACTCCCTTATCAATGGTACACTCCCCGTAAAAAATCTTTTATTTTTTTAATTACCCATTTAAAATTAAATATTCACCTTTTCTAATAATTTATTTTATATAAAAATGACTGCTTTTGCAAATCCAATGCTTTTAATTGACTTCATCTGCTATAATGGATATATATTAATTAGTAACTATTCAGTTTTTTCGGAGGTAAATTATATGAAAAATTATATAGATCAATTATTAAAATGTATACTGTTTAAGGATATGGATAAGAATGAAGTGCTTAAGGTGTTAGAAAAGGTACCTTACCAAATTGTCGAATATAATAGGAATGAAGTTATTGCTATAGAGGGAGATAGCTGTAATAGTCTAGGGATTATACTCAAGGGAAAAATAGAAATCCAGAAAGTATTTCCATCTGGTCAGGTGATGACTATAAACATATTTGAGGAAGGAAATGTGTTTGGCGAGTCTTTAGTCTTTTCAAAAAAACATACCTATCCCGCAACAATTACTGCCATAGAAAAAGCAAAGATAATGTTTATAGAAAAGGAGAGTATAGTTAAACTGTGCATGTTGAATTCTAAGGTGCTTACCAATTTTGTCTCCGTATTATCAGAAAGGATTTTAATGTTAAACAAAAGAATCACCAATCTAAGCCAAGATTCCATAAGGAAAAAAATTGCCAATTACCTACTAGAGGAATACAAAAATCAAGGAAGCACTACCTTAAACATACCCCTTACAAGAAAGAGGATGGCAGAACTTTTAAATATTCCGAGGCCCTCCCTATCTAGAGAATTAGGGGCTATGAAGGATGAAGGTATAATCCAACTCGATAAAAACATAATAGAAATAGTAGATATTCAGCTATTAGAAGCTATTCTTTTTGACTAATTGGCAAAGTAGACAAAGTAATACAATCAAATTGCTTTGTCTACTCTTAAGGCATCATTTTAAAATAGGATTCGATTAATTCCCTAGCTGCCATTATATTTTTATCTACAACTTTCCTTACCCTAGTAGGTTTTTGTGTTAGTATAACTATTTTATCTCCCAATTCTAAAGCTTCTTCTATATTATGGGTTACCAAAATACAAGTTTTATTTTCCACACTTCTTAACTCTTTAAAAAACTCTATTACAAGGGACTTACTCTTTACATCTAATGATTTAAAGGGCTCATCCATTAATAATACACTAGAAGGATATAAGAAGGCTCTCAATATACTTACCCTCTGCTTCATTCCACCGCTTAAGTCCTTTGGATAATAGTATTTATACTCTTCTAAACTGACCAGCTTCAAGTATTTATCTATTATTATTTCTATTTGGTTTTTATCCACATTCCCCTTTAATACGAATTCTAAGTTTTCCTTT
>Ga0209537_1002865_pt1 | contig 16627 bp, 21 predicted proteins | sample BioPla4DNA1_FD_187698 | JGI IMG/M metagenome (GOLD analysis project Ga0209537, IMG submission 187698) | Biogas fermentation microbial communities from Germany - Plant 4 DNA1 (SPAdes) (version 2) | ecosystem: Engineered > Bioreactor > Anaerobic > Digestate | place: Bielefeld, North... | reverse complement strand
TAGACGTGGAACCGCAGTGCTGATCGCAGGAACGGCAATGCTCATCGTGGTAGTGCTCTCCCTCCTGGCTGGTTACAGTTACGATACGGTTGCCTCGGGGAGCATGGCCCCGGAGATCGGCGTTGGAGACCTGTTGATCTCTGGTCCTGTCGACCCGGAGGATATCGAGGTTGGCGATGTGATCATATTCCACTCACCGCACGGCATGCACATTTGCCATAGGGTGATCTCGGTAGATCATGAAGCCGGGACCGTCCGGACCAAGGGGGATGCGAACGATGCCCCTGATCCCTATACCACTCCCTTCAACCGCATCGAGGGGAAGGTCATAGGGAACGTTCCCAACCTGGGTTACGTCGCATCGTTCCTGAGCAGTATCCATGGACTCATGGCCATCGCCGCAATCGGCATCGCCCTCTTCCTGTTCGGGGGATCGAACGGTAAAGATGATGCGCGTGGCAAGGACAAGGGATAGATGTCATGTCGAAACCGCTGGCAATGCTCATCGTGACGGTGTTTTCCCTTAACGTCATGATCGGTCTGGGGGTCCACTGCCACTTCACGGATCAGACGTCCATCACTGAGAACATGTCCTATGCCTATCGCCCAGGGATGTGGAGGCAGACCACCATGACGGACTTCCAGAGTGGCGCCTTCGACGGCACCGAGGTTCGATCGCCGGGAAGCGTCACACTGTCAAGTGGCATGGCGGGCGATCCCGTCCCCATGATATACGCTCTGGTCGGCCAGGGCTCGAAGCACCTCTACCAGTACTCCATCCAGGATGATGCATGGACCAGGGGCCCTGACGCACCTGGCGAGCTGTCGCCTGGAGGCGATGTGGTATCGGACGGGGACAGGTACCTGTACGTCCTGCAGGGAGGCGGTAGCAGCACGTTCTGGAGGTTCGACGCATATCAGGGCACGTGGAGCGTGATGAGGAGCACCCCCGGTCCGGTGAACGCCGGCTCCGACATGTTCTACTCCGACGGTATAATCTATGCCCTCCAGGGCGGTGGAAGCAAGGCGGTCTGGTCGTACGACGTCCAGCGGAACGAGTGGGCAGAGGTTCCGGTCGAGCGAACGTACGCCATGGGCCCGGGCTCGAGCATCGTGGCGGGAGGCTCGAGACTATATGTCATCCGGCCGGACTCCCCCAGCCTGATATCGGTGTCCAAGAGCGGAGGGAGGTGGAGCGACTCCTTCTATACGCCTCCAGGTACCATCGTCGGCCCTGGCTCGGACATGGTGGTCACACCTGCTAAGGGAAGCGGGAAGCCTCTCATCTTCGCACTCTTCGGAGGCGGCACCAATGTGTTCCAGGCGAACTCGGTCGAGTCCAATGGTAAATGGATCGCCTACGCCAGCCCGCCCTCCCCCATCGCCGCAGGCGGCGGTCTGATCCATGTCGGGGGAGCCTCCGGACACATGTACGCCCTGGCCGGAGGTTCGTCGGACGGTTTCTATCGCTGGACCTATACGCAGGGCATGAAGGAGCCGGGACCGGCATGGTCGACACTGTCCTCGATCCCCGAGAATGTTGGCGACGGCGGCGGCCTGGCCTTTGCGAACGGGCGGCTGGCCAGTGGCCATCTCGATGGGCATTACACCTCCAGCGTCTTCGACAGCGGCAAGGAGAGGGAGGTCTTGGATTCCATCGTATATGACGTGACCCTGCCCACTAGCGGGCAGGATGTGACCATGTACGTACGAGCGTCCGATGATGCGGCAAGCATATCGGCGATGCCGTGGACCATGCTTCCGGCCAGCATACTCGTTTCGGCAGGGTCGGGAGATTACACGCTCTATGCCGACCTCCACGGCATCATCGGGCGATATGTCCAGTATATGTTCCATATGCAGACTGTCGATCCGGCTACCGCACCGTTCCTGCACGAGGTTCGTCTCTACCACATGGCCGTTTGACCCGGAGCCCCATTAACGTTCGCCTTGGCATCAGCAGCGGCGACCTTCAAGAACATGAGACCCCGTCGAAAATGTCATGCTCGGTAATCATCTGGACCTCATCGCTTTCAAGGCAGATATGACGGGAGGTCATGCTATCATCGATGATCCGAAACGGCCGTTCGATAACCGCGGTAGAATGGATCTGGAGATCGATAGATGATGGGAAAGAAAGGAAGCGCCGCTCGGAAAGGAGCTGCATACCAAGCGAATGTTCGCTTCCCGCGGCGTTTTTTCGATACCATTCAGGACAATAGAACATCGTCAGGCAGCTTGTCCTTCTTCGCCTGATATGCCGCACGGATGTAGGGGGCGGCTTCGGCCGGCGATCCAGACAGATATGTCTTGCCGTCTCGAGCCTCTGCCTTGACAGTGATCCTGTTAGCGAGCCAGACATCAGAACATAGGAACCGCGCCTGTTCCTGGACCATCTGCTCCGGGGGCATCGGTGGCGCCACTTGCTCCACTTCCGCCACGGGCGCGGCGGCAACCGTCTCGGCCGGCGCTGACGATGGCATGACAGGCTCCGTCATAGCAGGGCTGGCTTCCTTCTGCTTCACGCCTCCGCCGAAGAATCGGCGCAGTTTTTGCATAACACCTTCCTTTGACTCCATGGATGATTCCTCGCCAGGCCGATGCACACTTCTCCTTTTTAATTATTGGGAAACGAAATCATTTTTTACGAACGTTCGCTCTCTAACGTCTTGCTGATCGTCGAACAATGATGTTTTTCGCCGATGATCTGCATGTTTCGCATCAAGAACCGTGTGATATGCCTGAGAAAGCATTTGAGGGATCCAGTGGGAGTGCGTGATGAGCTCAAGTTCAAAAATATCGTGCGAAAATGATGCGTCGCCATGCAAGCTGCCCGATCCATCCGACCGTTCTCATGGATCCCAGATGCCGTCCTCCCCCAGCGCCCTATCGCGTCCTCTGGAGAACATGGCGACCATCATGATCGCTTGAGCGGTAGATGGTAGATATGGGTGGAGACCGCCATGCCCACCAGAACGAGAATGGGAAGGATGAAGGGCGGCAGGTGGAAATAGAGGAAGGAAACGCCCAGAGAGGTCCATAGGAATGCGGTGGAAACGAGCCTCACCCTCCATGAGATCCCCCTTCCGGATTCATAGTCTGACAATATCTGGCCGAACAGTCGGTTGCTGACCAATGCCTGATGCATCCTCCTCGAGCCCCTCAGGTAGCAGGCGGCCGATGCCAGGACCAATGGGGTGGTGGGCAGCAACGGGAGGAACAGCCCGATGACGCCGAATACAAGGGCCGTGGTCCCTAGAACGTTCCACATCAACCGTTTGGTCGCGGTGAGGGTGTCCGTCTTGCACCGGACGATCTCCGTTCGGGACACTTTCTCTACCGCCTCGCCCTCCGCCCTCATCCCCATCTCGATCTTGTGGCTCCATTCCTTCATGTGATATATCTTCCCACCGCTCGCTTGTCAATGATGGATAAAATAGGAAAGAGGTTTTGGCTCATCTCGAACGGAGCTCAATACGGGAGAGAGGGTTGAGAAGGCGGAGAGGGCTGCCCCATCGGCGTGCCCATAGCTCTGCTGAATGTCTCCTCCAGCGAGTCGCAGCTCTGGTTCATTACGTTGAACTCGCCTCGGATCTCCCCCATGGGATTGGCCTCGGTGTGGAAGTTCACGTAGGCTGTCTGGTCCTCCATCATGTCCAGCAGATCGGACATCGACTTCCCTTCCATCGGTCCGACGAAGTCCTCCTCCGTGAAGGTGCCGATGACGAGCAGGCCATCCGTCTCACCAGGCTTCACCATGGGCTGCGTGCTCCCCTCGGGGAAGAGCCACACGACGGACGGACCCGTGTCGTTCCCGGCCTCGACGGCATGTATGTGCCCCTGGTTCACGTCGGTCAGGTTGGCCACGTAGACCATGTAGCACATCTCGCTCATATCCTCGTTCAGCCAGAAGATGGCCAGGCCTGTTGCGTCCGTCTCTATCGGCTCGGGCTTCTCAAGATCCCCGGTCATGGGGACCACCACTCCCTGCTTCCACTCCTGCGTCCGTTCCTGAGCCTGGGCACCGACCGTCATCATGGCGCCTGCCAGCGCCATCAAGGCGGCCAATGCCATCACTGCTACTACGGCGACTATCCTTCCCTTCATAGCAAGGCTCCCGGAACGGCCTCGCAGCCCTTCCATGAAGTAAGTTGCCGGTCATTGCAGCGGCCGTGCTCCTTCAACATCCGAGATTACGTCAACGACCTGGAGGGCGGATGATGGGACGGTTCGATATGGGCCTTAAAGCCGACCTTGTTCGATGGCCAACTTGGCCTTCTGGAATACCTCGGTCAGCTTCTCCACCGTGGGCACGCCTCCCCACAGCTGCAGCGACCGATTGATGAAGAGCGCTGGCGAGACGGCCTGTCCATACTTGTTGAACAACGGCATGATCTCGCTCATGTAGGTATGCTGATTGGTCATGCGCGCCTCGGTCGCATGTATGACCTCGAGCTCATAATCCACCCCGGCGGCAGCGGCCGCCTCCCTTATGTTGTCCACGTACCGCTTGTCATGCACGGCCAGCGTCGGGTTGCAGCAAGCGAAGGACAATATTGCCAGCCTCATCTTTGCCATGTGAACGGCCTCCATTCATTCGTACAGCTCGCGGCCGACCTTGCGCAGATTGTCGACGCCGTAGATGTCGCTCTCGAACAGCGGGACCTCGGCGCGTATCAGGTCCTTGAACTTCTCCTCGATCAATGCCAGGTACTTGTCCTGGGTGGCCCTCCTGCGCTCGAGGAACCAGTTGCCCTGCAGCACCTCGCGGGGGATGACCTCGTTTATGATCACCGAGCGCACATGGATGCCGAACGTTCTCAGGTCATCGGCCGCTCTCTCCGTCTCATCGACCGGAAGCTTCTCCGGCAGCAGGACCAGGTTGAAGGCCGACGTTTCGGCGTCCGACAGGGCCTTGACGGCCGCATCGTACCTATCCTTCTCCTTCCTCAGGTCGGCGATCATGTTCTCATCATAGATGAAACCGAGAGCCTCTGACATCTCCTTTCGGCTCTCGATCTGATTGGCAATGTAACTGGACCAGTCGAACGGCATGCTCAGCTCTCTCAGGGTGTGTCCGGTGGGTGCCGTGTCGAAGACCACCTTGTCATGCTCGGTATCCCCCATGTAGCTGACGAACTGATCGAAGGTGGCTATCTCCTCAGTGCAGGGAGTGCTCAGCAGTTCGCTCCCGAACAGTGTGGAGAAGCCTTCCATCATCTCGTTCATGCGCGTCTGGAACACTCCCATGGCCTTCTTGGGGTTGATGTTGAGCCCGTAGAGGTTGCCCGTATCTCCAATGGATACGACCTCCGTCTCGGAGATGTCCTGCTCGTATATCGCCGATAGGCTTATGGTGGGGTCCGTCGCAACGATGAGCGTCTTGTACCCTTGATCGGCCAGCCATGTCGCCGTGGCGGAGGCCATGGTGGTCTTCCCGACGCCTCCCTTGCCCCCGAAGAAAAGGAACTTCTTGCTCTCAACGAGCTCCCTCATGTTGGACGGTTTCATATAGATCCTCTCCCCGCATATGCCGCCCGCGCCTTTTAAACCCTACACCGTGTGAAATGGTCCGGCGATACCGTTGGACGGATGGAGAATGGAGTCGTGCGGACTCCATGGCCAGACCAAATAGTTGACTGGTGGAATATTTTAAATAAAATTGTGTTTTTCGTTCCTCAACTAGACTTGCCATCTCCTCAATATGTCAGTTTGTGAGGGATAGATATCGGAAATGACTGCCGTATGATGAAAGGGCGACATGGGCGCCCGGGTCGCGGAGACCGGTCATCCCACCTTGTTCTTCTCATCCACCGACGGATGGATATGACATCTATGAAGCGGATGGTATGGTCTCAAGAGGATCCGAGATGATCGACGTTCGCGTTATGGAGGTAGAGTCGACCGATGGATGAGTATCGCGTAGTCATCGACATGGCAATTCTGCTCCTCATCTCGGGAGTCTTCGCCGTGGTGTTCGCCAAGATCAAGATGCCTCCCATCCTGGGATACATCACCGCCGGCATCATCATCGGTCCGTCCATGTTCCCCGAGATCTGGGTGGAAGGGAGCACGGTATCCCTCCTGTCCAGTCTGGGTATCGTACTTCTCCTCTTCTACATCGGCCTGGAGACCGATATCAGCAAGTTGAAGACCACAGGATCGAAGATCCTGATCATCGTCCTGATACAGATGCCCATCATGGTGGCCATCGGCTACATACTGGGAATCATGCTGGGGATGGACTTCGTACAGTCCATATTCCTTGGTGCGATCATCTCCGGTACCAGCACGGCGGTCGTCGTGGGGGTTCTCAAGACCGCCAAGCATATCGACGCCGACATGGCCAAGCTGATCGTGACGATCACCATCTTCGAAGATGTTGGCCAGGTCCTCATCCTCACCATGGCGGCGCCCCTTCTCGCCGGGGACACGCCAGCTCTCGGTTCCACGGTGAACATGATCATAGGCCTGATACTGTTCATCGGCATGAGCGTGGTCTTCGGCATGACCCTGGTGCCCCGCCTGATCAACTGGATCGGGAAGAGGTATTCGCCCGAGATCGTCCTCATCGTCTCCGTCGGCCTATGCTTCGCCATGGCGGCCATCTCGGCCGCGATCGGCCTGGACGTGGCTATCGGCGCGTTCATCATGGGCATGATGATCGCCCTCTCCAAGTTCGGTCATAAGCTGATGCAGAAGGTGGAGCCTGCCAAGGAGCTGTTCATGGCGGTGTTCTTCATCAGCATCGGCATGCAGGTCAGCCCCGGCCTGATCTTCGACAACATCGTTCTAGCTGCGATCATTGCTATTGTCTTCATCGCGTCCAAGACGGTGACCATCTTCCTCGGCGCATACCTGGTCAACATGACCGCACGAGACAGCCTCATAGTCGCCACCAGCCTGCTCGCGATGGGTGAGTTCGCCTTCATCATCGCCAAGGCCGCGCTGGACGCCGGCGTGGTGAGCGATGGCTTCTATGCCGCGGTCATCGGGGCGGCCCTCATAAGCATGTTCGTCGCTCCGGTCATCACCAAGGTCCAGCCGAAGATGTTCCACGGCATCGTGCGCATGCTCCCCAACAGGATAGTTTGCTCGCTTCGCGCCATCGACGAGGTGCATGCCTCCGCATCCAATGGCCTGAGCAAGGATTCCCCGGCCAGGAAGGGCATCAAGAACGCCATCTTCCTCATCTTCATCGACGCCATAGTCCTCGTCAGCGTGATGCTGGCGTTCAACCTTGCCGAGGGATACACCAACATGTTCGAGGATGTCGCCTCTGGCCTCAACCTCCTAGGTGAGGAACTGTTGCTGATCCTGCTTGTGATCGTCCTGGCGCCGGTCATCTATAACATGTTCGTCAACGTGAGGAAGATCGCACGTCAACTGACCGTACTTGCGGTGGAATCGCCCCGCGGTGTCGGCAGCAACCCGCTGGTCGTCTACAAGATCTTCGTCAGCCTGGCATATGCGGCCTTGATCATGGTCATACTGGTGCTGATCATACCCTTGATGCCCAACCTGATCATGGTTGGGCCACTGGGTCTGATCGTCTCCCTGTTCGCCGGCCTGATCATACTTGCCCTTGCATGGGATACCATCAGCTGCGTGTACGTCAGGTTCTGCGCGATGGTCGCCGGCACGATCCAGGACGATAATGAGATGGAGAAGAAGTGAGGCGATGGACGCCTCGAAGAAAGTTCGGAGAGATCACTCGATCGGTTCGAAGTCCGACTTGGGGGCACCGCACATGGGGCACACCCAATCATCAGGAAGGTCCTCGAACGCGGTCCCTGGCGGGATGCCTGACAGGTCGTCCCCGACCGCGGGATCGTACTCGTAGCCGCATACCAGGCAGCGCCACTTCTTCACTGCCTCGCCCCCATCTGCGCCATCATCCTCTCGACCTCGGCCTTGTATCGCTCGTGGATGAGCGTGCTGTCGAACTCTTCGAACCGGGCTAACATGTCGTCGCTTTCCTCCTTCGAAAGGTATTTCATCGCTACCGGGAAGAACATCTTGTCCTCCCGCCTAATATGGTCCGGATAGATCTGAGAGAGCGTGTCCAGTATCCTCACCACATCGTCCACGGCTCCCTGTTCGCCGCGGCGGAAGGATTCCAGCAGCTCGGTGAGCTCGGCCGTCAGAGCCCTCGACCTGCGGTGATCGTCTATCAGGACGGACATCATTTCGCGGTGCTCCTCATCCATGTCCTTCCCCTCGAGGTAGCTGAAGAGGATCTCTTCCTCCTTCCCATGGTGGCAACGGTCGGCATAGATCCTCATGAAGTCGATCATGCTGGTGAGAAGCGGCAGGTCCAGCTTTCCGCCGGAGCGGATGATCTCGCTCTCCTTCTCGATCAACGATACGGCCTGTTCGATGAGACGATGCTCTATCATTAGAGGGCCAGCGGGCAGCATGTCACAGTAGATGGGATGGATCGTTGATAAATCTGAGCATCTTGCGTCAACGGCCGAAGAGCGCGACCGTCTCCCCATACTCGGAATATCTTCCGTCGAGGGCCTTCAAGAGCTCCGCCCTGGTCGCCCCTGGCTGCAGGTCGAGCGGGGCGTCATAGCCATAGACCTTCAGCTCATACCTGTGGATCTGTCCGCGGGGAGGGCACGGCCCTTCGTAGCCGATCTCGCCACCGGTCGTGGAGCCCTGCACCGCCCCCTCCAGCTCCGGCGGGCGCTCCACCTTGCTGATGTTCTCCGGGATCTCCCCCCTGGCCGGAACGTTCCATATGACCCAGTGGACGAACGGCCTCTCAGGGGCGTCATGGTCCTCAAGTAGGATCGCGAGGAACGGCTGCGTCATCCCATCGATGCGCACCCTGGGAGAGACGTCCTCGCCCTTGCATGTGAATCTTTTCGGAAAGCGGTCGAAATCCATCCTCACGATGAGTTCTTCATGCGTCGTCACGTTCGCCATTTGCTCACCTCATGGCGCCTTCCCGGGAATGTTCTTCCCGGATGGGTGTTCGTATGTAACGATGGCTTCACCATACTGGAGGATGTGTCCCTCGAGCGCCTTCTCCAGGTCTCTGCCGGTGGCGCCCGGCTTCAGGTCCAGCTCATCGTTCACGCCGAACACGCGAAAGCGGTACCGCCTCTTGGCTCCCTTGGGCGGGCATGGCGCATCATAGCCGATGCGGCCGAAGCCGTTCCGCCCCTGGACCCCCCGGATGGGCTTGGTGAACTCCTCCCTCTTGGGAATGTTTCGCGGGATTATATCCATTCGCTCGACGTTCCACAATAGCCAATGGGGGAAGTTCCCGGTGGGGTGGTCGGCATCCTCCATTACCACCGCAAGGAACGGCGAACGCAGATTTCCGATGGCGATCCTCGGCGAGTACTGCATCCCCTCGCATGTCTCCTCGATATCGAGCTCTCCGGTTTCCACGACCACATCCAGTTCCTTCTGGCGGGGCATATGCTCGACCTGTTCCAGTATCCTCTGCAAGCTATGTCCTCCGGACATTCCTTCCTAGCACCGGATATAATGCTTTTTTGCAGGATGCCCGCCCATAGGACATGGCTCACCAGCGGCCATGTGTCATGGAGGTCCGGCCTACCGGCTCCCTTCCCGTGGATGGAGGGTTCGAGCGATGAGCTCAGGCCAGCTCGCTCTCGTGCAGGAGGTGGACACCGTTGGCCTGCAGCGCCCGGATGGCATCTTCGACCTGGTCGACGCGGACCACGAGCACGGCCTCCTTCTTGCCAGAGTATGCATAGGCATATTCGATGTTTATGCCCGTCTCCCCCACGATGCGCGCGATATCCTTCAGTCCGCCTGGCTCATCGCGCATCTTGACGCCGATGACGTCGGTGAACGATACCGCGTAGCCAAGTTGGGTGAGCTTGCTGTGCGCCTTGGCCGGATCGCTGACAAGCGCCCTTATGATCCCGAACCCGCTCGCCTCGGCGATGGAGAACGCATAGATGTTGATCTTTTCCTCCTCCAGCGCGTCGGCGATGGCCGCCAGACGGCCCGGGCGGTTCTCAGCGAAGATCGATATCTGCTTTATCGTATAGCTCATTCGAAGCTCCTCCTGTCCACAACTCTCTTGGCCTTCCCTTCGAACCTTGTCAACGTTCCAGGTTCCATGAGCTCGACCTCGGCGGCGATGTTGAGCGAGCTGTGGAGCGCATGGGCCACCTTGTTCTTGATGGACATCATGTCGTTCACCTTGTCCGAGAAGGCCGTTGGCTTCAGCTCCACCCTGACCAGCATGGTGTCCAGGGCCCCCTTGCGATCCACCTCGATCTGGAAGTGCTCCCCTAGCTCCGGTATGCCAAGAAGAGTGTGCTCCACCTGCGACGGGAAGACATTGATCCCACGGATGATAAGCATGTCGTCGACCCTTCCAGATATGCGTGATATGCGGACGTGGGAGCGGCCGCAGGGGCATACGGAGTCGTCATAGGAGGTTATGTCGCCTATGCGGTAACGGATCATGGGGAGGGCCTCCTTCTGAAGCATGGTTACGACCAGCTCACCCTTCTCTCCGGGACCGAGCTGCTCCCCGGTCTCCGGGTCGAGCACCTCCACATATGCAAGGTCCCCCCACACATGTATGCCGTTCTGCTCGGTGCATTCGGTGAACAGCGGTCCGGAGAGCTCGGAGGTGCCGTAGATGTCGTACGCCTTCACGCCGGTGAGCTCCTTGATGCGGCGCCTCATCTTCTCCGACCAGGGTTCAGCACCTAGCACCGCGGTCCTAAGCCTGGTGTCCTTGGCGATGTCGACCCCCATCTTCTTGGAGGTCTCGGCCAGATGCACCATGTATGATGGTGTGCAGCATATGGCGGTGACGTTGAGGTCCTGGATGAGCTCTATCTGTCGCTCGGTGTTCCCCACAGAGGCTGGAACGACGGTGGCGCCGATCCTCTCGGCACCGTAGTGAAGGCCGAGACCCCCCGTGAACAGGCCATAGCCATAACTGATCTGGATTATGTCCTTCCTGCCAAGTCCGATCGAGGTGAGCGCCCTGGCCACCGATTCCGACCAGTTGTTCAGGTCGTTCTGCGTGTATCCTACCACGGTAGGTTTTCCAGTGGTTCCGGAGGATACGTGATAGCGCACCAGTTCGTCCTGACCGCCAAGGAACATCTTGTCCGGATAATTGTCACGGAGGTCCTTCTTGTACATGAACGGCAGCTTGACGATGTCCTGAAGGGAACGGATGTCGTCGGGGTGCACGTTGGCGGCCTTCATGCGCCCATGGTAGAATGGTGAGAACGAGTAGAGCTTGTACACCAGCGTCTTGAGGTGTTTATATTGCAAGGCCTGAAGGTCGTCCTTGGACATCTCCTCGATTCGGGGGTCCCAGCATGTCATATGATCACTTGGAGTGCTAAGGAATAACACGGTCACTATAATAGGATTTGTCCGTTCTGCGTTTCAGTGCACGACATGATGTTTATCTAGCGGCCGCTCCGACTTCATCCTCATGGCCGGAACGATCACATGGCATCCAGAGGAGAACAGATTGCTGGTCCTGCGATTCTACGATGAGTTCCTCAACACAGGTGACCTGGACCACGCCGACGAATTGCTCGCCTACGATGTGAAGCAGCACAGCATGCTAGACCTGCCGGACGGCTGGCCCGGCTTCCAGCTGGCCATGGCATCCTGGTACTCGGCCTTTCCAGACCTTCACTTCGATGTCCAGGACTCCGTAGCCGAGAAGGACATGGTTTGGGTCCGCTCCATAGTCAGGGGCACCCACACGGGGACGTTCCGCGGAAAGGCGCCGACCGGGAGGAGGTTCGAGATATGGCAGCTCGACGCCTACCGGCTGAAGGACGGCAAGATCGTGGAACATTGGGACATGGTGGACATCGCGAGCCTATTCCACCAGCTGGATCTGGTGCCCGCGGAACCCGACGACCTGCTGACGAACGAGGACGCCTGATACCTTCCCCATCGCCCATCAAGGCATACCGGGGGCCATCGGCCGGAAGAGGCGCCCTGAGCGTCGGCGGCCGTTCCGGGCGATGGTGGTGCATGTGGAGCCGTGCCTACCTTTCGGCACTGGCGCCCATCAGGCGCTAGGATGACCGATCCAATGCACCATTCGCCCGGCAATTGGAGAAACTGCATGCCAGGGGAGCTTGCCTTGGGCGAGGCACCGGTAGGATCGTGATTCGGCCATAGGGGGAGGTCGTCATTTCATGGAGCGGGAAGGACCGCAAGGCTTACTGCGCCATTCCTCCCCCCGCACTCTCATGCATAGCCAGGCTCCCACCTTCCGGATTCAATTTTGGGGGTTTTTGCATCTGGGTAGCTCTTTGGCACTTGCCAGACGTTGTGAGCTTCCCTTATCGCCGTGTCTTGCCTCATGCGGCAGTAGTAGTTCTCTGTGGTCTTGGTCGTGGAGTGCCCTAGGAGCTGAGAAACCGCCTCTGTGCTAACGCCCTCATCGATGGCTCTCTGACCGTAGGTCCTGCGGCACATCCTCAGGTCGAATTTGATTCCCGTCTCCGACTCCACAAGTCGTTTCATGTTCTCTAGACCGTTGGAAGAGAGGTATCCGTCACCCTTGCCCCGTAAGGCTGGGAATAGGGCTAGGTTGCCGGGAGACTGCTCCGCTACCAACTTGTTCCTTGCTCTAAGATATTTGACAAGCGTTTCTCTCGCTTCCGGCCTGATGGCGATCTCTCTCGCCTGACCGTAAGTTCCCTCTCCCTTGACATGCTCCGCCCGAACCTTCATCTCATCTATGTGCAGGTCGCACACCTGACAAAGACGAAGCTCCTTGTTGCGCATGCCTGTGCAAAGGGCCATGACGACCAGGGTATAGGCTCTTAGCCGCTTCCAGTCCAGGCTATCTATCGAACTCGCCTTTCTGAGTATTGTCTGGAAGTCCCTGTCATCCATCGCCGGGAGCCTGGGGCTCCTGCTCTTGGGAACTGCGAAGGTATACTTTGCCTTGAATCTCTGGACAGATGGATTGCCCATGTAGTCCAAGAGGTTCTTTAGTGCTGTCAGATTGTGGCCGATAGCCTTCTCCTTCAGCCCTCTTGACTTCAACAGGTTGATGTAGGCCAGGACATCCTCCGCGCTCATCTTCTCCGGATTGGCCGAAGTGGCCTTACCGTTCTCGACAAGCATCTTCAGATCCTTCTCCATGCGCCTGTATCTCCTTTGCAGCTCTTTGGCCGTAGCCTCGGCGTAGGTCTGTCCTCTTGCCGAGAGAAACCTCTTAGCACAGGTCAGGAAGGGGTATCGGCCCATGCTTCGACCCCTCCTTTTCCTGCCAGCCTTGCGTTTGACCACAGAGGGCTTACCGCCGCTAGGCCCTTGCCTAGCATTTGAACCCTCAGAGCTAGAAGGCAGTTCGCACGCTAATATGTTTGTGAACTCCGGTGAACATTGACTCTGTGTTTCTTGATAGACCACTTCATGATCCTGCTCCTACCCGATGGCATCCAGACCATCATCGAGTTAGCCGGGCGCACGGCCATGCCTCAAATCTTCAACAATCGCTTGGGTAGGAGCTGGACCATCTATCCAAGCATCAACAGTGTAGCTTTTTCAGGTCTATCTTTTTCTTCAGATTACAACAATCTTTCAACTTTCAATGTGGTATTTTTCAATGTGTGGATGTGTGTTTACATTGGTAAGGCGTTTGAGCAAGGGAAGATGTCATATGATAATTATAAAGGTTATTGCTTAACTTAGAGTTAGTCGAAATTGAGGTATCAAAGTGGACCTGATCATTACTAATGGAAGAACGCCTTAGATGATTAGGCATCTTTCTTTGAGAAACTACCGGAAGCAACTCGTTGAAACCTTTCAGTACAAGCGGCCTGCCGAGTATCGAAATATATTGTTTGGTGGTCTAAGATACTGAGCTATCGTATTCGGGTATAGGCCCGGATATTGAATCTCATCGAGAGGGATGCAATACATCTGGTGCGGCTTCGAGGATTTTCCACCTAGGCCTATGACAATGAATACCTTTGCTGGCCTAGACGATTCCTGAAATTTTTTGAATCTTTCAAGCTGCCATGGTTCACACCATTGTAACTTTCCTCGGAAAAGATTAGCGCGATATTTGCATTCCACCCAAAACAGATGATTGGTCCTTCTGTGTCGAAATTGAAAATCTGGCATTAATCGAGATTCTATCTTTCTCCCATCATGATCGTTAGCTCTTGGCGTGGCATGAACCAGGCCATATTCCTCATCTGGGAATAGATTCCTAACGTAATCCTCAAAGAGGTCTCCCTTTGCATAAGTGTTTCCGAACAATGCTTTTACTTCGTTCAATAGGGCCATTCAATCGTGCTGCATAACCGATTCTAAACGTATATGATTTACTCTCAACAATAAATTGAAATTAAGTAATATTCGTAGAGTTTTAATTTGGACAATATCTATCAAGTCGAGCTAATGTGTAGCCTAGTGACTATGCCATAAAGCCAGGATCATAGCCGAAATAGTGCATTTGGAACGGCTGTTTCGGGTTATCCATCACCTCGATAACTGCATAGCCCATAATGCAGTCGTGCCCCTCACCAAAGAAAAGTGGACTGACAACATTCAGTTTATCACCACAAGATGAACATGTGAAGACCGTTGCTTCGAACTCGTCAATATCCGTTCTATGTTCCTGACCTCCGCACTTAGGGCATCTATATTTCATGTGGTTGCTGTTGACGATACGGGTCACTAGCTCTCCAGTTTCTTTAGTATCTATATCTTCAGCATGGTCAATCTTGAACTTGGGCTCTCTCCATCGTCTCGCTCCTGTCGCCGGTTTTGACGCCGCCTCCTTCTTTGCTACTTTGGCCTTTCTCCTAGAGCTCATTTTTATCGGGGGTGGATGAATCTCACGATAATAATGGTTGTTTATCTGAATCCTGACTCCTAATTCATCAGCTCTATGGAAGGGACTCTTTGACCCGGGCCAGTTACCCTGCTGGCAACTTTAACGAGCTGTCAGTAGCAGCTCCTCCGCCCCTCGCTCGCTGCGCCGCAAGCGCTCGCTCCAGGCCGTTGCCCATCTCGATGCTTTCCAGGAACCAATCGCTTTCTGTCGCTTCATCCGCAATCGGTGCTGGCCTGAACTCCGGGTTGTTGAGGCGCTGCTTGAACGCCTTGCTAACGAAGAAGTCCCTGGACCGAAGTATCTTGTTCCAGACATGCGTATAGACTGGCGTCCTTAGTTCCTTGGGCACGTCCTCGATCCCCCTGACCGTTTGGAGCTCAGGATACTTGGTCAGGTCCATGTGCTTGGTGAGATACTTGGAGAGATAGTTCACAGGAGTCCTGTAACCTCGATACTTGCCACTCGATGCCATGACCACGGCCTCGACATCGACGAAGCCCCATTTCCACGCCCCTTTGACTCTTTTGAGCGTGTCCTTTGACTCTAGTCTCCATGAGGTCTTCTTTCGTCCTGCGTGCCTTCTTACCCTGATGGGCCTGTCGAGAAGGACTAGGATATGTGGGGCAGGGTATCCGTTGGATTGAGCCTCCTTAACGCATATGGTGGCCTTGGAGCCGAAGATCTTGGTAAGATTTGCTCTGAACTTGTTCAACTCGCCCCCATGAGATGAGATACTGAACCAGGCCTCATCCATCGAAACCTTTTGGTCGAATGTTGTCGTAATAAGGAGCATATGGCAGTTCTTTACGATGGGGCGATGGCCTGCTATGTCGAAGTCGAACCGTAGCTTGTCCATGCCTTCATTGATGCCGTTCACCTTCTGCCATTTCCTCCTGGCATACGGTTTGTTGCCCCTCTTGGGGCCGATCGTCTTGAACGTTTCGCCCGTTACCTTGTTCTCGAAGGTAAGAAGGTAGTCTGTCGATAGCCAATTGAAGAACCCAGCCACTGCTCTATCCATGTTGACACTGAACTGTCCTGAGTTGAACGCCTGTCTGAAAGCGGGGTTGTCGTAAACCCACTTAGCAGGTTCGGACGAGTCGCGGTGGGGTAAGGCCGCTAGACGCGAGTTTCGAGAGGATAGACTCCGGGAAGAGGTTTGGAAAGGATTTCCTGCCTTACCCGGGGCGGGGGCGAGGCGCATCTAAGTGCACCTCCAGACTCTAGCCGCCTGTTCGATCCTGAGACCCCGCTGCGTGCCTTGAAGGGCCTCGGGGCTATGTGAGAGGAAAGAAAAAGTTGGAAAGGGTTTATGCGAAAACCCTTTGATTGAATTCAGATTATGGAGGTCTGGCTCACAATAGGTGCCGGGGCCTCCCCTATCAACCTCATGGCTGACAAGACCGGCGTTCCAGACAGGATGCTGACACGAAGGGAGCTCGCCACATACAATGGCCGCGATGGTCATCCCATGTATGTGGCATATGGAGGGATCGTATACGATGTCACCTCCAGCCCCTTGTGGGCAGGAGGGGAGCACCAGTTCGCCCACGCAGCAGGCGATGACCTGACCGAAGAGATGGACGTGGCCCCTCATGGAGCGGAGGTGTTCGAGAGGTTTCCTGCGATAGGAAGGTTGAAGGATTGACCTAGGTCCGTTCACGTTCGTACCATAATGATAAGTCGATGCACTCCAAATCACGTTAAAGGCTAGAAGGCATATTTCCGGGGGATAATGCAGTGGAGACGACGGACCATCTCAGGATGAAAGGGACTGGAAATAGA
>Ga0209537_1002863_pt1 | contig 16632 bp, 15 predicted proteins | sample BioPla4DNA1_FD_187698 | JGI IMG/M metagenome (GOLD analysis project Ga0209537, IMG submission 187698) | Biogas fermentation microbial communities from Germany - Plant 4 DNA1 (SPAdes) (version 2) | ecosystem: Engineered > Bioreactor > Anaerobic > Digestate | place: Bielefeld, North... | reverse complement strand
TTTGCTCCTTTCCGGCGGCATTGACAGCCCCGTTGCGGGATGGCTGATGATGAAGCGGGGGCTTGAGCTTTTGCCCCTCCATTTCCACAGCCCTCCCTTCACCAGTGACCGCTCCAAGGAGAAAGTCATCGATCTATGCCGCATTTTAGCCAGTTATGCCGGGCCTATCTCCCTCCATCTTTGTCATTTTACCGAGGTGCAAAAAGCCATTTACCGGGATTGTCCCCCCGATCTTGGGGTGATCCTCATGCGGCGGATGATGATGCGGATCGCGGCCGGGCTGGCGCGGGAGCGAAAGGCCGCGGCCATCGTGACCGGCGAAAGCCTAGGTCAGGTGGCCAGCCAGACCATCGAAAGCATTTCCGTAATCAACGCGGCATCCCCCCTGCCGATCCTGCGGCCTTTAATCGGGATGGACAAGGAGAAGATCGTTGAACTTGCCCGGACCATCGGCACCTATGAGACCTCGATTCTGCCTTATGATGACTGCTGCACCTTGTTCGTCCCCAAGCATCCGGAAACCCGCCCCCGGCCATCCCGCGTTGAAGAGGCGGAGGAGGCTTTGGCCATCCCCGAGCTGGTCCAAGAAGCTCTTGCCAAGATTGAAGTGATTGAAGTAGACGGCTGACCCCCTTCGGTGTTCTAGTCCCAGGGCGAGGGACATAGAATACCATAGCAAGGTAGGGGGGCGTTGCCTATGAAGGAGTTTTCGTTCCGGAAGCGGAGCAAACAGGCGCCGGAGGAAACAACCCTGGAGGATGAAGTCCGAGCCGCCTGCCGGGAATGGCAGCTGGCGGAGCAGATCTTCCGGGAGGTGCAGCCCGAGTTCATCGATTCGGCGATTCTCCACTGGAAGTCCATGGAGGAAAGATACCGGGTGCTGCTCCGGCGCATCTTAAGCGAAAGGACAGCGAACGAGGTCTAGCATGCACTGAGTCGGTTGAGGGCCTTCTTGAGGGATTCGATCCCTCTTTTTTTTGCATCGGGGCTCAAATCAGGCTGATTGCGGATGGCCTCGATAGCCCTTTGAATCAGTCGCACCTGATCTCCTTTGCTCTTGCCAAGCATGGGCTTCAACTCCCCTCTCTTTCTTATTACCATTTTAGGTCGGTGGAGGGGGATTTATACGTGGGTTCACCCAAAGACTAGCCGCACCAGATAGACCGCGGCCAGAAAGCCAGCCAGGTCGGCCAGGAGGCTGCAGGCCAGACAGTGGCGGCTCCTTCGCACGCCAACGGCCCCGAGGTAGACCGTGAGGACATAGAAAGTAGTCTCTGTGCTGGCCATGACCGCCGATGCCATCCGTCCGGCCAGGGAATCAGCTCCGGCTTCCCTGAAGATCTGATTGAGCACTCCCAAGGAGCCCGACCCGGACAGGGGACGAATGAGAAACAGGGGCAAGACTTCCCGGGGAATGCCCAAGGAATCGGTGATGGGGGCAATGAGGCCCACTAGGTGGTCCATGGCCCCCGATTGACGGAAGATCCCGATGGCGGCGAACATAGCCACCAGATAGGGCAAGAGGCGCATGGCCACCCCGGCGCCTTCTTTGGCCCCCTCGACGAAGACCTCGTACACGGGTACACCCTTCAAGTGACCGTACAGGGGGATCAGCAGCAAGACCATGGGCAGGGCCCAGCGAGATAGGATCTGGAGGGTGATTGTCAGGCTCTCCATCACCTTTTCCCTCCCAGTCGGCGCAGTAGACGGTCAACGATGATGGCAGTGATGGTCGAGGCCGTCGTCGCCCCGATGGCCGGTCCGATGATGCCCCCGGGATCGACGGAGCCGGCCGCGGCCCGCATGGCGATGATGGTGGTGGGGATGATGGTCAGACTCGAGGCGGTGATGCAGACGAAGGTGCACATAGCATCGCTGGCCCGCTCCTTCTCTTGGTTCAACCGCTGCATCTCCTGCATGGCCCGAATGCCAAGGGGGGTGTTGGCATTGCCGACGCCAAGGAGATTAGCCGCCATGCTAAAGGCAATTGCCCCCAAAGCCGGGTCTCCCTTTGGCACCGATGGGAACAGTCGACTAACCAAGGGCGAAAGCCCCCGGGCCACAAGTTTAGTCAATCCCGCCGCATCCGCGATGTGCATCATCCCCGACCAAAAAGCAACGAGCCCCACCAAACCGATGACCACGGTGACGGCTTGCCCCGATCCAGCTATCGCTCCTTCGGTGACGGCCGCGATCCGACCCTCCACGGCTGCGGTGATGATGCCGCCGGCAAGGAGAAGCAGCCACAGGGAGTTGAGCATGATCATCCCTCCAATGCAGTAAAACCTATTCACTAGGAAGGCAAATCATGATGGTGAATGCCTTCCTTGGAGGAGGGGAATGTCAGCTAGGTAATTGGGGACTTACATAGGAGGGTGGCACAGTGTGAGAGGGTCAAGGGTATTGAGGGTGGAATAGGGTGCTCTTTAGTTAGTATCGCGTCATGCTTACAGATCGAGATGGGGGAGCACACTGCTTGACCTGGCGGTAAGCTGGGCCTTGAGGAATACAAGAAGGGGGGGCTGTACGGCCTCCCCCGCTAATGATTAGGATCCTCCTGTTTCCTCAAGAATTGGCGGCGGCTCTAGCTCTGCCCCCAAATGAAGGAGGGAATAAGCTGTATCTTCGTCAGTGATGAGCACATCGATGTATTTCCCCCTGATTGCGCCTAAAACGGCCTGGACTTTGTCGGGCCCGCCGGCGACGGCGATGACGCAGGGTATGTCCCTGACTTTACAAAGTGGCAGGCTCACAGTCCGTTCATCTAGTTCCGACCTGATTGGCCCCCCGTGGATGTCAAAGAAACGTCCTACCAACTCACCTACGCCTCGTTTCGCAGCCACATCTTGGAGGGCTGCCGGAGTGGCAAAACCACTATTGGCCAGGCTGGAGGTTAGATTTGGGGTGCCGATCCCGATCAAGGCTTTAGTCGCCGTTTGCGCTATGCCAAACACTTGCCTGATGTTATGGTCGGAGAGGAGGGTATCTCTGATGCTTTTGGAATCGACGACTGCTGGAGCAAATAGTCCCAGATAGCGTGCTCCGTACTTATCCGCGATGACCTTAGCAACGTCAAGAGAGTTCGCACCCTCACTTGTGCTCAGACCGCCAATTAATTGTACTACCGTCAGACCAGGCAACAAACGTCGAGGCTGCAGTTGGCGCGCAACTGCGTAGATGGTGGTTCCCCAAGCAGTCCCAAGTATGTCGCCCTGGGACAGACTTCGTTCCAGGTATGAAGCGCCGGCTGATCCCAATGCTTGTTTCAATCGTTCAGGATCATTTGATGAGGCAACGATGATTGCTTCCTGAAGGCCGAAAGCATCACACAACTGCCGTTCCAATTCAAAGGTAGGCAAGTATGGGCTGTTTACGGTGATGCGAACGATGCCTTCCTCGACCGCCTCTGCTAACAATTTGATGACCCTTGCTCTGCTTATGTTGAGGTGATCCGCGATCTGCTGTTGAGTGAGTCCCCTTTGATGGTACAACCAAGCAACCTGCGAAATCAACCTCAGTCTCTCTTCAGACAACACTCTGCCCTTGCCCTCTCTCGTTGGTATTATGAATCAGATCAGTTGTCTGTTGTCGTGGTGGCGGAGTCGATACCATCTTACCATAGACTTGCTCAGAATAGAACTAATCTTGTCAACTCGGAGGCAGTGGCTACCATGTTTCGTCCCCGAATCTTGCCTCCCAGTCCCGCAAGAAACCGTTCATCCGTGATTCGGTAAAGGGATGTTCGTACAACATGCGCATATACTCGAACTTCATTGTGCACATATCGGCTCCTGCGGCTGCGAACTCACCAAAAAGGCGCGGGAAACGGCCGCAGGCTAGGATCTTGGTCTTGAATCCATAGTTGTCAAAGATCCTTCGGACCGGGGTGACGAGATCCACTGGCGTATCGGAGACGAGGTCGAAGGGACCGTTGAAAAGGGCTACGATATCCGCCCCGGCTTTTCCGCACAAATAGGCTTGAGCAACTGACGATACAGCAGTCATAGTGATTCGCAATTCCGGCACCTCCCCTTTCAAGGCTAGGAGGGCCTGGATGCCGGCAATGCTCATCGGTATCTTGACGATTATCCGCTGGCTGTAGCTATGGAGCCGTTTGGCTTGGTCGATCATCGTCTCCGGTTCATGCCAGCCAACTACTTGGACCATGACTGGCCCCGGCGATGCATCAAGGATATCCCGCAAAACAATCCATTTGTCCGAACCTGGTTGAGAGATGAGGGTAAGGTTCGTGGTAACACCTGTGAGCAGCCCCCAACTCCTCACTTCCCTGATTTCCTTTGGATTTGAGCTGTCCAGGAACAGTTCCATCCTGCTGGCCTCCTTTCTACCATTATCAAATTAGGTAACACCGAGCATAGCCGATGCCGCAGCAACGATCTTGTCTTTGTTCGGCAAACACGCCTGCTCAAGTGTTGAAGCCATTGGCAGGGGTACTTCGGCGCTAGCCAAGAGTACAATAGGGTGGTCGAGATAGTCGAAGGCATCTCTCTGGACTACTGTGACGATATGTTCCGCAAAAGAGGCAACAGGCGTTGATTGGGTTATAACGAGCAATCTGCCGGTCTTCTTGACGGAGTCAACGAGTAGTCCTTCATCTAATGGCACCAGGGTTCGCGGGTCGATGACCTCCGCGCTAACGCCCAGTCTCTCTAGTTCGGCCGCCGCCTGTAGAGCGACGGTTGCCATGTAGGAGTAGGCAACAATGGTCAAGTCACTGCCCGACCGTCTTACGCATCCTTTGCCGATTGGGACTAGGTAGTCCTCCGTCGGAACGACGTCCTGCTGGGAGTACAAGAGTTGGTGTTCGATGAACACTACGGGGTTAGGGTCTCTAATGGCTGATTTTAACAGTCCCTTCACGTCATACGCGGTTGCGGGGGCAACAACTTTTAGACCGGGGAAATGGGTAATCATGCTCTCAAGGCTCTGGGAGTGTTGTCCGGCGTAGCCTTTACCCCCGCCTATCGTTGTTCGGACAACTAGAGGTACTGTGGTCTTGCCGCCGAACATGTACCGAATTTTGCAGGCTTGATTGGCCAGCTGGTCCATTGCCTGCAAGAGGAAATCGATATACATTATCTCTACTACCGGCTGTAGACCAACGCAGGCCATCCCTACTCCCGTTCCAATTATTGCCGCTTCCGAAATGGGCGTATTAAACACCCTGTCAGGCCCATACTTTTCGAGAAGCCCGACAGTTGCTTGGAAAGCTCCTCCGTAACTAGCCACATCCTCACCATACAAGACTACCCTGGGGTTGATTTCCATTTCTTCTTGTAATGCCTCAATAACGGCCTGGCGATAGGTGAGTTGGCCCTTAGAGTTGCGTCGAAAAGGGGGAACGGTGGGGCGCGGGTAGCTGACCTGTACTGCCGGCGCAAATAGCCCCTCATGGAGGGTTGTTGGGTCGGGTTCAGGGGCGTGGGCAGCTCGCATAGTAGCCTCTTCCACCATGGCAGCGACAGCCCCCTTGATCTCACATATCTCTTCTTCGCTAATCACGTTGGTTTGGCGGATCTCGTTGATGAAACGGTCGAGGCAGTCTTTTTCCTTCCAAGCGAGTACCTCTTCGGAGGAACGATAGGCAGAGCCATCGTCGCTGAGGGAATGGCCATAATATCGGTAAGTCATACACTCCAGGAACACCGGGCCCTGGCCTCTTTGTACCAGTTCTTTTGCCCTCACCGCGGCATCATAAACAGCTAGGATATTAGTGCCGTCAACAACCTCCGCGTTGAGATTATCTGGTCTAAAGCCAGCAGCTCGGCGAGCTAGGTAATCTAGTCCAGTCAGTTCGCCTATTGCCGCGCCGGTCATGCCGTAACAGTTGTTTTCCACCACAAAAACGATGGGTACGCCTTCCCTAAATTGAGCCATGGAGGCAAAATTGAGGGACTCCATTACCACACCGTTGTTTACAGCGCCGTCTCCCAGGAAACAATACACGACCCCTTTCTTGCCTAGCTTCATTGAACCGATGGCGGCACCAACCGCGATGGGTGCCCCTCCCCCCACAATGGCATTGGCGCCTAAGTTGCCAACTGCAAAGTCGGCGATGTGCATGCCGCCTCCCCGGCCCCGACAGTAACCGTCTTCTTTCCCCAAGAGCTCTGCCATCATGCGGTACACATGTTCCCCGAGAGCATCCCTTACCCCCGTTTCAGGGATGCCTGAGCTGGCCAAGTCTTCCCTGCGCAAGATGGCCAGGGCTCCCTTAGCCATGGAATGACCATGCCCGCGGTGGGTGCTAGTTATCAGATCCTCGCTTGTCATCGTTATCATCATGCCTGTCGCGACTGCTTCCTGACCTACGGAAAGGTGCGTTGCACCGCGAAACTGAAACCCTTCGAGGGGCACGAAAGCCTTGGTTCTCAGTCGCACGACCATTTCCTCGAATTCGCGGATGAGCAGCATCACCCACAGCACTCGCCTGACATCACTGGTTGCCAGGCTGCCCGATTCAAGATGATGGCGCAAAGTCCTCTCGTATTGGAACAATTTAATTGGCTGAAAACTGATCTGTCCCCGTTCAAAGTCCGGCGCTCTAAACTTGTTGTGATAAAAATACATTCCTATCGACCACCTCTTCTCTGTGTCTGGGAGCATCATAGTCCATCCCTACACAAGGCATGCGACATTTGTCATCATCAAGAACACATATTAATAATTAGGCAAAATGGTGCTATTTCCTTCCATAGCAACAGGAATTATCATAATAATAGCCACGACATCACTTAAACAGGCATAACAACTAAGCATGTAAAGAACCAACAAAGTACAGTGCAACAAAAAAGAATAAGAATAAGGGAGGAAAAGACAAATGAATAGCAAATGATATATGTAATTAATGGTGACAAAAGTTGGGGCAGCACGGGACAACACGAGGGACAAGGAGGTGGGCCTATATAGTCAGAATTATCTTGACAGTAAGGGTGTTGGGTTTGTGCAAGTGACAACATGGACGAAGGGTGTTTGTCTGAGAGGGGGTTTCCGAGATGAGAAAGCGGGGAGCGCTAGTTGTTCTATCTCTCTGTCTGATGCTTCTTGTTGGCACATTTGCTCAGGCTAAGATTGTCTTGAAGGCGGCAACGGTCTTGACCGATGCAGCTGTGCACACGAAAGCGATGCACTACTTTGCTGAACTTGTTGCGGAAAAAACGAACGGTGAAGTAGAGGTAATCGTGTACTCCGGGGGACAGCTGGGCAGCGAGCGGGATTATGTGGAAGGACTTAGGCTCGGGACGATTGAAATGGCCAAGACAGCCACCGCTCCCTTATCCCGCTTCGTGCCCGAGATTGATGTGTTGAATTTGCCCTATCTTTTCGAAGGGGAGGACCACCTCTTTGACTGTCTGAACAGCGAGCTAGGGGAAGCTCTGCAGAAGGTTCTGGTGGATCAGGGCTTTCGCCTCGTCTCTTGGTTCTATGCCGGCTCCAGGAATGTATACAATTCCCGAAGACCGGTCAACAGCCCAGAGGATCTGAGGGGCATGAAAATACGCGTAATGGAAAGCCCTATCATGGTCGCGACGTTGAACGCCATGGGGGCCAGTGCAGTGCCCATGGCCTTCGGTGAGCTTTACAGTGCGATGCAACAGGGCGTAGTCGATGGAGCAGAGAACAATCCCGAGACTATTCTGTCTCAGAAACACTATGAGGTGACGAAGTACTTCACATACACCCACCATTTCTATGATGTCAATGCTTTCCTGATCAGCGAGTCCGCCTTCCAGAGGCTGCCCAAGAATGTCCAGGAGGTCGTCCTGGAAGCTGGGAAGATGGCTGAGGATTATGAGCGCAGACTTTGGGCAGAGGCGATGGCCGAAGCTCAGTCGGAGCTAGAGAAGCGGGGAATGGTCTTTAATGAACCCGACCTAACTAGATTCCGTGAAGCAGTTCAGTCGATTTATGATGACGAAAAGCTGATGGGCCATATCGATAAGAGACTCCTTGAACTCGTCAGGCAGTAGCAATATAGGCCCGGGGACCGGTGGCTCCCCCGGGCCAATTTAGGGGATGGGGAGGACAACATGCTGAGAAAAATCGTTCGTTATCCTTTGGAGGCGTTTACCTGCCTGCTATTGATCGCATTGGTGATTGTTGTTCTTCTGCAGATTATTTATCGATATATCCTGGCGTCCCCATTGTCATGGTCTGAGGAGATCTCCCGCTACCTACTCGTTTGGGTCTCTTTCTTTGGGGCGGCTGTTGCCGTTAAACACAAGGGCCATTTCGGTCTTGGCTTTGATGAGCTATTCTTGCCCTCGGTTCTAAAGGTGCCGATATCTTTGCTGGTTGACTTGGCCATTTTAGGCTTTGTGGTCTTAGTCTTGATTGGTCAGGGGGTCAAGTTCCTTGCGGTCGGTAAAGGCCAGGGGTCGCCAATGCTTAATCTACCCATGATCTACGTTTACTTGGCCATCCCGACAAGCGGGTTGGCTATGGCGTACTACCTGGTCAAGGACATATGGCGGCTGATTTCACTAGGGTTTATGCAAAGGGAACACCGGTCCCCGATGTAGACAACTCGAATCGGGTGTTACTTTTCTCAAGGTTGAGGTGATAACCTTGGCGCTAACCATCTTTGTTGGCTTCCTCGTACTAGCTACGTTAGGGGCTCCCATCGCTTTTGCAATTGCCATCAGTACAGGGATGGGCATATGGTCGCAGGGGCTTATCCCACCCTCGGTAATCGTGCAAAGAATGTATACCTCTCTGGATAGCTTTGCTCTTGCTGCTATTCCCTTTTTCCTGCTAGCGGGCGACTTGATGGGAGCTGGTGGGATCTCCCGGCGCTTGATCAACTTCGCCAACGCGCTGGTAGGACATATCCGTAACGGTTTGGCGATGGTCAACGTGCTGACAAGCATGTTTTTCGCCGGTATATCCGGGTCGGCAGTTGCGGATACATCGGCCATTGGGGCGGTCTTGATCCCGGCCATGATCGAAGAAGGTTACGATATGGACTTTAGTGTTGTCATCACGGCCACATCGTCTTGCATCGGCCCCATCATTCCTCCGAGCATCACCATGATTATTCTAGGGGTGACCGCGGACATTTCCATCGGGGGACTGTTTCTGGCGGGTTATGTTCCCGGCATCCTCATCGGCATTGCGTTGATGGTTATGAGCTACTTCTTTAGCGGCACAGTCATCACATCCCGTGGGCAGTTTTCCCTAAAGCAAGTCTGGACGACTTTTCAAGATAGTTTTCTAGCGCTGATAATGCCGTTAATCATTATTGTGGGGATTATCGCAGGCGTCTTTACCCCTACTGAAGCCGGGGCTATTGCAGCCTTCTATGCCTTTATTATCGGTTGTTTCGTCTACCGCGAGCTGTCTTTGGAGGAGATTCCCAAGATACTCTTGCATACAGCCATCACGACGGCGGCCATCAATTTCTGTCTCGCCGCCGCCTCGGTTTTTGGCTGGATCATGGCTATTGAGCGCATTCCGCAGCTTTTCACCAGTCGCATCCTGGCTCTTTCGGACAATCCAACAATCATTCTCTTCCTCGTTAACCTTCTCCTCCTGTTCACCGGGATGATAATGGACACGACGCCGGCAATTCTCATTCTTGCCCCCATTCTCTTCCCTCTAGCGACCAAAGTGGGAATCGATCAATTGCACTTCGGTATCATTATGGCTGTTAATCTGTGTATCGGTATGTGCACTCCACCTTACGGGGTTTGCCTGTTCGTTGCGACGAGCATCGCGAGGACTAACGTGGCAAGCATAGTCCGCAAGTTAATACCTTTTGTCTTGTCTATGGTGGCAGTATTGTTCCTAATAACGTATGTACCGGCGCTGCCGATGTTCTTGCCAAGGTTGGTGTTGGGGAGCTTTTGAGAGAACCTGCATGGCCCGACCGATTATCCTTGTTAGTGTACTGAAGTCAACCCTTGTCGTTGAGGAAAAAGGGGACTGCATACCCGGCAGTCCCCACTGCAGTCTACCCAGCGTCCACGATTCGGTTCCCACGCCTTACCCTCGACATCACGGTGGACCGTGCAAGCACACAATATTTTCCAGCCGGATTGACTTTCCTTCGTCTTTCTGCTAGCCTTTGACTAGAGTCAATGACCAGACGGTCATGGGGAGGGCGTTATGGTACAGGCCCGGATGATGCAAGAAACTAGCTATCGGTGCCAACCGCTGTTCTAGAACCAACGGGCTTGCTGGATCGGCGGTTGCTTTTTTGCTGTACTGAAGTAGTCGAGCTAGGAGTGGGTGATGAAGATGCAGGAACGTCAGGATCTCACGCAAGGCAGCATGCTTCGCCACGTCATCTTTTTTTCGCTGCCGATGCTCCTTGGCAACTTGCTGCAGGCATTGTACAACACCGTGGACAGCATTTGGGTGGGCAAATTCCTGGGCCCTGAAGCTTTAGGCGCCGTATCGGTCAGCGGCCCGGTGATTATGGTGTTGGTGTCGTCCCTGATGGGGCTCACCATGGCGACTACGGTGCTAGTGGCCCAGTACTGGGGCGCGAAGCGTTATGAAATGGTCACGAGAACCATTAACAATACATTCTTGCTCCTGTCTGTTGTATCTGTCGTCCTGACTGTCCTGGGCATACGCTTCAACAAAGCCATCCTCAGGCTGATCAACACCCCTGAGGAAATCCTGCCCCTGGCTTCCAGCTACCTGAACCTTTATCTGCTCGGGCTCTTTTTCATGTTCGGCTACAACGTCGTCAGCGCCATCTTGAGGGGTCTCGGCGACTCGACGACGCCGCTGAAGTTCCTCGCCCTGGCAACGGTCATCAACATCATCCTCGACCCGCTCATGATCCTGGGGATCCCGCCCTTTCCTCGGATGGAAGTTGCCGGCGCTGCTTTAGCTACCACCATAGCCCAGGGGATCTCCTTCATTGCCGCGGCGTGGTATCTGAACAAACAGGGGCACATATTGCGCATAAACCTAAAAGAATTCAAGTTTGACAAGGATCTGACCTTGAAGACTATCCAGATCGGCATCCCCTCTGGCGTCCAGATGTCGGTCGTCTCCATCGGCGCCTTGGTGGTCAACTCCATCATCAACACCTTTGGAACGGAGACGGTAGCCTCTTTCGGCATGGCCTCAAGGCTAGACCAATTCGCCATGATGCCCTCCCAGTCCATCTCGATGGCAACTTCGGCCATCGCAGGGCAAAACATCGGGGCGGGCAACGAAGACAACGTGCGCGAGACGGTCAAGTGGGCCACCTTGCTGGCAGTGGGCATCGCCAGTATCATGACCCTCATCGCCCAAGTGACGCCGGGGACCCTCCTTAGCCTGTTCACATCCGATCTGAGGCTCCTTGACCTGGGCAAGGGCCACCTGCGGATCTTGAGCCTGGGCTACATTCCCATGGCCCTCCTCTTTGTCACCAATGGGCTGTTGCGGGGTGCGGGGGACACCTTGCCGACCATGCTCTTTTCCATCGCCTCCCTGTGGGTCATCAGGGTGCCTTTGGCCAAGGTCCTCTCCAGCATTCCCTCCCTCGGGGCCAATGGGATCTGGATCGCCATCGTCACCAGTTCCGTCCTCAGCATGTTAATGAGCAGAATCTATTACGCCACCGGCCGCTGGAAAGAGAAGTGCATCATCATGGAAGCGCCTATCGCGGAATAAAAAGGAGGGGGCTCCCCTGGGGGAGCCCCTGCTCGTTAGTATTTGCCCAACTCCCATCCGGCATCGAACATGGCGCAGATGTTTTCCGGAGGCACATCGGGCTGAATGTTGTGGACCGAATTGAGGACGAATCCGCCGCCGGGAGCCAGCAGGCCGATCATCTTGGCCACCTCATTGCGGACATCCTCCGGGGTGCCTTTAGGCAGCACCCGGTGGGTGTCGATCCCGCCCCAGAAGGCCATCCGGCCTCGGAAGGTCTCCTTCAAAGCAACCGGGTCCATCTTCGCGGCCGTCGTCTGGACGGGGTTGTAGACATCGATGCCGATTTCGATGAGGTCGTCCATCAGGTCGATAATTGAACCACAAGTATGCATCAAGACTTTCTTGCCGCCGCTTTTCTCCTTGAGGAAGCCGACGAACTTGGCTTGGCGGGGCTTGATTACCTTCCGATAAACCTCGGGAGAAAACATCGGTCCCGTCTGGATCCCGATATCGTCCCCGAACATCAAGATATCCACATTGTCCCCCACCGCATCGAGGGCCTGGCCGGCAAGCTTGATGGAGAAGTCCAGGGTTCGATCGAGGAGCTTGCCCAAAAGCTCCGGCTCCAGCAATAGATCGATGAACCAGCCCTCAAAGCCCCGCAGATACTGGCTTTGGGTGATGAAGCCGCCTTTGATCTGCAGTACCACCGCGTAGTCCGTTTCCTTGTGCAAATATGCGGCCTTTTCCGCCAGGCCCCTGACCCTTCCCGGATCGAATGGGTCGGGCCAGTTGTGGCTTTCCAGCTTCTCTTCGCTGAGGCCGTCTTGGAAAGGACTGTAGACCAGGTCGTAATAGAAAGAGGACGGCGGCTTCTTCCTGATCACGCCCCATTCATCTTGAAAGCTGCCGTCGGGCAGCTCAATATCCTGCCAATTATCCGGCGGGCCGATGAATAGTCCTCGCGTGTCGATGCGGAAACGCTGAAGGACCTCTTCATCGACAATGGCCAGCTGGAGGACCCGGTCCATGAGGACAGTTTCTTTCTCGATGCCTAAGTACTCTTTGAGCCTTTCGTAAGCTTTCTTCGTTATCCCGGTACAGTTCGTTGACCCGAAGTCTAGTGGGACCCGGTCGGGCTGCTGATGATTCAGCGCAGCCAAAACCCGCTCGCGAGGGGTCATATAGGCACCTCCCAGTAAAATGTCTACCGGGGTTATTCTCTGTAGCAGGGCCTAACCCCTGTATCTTCCGGAATTTTCATCAGCAGTCCCCGGGCTAGTCTGGCAGCCGCCCGAGGCGGAAGTAGACTCCATCGCGCTCGATGATGCTCCAGCGGGAGCCATCCTGTATGGCGTAGCAGGGACGCCCATCCCGGAAATAAATCTTGGGCAGGCGCCGACTGATGGTTGTCCGACGGGCGACAAGCTCGACGGCTTCTTCCCCGTAGTTTTTTGGCAGACTGAGGGAGGCCATGTTCATCGACGTCCGCCCGAGGAAGAAGACCTGCCCGCCGGAGGTCCAGCCGGCAGGCCTGGCGCAGACAAATCCCTGTAGAGCCCCCAGCAGCTGCCTTAGGGGGGAGCGCTGGGGCTCCAAAGCCAGCCCATCTGAGTATCCCATGGGCACGACGCCCGCCAGGGTCGGGCGGCTAGCCTTCCATTCTCCCCCGTAGCCGACCCGATGGCCCCGGGGAAGGACGCGGGCATAGACAACACTTGTTTTCAGCCGCCAGGTGGGGAAAAGATCAGGTGCGCCCTGGCCGTAGAGGACTGTGCCAGGGCGCACCATTCCCAGATGGGAGGGGGGAAATCGAAGCAGCGCGGCGCTATTGGCCGCATGGACCAGGGGTATGTGGATCCCCCGGGCCTTAAGACTTGACAGGACTTCCAGGAAAACCGCCAGTTGCCGCCTTGTCCGGCGGACATCATCCGCCTGGGAGAAGTGGGTATAAATCCCCTCTAGCTCTAACCCCTCTAGACGAAGAAGCTGCCCAGCAAAATCCCCGGCCTGGGCCGGCAAGACTCCGAGCCTGCCCATGCCGCAGTCCACCTTCATGTGGACCTTGGCTTTCTTGCCGTGGCGGCGGGCGAGGCTCGCCAGGGCCCGGGCCGTTTCCAGATCGCACACCGTGGAGCGGACATTCAAGGATAAGCTGAACTTTTCCAGCTTGGGCGCGGGGGCGAACACCAAGATGGGCGAGTCGATGTTTGCCCGGCGAAGCTCTTCTGCTTCCCAAAGGTCAGCAACCCCCAGCCAATCGGCGCCGCCGGCCAGGAAGGCGGCAGCCGCCTCCCGGATGCCGTGGCCGTAACCGTCGGCCTTCACAACGGCCATGACTAATGTGGACCTTGGAATGAGCCTCCTCACCCGCCTCATATTCCCCTCCAAGGCATCCAGGTCCACTTCCACCCAGGCGGGGCCCAGGGGCTGCATCCTAGTCACCCCGCTTCAGGAAAGAGCCTAAGGACTCTTTCCATTTCAGGATGGACTTATGCCAAGGCTCTGACTTTCGCCAAAGACGATACAGCCCTGGGCGGAAGGGCAAGTCGTACTCCCCCAGGTATTCCACCAGGGATGCGCCAAAACCAGTCTTGAACCGGTAAAGGCCGTAGAGGGGGCTTTCGGGATCCAGGTCCCCCGAAACCCCGCGAAAATCATAGATGCGGCAGCCTTGCCTTTTAGCCCACTTGATCATTGCCCACTGGATGAGGTAGTTGGGCATCAGATTCCGGTGTCTGTTGGAGGATGCACCATAGACGTACCAAGCGATGGGTCCCAGCCGGAAGAGGAAGGCTCCCGCCAGGTACTCCCCTTGATAGGAGGCCATGAAGAGCTTGCCCATCCCCCTGGGGACCAGGTGATCCCAGAGGAGCTCGAAATAAGGGTAGGCTCTGACGGTGAAATTGTCCCGCTGGGCCGTCTCCAGGAGGATCTGATAGAAGACGGCCAGGTCCCTCCGGGTGCAGTTCTCCTTGATGCGGACCCCTTTCCGCTCCGCGTAACGGATGTTGTAGCGGGTCTTGCCCTTCATTCCCGCGAGGATCTCTTCTTCCGAAGGGGAAAGATCCAGCTGCATCACAAACCGGGGCTGGACCCCGTCAAAGGCGAGCCCTTTGTCGACATGGCGAAAGCCGCGGGAGCTCAGGATAGCGGCCACATCCCCGCGGAATTTGGGCACGGGCGGATCGATTTTCAGCATGACGGCTCCCCGCTCCCTGGCCAGCTCCCTAACCCGGTGGAGGAGGCAGTCCAAGGCAGCTGCATCGGTGAAGTCCATGACCGGTCCTCGGGGGGCGTAGAAAATGGGGCTCTTCAATAAGGGCAGCTCCCTTTGCAGGATAGAGATTGAGGCCCGCACCTGATCCTTGTCCCAGACCATCAAGCGCAGGGGTTCCCAGCCCGTCCGGCCTTTGATTTCTCCCCACTCGAAGCTTTGCAAAAGATCCCCGCCAATTTGGGCGATATGGGCGTTAAATCTCCCCCGGTCCGCCTCTTCGGCCACCCTAACCTCCAATGTTCTCACCTCACACCTCCCATCCTATGCAAAGGGCCCTTCCCGGGTGACATATCCCACCGGCTAGCGCATAAGGATTAAGCAGAAAAAGTGGAGGTGGATGCCGATGGCGGCCCGCAGCATCTCCCTGCTCCTCATCCTGTGCCTCCTGGCGCCCCTGGGGGCGGGGGCCCAAGAAAAACCAGCCATCCAGGTCCCGGCGGCCATCCTGATGGATGCCCAAACGGGAGAGGTTTACCTGGCCAAGAACGAGCATCAACCAAGATCCATTGCCAGCATCGTCAAGACCATGACCCTGCTCCTCGCGGCGGAGTTGATCCAGGCCCGCAAGATCAAACTGGGCGATGTGGTCACCGTCAGCGCCAACGCGGCAAGCCGCGGCGGCACCCAGATCCGGCTAAAGTCGGGGGATAAGCTGACGGTGGAAGAGCTGATGTTCGCCACGGCCCTAGTCTCCGCCAACGACGCCGCGGTCGCCCTGGCGGAATACATTGGCGGCACCGAAAAGGAATTCGCCCGGCTGATGCGGGAGCGGGCAGCTGCCCTGGGGCTGCGAAACACCTCCTTCGTCGATGCGACAGGGCTTCTGCCCCAATCCAGCGGCAACTACTCCACCGCTTACGAGCTGGCCCAACTGGCCCGCTTTGCCATGCAAAACCCGGTCTTTGCCCGGACCGTCGGGACCGAAGAGTATTTCCTCCGGAGCCAAGGCCGCACTTTGCGCAACTCAAACGATCTCCTTTTCACCTTCCCCGGCACGGAGGGGGTCAAGACGGGACTGACCACCCCCGCGGGCCACACTCTCCTTTTTGCCGCCTCCCAAGATGGCTGGCGGCTCGTCGGGGCGGTCCTGGGAGCGAAGACGCGGGAGCAGCGCTTCGATGAAGCCCGGGCCATCCTCGAGTGGGGCTTTGCCAATCTGGAGTCTATTCTCCGCATGGGCGAGGAGATTACCTCCGTCCCGGTGCGGGATGGGGCCCGCTCCCGGGTGACCCTGGTTGCAAGGAGCGACCTTAAGACTATCCTCCCCGACGATGACCGCCGGCTCCTCCGGCGGGAGCTGGACGTTCCCGCATCTGTGGAGGCGCCCTTAAAGCAAGGGGACCGCCTGGGCCAACTGATTATCTTCAAAGGCGAGAAAGAAGTCGCCCGGGTTGACCTGGTGGCCAAGAACAACGTTGGTCGGGCCAACATCTTTACCTTCCTGTTCAAATGGCTCTTTGACCTCCTTGGTCTTAGCTGAGGGGAAAGACGATGCCTAAGCTTTCCTGGCTCGCCATCAAGAAAAGGATTACCCTGTTGATGATCATCGTTGCTTTGTCCGCGGTGGGACTCGCCGGCAGGCTCGCCTACATCCAGCTCGTGAAGCACTCCTTTTACCTGGCCAAGGGGCTGGAGCAGCGGCTGCGGCCCATCCCCATCGATGCCTACCGGGGAACCATCCGGGATGCCAATGGGGAGGTGTTGGCGGAAAGCAGGAGCGCTGCCGCGGTCTT
>Ga0209537_1002861_pt1 | contig 16642 bp, 9 predicted proteins | sample BioPla4DNA1_FD_187698 | JGI IMG/M metagenome (GOLD analysis project Ga0209537, IMG submission 187698) | Biogas fermentation microbial communities from Germany - Plant 4 DNA1 (SPAdes) (version 2) | ecosystem: Engineered > Bioreactor > Anaerobic > Digestate | place: Bielefeld, North... | reverse complement strand
TTGAAATAATACTTTTACCTCATTTCTCTTATCCTTAATCTACAAAATCAAATATCCCATTTTTACACCTATAAATCTTGTCTGAAATCTTATTCGGGTCATTATCTATCATAATCAATGTTTCTATAATTTTTATATATTCAGAGCGATGCCTGGATACAATTAGCGAAGTTGATGATGGGATTGCAAAAAGATAATCCCGTCCTATTTTCTTATTTATTTGATTCTGCAATGCGGTACTAAACAGCAATGTTGAATTATAGTCCGTAGAATACTTTAGACAGAATATATCAAGCATCCTATCCAGTTTTACCAAAGGGTTTGCTATCTTATTTAAATTGTGCCATGCTGCTTTCTTCACCATATCAAAATCTATATTATCTCTTTCCTGTATAAACCGAAAAATTTCTCCTTCATCAGTAACGTAAAGTGTATCGATATCGGCAAAAGTATGTTCCCGATAAAGTCCTAAGTCCTTTTCACCTTTCCCGAAATGCTTGTTTTTTAGCATCGGGTATACATTATTATAGTTAATCTTGAATTTATACTGGTTTAATATCTGATTTGCAGCCTTAATATATAACTTTATTGTTTTGTCATAACCTATAACCTGATATTCCTTGTACAAACTTTCTATTGGTAGTTCCACGTGAGTCACCCCTGTACCAAGACGGATGAACTTTTCTTCTAATTCCACTTCTGCAAAATCTCTCTTAAAATCTTCCAAAATATTCTCTATGAATTGTTGAACCGTGAGCACCTTGCTACCTCCTTTAAACCGTATCCCCTAATCTTCAAGCCAAACACTAACATCACCTTTCCTCCTAATGGCTAATTAGCAAATTAAAAAAGCACATCCCCCTACGTTATTCCAGTTAAACTGGCCGTAAAGGAGACGTGCCTCCGTCAGTATCTTTTACTCCTATTAAACAATTTAAATAATTATCATGAGATATATTGTGTCTTCAATTTTATTAGAAATGTCATATTTCTGCAAACATTCTTCCACATCCTGGACTATCTAAATGCTTTCAGAAGCCTCTTTGAATATGGGTTTGTCCTCTGATGGTATGTAGATAAATAGTACTATATAAATAATAATAAATTATATTTCATAGAATTACTATTTTAAGTTATACAATATTTTCAATCTTTCTTAGAATCCTTTCCGCCTTATTTGCATCTAACTCCACCTTTAAGACCTTTCCTATTTGCTCTAGTAACTTAGAGTCTTTCATTGTTGCTTTTTGGATAATGAAGTCCAACTTACTAATAATTTCCTTAGTTGTATTGTCATTTGATGCAACATTCTTATTTTCAGACATATTGTTTATTTGCTTATTCCTTTGCCTAGACGCATTTCTAATATCACTCGAAATTGACTCACCTATTTTTTTTAACTTCTCCATTAATAACATATATGCTTCATTTTTTTCAAAGTCGTCTCGTCTTGCATTTGGAATAATATTATCATCAAACACTAAAACTTCTCCTTGGACCCAACCGTTGAATCTTTCCTCTTTGAAAATTGGGTTTAATAGAAATCTATCACCAATCATTATGCCAGATTTCCTTAACCTTAAACCCTTTACTTCTTCATCTAGTACAGTACCTAAAAGTTTACATTTTCCAATCCAAACTAAGGCAATTAATTTTTCATTGTAATCATCTACAATTGGATAAAAACGTATCCCATCAATTTTATCTATTACTTTACGGCTGGTATCTGTATAAAACTTAGTCTTATAAGGCTTAAAAACCTGTTTAAGATTATCTTTGCTTTTACCTAAGAGAATATTATAATCAACCCAGTTAACTTGCAGTTCAGAAAGTTTCTTATTTATGTCGTTAGCATACTTAAATTTTCTAATCTCAAAAGGCACAGGAGCAATTTGCTTTATATAACTATAAACCTTATCGAGTTCTAATAGATTATATTTTTTGTTAACATTTTTCAATATTACTCTAAAATAGTGTTTCTCCAAACTTTCCTTTTTGTGTTGTATCTTGGCAACTTCTTTAATTACATCTGAAAGTGTATATTTTTCGTATTCTCCTGGTATTAATAATCTATTCAATTTAACTGCGTCAAAACTAATTATTGAACTCATACCCTCACCGTAATACGATGTCTCAAAAATAACACTGTCACAATAACTTAATCCTCCTAACCTACCGATACCTCTAAACCCTTTATTTACATTAGGGTTTTTATCGGATTTCCCTATATTTAAAAGAACATTAGGAGCATCTTTTAAACTAACACCGATACCATTATCCTCAATAATAATTATAGATTCAGTCTTATTTACAATTATATTGATATAAGTATCCTCATAGTTGATAATTCCCTTTCTTACTGCTTCATCTATAGCATCTGCCGAATTTTGAATGTATTCTCTATATATTATAAATGGATTTCTATACATACCCATAGTTAACGATTCAAGAATATATTTTCCTACAACTACATTATCCCCCATTATATCCCTCCGAAAATTCACTAATTAAATAATGACATTTGATGTGTAAGTTCATTTTTTACTTCTAGTAATATAGAATTTAGTTGCTTTTCATCCATAATACTTCCGTATTTCTTTGTTAAAACTTCAAATATCTTCTCATATTTATCTGCTAAAATTTCGTTTAATATTGTCTTATTATGTTGTTTTAAGGCAACAACAAGTCTATTAAACTCACTTTCAGAAACCAGATTTAATTTGCTACACCACTTCATTAACATAAAATAATAAACGTAATTATAAGAAGAAGTAGTATATTCTAATAATTCAACCACACGTTCATCTTCATAATTACCATGAACCCATATATCAACTAACTCATTGACAGCACCCTGACCAAAAAACCTAAAAAAAGATTTTATTTGAGTTGAATTTAGTTTAAATTTAACCATATATTTAGCAAGACGCTTTATCATAAGTTTACATTCTTTAGTTATATAGTAAATAATCTCCTCTATTAGTTCATCTTCCATTTGTATTTCAAGGTCCTCAAGAACTGTAATTATTCCAAAAGCACTAAAATAATGTATAAATATCTTTCTTATTTTCTTATCATTTATGCTCTTTAGTATCTCTATAGTAAACTCATTTTTGCTAATAATTTCTTTAAACTTAATTTTCTGTTCTACAGTTAAACTATTATATAGTTTTTTCCACTCTTTTCTTAGTCCTTCCCATATTTCAAACTCCTCTTTTTTCTCTAGTCTATCCTCTTCTGTTATATTACTAATTTTTTCGGGCTTACCTCTGGTGGCAATATAATCTTCAGGCATAAGTAATACCATCATGTATTCATCCACACTTCTACCAAAAGCCGCTTCAAAGAATGATTTGCTTGAAACCCCTTTACCCTGTGTAGGAATTAAAATTCTCTGAATTGCTCTTAGATATTTCATATTCCAGTGTTTTCTACTAACGTATCCTCTTTCTTTAGCGTCTAATGGTATATAACGCATTGGGAAGGAAAATATATGTATGCGTTCTCTTTTTTCTTTTTTTCTACTCTTGTTAATCATTTCTTGATAATCTACATTAATTCGAAGCCTCCTATATAAATCTTCTGGCTCGTCCGCTTCATATTTTTTTCCTTTACATACAAAATCATCTGAATTATATAGTAAATAGTTAGATAAATGAGTAATATTATACTTTACAGCCAAATCTAATGCCTTCATATATCTTTCTTTATCCTCTATATGGTCAAATGCTATCCTCGCAGGTCTTAAAGCAATTTTACTTAACAATTTCACCTTCTCTTCATCAAACAGTAATGCATCCAACCCTTGGTTAAAATCGACATAGCGATTATTTTTCTTACCTGTTTCAGGATTAATATAGGTGGCTCCTTTTTCGAAGCCAAGTTCAATAATTTCATCAATAATTTTGTTAAAGTCCTTTGATTTAAGTACATTATTGTCCATCAATAGTAAATCTTTTTTTTCGCCATATTTCTTTCTTATTTCATTTATCTGGTTTTTAATAGAAATATATGACATATACTCAGGTTCCAAGTTTTTGACAGCACAAAATTCACAATTCATTCCGCAGCCGCGAGTTGCATAAGCAAAATAAGCATTATTGCTTGGGTAAGTATATTCTGTATTATCAAGTATGCTATAATCTGGAGTTAATGTATCAATATTAACCCCATCATCATAGCCAATTAATATCGAATTCACCAATTGACCCTTTACTGGTTTAATTCCAGTAGTTTTTTCAAATTCGTCACCCATTAAGGTTGCCAGTATTCCCCCTGAGAAAACATTCGATTTGTCTTCCACCAATGTTTTAGCATATTCAATCGTATCTATAGTAATTTTCCATTCGTATGTAAAAAGTGTGGATACATATACTCTATCCCATTTTTTTTGTGAAATAGTATTATCGACATTTTTTATAAAATCACTTAAATTGCTTCCATATTTATCTACATAATATTTTGATTTACTCAGTTTTTCTTTAATTTTACCACTGACACAATCTGGAAGTTTACCTTTTGAAAACCATACAAAATCTTTTCTTATTTCTTTATGATAATATGCTATCTTCATTAACCCTAAGGGTGGATATTTACAATGGTATTCTGGTTCTATTAATAATATATTCGCCATAATTTCACCTTCAAAATAAAATGTGATTTTATTATATCACAATAGGGGTACAGTGTCGATGGGTCGATAGCATAAAAATTTATGTACGATAAATCCCCTATTATTGCAATATTTCAATCACATAAAGATAAAATCTGGCTCTCGTATAACCTACATATAATTGTTTAGCGTTTGCTGTTTCTTCCTTTAAATGATTAAGAAGAATTACCACATCAGCCTCTAATCCTTTAAATCCTTGTATAGTTCTGAACATTATTTCATTATCTAATAGCTCTCTATTTTCAGTGCTAAATCGAAAGCCCGCTAAATCATTTTTTCCATTAAGAATAGAATTTTCTATATGTCTATTTGATAATACAACTATAGATTTATTACTTACACATTCTTTTTTTATTAATGTATTCAGTAATTCCTCTAGTTTTCGTATAGCATGTTTACTACGCTTGAACTGTATTTTTTCAGGTTCAACGCCTTCTATCGTATTTGGCCTAACAGAAGTGCCAAGACTAGTTTCATTTATGACCCATTTATATATACCTGCTGTATTTCTAATATTTTCTGTCAATATAAATGCTGGATAATCTATCATAAATGCATTTCCAAAGTTTCTTCCATAAATATTTTGACTTTCGTCATAAAATATATATAAGTATGAATTCTTTTGGTCTTTTAGAAGTAACCTTACACAATATGCCCACTCTTCGTTAAAGTCCTGTGCCTCATCAACAATAATACAGTCATATTGTGGAAGACTTAAATGTTTATCAAAAATATCTGCTATGCCACTGAGTTCACTATTTATAGAAAACAGTTTTTTATATTGACTAAATCCAAGTATTGAGAGAATTAATGAATGAAATGTATGACAATCTATATCATATTCTTTAGTAATATTACTTACAAATTGATTCAATTGTTTATTATAACATAAGAATAATACTTTCTTATTTAATTTTGCCTCTTGTTTTGCCTTTTTAATACCTATCCATGTCTTCCCTGTCCCAGCACCGCCTATAATAAATGCCTGCTTATAGTTATGTAAAAATTCAATATAGTTATCCTGAATTCTATTAATTTCCTCAAGTTGCCGACTCCTTATCTCTATAAGCGAACCAGCAGCAGCCGATAAAGCAATCCGTTTATTTACCATTTTTATAAAACTAACCTGTTGGTCTGCAGAAAATGAAATAAAATTATGATTTATACCTCTCCAGTAGTTAAATATATCATATACTCTTTGTTCTAGATTATTAAGGTCACTATAATCAATTATTAAGTTTTTAGGGCTCTCGGGTCCAAAATCTTCATAAATGGAGTAAAATGGGAATGCAACTGCAAACCCATATACCCCCTTATAAAAATATCCAAATTGTTCTTCGTAATAATTTTTAAAATAATACATATTTTCTTCTGCTTGCTTAAAGGGACTTCTTTTTAGTACTCTATAATCCTCATCATATTTACTATCTAATATTCTCCATTCATCACCAACTTTTTTAATGTCTCTTCCGCCTTTAACCTCAATTGTCAGATATCCGTAACTAGGATGAAATATAAGGAAATCACACTCACTATGTTTTTTTTCTCCATTTACTACTGTAAACCACTTGATTGAATAGAACACTGAAAACTTATTTGAAAGTTTATTCTTCAATGCTTCATAAAAAAATTTCTCTGATTCAGTATAGTTATAATTTTCTATATTCTTTGGGTACATGTTAGCCATTTAAAGCATCCTCCCAGAATCCATAAATCCTCTCTCCTGAATCTTTATCGTACCAGCCAATTAAGAATCTTCTATCTAGGTCCTTATTAAAATGAACACATGATATCTCATTTAAATATAAACATCCAGCACAAGCCCTATCTCTTTCTATACATATAGGGTCAAATATGCATTTTTCTAATTCATTTCTCATTGATGTAAGCCATTTATCAAAGTATGCTTCAAACAAGTTAAATAAAGCCCCCAAACTAAACCCTTGTGAGTTTTGACAATAAATAAAAATAGCAGGTATATTAGGTAATATATATTCTGATAGCGAATTTTTATCCAACCCGCATAAATAGGCTGCTTGTCTTAAAAGTGAATGAGACATTGAATGCAATAAATTATATACATAATAGGTTATACTATCTTCCATTCTATTAATATTAGAAAAAGTTGATATTTTATCTGTGTTGACATAATTTATAAACCACTTTTTTAATTCAATGTCGCTTGAAATATCTGGGGCAGCATGCTCAGATAAAAACTCATTTGATAACAACCACTCTACAATCCTTTTTCTATCAATTTCAAATAAAATACCTTCTGTGTTTAATTTGGTAGCATAAACATTTTTCTTTTCGTTGCGTTCTTGCGGAAATGCATTCAATGTTATGGGTTTCTTAGATTTGGCCGCTTCTACTGGGTCACTATCCTTTCTTGTATAACCATATGAACAAAATACAAAAGGCACGTTTCCACTGGCTTGTACGGTTTTTATTCCAAACTTCTCAGCAGTTTTATTATAATTTTCTGGTCTAGAATGTGTATTTAAAATTCTGGAAATCCTTTTAGCATCCTCTAAATTCGATACGCTGCTTGTATTTAGGATTCTATTGAATTCCAGTATTTCAATTGCTAGTTTATTTAACTTATTTTCATCTCGAATTACGATGTTTATGTCAATATATTCCTTAATTTTATCAACTTCAGAGGTAGAAGAAAGACCGCTAACCGCCATCTTGGCAAAATTCTCGGCTTGCTCTTTGGTAAGGCCACTATTAATAAACTGTTTAAACATTAATTGATATTGCATACTCTTCGTTTCATCGCTTTCTTTTGGTATACCATTCTTAATTAAGTTCTTATAATTTAGTTCGTCTATTTGCCCTAACCAATATGCCAGTATAACATTTGCGCCTGATTCTTCGTTTGATAGAAACCTTTCTTCATCCATACCTAGTAAATCAATTAAGGATAAAGAAAAAGGTATATAATTAGATTGGTCTAAAGCATTCCTCGGAAATAATAATTTACCGCAGTTTGGACATTTCTTTCTCATTTCTAATGTTATACCATCTTTGCCGCAAATGAACGCAAATCTACCAGTGTACTTTAGAAAACTAAAACCGTGTTCTTTTTTCGGACAAGGACGTGGTGTTACAGGCCCTCCCCAACCACATTCACATGTATAAACAAGACTAATTTGTTTTAGTGTTTTTCGACAACACTTACTTAAATCGTTATTATATTTTAAGAAATCATCACTGGATTTAAACAAATATACTTTTCTACAACTACTACAAAAAAAAGTCAAAGGGTTCACTTCCACAATTATATCTGGATTTATACCTCCTCTAGGGGTTAAAACGTCGTAAGTTTTATCTGATATTTCGGAACCAAAATTGCTTATATTGCCTCCATTATCAACAAAAGATTCAGTAAGTAATCTTATTTGTTCAAGAAGCCTTTTTTTATTTATATCTTGTAACTCTCCACTATTCCAATTCTTAACTCTTGCAGTATATGCAGTTCTTGTCTTCTTAATATAAAAATCTATCCATGAGTCTGGTAAGTATTTATATAATGCTTGGCTAAGTCCTCTTTGCATTTCGTTTTCCTTAACTTGCACCATATATCCCCCCTAATCTAATTTAATCTTAACAGGCTTATCTGTATCACGTAGGCTTCTCATTGGACTATACAATCCGTTTCCCAGTTTTTCAATGCCTTCCAAAATATAATAATCTTGTCCGTCATAAGATTTAGTAAGTATTTCACTAAATATATAGTTTACTTTATCTATAATATATTCACGATACTGATTACCTAAATCCTCAACAGTGCCATTTTCTTTAATACAGCCGTATGCTCTTAAAATATGGTTTATAACTTCTTCTTTTTTAATCCTACCTCTCTTGATAGCCTCTTTTAAATTCTTCATCATATATATGTTACCTATTTCACACTGTAAGTTCTTATCGTAGTAATTTATTATTATTCCAGCAAAAATTCCTGGAAAGGTTTTCTCCACTGCTTTTGTTGCCCAACGATTTATTGGGACTGGCTCAACTAAAATATCTTTATATTCGTGAAATTTTATAAAATTTTTTAAGTAACTCTGGTCTTTTTCCCTCGCTGGACGCATAATCATGATTATTAGTCCTGGATATTTCCTACCGCATCTACTATATGCCTGAATATATTCAGCCGTATTTCCTGGCATTCCAAAGAAAAACATAAGATTAAATTTATCCGCATCAACTCCATGAGATATCATACTCGTTGCAGCAATTAAGTTAAACCCTTTAAACACATCCTGTGTTGTCTCAACCTCCGCCAAAATTCTTCGTACGTCCTGAAAAGTATCATCACCTGTCATTTTTCTTTCATCAAAAGGCTGTATCCCTTCAGCGTCAAGTTCAGTATTAATAGGGTCATCCAAGGCATTTAATACTCTATTACCATCTAATTTAACATTATTATATTCAAGAAATATCCAGTAATCTTTTAGTATGTTGTATACCTCTTCTTCATTTTTAATATCTATTCCCTCAATATCCATCATTTTAGATGGATTCTTATAATAATCCCAAATAATTTGCTTTAGATACTTCATTGAATATACCACGCTATTAATTATTGCTTTTCCATAGGGTGCGTATCCTAATATAAACCTATTAATCTCGGTTTTATCCACATAAGAGTAAAAGTTTCTGTCTAAATATGGCGATTGACAAGGAAATCTTATTCCATCTTTTAAATATAAATGATACAATTGTGACTCAAAAAACGATATAGTTGCTGTTGCTCCTATAATTTTTATCTTCTTCTTTGACTTTGTCAAATTGGCAATCATATATTGAAAGAAAGTTTCATAATGAGCGTCAAACGCTCCAAGGGATTCCCTAATTAAATGAAGTTCATCTTGTATAAGTAATGTTGGAGCAGGGTCGTATAAATCTACATCCTTATATTCAACTACATCTACTTTGCACACCTCTTTTTCTGTACACTGAGTTTTGCTCGTATATCCATGCACAGGACACTTATGTGTCACTTCACCAAAAATATTTCGAAAATCTGACTGATACCCAACAGCAGCCAGTTTATCTATCGTGCTTATTATAACAGAAGGTATGTATCTATATATTTCTCTATCAACAATATAAAGGGGTAAAACACCCCCAGAGGGACAGTCTTTATTACTACACACATGTAATAATCTTAAACTTTCTGTATCTATCATTATATTAATGTTCTTGTTCTGGCAGAAAGGGCACTTATCTATTATTTTATAATCTTCGTTTAGTTCACTTTGACTTTTTTTTGTCATCTCATCTACTACTTCTTTTTTCAGAGAGTTAGGGGTATTGACATCACCAACATAATAACCCAGAGAAAAAATATCAGAGTCTTTAATATCTTGGCAATTCTTTCGCTCTATCTCTGCTGATGCTAATATATCAGCCATCCTTCCTACTTGCTGAACAGATAGAAGACGTAGCGGATATTTGACTATTGCAGTATTGCCAGATACCTTTCCTCTAAATCTATCAAAAAATAATGTAAACACAATTATTCCTAAAAAGGCTTCTGTCTTACCTCCTCCGGTAGGGAAGTATAATAAATCTACTTTATTTATGAATGAATTATCTATCTTTTCTTCTCCGTATTCACATACACTGACATCAGGTAAAAGTGATACAATAAAAACAATTTGAAATAAGCGCCAACTATCATAACTTTTTGTGCTTCTTGCAAAGGCTTTATTCATAAGTATGAAGGCATTTTTAATATAATCGTAATCCTCAATCATACTAATTCCATATTTAAATCTCTTAATTTCAAATTCAAACGCTTTGATTTCCTCCTCAAATTGTTTACATGCTTTATAATTGCTCTCAACGTCAGAAGCAAGACAATGTTTCCTGTTGCTATAATCATTTCTCCAACTTTCTAACTCCTGAAGCATCTTACTGTATATATCTTTTAGAGTTTTAACAGGCTCGTTGATTAAATCTTTAAACTTTACTACCAAATCTTCTCTTGTCTTTAATCTGTATTGTTTAAAAAGAGGCAAATGAGTAGTCTCTAACACTCTAGGGTTCTTTTCGCTCCAAATAACACTACAGTTATGTCCAATTCCTCTTTGAGTTTTATCATATTTATAGTCATCATTAAAATATTCCAAATTTATCGGCTGATAGTCTGAACCAAGGATTTCTATTTTTAAACCAGAATTAAACAAAATGTCCAGATTGGCTTTTCCTAACCTTCTCCCATAACGCTCTGGCATAGTTTCATTAATAAGATGTATAGATACTTTTAATAAATCATTATTAAAATGCTTTACTTCTACTTCAATAGAAAACTCCCACTTTGGAATAACAGAAGTTGATTCCGATTTCTTAATTAAATATTCTCTCCAACTTTCTTCATCTTCAAAAGTGCTAACATTAACCCTTTCTCTGACAACTCTATATGTATTGGGGCTTTCTCTAATTTCATTTCTTGTTTTATCAAGTATTTTTATAAAATCGTTATGATATTTAACGTAGCCAACACCTTTTGAATAATCAAAAATATCCGTCAATTTTACTTCAATATCATATCTACCGTCTCCTATTGATGCTTTCTCATATACAGGAACAATATCCATGCTTTCTTTTGCTTTTTGTTCAGGCGACTCATATTGTTCAAAATCCGTATCCTCTTCTGCATCTTGTAAATCTTTAAACTTAGTTTCTCTTTTACTTTGAATAATTTTATCCCTTTCTTCAATCGCTTTCGCTTGTTCTTCCAATGTTGGGAAAACTCTATAATAGAACTCTCCTCTAGGCGAAACCTTAATTACTGCTTCGCTTAAATCAGATTGTCTAATAATAAAATCAACACCTATTTGATTTATGTTTGTCTTTGAAGAACGTTTATCATTATCAATACCTTTAGGTGATAGTTTACCTACATAGAACCTATCCTCAGGACTCTTTTTTCCATCAATATTAACAACACGAACTTCATTTTGACCTGTTATTTTAGATACGTATTCATCAATAACCTTAGATAAAAATAGAGCCCTATTTATATTTTCCTTATTAACCATTTATCTAGCCTCCTATGTTAATAAACTTTTGAACCATAGTTGGTTTTATTCCAATAACGCCATATAACTTTTCGATTAACATTAAATATTCGTCATCTGTAAATTGGTCCTTGTTCCTCTCTAAAATTGATAAACAGTAAGTAAACTGAGTATGATTCTTAATGCTATCAGTAGTCATGCTATCTATACAGTTTTTTTGCCGATTAACAAAAACCTCAAAGAAATCTTCACAAATACTCATTTTAAGGATGTACTCTGGCATATTGCTTTTCATATCTACAAATTTCAGAAACGACATCACATCGTTTTCCGGGTGTCTTTCTGAAAAATCGAGTATCTCTTTAAATAGTCTCTGATGCTCTTTAAATAATGGATTAAAACGACTTGCCGCCAACATTAAATCAATAACTTTTTCAAACTCCGAATCATTTTCAGATAAGTAAATTAACTCTTCAAGACTTTTACTTAGTGAAATGCTAATATTTTTAATTTTATTTATTAAATCTATTAACTCATTATCCCTAATTATGTCGTCAACCTCAATCATTCTACCTTTTAAGTTCTTTGATAATTTATCAACTCTCCTTAATAAGCCGTCTGTGTTATGTTCCTTTATATCAGTCGGTTTCTCATTTTTTACTGATATCTTCTCTTCCGCTTCCTCTAGGAGTAAACTACTACATGCACATTCTACATCGATTTCCATGTATTCACTACAAATTATATTCCTGCACTTTATGCATCCATTTCCTACTACACCTTCATTGCAATATACATTTTTATTTACATTTATAACTTCATCAACCTCGATAGTTTGTCCAACCAGTAAGTTACCATCTATAATACCGCTACCTATCATACCTGAATAGATGAAGGCTTCTTCAACAACTCTAATTTCTTTAGCAACAATACTATCAAAACATTTTAAATTTCCATTTACACTAAGAGAATCACATTTTATAGTTCCAAAGCAAATTAAATCTTTCAAGACCTTTACATTTGATGCTTCAATATTACCAAAAACAATTAGTGAATAATTTGCACTAATATCCTTTGTAGTTATTATATCTTGCATCGTAATTGCAGAACTATCTATCTTGATATCGTCAGTATCAATAACTGAGTTGTAGAATACTAATTTATCTTCTACCATTGTATCTGCATTTGTAAAATCCAATTCTATCATTAGTATCACCTCACCCGTTTACCGAATCCAACAAGAGCCTTGAATAGATAGACTTTTCCCCACTTTCTGTTAATACAATGCATAAATAATCACGAGCCCTTGTACAGGCAGTATATAATGTATTTACATTTTTATAAAAGTCCTCTTTATATTGCTCTAACTCTTCTACATCACTTGAAAATGTACTTGTTTTTTTTGTTTTATAATAGGCTCCAAGCGCCTTTAAACCGCAAATAATTATGGCCTGAAAATCTAAACCAAGTGAAGATTCTATTGTACAAAGTGAGAGACCCCTTCTGTCTCCATATAAAACCCCGTATGATTCATCAGTAGAAATAAGTTCACTGTATTCTAAGTAATAAATATTCAACTTATCCTTTAACCAATTAAAAATATAATATCTTTCAGGTTCATATTGTCTATAATAAAACAATACTGCTATTTCTGATAAAGGAATACCCTTTTCTTCTTTTAAATATAATACTTTATTTATTACTACTTCGGCCTCATTAAATCTATCAGTTAGTATCACTTCAGGTTCAGGTCCATTTCTGAATGCTTTACCACGCAAAAATAAATCTTCATTTATATCAATCCCAAACTCCCTAAAATACACTTTAGTATTCTGTGTAAATCTATCAACGAAAGAATTGATTTGTATTGTATTTCTATAATTTTTTTCAATTCTTATACTTCTACCAGTATACTTAGGTAAATTAGGATTACCTTGCCACGGTGCCTTACCTTGCTTAATATTTGCTACAATATCCTGAGATTTGTCCCCGCATATAGTAAAGAAATAGTTTTCTGGAATATGACTTTCTAGTAAATTATAGCAAAGTTCATACCACCCACTTTTAAAAATCTGTACTTCATCTATAAAGATACCATAAAATCGTCTTGTTATTTTCCCATTTATTAATGCCTCTCTCGCCCTTTGAAAAGTCCCGTCAAAGTCAGACATTTGAAACGGTATCCCCACTTCAGCCAGTAAATCTTGACATAGTTTATCAAATGTACAACACTTCACATTTCTATTTCTGAATCCAGCGACATTAATTCTCCAATCATATAGGTTACTTAAATTTCTATTTTTGCAAGTTATCAAAAATTGTTTGTCTGGGTGCAAACTTGCAATTTTGAAACATTTCGATATCAGTAATACGCTCTTGCCACTACCTGCACATGCTAATATTAGTTGATGTCCTTTCTTGATATTGTTTATGATGTTGATTTGTTCATCGTCCAGTCTAAGTACATCCACTGTTAAATCACCAGGGTTTATTGCATAATCTTGATTAGAAAATCCATTCGTTCTTTTACATTCAATAATAGTATCATATTTGTATTCAGAAATTCTTGGAATAGTATATTCTGGAGCAATGAGGTGAATAAGTATATTTATACCCTCGTCATTAAAGCCTTGCCAATCTACACTATACGGATATGATGGATTAGTAAGTAATAAATCGGTGAATTTCTCTATATTTGATGAAATAATAGTTTTGTATTCACTAAATAAACAATGGTTTTCAACAAAATTTATCTCATTTGCACTTGTAAGTTCATTTAGTAACGCATCTTTTTTTATAGCAGGTATAAAATATTTATAACTAAATGGAAACTTCAAAAAAATACTGTCATCACTTTTTATATTAAAATATCTATGAGTTAATAACTTGTTATGTAATTTCTCTTCTATCTTTTGTTTCATCAACGTAAAAAGAGAAATCATACCTTTAACAACCGTAACATCTTCAATAAGCACTGTTTCCAAAAAGCATACACCTTTAGGCAGAATAAATACATTAACACTGTTCTCGCCTACAGGATTTACTTTTAACACCATATAACTACTTGAGTCTATCTTGTTTTTTATAAGGTTAATAAGCACTTTTTCAGGCTTCGATAATTCTAAATCTTGATACTCTTGCGGTATAATTATCAATGCTTATCCCTCACTTTTTTAGTTCCTCTATAATTTCATCTAAAAGCATGTCCACACATTCTTTTGTAAGATTTCTGGTAAGCACATTACTAACTACTCTTAATACGTCCATCTCTTTTTTCCCTAAATGCTTAATATTATATAACTTTAATTGACCATTTCTCCGTGTTATATCCAATACATTAGTTAATTCTCTAATTGTTTCTTCTTTTATCTTTTGATGCTCTGGAATTGTTGTTTTTATATTTGAAACAATATTAAGATTTTCTTTTATCTCTTTTTCAATTAAATTTTTCTCTAAATCTGAATTAAAGCCCTGCTTGTTAATAGTAATAGCATTAGAAACAATTCTTTTGGCTTCCTTCACCTTCCTAATAACAGGATTGTTCCGCTGTTTAGATGCTTCCCTAATTTTTCTTGATATATCTACACCAATGCCTTGGGTTAACTGGTTTATAAAGTAATGGTATGCGTCGTTCTGTTCAAAATCATCTCTTCTTGCATTTGGTATAAGTTTATCGGTTAAAACAAAAATTTCACCTTGTGTCCAACCATTAAATCTTTCTTCTTTAAATATTGGGCTCAGTGTTCTTGAATCTCCTATAAGAATATTTCCTTTTCTCATTCTTAAACCTGAGATTTCTTTATCAATAATTCCGCCCAACCAAGAACACTCTGCATACCAACCGATAGCCATTAAATCATTGTATTCATTCCTAATTTCAAAAATATTTATATCGGATATTGTATCTTTAAGTTTTTTTGTCATGTCTGAGAGAAAACTATCTTTATTAGGCTTAAATATTGGATGCAATTCATCTTTTTTAGTACCTATATATATAGGAAACTCACTTATCTTCAGTCCATAGTCCTCAAAAACACCTTTAATATTAATTGCTAATGAAAAACTTTTGCTATATGGTACAGGCCCTACTTGTCTCACATAAGATTCAATTCGCTCAGTGTCCAGCAAAACAGAAAACTCACCTATACCATCCATTTCTACAATAAAATAATGTTCTGCTTCATCTTCATCTTCTGTGTAAAAAGACGTGACTTCTCTTATAACTCTTGTTAAATTATAATGGTCATATTCCCCTGGTACTAAAAGTTCTCTAAGTCTTTTACAGTTAAAAACGATAGTTGATTTGATATTTTCACCGTTATATGAAGTAGTAAAAACTAATTTGTCACAGTAACTTAATCCGCCTAATCTGCCTATACCCCTAAATCCCCTATTACTTGAATGTTTCTTCTTTGAATTTCCTATATCAGTTAGTGTATTATATACCTCATTAGACTTTACTCCTGAGCCGTTGTCATAAATAGTTACTTTTCGCTTATCTTGGTCTATTATGATTTCAATTTTTGCATCGGATTTCTTTAAGTACCCATTATTTATTGCTTCTTCAATAGCGTCTACAGAGTTTTGAATATACTCTCTATATATTATTTTAGGGTCCGTGTACATCCCTGTTGTAAGTGATTCTAACGTGTATTTACCAATTTTTATTTCACTTTGCATTGTAACTCCTTAATTCTTACTAATTAATGAAATTAATAAACACAATAACATAATCATACGGTAAACAGTTACCGAGCACTTCTATATTCTTTATTCTACAACTATAAACAAAATCCTTCCATAACCTGACGTATTATGTAAAAACCCTAACTATAAAAACATAGACTTCAAATATCAATTTTTTTCTTCAACATCACTTATTAATCCACACGTTAGATTCTTTATAATTCAATATAGTATTCTAAGGTCGCCGATT
>Ga0209537_1002858_pt1 | contig 16651 bp, 14 predicted proteins | sample BioPla4DNA1_FD_187698 | JGI IMG/M metagenome (GOLD analysis project Ga0209537, IMG submission 187698) | Biogas fermentation microbial communities from Germany - Plant 4 DNA1 (SPAdes) (version 2) | ecosystem: Engineered > Bioreactor > Anaerobic > Digestate | place: Bielefeld, North... | reverse complement strand
GGGCTGAACGGATGTCGGCCATGCGCTCTACCAGAGCAAACGGGGAATCGATTAGAGAACATTATCTGGCCAGCCAGAAGCCAGCTCCTGTAATCATCGAATTAAAACAAGTTGTTCATGAAGAGATAAAACGCATCCGGCAAAAAAGATTAAGAGGCAAAGAGTATCGGAATAATGTGCCGCTTTTCAGAGGTGGAAGCAGCCATACCCGGTTTGCATTAAAAGAGCTAAATAAACGTAGTGTTGTTTGAGTGGTGTGAGGTTCGTCTTAAAACCTAAAGTGTCTTGACACTATCCTTGGCACACCGGGAATTGTACTGTGCCTGCTTCAGTGATAATATAATACTAAAAAAACAAATTGCCGGAGGTGATGACAAAAGAAGAAAACAAATTTTTTGCCTTTTTTAGTTTAATCTGCGGAGCAATAGTAATAGCATTGCTGGTATGTTTTGTTCTTGGCCCCCGCATGGAGAGGTTAATTATTTTTCGTCTGTAGAAGGAAGGAGAATAGGGATGGTAAAGCAGCTGGAAATGAAGTTTTACAGCTACAGGTCGCCAAAACGTGGCTATTCCTGGGAGACTCCGCCCGAGCCGGTTCCGGAGAGTCAAATTGTTGAGACAATGGAAGCCGATGTTCTTGTTATCGGTGGCGGCATCAGCGGGCTTGCCGCCGCTGCACGCTGTACATACAAGGGTCTTAGCTGCATTGTGATTGACAAAAACGAACGTCTGGTGGCCCTGGCCGGTCAAATTGCCGCAATCAACACAAAGGTGATGGCCGAAAAAGGTATCGTTATTGATAAAAAACAGCTTGCTGCCGACTGGCTGAAAGTAAGCGGCAGCCGTGTACAGGAGGATTTGCTCTGGATTTTTATCAACCGCAGTGCCGAAGGGTTCGAGTGGCTGCTTGAACTGGCGGAGGGGTGCCTGGAGGTTGGTATTTACGTGGGCTACAGGGGGCCGATGTTTAACGAATATCCCGGCACCCACCATATATTTAAGAAAAAGGACTGTGATAAATACACTAACTTCGGCGGGGGCATGCTGGCCTGCGAGATCCTTGAAAAAGAATTCCTGAAAAACGGAGGCCGGCTGTTCCGCAGTACGGCTGCGGAACAGCTGGAAAAAGACGCATCGGGCCGCGTTGTTTCCTGTGTTGCTAAAGGCGGCGACGGCAAATACCGCCGCTACAGGGGCAATAAGGCGGTTATCCTTGCTACGGGCGACTGCAGTGACGATCCTGAAATGCTTGAGGCATTTTGCCCTATTGGGTTCAGGCCGGCTAAAAGATTTCCAAGGCACGGCAATACAGGCGACGGTCAGAAAATGGCGTACTGGGTTGGCGCGGTACTGGACAACCCTGAATGGGCGCCGTCGCTGCATGCCCTGGCGTACAGCCCTTTTCAGGGCTTTTTCCTGCATGTCAATCAATTGGGGCAGCGTTTTATGAATGAAGATACCTGGATGCAGGCAAAATCCGTGCGCTGCCTGATGCAGCCGGGCGGTGATTTTGCCTTTTCCGTCTTTGACAGCAAGTATCTTGATGAAATTGCCGAACGCTGGGAGATAATCGGCGGCCAGGGCATGGCACCGCTGAGTGTAATAGGGGAAGAATTCAACCAGGACGCACTGGCGAAGGAGATCGAGCGGACTATCAAAGCCGGCAACGGGTACAAAGCGGCTACCCTGGATGAACTTGCAAAACTGATTGATGTTCCGGTGGAGAACTTTAAGAATACGGTGGCTCGCTACAATGAAATCGTTGCCGCAGGCGACGATGTGGACTTCGGTAAACGGGCCGAACTCTTAACTTCCATTAAAAAGCCGCCGTTTTATGTATTGAAATGGGGGCCTGCGCTGCTGGATGTATTCGGCGGAGCCCTGACAAACGCCAAATTAAATGTTCTGGGGGTTGACGGCAGTCCGATTCCCGGATTATATGCGGTGGGCAATGCTGCCGGAGGCATGTATGCCGTTGACTATCCGCTCCTGCTGAACGGCAACAGTTATGGACGCGCTCTGGCCTATGCCATGCAGGTTGCCGACAGCATACTGGAGGAAAACTGATTCCGGAGATGTGTTTACAGGCTTGCCCGGTACAGTAGGCTTCATGATTGATTATGCATAGAATTGAGAGTATAATTATTTTTAAGGCAACTGTTTCCTGGTTCCCGGGTGTACAAGGCTCGCGGTTTTTCAATTTTCGCAGTTTTGGCAAAATTCAGTTCGCTCTTGATGCACCCTGCAAGGAATCTGCTCAGTCAAAACCGGCTTCAAAGTGTGTTTGCGAAAAAGTGCACTTAATAAAAACGAAGGGAGAGATATCATTTGGCAGCGGAAGTTACAAGCACAATCTTAAACATTGAACCGATTGATTTAGAGTATGCAGGGCTGAAGAAAGACTCGCTGAAAGGCGAAGTCGCGGTAGTAACAGGCGGCGCGAGTAATGTGGGTTTGGGTTATGCGCGTGCCATAGCATGGGCAGGCGCAAAGGTTGTTGTTGCGGACATAAACGAGGAAGCGGGGCGCGAGACTGAACGTGTTATTAACGCCGAGAACGGCCCTGACACGGCGTTGTTTGTGAAAACCGATGTAACCAAAGAGGAAGATGTTAAGAACCTGGCGGCAAAAGCTTTCGAAAAATTCGGCAAAGTGGATATCCTGCTGAACAATGCAATGAACATGCGTCTGAACGGTCCCGTCTTAAGTTCGCCGGTCAGTGATCTTGACCAGTCCTACGCAATTTCTGCGCGCGGTGTTATGCTGGCAGTCAAGGAATTTGTTCCGGGAATGATTGAGCGCAGGCATGGCGTTGTTACATACAGTGCTACGCAGTTCCACTATTGTCCGCCGATGGTGGGCGGTACCATTTACACGGCAGGAAAGGCGGCGGCAACTTCAATCATGATGTCGCTTGCCAATGAAGTTAAAGGTACCGGAGTACATGTTTTCTGCCTGACGCCGGCGGGAGTAGGGCGGTTTGACTTCTCCAAGTTTGACCCCTCCAAGCTGCCGCCGCCGCCGGAAGGCATGAAGATGCCGAAGGAGATGCCCAAATTTGATCCCTCAATGTTTGCGATGCCGGGCTTTCATAGCATGATACCGCCGGAGGCGGCCGGAGCCGCTATGGTTTATTGCATCCTGCATGCGGAAGAATTGCACGGTTCGGGTATAATTATCAATGATGCCTTCGAGGCCATGAACTATCCGTACCCGAATCCGGCGACAGTAAGAAAAATGGAGTCCAGACGCCTGAATGATATGGAATTGACGATGATTTTCTGCAATATGGGGCCGGGCTTTAAAAAGTAGCGGCAGTTTTCCCCGGTTTCGCCTTTTAAACTGAATACAGCTCCTGTTCAGTTGTTATGAACAGGAGCTGTATTCTTGAATTATTCAATTATATAACCAAAAAATTACAGATTCAGCGCCTGCCGGGATTATTATTTATAGGGATAGGCTGCAAATGGCTTCTGTAAAGGCGCACCTGCTAGAAATCGATAAGATCTTCCCGAACTTGCAGAAGAAGGGTTAATTCTCGCTTCATGGCATCTTTCAGGTCAAAATTGCCGTTATCGCAGCACCAATCATGCATAATTCCCAGCATTACATTTCTTGCAACGTATGTTATGGACCGCTTTTCTCCCTTTATTGCGAAATGTTCCTGATTTTGTCCCAATTCGATGATCCCGCTTGCAATGTCAATGTAGGACATGTCCAAGCCCGGGAAAAAATTCTTGTTTTTTCTGGAAAGCGCCATGGTCAGGATCGTTGACAATATTTCCGGTCCGATATCGATAAGCCAGTTAAATCCGTTTTCATGCAAATACCAAAACTTGGCCCAGCAGTTGTCCGTGTTGAAAACCTTTGCCATGATGCGCAGGTCGAACGAAAAGGGCTCTTGATACAGGGAATGAAAGAGTATTTCCTTTGTACTGAAATGATAATAAAAAGCGCTTCTCGTAATCTCGGCGGCTGCGCAGATATCATCTATGGTGACGTTGTCATACCCTTTACTGCGAAACAAGCGAAGTGCGCACTTTTGCACCCTGTCCCTTGTTTCATCCCCATTAACAGCCATCTCTAACACCCCATAGTCGAAAATTTCGCAATACTCTTTAAATATAGTGTAGCATATTAACATATTTGGTTCAAGATGTAAAAGAGTATTGTATAGTTGTATTTGTACGCATGTTAAAAAGATATCATGCCTATACAGTTAAAAGAGTAGCCATAGATACAACAAGTAATTGACATGCATAAAACTAGATGCTATTATTGTTGTGTCGAGCGCTTTAAATTGTCTGTATCAATTTGTTAATTTGAAATTGCTATTAATTTAAATTATCAATAAATTTCTTTTTGTTTTACTTTTTTTAGATTATAGAAGACTGAAGGTTTTAAGTGTAGTTCATGTCATGGGCGAAACGTCCATTAGTTCTTGGCAAATATTGAGGAAAGGAGGAAATTTAAATTGACGGCCTTCTGATGTTTGACATGACAGCTATGACGGGGCGCACTGTATTACCGGACGCAGCCAAGGGTAATCTGGTATGTTTCTGAGTTATCCCAGGCATGGAGTACACTAATTTGGATGGCGAGGGATTCAATATCAGGTTCATTCAACCGCAACCGGTTGGGTATAGGCAAAACTTCATGTCGGCAAATCTTTGTCAAATGCTTCGTTGCCGGTTTTTCAGGAAGCTGAATAAAGAGTGCTGAATATAAGGTTTAACTATATACGCAGCTCCTCGCACTCCAGAAATTGATTCAGGAAGAAAAAAAGTAGCAACACAACAGGCAGTCTGGTACCCAAACATGATATGAAAGGGGGGCATAATGTGGGCAGATATATTGGCAAGCGCCTATTGCTGATGATCCCAATTTTGTTGGGAATCTCTTTGATTGTGCTGGTTCTTATTGACATTACCCCGGGAGATCCCGCAAGGATAATCGCCGGTTCTACGGCAACAGAAGAAGAATATGAACAAATTCGAGAGGATTTGGGGCTGAACGACCCGCTTATTGTGAGATACACTCGCTTTATCGCGAATTCGCTGCGCGGAGACCTTGGCAAGTCATTTATAACCAAAAGAGCAGTCTGGCCCGATATGATGGCTCGATTCCCCTACACCTTGCTGCTCGCGGTCTTGAGCACAGTGCTGTCTATCATAATTGGAATTCCGCTCGGTGTTTATGCGGCGACAAACCAGTACTCATGGAAAGACAATCTGGCAATTATTGCTTCGCTGTTCTGTGTCTCAATGCCGGCTTTCTGGTTTGCGCTGCTATTGATTCAATTCTTTGCCGTAAAACATAGAATTCTGCCCATGGCCGGTATCGAACAGTGGCAAGGCTGGGTTTTACCGGTTGTTTCGCTTGCGCTGGGATATGCTTCTATTATCTCCAGGCAGATGAGGTCAAATATGTTGGAGGTCATCAGGCAGGACTACATCATAACGGCACGCGCAAAAGGCCTGTCGGAGCACAAAGTGCTGTACAGGCACGCGCTGAAAAACGCGCTTATCCCGGTCATCATGACCGTAGGGACAATGTTCGGCATGTCCCTTGGCGGCGCACTGATCGCCGAGGTGATATTTTCAATACCCGGACTTGGCAACTATACGCTTACAGGCCTGGTTAACAGGGACTATCCCGTCATTCAGGGCAGCGTCCTGTTCCTGTCCGCATTGTTCAGTATTGTTATACTTCTGATCGATATAGTATTTGCGTTTATTGATCCGCGGATACGCTCTCAATATGTCAGAGCAAAAAGACGTGTGAGGGAGGGCACCTAGCGATGTCAAAGCCTGCGAAGAAAAAATCAGGACTAAGCGAAACATGGCGGCAACTTAAGAAAAACAAGGCAGCGGTAGTTTCCCTTTTTATTATCATCGCAGTTGCTCTTGTCGCTATATTTGCTCCTTTTTTGGCGCCATATCCTTATGATGAGCAAAATACTAAGCGAGCATTGGAACCGCCGAGCGAAGACTATTTGCTTGGTACCGACAGGCTTGGACGTGACATCCTTAGCCGGCTTATTTACGGCACACGCCAATCCCTCCAGATGGGAGTTGTAGCGACAGTTATTGCCGCCGTTGTAGGCGTTATCATTGGGGCAGTTGCCGGATATTACGGAGGATGGGTTGACAACTTGCTCATGCGTCTCCTTGACATTTACCAGAGCATACCCATGTTCCTGCTTTGTGTCACGCTTGCAGCTGTGCTTGGACCAAGTCTAAGAAACGCGGTTATTGCAATTGGTATCAGTATGGTGCCCGGCTTTGCCCGTCTCATGCGTGCGTCGATTCTTACGGTGCGCGAGATGGAATATGTTGAGGCGGCCAAGTCAATTAACGCAAGCAATGCAAGAATTATTTACAAGCATATCATACCAAACGCCATAGCGCCGACAATAGTTTCCCTGACGATGAGTATTGGGGGTTCGGTTATGGCCGGCGCAGGACTCAGCTTCATCGGACTTGGCGTCCAGCCCCCTATGGCGGAGTGGGGCGCGATGATATCAGACGCGAGAAACTACATGAGGGCTCACGGAACGCTTGCCCTGTACCCGGGAATTTGTATAATGATTACCGTTCTTGCCTTTAACCTGCTTGGGGACGGGCTGCGGGACGCCCTTGATCCGCGGCTTAAGAATTGAGGTGCATGAAGTGGCTGAAAATATTCTGGAAATTAAAGATCTGGTCGTAAAATATCACACGGATGACGCCGTTATTCACGCTGTCAACGGCGTAAACCTTACCGTGAAAAAAGGTGAAACCATTGGGCTGGTCGGCGAGACCGGCGCGGGGAAAACCACGATTGCGCGCTCAATTCTGCGTATTTTGCAAACGCCCCCGGCTAAAATCTGGGGCGGTGAGATAATCTTCAAAGACGAAGATATCATGCAGAAAACCGAGAAAGAGATGCGCAAGATACGTGGCAACCAAATAGCAATGATCTTCCAGGACCCCATGACTGCACTCAACCCGATAGAAAGGGTTGGCTTTCAAATTGCGGAGGCCATTGGCCTGCACAACAAGATTTCCAGGGCTGAAGCGGAGCGCCGGGCCTGCGACATGCTTGAGATGGTCGGCATTCCCATGGAGCGGTATAATGAATACCCCCACCAATTCTCGGGCGGCATGAAGCAGCGTGTAGTAATAGCCATGGCGCTGGCCTGCAATCCTGAACTTTTGCTTGCGGACGAGCCCACAACGGCTCTTGACGTAACCATTCAGGCGCAGGTGCTTGAAATGATGCAGTCACTCAAAGAAAAGCTGGGCACATCCGTCATCTTGATCACCCACGACCTGGGAGTCGTAGCTCAAACCTGCGATTCGGTCGCCGTAGTCTATGCCGGTGAAATCGTAGAATACGGCACGGCTGAACACATTTTCGATCATACTGCTCACCCGTATACGATCGGCTTGTTTAACTCGCTGCCCAAACTGGATTCCACGGAACCCCGGCTGAAGCCGATCAAAGGCTTAATGCCGGATCCGACAAACCTGCCGAAGGGCTGCAGCTTCTGTGAGCGCTGCCCCGAGGCCATGGAGAAATGCGCCGAGAAGTCTCCCGGTGTCACAGAAGTAGCTCCGGGCCACTTCGTCAAGTGCTTTCTGGTGGGGGGTGAATAAAGATGGCTCCATTGCTTGAGGTACAAGATCTGAAGAAATATTTCAAAACGGGCGCCGGGCTGCTGCATGCCGTAGACGGTGTAAGCTTTACTCTTGATCAAGGCAAAACGCTAGGCGTTGTCGGCGAATCCGGCTGCGGCAAAACGACCCTGGGCAGAGTAATCCTGCACCTGCTGGACTTAACTGACGGGAAAATGTACTTTGAGGGGCAAGACATCACATACCCGACGAGGAAGGAACTGCGCCGTCTGCGCGAGGAGATGCAAATCATCTTCCAGGACCCTTACTCCTCACTGAACCCCCGTATGACAGTCAGCGAGGCCATCATGGAGCCGCTCATAATACAGAAGAAGCTGAACAAAGACGAGATAAGGGCGGAAACAAAGAAGCTGATGGACACCGTGGGCCTTGCGGAACGCTTTGAAAACGCCTACCCGCACGAGCTTGACGGCGGCCGGCGCCAGCGGATAGGCATTGCCCGCGCTCTAGCTCTCAAGCCCAAATTCATAGTATGCGACGAACCGGTTTCAGCGCTTGACGTTTCCATCCAGGCCCAGATCATCAACCTGATGCTTGATTTGCAGGAGGAAAGGGACCTGACCTACATGTTCGTAACGCATGACCTGTCGGTAGTGAAGTATATATCCGATGAGATCATGGTTATGTACCTTGGCCAGGTAGTTGAAAAGGCGCCGTCGGATGAACTGTTCCGCGATCCCCTGCATCCCTACACGCAGGCGCTGTTATCCGCCATTCCGATTCCAGATATTCACCAAAAAAGGGAACGGATTATCATGAAGGGCGAGATTACCTCTCCGATCAATCCCAAACCCGGCTGCCGCTTTGCGGCAAGATGCTGGCTGGCATCGGAAGAATGCAATAATCCCCAGGTTTTGCAGGAGATAGCACCAAATCATTTTGTCGCTTGCTGGAAAGCAAACAATGCAGATTACTAGAAGGAGGAAACTTAATGAAAAAGAGGGGCAATTTTCTTTTGGTGTTGTTGTTGTGCTGCCTGATGCTGGTCACCTTAGCCGCCTGCGGCAAAAACAACAATTCAGCAGACAATGATGAGAACGTATCAGGAACTCCGGCTCCCGAGAGGGATACGCTGACCGTTGCTATTTCCGGAGACAACGGCACTCTGAATCCCTATGGGATAACAGGCTCGTTTATAGGTGTTGTGCGCCAGTATATGGAGACACTTATAGACTACAAAGCCGGCAAGGAGAAAGTCTGGGTCCTTGCTACCGACATTGAAGAGGTCTCCACTTCACAATGGATTATTCATCTCAGGGAAGGTGTCACTTTCTCAAATGGGAACAAATTTAACGCCGAAGACGTTTGGTTTACCTTCGAGTATTGCCTGTCCGATCCCATACTCATGAGGTATATTCCAACGTTTGACTTGGAGAATTCAAGTATAATTGACGAATACACCATCGACCTGCGCCTGAAGTACTATGAAGTAACCCAGATGGACGCACTAAGCATGCTCTATATCCTTGATAAAGAGTCTTTTAACGAGGACGATTTTGTAATGAATCCCATAGGCACCGGTCCCTATGTTGTAGACGAATATGTCATAAACAGCCACCTCTACCTGAAGGCAAACGAAAATTATTGGGGTGAAAAGCCCAAAATCGAAAACCTGCACTTTAAAATCATGAATGAGGACTCACAGTTGGTTAATTCCATCCAGGCAGGCACCGTTGATGTTAGCAGGGTTCCGACACAAGATATTGATTTTGTTAAAACAATCCCGGATTACGATGTACATATGATATATTCGGTCCTTTCCCCAAACATCCAGTTTAATTTATCTCCGGACTCTGTAATGAGTGACCTGGATGCGCGGCTTGCAGTATGCCATGCCACAGACAGGCAGGCAATCATTGATGTGGTGTATTTCGGCTATGCCGAACTGACGGACTACCCTGTTTCGATGCACTGCATTGACTACGAGCCGCGGTTGGGGAACCTGCATCCGACGTACTCTGTAGGAAGGGACCTTGAACTTGCAAAGCAACACGCTGAGAAGGCGGGGCTTGTTGGCAAGGAGGTTGTCATAATTACAGACGGCTCGCCTTCATATGTGGCAACGGCCGAAATTTTACAGGCGAATCTTTCAGATATAGGCGTCAATGCAGTCATCAACAACTATGATGCCGCATCGTATTTCAGTGTTTCCCAGGATCCCACCAAGTATGATATTTCCCTGTATGCCACGGCTTCGCCGCAGCAGCTGGCGATTGGTATGCTTTATTCCTATGTCCTGTATTCGCCCACCTATAATACAGGCGGGTGGCCCGGATATGAGCGCTTTATGGAATTGGGCGCAGAAGCCATAGCCAATCCGAACGCCGAGGAACGCCGCGAAGCGCTGTATGAAATGACCCAGATCTTTGTTGATGCAGCGCTGTGGTACGGGATTTGCGACGTGAAGACAGCAAACGCGGTGCATGCTGATTTGGGCGGGGTCGAGTTCTGGAGCAACGGAGACTGCCGCTACGTTGACTGGTACTGGAAGAACTAGGTTTTTACGTAGAATAGGCAACATGAGGGCAAATTCCTTAACGAATTCACCCCCATGCTGCAAAACGCCGGACTGGTTTGCTGAAATCCGGCAATTATAACGCCTGATCTGCACTTGTTGCAAATCAAGTATAATAACAACAATTATAAGGGGAGGCGAACTAATGAACAAAAGGATCAAACACTTTTTAATTCCGCTGTTGTGCTGCCTGCTGCTGTTCACACTGGCCGCCTGCGGCAAAAACAACGCTGAGAACAACAACAATAACAGCGAAGAACCCAAAGGCGCTCCGGCCAGGGACACTATTAAAGTTGCCATAGGCGGTGACAACGGCACCCTGGTTCCGGCCAGCATTTCCGGCGGTTTTGTAGGCGTTGTCCGCCAGTACATGGAGGTGCTCGTAGATTTCAAAGCAGACGGAGAGCCGGTTTGGGTCCTTGCTACCGACATTGAAGAAGTTTCTACTGAAAAGTGGATAATCCATCTCAGGGAAGGTGTTACTTTCTCAAACGGGAACAAATTTGATGCAAATGATGTTTGGTTTACCTTCGAGTACTATTTAAGCGACCCCATGCGTTCAATGTTCCTGTCCTGCTTTGACTTGGAAAACTCAAAAATCATCGACGATTACACAATCGAAGTGGCGCTTAGCAGCTACTCAATACAACAGATGGGGTCGTTGTCCCAGGTTTATATCCTGGATGCGGAATCCTTTGATGAGGACGATTTTGTAATGAATCCCATAGGCACCGGTCCCTATGTTGTAGACGAATATGTCATAAACAGCCACCTCTACATGAAGGCAAACGAAAACTACTGGGGTGAAAAGCCGAAAATTAAAAATCTTCATTATATAATTTTGAATGAAGACGCCCAGGTAGTTAATGCAATTCAATCCGGCATGGTCGATGTAGCTGCAATTCCGGCTCAGGACCTTGAGTTTGTCAAAACTCTTACTGATTATAATGTTGAAACATATTATACTGTATTTGCCCCGACAGTATCCTTTAACCTGACTCAAAACTCCATCATGAATAATTTGGATGCACGGCTTGCGGTATGCCACGCCTTGGACAGGCAGGCGATAGTCGATCTGGTGTATTTCGGCAATGCCGAGGTGCTGGACTACCCGGTTTCCATGCACTGCATCGATTACGAGCCTGATTTGGGGAATCTGCACCCGACCTACTCTATAGGAAAAGACGTTGAGCGTGCCAGGGAACATGCCGAGAAGGCGGGACTTGTAGGAAAGGATATAGTTGCAATAACCAACGGCGGTTCCCAATATGTGGCGGAGGCTGAAATATTACAGGCCAATATGAGGGAAATCGGCGTCAATGTAATTATCAACAACTACGATGCTGCCTCGTATTTCTCGGTTTCCCAGGACCCCACGGCGTATGATGTGGCTCTCTACGCGGCAGCTTCCCCGCAGGGACTCGCTGTAGGTTTGCTTTATGAGTATGTTTTGTGGGGTGCTGCGCAATACAGGGAAGGATGGCCGGAGTATGACCGTTATATAGAACTTGGCGCTGCTGCTGTCGCCAATCCCGATCCGGTATCGCGCAAGGAAATGCTCCGCGAAATGTCTCAGATGTTTGTTGATGCTGTGCCCTGGTACGGGATTTGCGACATGATGCAGGGGGTGGCGATCCACAAAGACCTGAGGGGCGTTGAGTTCTGGAACAGCGGCGGAATGCGTTTTGTTGAATGGTACTGGGCTGAATAACCCGGCAAAACGCAGGAAAAGGAACACGGGGCAAATCCAACAACGATTTGCCCCGTGTGCAATAATCTTTCCAAAAATGACCTTTGCGCAGTCTGCCGTAAAACCTTAGGCCTGACTTTTCAACTCCGGTCTGAGAAAAACCCCGGGCATGTCCAGGCGTGCAAAATTAATTTTCTTTAGAAAGCTAAGAAAACTCTCAAATGCCGGACTATGCGGCACGCTTTTATTCCAGAGAAGGTAGATATGAGGGTCGTAGCCTGGAATAAACTGCCTGTTAATGACGCCTTCCCATTGCGCACACAACTCAAGCGGAAGGATGGCGTGGGCGTAGCCCCCTGTTACTGCTATTTTTACCATCTCCGGGTCCTTTGTGGAAAGAACAATCTCTTTATACGGGTAGAAGGGCGGCGGCAGCGTCTCCAGGATTGCCACGGAAAGGTCTTTAATCATGGAAACTTCTATTTTACCGGATTCCTTTTCCCTAACTGTTCCCGGCTTCGTGCTGTTAACCGGGGAGCAGAGCACCCAATGCGTGGAGTAAAGATAATGCAATCCCAGCAAATCAGAGCTGTAATCCGCCATCAACGGTGATATCGCCATATCCAGTGTCCCGTCATACAAAAGTTGCTCAGCTTCCAAGGGGTTGATTCCCTCGACTTTTAAAACAATGTTGGGATATTTCTGATGGAACCTGCGGTAAATAAGCGGGTAAAGCCACCCGCTGCCGGCGTTCATCATTCCTATACATAAGCTGCGTGATTCCACCATTAAATCGGGATTTTTCAGCCGTTCAAGAGTAAGCTTGTAGGTTTTTACAAAGCTGTCAAACATGTTGAACAGCAAAGTACCCTGCTCTGTCGGCACCAGGCCGCCTACTTTCCTGTCAAATAATTTCACGCCGATTTCCTTTTCTATTTTTGCCAGGGCCCGTGAAACGACCGGGCGTGTAACTATCAGTTCCTCGGCGGCCTTGGTAATATTGCGATTCCTGTATACGGCTAAAAAGTACCGAATCTCTGTTTCTGTCATCTACTCTTACCTCCATTACCATTGAATAGAGATTCGCACGCCCATTATATCATAATGCCCGGCAGTTGAGAATGCTGCAGCCCGGGCCGGTACACCGGCCCGGGAATATGCCGGCAGTTTAAAAGCAAAGAGCTTAAACCTGAATTATCCTGAGGCATTGCCGCTTCCTGCATTGTACGGAACTCATGCATATGCAGCAAAAAAGCTACATACGCATAACTTTTGCCGGGGTGTTCCTGAAAGAGGCACAAGGCATTAAAATTATTATCAAGGGGGAGAAGATATGAGTATTCCTGTCAAGTTTCACCCGTTTGAAAAGTCGGATGCCAAGGCTAACTGGGCGGGTTATACAAGCCCGCGCATGGGATTCTTCAACACTGAAATTCCCGATGTCAACTTCGGGACGGGTTTCCTGGTTGCCACCAGGTGGGGAACAATGGATATCCCGCATATTCACGACGGTGCATTCAACTACTTTATTTTTACCGGCGCCGATTTGGCCAATGTTTTTGAGTCGGAATTTGAGGTTGCCATTTGTCTTGGTGACTCGGCAAAGTCCATGGAAATATACCATATCACAAAGCCGTCCATCGTAGTCGCCCCTCCCGGCGTGGTGCACAGCCCTGTCTATTTCAAAAAAGTTGTCAGGGGCCTCAATACCATGCTGCACTATGTCGGGCACACCACGGGGAGGGTTTACCCCCGCTATGATAAAGACGGCAACGAAGAATGGACCTATGAAAAGGATAAGCCCAGACCATGTGTAAAGGACCCGTCAAAGGAATGCACATTCTGCGGCTTGTGCTTTACCAATCCCGATGAGACAGAGCAGGATGTTATCAATTATATGAAGCCCTATTACGAGAATGCGTCAACTGCGGGCAAGTACAAAGATTGTATTGTGGAACTAAGAAAAGACTACCACAAGCTTGGCGATGCCATAGTAAACCCCAGGTGCGTATTTAAGGGCAAGGAAGATATGCCGGACGCTCCCTTCCAGTTCAGCATCAATATTGTCACGAAGCCCTGCCTGCTTGGTGATAAAGAACCGGTAAGCAACGGGCAGGTAGCGGAATTCCTGTGGTTTTCCGGAACGGATGTCGTCGAGCCGTGGGACAGCTTTGATGCCGAAATCGAAATTATGGTCGGGGATGACCCTGAAAACATGCAGAAGATTACCTTTGACGAGCCGGGAGTCGTAGCAATTCCCCCCGGCAAGTGGCGCGGCGAGATCAATGTAAAAAGAGTGGGCAAGCCTGTCTGCTTCATCCCCTGGTACCCGCATGACAAGAAGCGCTACAGGATTACACAAAAGGTAGTGAACGGGAAAAAGCTGCTTGTTTACGATGACGAGATAACGATTACGGAACCCACTGCCGGGGACGAACTGTTCCTGCAGATCAAAAGGTAGCATAACGAGGGCTTAAACAGCCGGGCATAATATGGGCGGGTGCACACGCACCCGCCTTTATTGTTACTGCAGCCCGGTTAAATGTCGCTTGACCGCATTTTCTATCTCCACCATGAGGGGGAGCAGGTATTTTTGTTCTTCTTCATTCAGCTTGTATTTTTCAATGAGTTCTTTTTCCGTCAGGGCAATTTTTCTTTCGGACATCTTCAAACCTCCCGTCATCAGTATACACCGTATTCCAGAGCCGTTTCTACCATGGCCTGGATATTCTCAATTCTGGCATCACCCAGAACAAGGCAGGGCTTATTGGGCGCGAATATGTAATTGCCGTTAACGGCAACAATATCAAGCAGCTTTTTTACTTCATCGCTGACTTGCCCGGGTGTTGCCGAACGCAGAATGTGGGTATCGAAGAAATGGCTGATAATATGACGCTTGTCAAGTGTTTCAACAACTTTTTTCGGGTCTGCCTTTTCAAAGCCGATATGAACCCTCCCTGGAAGGTCGTTTAGCGCCTCCAGGTGGGGGTCCCAGTTTTCCTCACAGTAAATGACGGCATGAAAACCATGGTCCTGTATCATTTGAATGAGTTTCTTAAATGACGGAAAATAAAACTTGTCAAAATTCCTGCGGTTCATATAGGGTGCCATATGCAGCGGCAGGGTAACCGTATTGATTTTTCCGGGTACCGGCTGCACATTCTCAAGCACGCCTTTCCAGAGAACAAGCATGGCTTCACAGGCATCAAGCACCCATTCCGGCCTCCTGCGGATATCAATGCAGATATCGGTAAAGCTGCGAAAGACATCGGCAATGTAGTCGTACGGGGCCAGGGATAAGAGGGCGACTGCTTCAATATTTGTGCGCTCGTACTTTTCCACAAGCTCAGGAGTCCCCATCCCTATATATTTTTCACTCACAACCTTGTTTGCCATTGCCAGTCTTAACTCACCATACTGCGGGTCCTCTTCAAGGATTCCGAAAATTCTGGGGCGGATAACCTGGGCCCAGAATTTTACCGGATCTTCAATCAGCCGGGGATACTCAGCAAATTCCATGGGAGAATAATTGGGATGCTGAAAAAAACCGTCTTTTCCCGGCACCATATGCCGGTTCATGGAGTAGCGGTGGACGGCTGCCATGGTCTCGGGCATGACAGGAAGATTGTCGCTGTTAATCAGACTTGCCATTTCGTCAGCCGCTTCGAAACAGTGCTTTGGGCTGTAAAGCTCGCAGAACAGGGAATAGCCCTTGTATTGCAGGGCATACTCCAGGCTTACCATGGCGGTGACAGGCACCCTTTTTGGTTTGCGTCCTTCCCAGATGTCAAGCAGCAGTTGATTTCTTTCCTGTTGCAGATTTGACATGCATATTTCACCCCGTTCCTGTTAATTTAAATTTATGTTCATGAGCCGTCGATGTCCTTTTGAAAGTAGCCGCAAAATACAGCTGCAGGCAACTCAGGCTGTCAGGTTCAACGACCGGACCGGTTTACTGCACAACCGCTCCAAGCGATTCTGCAATATGAACGGCCTGCTTTAGATCTATTTTTGCGCCTTTTATTTTTACAGTGCTGAAATCAATCCCGTCAATCTTTGCCCCGCGAATATCGGCATCAAGCAGTGTGGAGTTTGCAAGGATTGCTCCCGTTAAATCCGCATCCCGCAAATCCGCTTTGTCAAGCCGGCAATTGCACAGGTCGGCTTCCACCAGCCGGGCATTGCGAAAATTAATGCCCTTTAAGTCACTGTCTCTTAAACTGCAGTAAGACCAGTCGCCTTCAACTGTTTCCAAGCCGATAAAACTTGCGCCTTCGAAACTGCTTCCCGTCATTTTGCACTGGTTAAACACCGCCATAAACAAATTGCCGCCGGCAAATTTACAGTTTAGGAAAGCGGAATGTTTATGGATTGAACTGCTTAAATTTGCCTGCGTAAAATCACAGTTTATAAACTGGCAGGCAACAGTTGCGGCTCCGGAAAAATCCGCATGTTTAAAGCTGCAGCCGCTAAACACAGCGCCGGCGATTTCTTTTTCGGCGAAGTTTTGCTTGTCAAAGTTGACATCTGTAAACTTCTTTTTGTTTAATCCTGACAGGGAATTGTCCTTTCTTTGCATAACTTTGTTTCCTTATTTTTTATTTACTTGCATCTATTATATAATAAGTTTGGACTTGGCAACAGAAAAAATTAAACGGCGATAGTGTCAAGACACTTTAGGTTTTAAGACGAACCTCACACCACTCAAACAACACTACGTTTATTTAGCTCTTTTAATGCAAACCGGGTATGGCTGCTTCCACCTCT
>Ga0209537_1002857_pt1 | contig 16652 bp, 14 predicted proteins | sample BioPla4DNA1_FD_187698 | JGI IMG/M metagenome (GOLD analysis project Ga0209537, IMG submission 187698) | Biogas fermentation microbial communities from Germany - Plant 4 DNA1 (SPAdes) (version 2) | ecosystem: Engineered > Bioreactor > Anaerobic > Digestate | place: Bielefeld, North... | reverse complement strand
CGATGTCCCGAGAGGGCTACAAAACAGGATGTTTTGTTTAGCCCGGTACCCCCTGAGTCGCACATCAAGCCGTTAACTATATCGTGACGACGGAACAGGTGCGCATGGTGAACCTACTGGCTATGATTGATTTTCAGTTATCGTGGCCTGTTCCACAGGTGATAATTGCCCTAAAGGACTACATATGCGGATACAATTAGGGTTGAGGAGCGCAGCGACTGGTAGGGGGCCATGCCCACATCGCCACGCAGTTGGGTTGTAGGGTGCAATGACATATACTGAGACTGCTTATTAAAATATTGAGGGGAGTATGTTATGAAATTTACCGGAAGGGTTCATAAATTTGGAGCTGATATAGATACCGACGCTATTATTCCTGCTCGTTATCTTAACACCTCCGATCCTGCTGAACTGGCCAAGCACTGTATGGAAGATGCTGATCCCAGCTTTCCGCAAAAAGTTCAAGCAGGAGACATTATTGTGGCTGGGAAAAATTTTGGCTGTGGCAGTTCAAGAGAACACGCTCCTATCGCCATTAAAGGGGCCGGAGTGGCCTGTGTCATCGCTTCCTCCTTTGCCCGCATTTTCTACCGTAATTCCGTTAATATTGGTTTGCCCATTTTAGAATGTGAAGAAGCGGTGCAGGCTATTGAAGAAGGGGATAATATCCAGGTGGATTTGGAAAAGGGAGAAATAGTTAACCTGCGTACTGGTGAAACTTATCAAGCAGCACCCTTTCCTGAGTTTATGCAGGATATTATGGCTCAGGGGGGCCTAATCGGCTATGTGCAGCACAAGAAGATTAAGCAGTGATTAGTTCGCAATTATCACTGAATATCAGGCCACGATGAATGAAAACATTGCTGGTCCGCTTTGCACCGAAGTAAGCCGATGTGTTGCAGGTGAGGAGTCTTGGAGCGAGCCGGCTAACACTCCTGCAAAGCCGTGGTATGCGTATATCGTCATAGAGATTGCCACGCCCCTTCGGGGCTCAAACACATAAGTAAGCATTTACAGCAAAAACAAATAAAATCAGCAAGGAGAAAGGAAGGAGTAAATGTTTCAGATTGCGGTTCTTCCCGGTGATGGGATAGGGGTAGAAATAGTCCCCCAGGCGGTTAAGGCTCTGGAGGCCATAAGTGAAAAATATGGCCATAGCTTCAATTTTATTCAAGGATTAGTGGGCGGTGCCGCCTATGATGCCAAAAAACATCCGCTGCCGGATGAAACCTTGGAATTGTGTGAGCGGTCTGATGCGGTGCTTTTGGGAGCTATAGGCGGTCCCAAGTGGGATAATCTGCCAGTTGAACTGCGCCCAGAGGCCGGAGCACTGCTGCCTTTGCGCAAAGAATTAGCTCTCTATGCTAACCTGAGGCCCTGCATAGTTTTCCCTTCATTAATGCATGCCTCCACCTTAAAAGAAGAGGTTTTGCAGGGGGTGGATATTCTGGTCATCCGGGAGTTGACCGGAGGCCTGTACTTTGGAGAAAAAAGCCGGGAAAAAACCGCTGATGGCCAAAAGGCAACCGATGTGCTCACCTATTCCACTTATGAAATTGAGCGTATTGCCCGCTTTGCCTTTGATGCGGCTCGCCAGCGCCAGAGAAAACTGTGTTCGGTGGATAAAGCCAATGTCCTGGAAAGTTCCCGGCTGTGGAGAGAAACGGTTATGGACTTAGCCCGGGAGTATCCAGATGTGGAAGTAACCCATATGTATGTAGATAACTGTTCCATGCAGCTGATAAGAAACCCGCGTCAATTCGATGTAATTGTTACGGAGAATATGTTTGGAGATATTTTAACCGATGAAGCTTCCATGTTAACCGGCTCAATCGGCATGCTGCCCAGCGCTTCTATCGGTGGTGAAGTGGGTTTATATGAACCTGCTCACGGCAGTGCTCCGGATATTGCTGGGCAGAATAAGGCTAATCCCCTGGCCACCATTTTGTCCGCAGCTCTGCTGTTACGTTATTCCCTCAAGTTAGAAAAAGAAGCTCAGACTGTTGAACAAGCGGTTCAGCAGGTAATTGATGAGGGTTACCGGACACCGGATTTAGCCGAACCTGGTAAGAAAATTTTGGGTACCAATGAAATGGGAGACCTGGTGGCCCAGACTATATTAAAACACTAAGGGTTTGTTTTAGAAGGAGGAATACTGCATTGGGGATAAAAAACTGGACGTAACTATCTATGATACTACTCTACGGGATGGTTCCCAGGCCGAGGGCATATCTTTTTCTCTGGAAGATAAACTGCAGATAGCCCGAAGGCTTGATTCACTAGGCATATCCTATATCGAAGGGGGCTGGCCGGGCAGCAATCCCAAGGATTTGGAGTTTTTCAGAGCCATTCAAAAGGAAGAACTGCAAAACAGTCGTATAGCTGCTTTTAGTTCCACTCGCAAACCAGGGGTTTCGGTTGAGCAGGATGTGAACCTAAAGGCTTTGCTGGATTCGGGCGCACCTTGCGCAACCTTAGTGGGCAAGAGCTGGGACTTTCACGTCTTAAAAGCCTTGGAAACCACTCTGGAAGAAAACTTAAATATGATACGGGAAAGCATTGCTTACCTTAAGGATAAAAAACGGGAAGTTATCTTTGATGCAGAGCACTTTTTTGACGGGTTTAAGGCTAATGAAGAATATGCGGTGCAGGTCTTGCAGGCTGCCCAAGAAGCGGGAGCAGATTGGCTGGTTCTCTGCGATACTAACGGGGGAACCATGCCCTGGGAAATAGAAGATATTCTCTTGCGAATCCGTCCCCTAATCAAGGCCCCTCTGGGAATTCATGCTCATAATGATGCGGGCTGTGCAGTCAGCAACTCTCTGATTGGTGTAAAAAATGGCTGCCGGCAGGTGCAGGGAACCATAAATGGTTATGGGGAACGCTGTGGCAATGCGGATTTATGTTCTATAATGCCTAACCTGGAACTGAAAATGCAAATGACCTGCCTGCCACCGGGACGGTTGAAGAATCTCAGCGAAGTTTCCCATTATATAGCGGAAATTGCTAATATGCCCCATAATAACAATCAGCCTTTTGTGGGCTACGGTGCTTTTGCTCATAAGGGAGGCATTCACGTCAGTGCTTTGCTGAAAGATTCCCTTACTTATGAACATATTGACCCTGAGAAAGTGGGTAACCGCCGTCGCGTACTGGTATCAGAACTTTCCGGTTTATCCAATCTGCTCTACAAAGCCCGGGAATTGAATTTGGACATTAACAGCTATGATGCTCAGACCCGGGCGGTAATCAAGCAAATTAAGGAACTGGAAAGCCAGGGACTTCAGTTTGAAGGAGCTGATGCCTCCCTGGAATTATTTTTACGCAAAGCCTTTGACCAATGGAAAGAGCATTTTCAGCTTAAGAACTTAAAGGTTATTCTGGAGAAGAACGAGCAGGATGATATAGTCTCGGAAGCCATGATTAAACTCTGTGCTAACGGAGAAACTTTTCATACCGCAGCTGACGGCGATGGTCCGGTAAATGCTTTGGACAATGCTCTGCGTAAAGCTTTAACCGAAGTATATCCGGAAATAAATGATATGCATCTAACCGATTACAAAGTAAGGGTGCTGGATGGTAAAGATGGTACCGCTGCCAAGGTCCGGGTGCTCATTCAATCCGCTGATTCCACCGGTAAATGGGACACAGTAGGGGTATCGGAAAACATCATTGAGGCATCCTGGCAGGCTTTAGTGGACTCAATTAATTACCTGCTGATGAAGCGCAAGCTATCTCAACCGAAAAACGACTAAATATCAACCTTAATGCAACTGAAATTCCACCTCCTGGTCTCACCATAGGGTACAGGAGGTGTTTTTTATGCATAAACAGCTGGAACAGGTTAAGGATTCCATAGTGGTGTTACGGCCTATTTATGGGCCTTCAGGAGATAACACTGAACTTTGGACTTTTGAAGGCATGACCGTTGATCGCCGCTCCATACGCTCCATAAAAAAGGCTTTAGCACGACTGTATGCTATTGATTTGTTAGCCCAGGGAGAACAGGTGGCAAAACTAGTGGACCGCCAGACGGTACTGCCTTTTTACCTGCAGCCGGAACGGGTCTTTGTTCCCTTAAAAATGCGTACACCAATGTATCCTAATGACCGCTCTTGTGGTTATGTTGATGTAAGCCATATAGAAACCGTTAGTACTGAAAACGGTACGGTTCGTTTGTTCTTAAAAGATGGACGGTCCCTGGAATTATACTGTACTCCTGCTACTGCTGCTCAGACCATCTGTATAGGTCAGAGATTGATCAGCCGCCTGCAGCCTACCAAAAAAAATGTCAATGAGGCCGATATAATTGTCCAAGCAGCTCTTTTAGTCCTCAAGCGCCTGGAGATTTTAGATGATATTATAAACAAAATAGCTAAAATGGAAAAATGATGTTGACCTATGGGGACAAGCTATATACAATAATATTTGGTTTATATGGAAATGATTGTATAAATATTAGGACAGTGTGGAGGGGAACGGACCCATGGATAGTAAAAACCTGGGCAATAACTGTTATCGCGCCATACTTGCCCAGGTAAATTCTCTGGAAGCAGTTTGGCCCGAGCCAAGTTACTTAAAGCAGATTTATGAAGATTTGACCGAATTAGCCTTTTATATGTTGGAAAAGGACGGGCAACGAGTAAATAAGGGTGTTGAACAAATGCTTTCCACCTTAGAGGAAGTAAAAGGGGCTTTTCCCTCAGAAAGCGATCGTTACTTTATTGAAGTGAGAATGATCATCTCCGAATTAAGAACCCATTTAGACTTCCTGCGACTGGAGTACGAAAAGGATAACCCGCCTAAACGTTTTTACAATGCTGATTAACTCACCTTTTGGGCGCTCCTGATGCTGTAAAAATGCCTCGCGGGGCGATGTGGGCATCGCCCCCTACACCCGCTCGCGATGACACCCTTAAGTTTTTTCTGCATACGGGAAAAAATATAATATATGGTTTTTCCCCCTTGCCCAGACCGAACATATGTTCTATAATAATAACACCCTGGATATGTGAGGAGGGACTTATGATGTGGGTTAAGGAATTACGCGGGCTAGTGGTTCAGGGGGGATTTCTGGATGGATTGGAGGTTAATTTTCAAAGCGGGCTGAATTGTATTATCGGACCTCGAGGAACAGGTAAAAGCAGTATCTTAAACCTGATTCGTTTTGCCCTGGGAGACTGGCCTGGGCAACCGCGAGAATTTGTGGGGAAGATGAGCGGTTTATTAGGGGATGGTCAAGTAGAAGTAGAATTTGTTACCGAAGTGGATAATATACGGCGGATTAAGCGCAGGATAGGGCGATATCCACGACTCTATGATGATAAAGGCCGATTAGTACAAGAGGGCCGGGAGATGAGATTTAATCTGGAAGCTTACCACCAAGGCCAGCTGGAATTGTTGCTGGATCAGGGGGGAACAGCGTTAATGGATATGTTGGACCGCACCATTGAGGATTTGGAACCTTTGCTGCGGGACCTGGAAGCCAATATAGCCAAACGCACTCACCTCCAGCGGGATTATGAAACAGCAGCCGAAAAGCTCAATGAACTGAAAGAGCAGGTAGAAAGGAAAGACCTGCTCTTAAAAGAATTAGCTGCTCTGCAGTTAAATGAACCAGAAAAAAGAAAACAAGCCCTGGTTCAGGAAGCGGCCTTTTTCGAGTTTTGGGAAAAGCTGTTTTCCTCAAGGGTGAAAACGCTGCACAATATGCTGAAAGCAGATTATCATACCTGTCGCATGGAAAATGTTATGCTGCTTAACCCGGACTTAGTGGAAAGCTTACAGGCCCAGGTTAATCAAACCTTAGAGATTCGCCAGCAATTGGCAGATGAACTGATCAGGGTTATGGAAGAAGGGTTGGCAGCTATTAAAGAACTAGGGGCTGATTTGGCTAAACGGCATCAGAGCCAGGAAGAACAGATTATAGAGGAGTTGCGTCAACAGGGATTTGCGGGTTGTACGGAACTGGCCCAACGCCGTCAGAATTTGATGCGGGAATTAGCCGAATTAACCGGATGTGAAGAAGAATACCAAAGAACTCTGACCCAGATTAAATATTTAACAGAACGCAAACAGATTCTGCTGGTAGAAGCTGAGCGCCTGGAAGATTCTATATTCCGCCTCCGCCATAGTACCGTGAATAGGCTTAATGCGGCCTTAGCAGGCAATCCTTGGATTCATATCAATAAGCACAGCGATATTGACGAGTACCGGCGCTTTTTGCAGCAAAGGCTGCAGGGGACGGTAAGCAGGAGAATGATAGACGATTTGGCCCGTCGCCTTGATGGACGTACCCTCATGAACATAGTGAATAAGGCTGACAGTGAACTTCTCAGCCGAACTCTGCAATGCGGAAACAACGAAGCCCGCCAAATTATTTGGGTATTGGGCCAGCGAATTGACAGCGGGAGGATGACGGAGATACCTGTTGGGGATGAAGCCGCCTTATACTACCGGAGCAAGTCGGGGGTGGAGTCAGTAAACAGCTATCATCTGTCCCGGGGTACCCAGTGTTCTTTACTGCTGCCGATAGTCCTATTAACGAGAAAGCCAGTACTTATGGGGGATCAATTTGAGGATCATCTGGACAACGCTTGTATCTATGATATGGTAATACCCCGTTTGTTAAATATAAAGAAAACCCGTCAGGTTATTTTAGTCACCCATAACCCTAATATTGTGGTGGGTGGACAAGCAGATTGGGTGATTGCTATGACTCTGGAGGGTGGAAACGGCAGACTTAAACAGCAAGGAAGACTGGATGAGGAATCCATTCGCTGGGAAGTAATGTCCACTCTGGAAGGTGGAAAAGAAGCTTTCTGCTGCCGGGTGGAATATCTGGGGGTAGGCTGATGGAGGCCAAGGTACATCTGTTAGATTTTATTATACCTATGGTAGCCGAAGCAGACTTAAAAGGAGTGTCCCTGGCCAAGATGGAGGAAATAGTAAGAGAGGTTAACAGTGATCCTATGGGACAGTGGTACCTGGAACAGAGCAGGATGGGGCAGCATAATTACTGGGCTGACCAGGCGGCCTGGGAAGAAAAACCGGGTACCTATGAGGTGAATGCCCGGGGCCGTATTCAGGCTGGCCATGGGCATTTACTTAAAATAGACTTGAATCAAGGTGTGATTTACGGTCCCCAAGGAACCGTTTTGTTAACACCTGCCGAAACCCGCCTTTTAGCTTGTTTGGCTCGCCAGCCTGGGGTTATTGTGCCCCATAATTTTCTGTCGGATATCATTAGCCAGGATCATACTGGAGCGGTCTGGACGGATCCCAAATACCACATTCGCAATCTGCGTATTAAATTAGGGGACAACCTCCAGCATCCTGGTATCATTAAGTCCCGGCGGGGAATGGGTTATTATCTGGAAAAAAATAATAACCGCCTGGTGATATGGTGAGGGCTGACCGGCTGGCCAGATAATGGTATAGTATTTACAGGAAAATGATTGCAGTAACGGGAGGTTTAATGGATTTGAAGGCGATGATTATGGCGGCAGGGGTCGGGTCACGTTTAATGCCGCTTACCAGCGAAGTTCCTAAACCAATGGTACCCATGGCTAATCGACCTTTGATGGGAAATATCGTGCAACTGCTGGCAGAACACGGTTTTACTGAGGTTATTGCCAACCTCCATTATCATGCCGATAGTATTGCTAATTACTTTGGCGAATGCCCCCGTCCAGGGATGAGCATGGTGTATTCCCGCGAAGAGCAGTTAATGGGAACCGCCGGTGGAGTAAAAAGGTGTCAGTGGTTTCTGGATGATACTTTTGTAGTGATGAGTGGTGACGCTTTAACAGATGTTGACCTGACCAGCCTGGTTCAGGAGCACAAGCGTAAAGGAGCATTGGCCACCATTGCCGTAAAAGAAGTAGATGAAGTTGAGCAATTCGGAGTGGTGGTCAGTGAATCCGACGGCCGTATCACCAGCTTCCAAGAAAAGCCACGCCGGGAGGAAGCTCTAAGCAATCAGGTCAATACCGGAATATACATATTTGAACCCGAGATATTTGAATACATTCCCCCTGGGCAGTTCTATGACTTTGGCAAACAGGTTTTTCCTCACTTAGTTAAGATTAGGGCACCATTTTATGCCGCGGTTATCAACGATTACTGGTGCGATGTGGGCAGTATAGATACTTATCGTCAAGCCCATGCTGATATTTTGCAGGGGAAGGTCAGAGTACCGGCAGCAGGTATATTAAAGCGGACCGATAAGGCCAGCGTTTTAATCGGTGATGGAGCCGTAATCGAAGACGGTGTCGAGGTAGTTGGCAATGTGGTCATTGGTCCGGGCTGTCATATTGGCTGTGGGGTACTGTTGGATGAATGTATCCTGTGGGATCAGGTACAAATAAGTGAAAAAGCGCGGCTGCAGGGATGCATCCTGGGGACTGGTTGTCAGGTGGGCAGCAATTCTCAACTGGGAGAAGGTATTGTAATCGGGGCTGGATGCCAGGTTGATCCCGGTCAATGTCTGGGCCAAGCTGATAAGATCATCCGGGTTTAGCCGGCCAGCTACCCACTAAACTTTTATAATCAAAAATATTGCACAGCGTAATAAATGCTGTGCACTTTATCGTTATCTGTCATTTGATTGCAGGATTTGGGATTATTCCATAGAACTAATATGCAGAAAGAAAGGGGATAATAGAGGTGAAGGGATGAGAGGAGAGTGGTTAGCATTTGAATAAAGAAGCTTTGAGTAAAGATGATCTGCTGGTTAAAAACATGGTGGAAAGCCACCGGCGGGTGTTTATAGCTACTATCCTGATAGAGATACTGGCCAATTTGTCTACCCTGGGAATCTATTTTACGGGAACGGGATCCAGCCAGCTTAGCTTGACCAGTATCGGTCTGGAAGTAGGTGCGGCAGCTGTAATCATAGTTGTTACTTATTTAATAGTGTCCAAATTTCCAACCCATACCTTCAGTAAGTACTTAACCATGTTAATGGTGGGGCTTACCACCTTTTTATTTGTTGTGATCATGAGTTGGAGCATGGAATTATTTGCTGTTTTTTACCTGGTATTAGCTCTGGGAGTTTTGTACTTCGACTTATCAGTATGCATTTTTTCTGCTTTTTTAGTGATTGCTTTAATGACACTGGCGTTTATTATCAATCCGAGTATAATTCCAGAGGGCAGCATTGGTTCGACCTTAGGAGTTAGGTACTTATTATTTATCTTTGTTGGTATTGCCTGTGGATTTTCTACCAAGGTTGCTCATGGTCTTTTACAGGTATCTATTGAAAAGGAACAGGAAGCCCATCAACTTAATGATAGCTTGCAAGCGATAGCTGCCCAAATAACCAGTGAGGCAGGAATATTAAATAACAATGCCTTACAAGTACGCACTATGGCCGAAAATACGGGCGTAGCAGCTGCTCAGGTCAGTGCCAGTGTAGAAGAATTGGCTAATGCAACCACGGAAGAAGCGCTTCATGCTGGTAAAACAACGGAAGTGGTAAGAGAAATGGCCTTGGCTTTAGAAAGTTGCGGCCAAAGTTTACAAGCAGTAAATCAACAGTCCGCCCAGTTTAACCAAATCGTTGACGGTGGTATAAAAGCCCTGGAAAAGCAGAATTCTTTTATGCAGGAAAGCACGGGCGCCCAGCAATTGGTCAGTGATGCGGTACATGAGCTGAATAATAAATCGGCTCAGACAGTTAATATTGTAGAAGTGATAACTGGTATAGCCAATCAAACTAATCTGTTGGCTCTAAATGCTGCTATTGAAGCGGCTCGTGCCGGGGAAGCCGGCAAAGGTTTTGCAGTTGTAGCGGAAGAAGTGCGCAAACTAGCGGAGGAATCTGGGCGGGCAGCAGATAACATATCCCAGCTAATCAACGAGATACAACAGGGTATGCAGACCACCGTTGAACAGATTGAACGCTCCAGTCAGATTTGTGAGCAGCAGGATGAAGCGGTACGAGAAACGCTGCAAATGTTTGAAGAGGTGGATCAAGGGGCCGCTAAAATTGGGGAAGCTATTCAAGAAATTGCGGCTGTTTTAGAGAAAACCCTGGTTTCTATCGATGATGTAGTTGAGGAGGTGGAGAGTATTTCAGCCTCCACCGAGGAAGCTGCAGCTTCTACTGAGGAGATCACGGCTTTGGCTGCCCAGCAGCGGGATGCAGTAGATAATGTAGCTCGAGCGGTGGCAGAAATAGAACAGTCAGCTGCCAAACTAAAAAACCTGGCCCAGCAGTTTAATTAGCATGCATCCACCATCAGGAGGCGGCCAATGCCTCCTGATGGATATTTTCTGCCTGCAGCAATTTGCCCAAGCTTTCTTCCAAGGCCTTGAAATCTTCATGGGTAATCATATCCAGCGCTTCTTTATTGGTTGGCATCATGTTGAAAATGCGAAACTGGCTGTCTTCCTTAATTAATATGGCCATTTCCAGGCTTACTTCGCGACCATTTTCCTTAATTGAGTACACTACCAGAGCACTGTTGGTTCCTTGTCTGGTGTACTCAGGAAGCACTTCGATGCTGTAGTCCTCCTCCAGAATGTTTTCTTTTTCTCCTTCGGCTATTACCTGCCTAACTTCCTTTATAATCGCTTCACGGTTGTTTAACAGCTCAGCGGGGGATAGAGATGTGTACTGAGGCAAAAACTGTACTGACCAGAATACACTCAAATTAGCCGACACCGTTTCAAAATCTCTATTGAAATAGGCTGTGTAAAACTCCTCCACAACTTGTTCGGGCTGCGAAACATCTACAAAGGCAGCATAATAGTACATGGCGACTAGAATGATTATAATAAGTACATAAAGGATTTTCGGCACTCCCGCCGGAACTTTTTGAACCAAAATAATACCTCCTAGGCCTTTTGGGCCGCGTTATCTCTCGATTATAGCAAAAGAAGGAAGCTGATACAATGTTGAGCCAAAGGGGATTTTCTTCATGAAAATATATGTAATAGGAGGTGGACCGGCCGGTATGATGGCGGCTTGTTCCGCTGCTTATCATGGAGGAACAGTGGTTCTACTGGAGAAAAAAGATCGGCTGGGAAGCAAATTAAGGATAACCGGCAAAGGACGCTGTAACCTTACCTCATCACTGGCATTGGAACAATTCATACAGGGCTATGCGGGAAATGGAAAGTTTCTATACAGTGCTTTGCACGCTTTTTCCAATCAGGATCTAATGGATTTTTTCCGCTCCCGGGGATTGCAGCTAAAGGTTGAACGGGGGCAACGGGTCTTTCCGGTTTCAGACCAAGCCCATGATGTGGTGCGTATATTGCAGCAAGAACTGCAGTGCCTGAATATTGAAGTGATAACCGGAGCTCGGGTGGACTCAATAAAACCACGGGGAACAGGTTTTTCTATCCAGTCTGGAACAACCGAGTACCATGCGCCAAAAGTGATTGTGGCTACAGGTGGTCTGTCCTATCCTGGGACTGGTTCAACGGGTGATGGCTATAAATGGGCTAAGAGCCTGGGGCATAACATAATTACTCCTCGTCCCGGTCTGGTTCCTTTAGTAGCCCAGGAAGAGTGGATCCCCAGTCTCAAAGGACTTAGCCTGAAAAATGTACAAGTTACCTCTTACCGGGCTGATGGGAAACGGCTCAACAGTGAGTTCGGAGAGATGCTCTTCACTCATTTTGGTCTTTCAGGGCCCATCATATTAAGTATGAGCCGGGCTATAGGTGACCATTTGCGGCAGACAAAAGAGGCGGTAAAGTTAGCAATAGACTTGAAACCGGCTCTGACTTTAGAACAGTTGGAAGCCCGGCTGCAAAGAGATTTCCAACGTTATGCCCGCCGTCACTTTCTTAATTCTTTGGATGACCTCCTGCCCCGCAAGCTTATCCCGGTAATAGTTAATTTAAGCGGTATTGATCCTCATCAGGAAAGCGGTCAGATTAAAAAGGAACAGCGGCGCCATTTAGCAGAACTGCTCAAATCTCTCCAGGTGAACGTCACCGCTACCCGTCCTGTGGCTGAGGCCATTGTTACTGCCGGAGGAGTGGATACCAAAGAAGTTGATCCCCGTACTATGGAATCCCGCCTGCACCGTAATCTATACTTCGCCGGAGAAATATTGGATGTGGATGGATATACAGGAGGATTTAATCTGCAGGCCGCTTTTTCAACGGGATATTTAGCCGGCCGGCACAGTGCGGCAATAGGCTGAAAAGACCGGATTATCCGACCTTATTTCAGAATTGGCTGCGTTGACCTAATTTATTAACCATGCTAATATTTGTGAGAGAATATCCATTATATAAATATCTGTGTTTGGAGGAACGGGGATAATGGCCAAGAAATCCATAAAGTACAAGGGATCGCATGATTATATTGCTTCCGATGAGTTAATGAACAGTGTTAATATAGCCATCGCTTTGCAAAAACCCCTGTTAATCAAGGGAGAGCCTGGTACCGGCAAAACTATGCTGGCTCAAAGCATTGCTGACTCTTTGGGTATGGAACTGATTATCTGGAACATCAAATCCACTACTAAGGCTCAAGAGGGTCTTTACGTGTATGATACGGTACAAAGGCTCTATGACAGCCAGTTTCAGGACCATGATGTATCTGATATCAAGCAGTATATCAAGCTGGGTAAGCTGGGAGAAGCGTTCGTGGCTGAGGAACAGGTAGTACTTCTCATTGATGAGATCGATAAGGCTGATCTGGAATTTCCCAACGATTTACTATGGGAATTAGATCAGATGAGTTTCTATATTCCCGAGACCCGGGAAACCATCACCGCCCGTCATCGACCCATTGTAATTATTACCAGTAATGCGGAAAAAGAACTGCCCGATGCGTTTTTGCGCCGCTGCATTTTTCACTACATTGCCTTTCCGGATCCCGAAGGAATGGAGCGTATTGTAAAGGTGCACCATCCCAATCTGGAAAAACGTATTTTAGAACAGGCTTTGGAGACCTTTTATGCCCTGCGCAATGTTCCCCACATCCAGAAAAAGCCTAGCACTAGTGAACTGATTGACTGGCTGCAGGCTTTGGTGGTGGGAGGCATTAGTCCCAATCGTATTAAAAAAGAGATGCCTTTCTTAGGTGTCTTACTTAAGAAAAATGAGGATTTGGATACCTTATTAAACCACCTGCATGGGAAGACCCAAGTCAGTCGTCCCCAAGCCTCATATACCTCCCTTAACCGCTATCGTTATTAAAATTAAGGAAGGATATAAATGTTTACTAACTTTTTCTACACCTTAAAAAACTTTGGACTACCGGTCTCTATGAATGAATGGCAGTCATTACTGGAAGCTCTGGAAGCAGGTATGGCCGGGTCGAGCCTGACTGGCTTTTATTATTTGTGCCGGGCTCTCTTAGTCAAAACTGAAGCCCATTATGATCGTTTTGACATAGCTTTTGCCTCTTTTTTTAAGGATATCGAAACCCCAGAAGGGTTACCAGAGAAAATATGGGAGTGGTTGGATAAAGAGTTGCCCCCCATCCACATCACCGATGAAATGCGCCGCCAGCATCAACAGCTGGACCTGGACGAATTGAAGCGCATGCTGGAAGAAAGACTGGCTGAGCAGACTGAAGAGCATCATGGCGGCAACCGCTGGGTTGGTACTGGAGGTACCTCGCCTTTTGGCCATTCGGGATATCATCCGGGGGGAATACGTATCGGTGGAGAATCTCGCAATTTGTCAGCCGTCAAAGTAGCTGGTATGCGTCGTTTCCAGGAATTCCGTACCGATGAGACTTTGGGAGTACGTCAATTCCAGGTAGCCTTGCGTAAATTGCGCCAGTTTACCAGCCGGTTGGAAGGGGAATGCACGGAACTCGATTTAGATGCTACTGTTGATAAAACCTGTAACAATGCCGGTCGGCTGGAGCTGGTTTGGGACCGCCCCCGGCAGAATTCCATCAAAGTTCTTTTGCTAATGGATTCGGGTGGATCTATGGTAACTTACACCCGCCTGTGCAACCAGCTGTTTACTGCGGTGAATAATTCCAATCATTTTAAGGACTTAAAGACATTTTATTTCCACAATTGTCTTTATGACTGGATGTTCCATGATCCTCACTGTACTTTGGGCGACTATACGGAGACTGAGTACGTATTAAAAACTTACAGTCCGGATTACCGGGTTATCATTGTTGGAGATGCCAGTATGGCTCCTTCTGAATTAACCCGGGTGGGCGGTGTTATTGAATGGGGGCTTTATAATGACCGGCCTGGTTTGGATTGGCTAAGACGACTACGCCAGCATTTTGAATACTCGGTTTGGCTGAATCCTATTCCTAAGGAATACTGGGATTGGACAGATGGAGCCTGGACTATTCGCAAAATTAGCGAGATATTTCCTATGGAAGAATTGACCGTTGATGGTCTGGAAAGAGCTATTACAGCCCTGAGAAGCCGTAAGCCTGCTCAGGTAGGTTAGGAAGAGGATATAGTTCCAATAAACATGTACAAGAGGGAGATGTCCCTCTTGTTTGCCTTTATAAACTACCCCTAAGCCCCTGTAATTGTAGATGCAAGCCATTGACGAAATTGTTAGAAATTTCTAATAAAAAAATTATCCCTAAAAGAAGGAAAATTAAAAGCAACGAAGAATATTCCCATAACATAATATTCAATGTTAAAATTATTTTATCAGGTAAAAAAACGGGAGGGACAAATTATGGATTTTAATTTGAGCAAAGAACAGCTCATGATCCAACAGATGGCACAGGAGTTTGCCGAGAAGTACATCGAACCGGTTGCTGAGAAAATTTATCGGGAAAATGTAATTCCCGAGGAGATTATTAAAGGACTGGCTGAGTTGGAGCTTTTTGGTATACCCTATCCTGAGGAATACGGTGGAGCCGATGGGGGATACGATGGATATGTTTTGGCTATGGAACAGATTGCCAAGGCATCCGGCGGTGTAGCCATGACCATTTCTGCCCACTGTTTGGCCTTAAGTGCCCTATCTGTATTTGCTACTGAAGAACAGAAAAAACGGTTTATGACCCCAGCTTGCAAAGGAGAAGAAATAGCTTCTTTTGCTTTTACTGAACCGGCTACTGGTTCAGACCCTAAACAGCTAACCACCACAGCTGTTAAAGATGGTGACCATTATATTTTGAATGGAACCAAACGCTTTATATCCAATGCCAATTGGCCTGGTGTAATAGTAGTCTTTGCTGTGGATAACGAGACAAATAAACCTACCGGGTTTTTAGTAGAAAAATGGTGTGAAGGGTATTCTATTTCCGAGCCCTGGGATAAAATCGGTATGCACGGTGGTCAGCTCTTGGACGTGTACCTGAAGGATGTTAAGGTACCAGCCGAAAATGTTCTAGCTGGTCCTGGTATGGGTTATCCCATATTACAGTTGGGAATTTCCTTCGGTAAGGTGGGGGTCAGTTCTACTGCCCTGGGCGGCATATTGGCAGCCTATGAAGAGGGGCTGCGTTACTCCAAGGAAAAGATGCATCGTAATGCTCCCATTGCCAAGTTTCAGTCGATCCAACTGAAGGTAGCTGATCTGGCTATCAAATACGAAGCAGCCCGTTGGTTAACTTATCGCTTGGGTATGCTGGCCAATAATGTAAAGGATCCCCGCCAGTTTGCCCGGGAAGCAGCTTTAACCAAGACTTTTGTCTGCGACACTATGTGTGAAGCAGCCCGGATTTCTATGGATATCCATGGATCCTACGGGCTTATGAATGACTACAAAGTTGCCCGCATATACAAGGATTCCATAATAGGACCGCAAATTGAAGGGGTAGCTGATATGCAGAGAATGATCGTAGCTGGTGTAACCTTGGCGGACTAAACCTTTCCTGAGAATACCTGAGGATATCTGGGTTCTTTTTTCGAAAAAGTGAGGTGCGATTGGAAGTGGAAAAATTTGACGCAATAATAGTTGGAGCTGGTCTGGCTGGCTTGGCTGCTGCCTATACCCTGGCTCAGGAGGGTCTGGAAGTATTGGTGCTGGAGCGAGGTGACTATGCCGGTGCCAAGAACGTAACCGGAGGCCGTCTCTATCTAAACCCGATACGGGATATGTTTCCTGATCTATGGAAAAAGGCTCCTTTAGAAAGGTTTATTGCCCGTGAAGAGGTGGCTATTGTAGCTAAAGAAAGGTCCCTCACCATGAGTTATTGCGGAGAAGATCTTCGTCAGGAACCTTACCAGAGTTACAGTATTCTTAGGGCTAAATTTGATCGCTGGCTAGCCAAACAGGCTGAGCGCAAAGGGGCCATGTTGGTTACTAAGAGCCGGGTAGATGATGTCATCATAGATAATGGCCAGGTTGTTGGAGTTTTAGCCGGAGGGGAGGAACTCCATGCCGATGTGATTATAGCCTGTGACGGAGTCCTGTCGCTGGTAGCAGAAAAAGCGGGACTGCGTAAACCAGGTGTTCCCCGGGACTTTGCAGTGGGATTTAAAGAGGTTATCGAACTGGATCCCACCGTTATTGAGGACCGTTTTGGCCTAAATGGCAATGAAGGCGCTGCCCGGTTATATATGGGAGAAGTCACCAAGGGCAAATTCGGAGGCGGTTTTCTCTATACCAACAAAGAAAGCCTCAGCCTAGGAATTGTGGTTGGCATCAAGGATTTGATGGAAGGTGAGCAGGTACAGGCTCCGTCACTATTGGATGACTTTAAACAACGACCGGAAGTAGCCAGTTTGATTCGTGGCGGG
>Ga0209537_1002848_pt1 | contig 16678 bp, 12 predicted proteins | sample BioPla4DNA1_FD_187698 | JGI IMG/M metagenome (GOLD analysis project Ga0209537, IMG submission 187698) | Biogas fermentation microbial communities from Germany - Plant 4 DNA1 (SPAdes) (version 2) | ecosystem: Engineered > Bioreactor > Anaerobic > Digestate | place: Bielefeld, North... | reverse complement strand
AGAGGATAAAGCTTGAAAGTGGAGAATCTTGCAAGATATCCTTTGAAATACTTCCTGAGCAGCTTGCTGTTGTAAATGATGATGGCGAAAGCATTATAGAACCCGGTGATTTTGAAATATATGTTGGAGGCTCCCAGCCCGACACAAGAAGTATCAAGCTTACAGGCAAAGCTCCGTTGAAAGCCATATTAAAAGTAGAGTAAAAACACTTTACCTGATTTGAAATGGTTTATACCTTCTTTATAAGATATCCTGCATAAAAAAACAGTGCGATTAAATGGTTTTTTGTGCAAAAAGTCAGTTTTTTAATGTTAAAACACAATTTTGTTATATTTAATATGTAACAGAAACATGCTAGAATTAATAATGTAACTGGTATTACTTATCATTAAAGCAATTAGGAGCATTTTATGAGTTCTGATGTATTAAAAAATCTTTTCAAAAAATGGTCTGATTATTTACATAAGCTTGGAAAAGACATTATTAAAAACCGATGGTTATATGTATTACTTGCACCTGGGATAATATGGTTTATTATCTACAGATATTTGCCTATGTTCGGACTTTATATTGCTTTTTCTGATTTCAGCATAGTAAAGGGCATTACAGGCAGTGAGTTTGTAGGTCTTAAGTATTTTAAATATATTTTCTTTGAGCATCGTAATTTCTGGCAGCTGGTTGAAAACACCCTTGCAATTAATATATTAAAGCTTGTTTTCTATTTTCCAACGCCAATAATTTTTGCTCTTATGCTGAATGAAATCTTGAATATTAAATATAAAAGAACTCTTCAAACGCTTATATATCTTCCGCACTTTGTATCCTGGGTTGTGTTTGGCAGTATTGTTATTACCTTTTTAAGCCCGAGTGAAGGAATTGTTAATCAAATAATTAAGGCTTTTGGTGGACAACCAATTTTCTTTATGTCCGAGCCGAAGTATTTTCGCTGGATAGTTGTAGCTTCTGATATCTGGAAAGAAGCAGGTTGGGGAACAATAATTTATCTGGCAGCTATTACAAGCATTGATCCACAGCTTTACGAAGCTGCAAAAATTGATTCGGCAAATAAACTGCAGCTCATTCGGTATATTACAATACCATCTATTTCAGAAACTATAGTTGTTATGTTATTGCTTGACATTGGAAGGATAATGAATGTAAGTTTTGAACAGATTTATGTTTTAGCAAACCCTACAGTATACAGTACAGGGGATGTTATTAGCACCTATGTATACCGGATAGGTATTGGAAATGGACGATTCAGTCTAACCACAGCAATCGGACTTTTTCAATCGGTAATTGGGTTTTCGCTGCTGATGACCTGCAATACTATAAGCAGGAAATGGTTTGATAGAGGTCTATGGTAAGGGGGGATTTATATGACTAAGTATAAGAGCAAAATCAAAGGAGAAGTTGATTCAATAAAAGTGATTAGCTATATAGTAATGACATTCTTTGCTATAATTTGTCTGTTCCCCTTTTACTATATTTTTGTTGTTTCTATCAGTGACCCACAATTTGTTCGTGAAGGCCAGATTATTTTATGGCCGAAAGGATTTTCACTACAGGCATTTAATGTCACGTTTCAACACGCACGCTTTTATTCTTCCTTCAGAATATCAGTTTTCCGTACTATAATAGGCACAATATTGGGTATTTCAATATCAAGTTCTCTCGCATATGCAGTATCGAGAAAGCACTTGCGCGGAAGAACATTTTTCATGGTTTTCATTGTTTTCACAATGCTATTTAACGGCGGTATTATTCCAACCTATCTTGTTGTAAGATACACCGGTTTGATTGATTCAATATGGGCTTTAATAATCCCAAATATGATAAATACATTTAATGTAATAGTTCTTGTGAATTTCTTCAGATCCATTCCCGATGAGATAGAAGAATCTGCAAAAATTGATGGAGCCAATGATTTAAAAATATTTTACAAACTGATGGTTCCGGTAGCAATGCCTGCAATTGCGACAATTACACTTTTTATTTCTGTATATCATTGGAATGCCCTAATGGATGGTGTTCTTTATATAAATACTCCTAATAAAAAGCCACTTCAGGTATATCTTAACGATATTGTTGCAGCAGGGCAGACTGAAGACCTTTTTGGAGATGCTTCGGCGCGCTGGATGCCTACGCTGTCTCTGAAGGCAGCCACTATATTTGCTTCTACACTGCCGATCCTTGTTGTATACCCCTTCCTGCAAAAATATTTTGTGAAGGGCATTATGGTCGGTTCAGTGAAAGGATAAATTTTAAAGGGGGATATGTATTATGAGAAAATTTATAGCAGTTATTTTGTGTGTGATGCTGCTTGCATCAGTAACAGCCTGCGGAACTGCAAACACGGGCACAAAGCCATCGGGTTCCGATGGGAAAACTGCAACAGGAACCACTCAACCGGCAGGCACTGATTCTGAGAAACCGGTGAAATTAACTTTTCTGTGCCAGATTAACGTTGATACAGAGGGCTATGATGTGAACGACAACCCATATATCAACTACCTGCGCGAAACGCTTAACCTTGATATTGAAATAATAAGTGAAAGTTCAAATTATGCCAACAAAGTTAATACTGTTATGGCATCCGGTGACTATCCTGATTACGTTCAGCTTCCAAAGGCACTTTACTTCAGATATGCCCAGGAAGGTGCGCTTATTGAACTTGATGACCTGCTTAACGAAACAGATTATCCCAATTTAATGGCCGGTATTGATGAAAAGTACTGGAATTTTTCAAGAGTTGATGGCAGTATTTATGGGATACCCTTCGTACGTTATGACACAACCCCATATATTTCTTACGCGAGAAAAGACTGGCTTGACAACCTGGGTATTGACCCTACTACCCTAAAGACAGTTGATGACTATTATAATATGTTATATGCATTTACTTATAACGACCCGGATCAAAATGGTTTTGATGATACATATGGTTTGAGCAGTAATACCGGTGGTACAGCCATGAACAGTGTTGCAGAGCGGTATATCGGGATGCTTTTCATGGATGCTTTTGATGCTGCCCAATTCAAGGTGGTAGACGGAAAGGTAATTCCAAACTATATTACCGATGGCTACCGGGATTATTTAAAATTCCTTGCCAAGCTTTATGCAGATGGTATTATAGTTCCTGATTACATAACAAAAACACAAAAGCAAACAGAAGAAGAGTTTATGAACGGCAAATTCGGTGTTCTGAATTTATTCTGGTCACTTTCGGGCCTTCACCAAATGAGAGAAATTCTGTATCCGCTTACACCTCCGCAAAAGGTTAACGGGGGAGGAGAGTCAAAATATATATATGCAACACCTGTAAGACATTGGATTGGCATCACAACAGCATGCGAGTATCCTGAAAAGATTCTTCAGATGTATGACTGGTCCGAGACCGACGATGGTTCTGTATTTATACATGCAGGAGTTGAAGGCTGGGATTACGACAAAGTTAACGGAGATATAGTAATTCGTGAAGACAGAGTTGGGAAGAACTGGGCTTGGCGTTTTATTACCCTTGGACACCAGAAAAGCAGGGTTGACAGTCAGCTTCTGCCAATACTTACCCAATCCTGGGGCGAACTTGCCATGGAACATCTTAAAATTTCTGAACAATATGGCGCGAATGATCCGCTTTATGTATCTGCACCTGAATTCAGTGAGCTAAGTGATTATGACTTTGATACCTATGTAGCATCGTACCGTGACGAAGTAATTATGGGCAAAAAAGACGTAGATGCCACCTGGGATGAATTTGTTGCCGGCTGGTATCAATATGGTGGTAATCACTGGGTAGAACTTTATACAGAGTGGTACAATAATTCATATAATAAGTAACCATAATCATGTTTACTCACTGACGTCTGTGTGGGGGGGCACAGACGTCAGCCTTTTTAAACCATAACTAAGAGGTGAAATGGATGCAAAGGAAAAAAATCACACTTTTTAAAAATGACTTTACCGATTTTCCTATAGGACCCTTTCCATACGATCCCGAACATTCGGCAATGGGTGAATATCATTATTACCCTGTAAAAGGTTATACGGGGCAATGGTATGATCCGATAACCAATTCAAATTATCGTGGACCATCATGGCTTATAACCGAGGAAGACGGCGTTAAATTCATGGAACAGATGCGCGTACTTACACCGGGGAAACATGTATCCTGTCCAACTCTTGTAGCAGGCGACAAAGATTGGGAAGATTATACCGCTTCTGTTAAAATGCGTACTTTTTACACCAAAGAGCCTGCGGGGCTACTCTTCAGGTATCAAACAAGCCTGATGCACTATGCTTTTATACTATGCAATAAAAAGGCCCAGTTGTACCTTGTGGAGAAAGAAAAAAAAGAGCTTCTTAGCGAAGTGGACTTTGACTTTAACTGTGATAAATTCTATGAACTTAAAGTTAATGTGAAGGGTAGTTCCATCAAGTGCTATGTTGATGAGCAATTGCTTATTGAGGCTGTAAATGATCGTTATACATATGGCTCAATTGCAATTGCATCATATATGCCTGCCCAGTTTACAGATGTAAATGTTTATTGTGATGATATTGAATACAAGCATTTTTATCAGAAAAAACAGACAAGAGAAAAGCGCGTAGCAGAAAAGCGTTTAAAATACCCTCAGCCCAAACTTGTAAAGATAATAGATCTTAAAGATTATGGTGCTGGAAGGCAAATACGCTTCGGACACCTTACCGGAACAGATGAATGGTTTTTTGTTATGGCACAGCATCAGAAACGAGTTTTTAAAGACAGGTATGCCGTTATTAGCTGTTTGACTGCCGTAAGTCTTGAAACCGGTGAGATTTTATGGCAGATTGGTGAACCAAGCAGACTGAAGGATAACGCATATCTGACCGCTGATTTACCTTTTCAGGTATATGATATTGATGGAGACGGCGTTGATGAAGTTATAATGGCAAGAAATTTCAAATTGATGATCCTGGACGGAAAAACAGGAAAAGTACGTAAAAGTATTCCAACACCTTTCAACGAAGAGCCTGCTGAGGAGCTTTGCGGCATTGAATTTAAAAAACATGCCTTTGAGCGTTTAAATGTTGATGCGATACGTATTGTTAACGTATCAGGAAAAGAGCGTCCGAGCGATATTATGATCAAAGACAGATACAGCCGTCTTTGGGTATACGACAGTGATTTGAATTTAATATGGAAGTTTAATCATAATAATACAGGTCATTTTCCGTATTCCTACGATTTTAACCGGGATGGGAAAGACGAGATTTTAAGCTGCTACAATATGATTTCAAGTGATGGAAAATTAGTTTGGAAACTGCCAATAGATACCGATCATGTTGACGAAATTATATGTGGAAAGTTTGATCCCGACCGTGACGAATTAATAGCTCTTGTGGCAGGTTGGGAAGGTTTTATGATTGTTGATAAAGACGGTAATATTCTTGTTCGGGATATTAATGGCCATGGTCAGCGTATCAGCGCAGGAAATTATTGTCCTGAAATGCCTGGACTGCAAATTTGCACTACAACATATTGGGGTAATCAGGGCATTATATATCTTTATGACTGTAAAGGGAATGAAATCTGGCATATGGAGCCTTCCAGCAACGGAAATATTATAGCGCCGGTTAACTGGGTTGGCGACGGAACAGAATTGATACTGCTTAATGGTAATATTAAATACGGTGGCATGATTGATGGCGAAGGTGATCGGGTTGTAGTGTTTCCTGACGACGGTCATCCGGATTTATGTGCCGAAGTTATTGATATTATGGGTGATGCAAGGGATGAGATAATACTGTGGGATGAAAACAAGATGTACATTTATACTCAGGACAGACCTTGCGAAATTACAGATAAAGAATATGTACCTGAAAAATACCCGCATTGCAACTTCTCTAACTATCGCGGAGAGTTCTCCTTTCCAAGGTGGAGAGATAAGAAAAAATAGATTATTGATAATAATCTGTACTGATAAAAAGCTGGTTGAGTTTAAAACCAGCTTTTTTTATACAATACGTAATGCTATGCAGCCTAAGTTTGCCGGTTATATTTTACCCATTTTTTGATTTATAATATCTGCAAACTGTATAAGAATGTCTTTTTGATTCAGATCGGGATTTTGCAAAACACAAATGAACAGTGTATTTAAAATAATACCCAGATCTTTTCCAGGTTTGAAGCCTGACTTAACTAAATCGCCTCCATTAACAGCCAGATTGGAAAGACTTAAACAATGCTTTTCGCTGATTATTTGACTGGAAGCTTTCTCTATTTCCAATAAATTATTTTTGTTAAGTTTTAAAATTTTCATAATGCTTATGGCACGGGCAAAAGATTCGGGGCCGACAATTGAAAGAGTCCTGCGTATTGTAAATTGGTTCCTGGGCAGCCGGGTATTCAGCAGCATTGAAATTTTCAATATTTCATTCTTCAGTTTATTGCTCATTTTCAGGCCGGAACAGATTGCCCTGATAGCTTCCGCATCGCGAACTCCCGTTAGCCAAAGTAACCCCGACCATCTTGTGGTAAGTTCTTCAGGCAGATTTTTTAAAGACGTTAAATCTGCTGTTTCAGAAATGGGAATGGGGAAAATGTAGTTTAACAGTTTTGTTTTTAATAAGTTTTTGAAAGCCTCAGGATATGAAGCCAGCAAAATCCGGTTAAGCTCTTCCAGTATTCTTTCACGGCTTATTGCACCAATGTTTTTAGAAAGTGCTCTTATGGCAGAGAAGGTATCATTATCGATGGAAAAACCATAGCAGGCTTGAAGCCGGATTGCCCTAAGCATTCTTAGTGCATCCTCTCCGAACCTTTCTCCGGGATTACCAACCGTTCTTATTATTTTATCCTTAAGATCTCTGATACCGTTAAAAGGATCTATAATACCTTCAACAGGATGATAAGCTATTGCATTCACAGTAAAATCCCTTCTTTTAAGGTCTTCTGTCAAAGAATCTGAAAACAACACTTTATCCGGGCGCCTGTGATCTGTATAATCAGATTCAATCCTGAAAGTTGTAATCTCAACGGGCAAATCATCGATAATAACGGTAACAGTGCCGTGTTTTATGCCTGTAGGAATACTTCCCGGAAATAATTCCAGCACCTTTTCAGGGCGAGCCGACGTACAGATGTCAAAATCCTTTGGTTTAAGGCCAAGGAGCATGTCTCGTACACAACCACCTACCAAATATGCGTTATGATCATTTTTCTCCAATATATTAATTACTGTCAGTACCTCATCAGGAATATACATAAACCCTCCTAAGCTGTACAAATTATGTATATTTACAAACTCAGTCAAATTAAAGAAATGCACTCAAAAAAGAATAAATACAAAAAGTATTATAACATTTTTTTATCCTTTATTATTAGATTACTTAGCATGGGATATATCGAAAATTGAAGGAAATAATAAAAGGGGTCAACTTGGGTTGAAACCATTTAAATTGCAATTTATAGCCTAATTATGCTATAATCATATGGTTGAATTTAGAAACAGGAATCAGGTTTGATTTTTTTACATAAAAAATGGTTTAATACAAAAAGAAAATGGAGGTTATCGTGGCAAACAGAAAAAAGAATAAGCTAAAAGTCATTCCGTTAGGTGGCCTTGAAGAAATAGGAAAAAACATAACGGTTTTTGAGTATGGTGAAAGTATTATTGTTGTCGATTGCGGGGTGGCTTTTCCTGAAGATGAGATGCTGGGGATTGATTTGGTTATTCCCGATATATCATACCTTGAAAAAAATTTATCAAAAGTAAGGGGGATTATAGTTACTCATGGTCATGAAGACCATATAGGAGCCCTGCCATATGTTTTGAAAAAAATTCCTGTCCCTGTGTACGGAACAGATCTGACATTAGGGTTATTGGAAAACAAGCTTATTGAGCACCAGATGTTGGACAAAGCCGAGCTAAAAATAGTCAGGGCAGGCCAGACAATTCAATTGGGTGCATTCAAAGTTGAATTCATAAGTTCAACTCACAGTATAGCAGATTCGGTGGCTCTTGCAATTCACACGCCTGTGGGTGTGGTTCTGCATACTTCTGACTTTAAAATTGATCATACTCCCATCGAAGGTGAACCAATAGATCTTGCGCGGATTGCAGAACTTGGTAAAAAAGGTGTGCTGCTGTTAATGGCTGACAGCACAAATGTTGAACGGCCAGGATACACAATGAGCGAAAGGACTGTAGGGGAAACACTTGATACTGTTTTTAAGGATGCAAAGTCCAGAATTATAGTTGCTACTTTTGCTTCTAATATTCATAGACTGCAGCAGATTTTTAATTCAGCTGTAAAGTTTAACAGAAAAGTAGCACTGAACGGACGAAGCATGATCAATGTAGTGAAGACAGCAATGAAGCTTGGGCATTTGAATATTCCCTCGGATATATTGCTTGATATAGATAAGCTGCAGAAACTGCCCAAAGAGCAGATTGTTATGATTACAACCGGCAGTCAGGGCGAGCCCATGTCAGCCCTTTCAAGGATTGCTGCGAATAACCATCGCAAGGTTAGCATTGAAAAGGGAGACTTGGTTATTATATCTGCAAGCCCAATACCTGGAAATGAAAAGTATATTTCCCGCGTCATTAACGATTTATTTAAACAGGGTGCTGATGTTATATATGAAGCCCTTTTGGAAATCCACGTATCAGGGCATGCCAGGCAGGAAGAACTTAAACTTATTCATAGGTTGGTCAGGCCTAAATTTTTTATGCCTGTTCACGGAGAATATCGTCATCTGAAACAGCATGCCAATCTGGCTCAATCTCTTGGGATGCCCGAAGAAAACATTTTTCTGATGGAAAATGGTCAGGTGCTCGAGTTATCTCAGAGAAAGGCTCAAATTTCAGGTATCGTGCAGTCGGGCAGTATTCTTATAGATGGTCTGGGCGTAGGAGATGTGGGTAATATTGTTCTAAGAGACAGAAAACATCTGTCTGAAGATGGATTAATTGTAGTTGTTGTAACAGTAAATTCAGACGGTAAAATTATGACTAATCCGGAGGTTATATCAAGAGGTTTTGTGTACGTTAGAGAGTCTGAAGAATTAATGGATGAAATAAGGGACCTGGCAATGGAAATAATGGAAAAGAATCTTGGAAAGAGAAGAAACAATTATGCAAATATTAAAAACAATGTTAAGGATGAGTTAAGCTCATACCTCTATCAGAAAACCAAGAGAAAACCTATGATATTGCCTGTTATTATTGAAGTTCCCTGTTAATGTAAAAGCCCCGGATTTTTGTTCCGGGGCTTTTTTCAAACCGCAGCACATTATTATCAGCGGGCTCTCCAGACGTAGTCGTTTATTTTTAACTGTTCTTTAAATCTGAATAAGTTAGTTTCATCGTTGATAAGAACAACCTCAATATTTGCCATTTCAGCCCAGTCCAGCATATGCTCGGTTGTAACCGAATAAGAGAAGGATGTATGATGTGCACCACCTGCAAGTATCCAGGCCTTAGCAGCATCGCGAAGTGATGGCTTGGGCTTCCACAGAACTCTCGCCACCGGAAGCTTTGGCATATCTATAGCAGGTTCAATTGCTTCAACCTCGCTTATTATCAGACGGAAACGATCTCCCATATCGACCAGCGAAGCAGCAATAGCAGGACCGCTTCTGCCTTTGAAGACCAATCGTGCCGGGTCACTCTTATCTCCAATACTTAGAGGGTGAACTTCAATCCTTGGTTTTTCAGACGCTACTGAAGGACAGACTTCAAGCATGTGAGCCCCAAGTATCATTTCATTGTTTTCCTCAAGATGATATGTATAATCCTCCATAAAGGATGTTCCTTCAGGCAGACCAGTGTTCATAATCTTCATTGTGCGGACAAGTGCAGATGTTTTCCAATCTCCTTCGGCACCAAAACCATAACCTTCGTGCATTAAATGCTGAACAGCAAGACCTGGCAACTGATTTAAACCGTGTAAATCTTCAAAGGTGGTTGTAAATGCAGTGTACCCACCTTCAGTGAGGAAATTCTTCATTCCTGCTTCTATTTTGGCCTGTTCTCTTATAGCTTCATTTGCATTGGGCTCAGATGGGAAATCATATAATTTACGATATGTTTCCATTAAACTGTCGATCTCGTCATCGGTTACCTTTGAGACATAACTTACAAGGTCTCCAATACCGTAACCGTCCACCGACCATCCGAATTTGATCTGAGCTTCAACTTTGTCACCTTCTGTAACAGCAACCTGACGCATATTATCCCCAAAACGTGCAACCTTAATGTTTTTACATTCAATAAAAGCACTTGCTGCATTCATCCACACCTGTATTTCGCGACTTACTTCAGAGTCCTTATAATATCCAACAACTACTTTTCTTGGCAGGCGCATGCGGGCACCTATAAAGCCATATTCTCTGTCACCATGAGCTGATTGGTTCAAATTCATAAAATCCATATCAATGGAATCCCATGGTATTTCACAATTGAACTGTGTGTGAAGGTGAAGCAGGGGTTTTTTCAGTTCATTTAAGCCCGTTATCCACATTTTAGCAGGAGAGAAAGTGTGCATCCAGGTGATAATTCCTGCACAGGATTTGTCGTTATTTGCCTCGGCGCAAAGGTTTAGAATGGCTTCAGGAGTTGTAAGAACGGGTTTGAAAATAACCTTGCAGTGGGGCAGGGTGTTTTGGTCGAGCCATGAGGCAATTATTTCCGAATGCCTGTTAACCTGCTCCAAAGTTTCGTCCCCGTATAAATGCTGACTTCCCGTAACAAACCAAAAATTATAGGTTTTTTGTATCATGGTACATCCCCCTTAATAAATTATTATAGTCCTGACTGAAAATTCATTTCGGTCTTAGTTAACCTGATTCAGATTGCTTAAAATCTAATGTTTACCTTCCAGGAACCTGTTAAAAATACTTACTTTTGTAGTTTGTATATATGCTATATTGCTAAATTGTATGCACAACTTAAAGTGATAAAATTCCCTTATAATTTTTTATAATCTTCTATAATGAGGCAGGAATTTGAACTGCTTTATGCTGCGGAAAATAAGCACTAACCGCCTGCAAGAGGCGGTATGGAATTCAATTTTTAAACCTCATTATAATTTGATTATACCAATAAACGATGAAAAAGAAAATAGTTTTGTTCAAAAATTACTTGTTGGTTGTGCATACAAGTTAGGCATGTTATAATATACATTAATAAAAGCTGATTTTATTAAACGCCCTTAAGTTTCCTGAATATAGCAACTACTTTGGTACTATTTACGCAAGTGTATATTGAATGGTGGTGATGAACTTTTTGGGACAGGACAAACCCAAGTATCAGCAACTGAAAGAATATCTGATAGAGCTTATAGACAGTAATGAGTTAACAAAGGGAAACAGGATTCCGTCTGAGAACGAGCTTGCAGGCAGGTTTAATATCAGCAGGCATACTGTAAGACGAGGAATCAGTGAATTGGTTAATGAAGGAGTTTTAACAACAACCCAGGGCAAGGGTACCTTTGTAAATCAGGGTTTTAGAAACAACAGGCAAAACCTTATAATAGGCGTTATTACAACCTATATAGGAGATTATATTTTTCCATCTATAATTCGGGGTATTGATCAGGTCCTCAGTGAAAATGGTTACAGTATTGCTCTAGGTTGTACGAATAATCAGTTTGAAAAGGAAAGACAATGTCTTGAAAACTTTTTAAATCAGGATATTAAAGGGCTTATTGTGGAAACAACTAAAAGCGCTCTGCCAAATCCGAATTTTGAACTGTACGAGGAGTTTAAAAAGAGGAATATTCCTGTTTTGTTCATGCATGGTAGTTATAAAGGGTGTTCGGCATCGTCAATTTATGTGGATGATGTAGAAGCTGGGTATCTTGCAACAAAGCATTTAATAGAACTTGGGCATAAAAAAATAGCAGGAATATTTAAGATCGACGATATTCAGGGACATGCACGGTTCGAGGGGTTCTGTAAAGCACACAAAGAGTTTGGAATAGCTCTTAACGATAACAGAGTTCTATGGTTTGATACAAATGACTTGAAGTACAAATTCAGCATGCAGTCGGGAGAAATAATTATTGAATTTTTTGAAGACTGCACTTCGCTTGTATGTTATAATGAGCAAATAGGTCTAAAACTGATAGATATTATAAGGGGCAAGGGGGGAATTATTATCCCAAATCGGTTATCACTAGTCAGTTTTGATGATTCTGATCTGGCTGTTGCTTCTGAAGTTAAAATGACAACAGTTGCACATCCGAAAGAAAAGCTGGGTATAGAAGCAGCAAACCTGATGCTGAAAATGATAACTGAAAACCAAGAGGTTTTTAAGGTAAAAATGACGCCTGAGCTTGTTATAAGGAACAGCACAGGGCCTGTTACCGGGTAAATACGGCTACCTGAAGAGGTGCCTTTAAATTAGTATTTATGAATGGAGGGTCTATTATGCAAAAAAAGTATGCCATCGGTGTTGATTTTGGAACACTATCCGGGAGGGCAGTTTTAGTAGAACTTGGTACGGGTAAAGAAATTGCAACAGCAGTTAAGGAATACCCCCATGGTGTTATGGACGAATATCTTCCGGACGGCAAAGTAAAACTTGAGCACGACTGGGCGCTTCAGCATCCACAGGATTACCTTGATGTATTTGCTGAAACCATTCCCGCTGTTTTAAAAGAGTCTGGAGTATCATCAGATGATGTTATAGGAGTCGGTATTGATTTCACAGCCTGTACAATGCTTCCAATCGACAAGGCGGGCCAACCTTTGTGTTTTGACGATAGATTTAAATCAAATCCCCATGCATATGTTAAATTGTGGAAACATCATGCGGCACAGGATGAGGCTAATAAACTGAACGAAATTGCTGAAGAACGGGGAGAAAGATTTTTAGAACTTTACGGGGGAAAAATCTCTTCAGAATGGTTAATTCCAAAAATATGGCAGATTTTGAATGAAGCTCCGGAAATTTATGAACAGGCAGACAGGTTCATTGAGGCTGCTGACTGGGTTGTTCTTCAGTTAACCGGTGTGGAAAAAAGGAATAGTTGTACTGCAGGATATAAGGCAATATGGCATAAAAAAATGGGGTACCCTTCAAAGGAATTTTTTAAAGCTTTAGATCCAAGGCTTGAAAATCTGGTTGATGAAAAATTAAGCAGGGATATATACCCCATTGGTACAAAAGCAGGTGAAATTACCGAGGAGGCTGCTAAATTAACAGGATTAAAACCCGGAACTGCTGTTGCAGTTGGTAATGTTGACGCACATGTCGCTGTACCCGCTGTGGGAATCACAGAACCCGGGAAAATGCTGATGATAATAGGCACATCTACATGCCATATGCTGCTGGGAACAGAAGAGAAAATGGTTCCGGGTATTTGTGGTGTTGTGGAGGATGGAATTATTCCCGGATACTTAGGGTATGAAGCAGGTCAGTCATGTGTTGGTGACCATTTCCAATGGTTTATTGAAAACTGCGTTCCTGAAGAGTATATGAAAGAAGCAAGGGAACGGGAAGTCAGCATACATAAAGTTCTAAGGGAAAAAGCCAGCAAGTTAAAGCCCGGGGAAAGTGGGCTGGTTGCTTTGGACTGGTGGAATGGAAACCGTTCTGTATTGGTTGATGTGGATTTGACAGGTACGATAATAGGCTGCACGCTTCTTACAAAGCCTGAGGAAATCTACAGGGCATTGATTGAAGCCACAGCATATGGTACCCGAATGATAATAGATACTTTCGAGGAATATGGTGTTCCTATAAATGAGCTATACGCCGCAGGTGGTATTGCACAAAAGGACGAAATGATGATGCAAATTTATGCTGACGTTACAAACAGAGAAATCAGGATTTCCGCATCTGCTCAGACACCGGCATTGGGCTCGGCCATGTTTGGTGCAGTGGCAGCAGGCTCTGAAAGAGGTGGCTATGACAGTATAGTTGACGCAGCCAGGGATATGGCAAGAGTATTGGATAAGGTTTATAAACCAATTCCAGAGAATGTGGCAATATATGAAAAGCTTTACCAGGAATACAGGATACTCCATGATTACTTTGGCCGAGGACAAAATGACGTTATGAAACGCCTAAAGGAAATTAAAAAGAGTGTGGCTAAATCATAAATAATTAATCATTAACATTACAGGGAGGGCGATAATATGCTTGATAAATTGAAAGAGCAGGTCCTTCAGGCAAACCTTGCGCTGCCCGAACATGGTTTGGTGACTTTTACATGGGGAAATGTAAGCGGAATTGACAGGGAAAAAGGCCTTGTAGTGATAAAACCAAGTGGGGTACCTTACCCATCTTTAAGAAAAGAGCATCTTGTTGTTGTTGATTTGGATGGTAACAAGGTGGAGGGTGATTTAAAGCCCTCCTCTGATACACCCACCCACCTTGTGCTGTATAAAGCTTTTAAAGATATAGGTGGGGTTGTACATACCCATTCATCATGGGCAACGTCCTTTGCCCAGGCAGGAAGAGACATACCTGCCTTTGGCACAACCCATGCCGATTACTTTTACGGCGAAATACCCTGTACAAGAAAAATGACACCTGAAGAAATTAATGGTGCTTATGAAGAAGAGACCGGGAATGTTATTGTGGAAACATTCGTAGGTAAAAATCCTATGGATATACCCGGAGTTCTTGTTAACATGCATGGCCCTTTCTCATGGGGAAAAGACCCAATGGAAGCAGTGCACAATGCCGTTGTTCTTGAGGAAGTATCAAAAATGGCATTTAACACTATAATGCTAAACTCTGACATTGGACCTATGGATATTGAACTTCTGAATAAGCATTTTCTCAGAAAACACGGCGCAAACGCCTACTACGGCCAATAATAAGAATAACGGAAGCAGGGGCATGGTTCTCCTGCTTCTTTGCTTAAAAAAATAGGAAGAAAATAGACTAATATATTGATAAATTAATGTAAATGGGTAATGGCAACCGGGCATCCGGGTGAATAATTAGAATAGTAGTCAGTATATAGGATGGAGTGTGTCAAATAAGAAGAAATTTTATTATCATTTTATTGATTTTGTGCACTATAAAGAAAAACCCTAATGCCAGCCTATATTTCTATGATGAGAAAACATTCGAGGGTTTGATGCTGACCGGAAAAGCAGAAGTTTCTTATGATAATGAAAAGAGGAAAGAATTCTGGAATGACGAAATGTTGAAGTATTATCCTCTGGGCTATAATGATCCCGACTTTGCATTGATAAAATTTACTGCAAGTAAGGGAAACCACTACCAAGGACTGAAAAATACCGATTTTAATATATGAACACCTTAAGGCAAATTCAGGCCCCAAATTGTAACATGAGGAAAATATTGACACCCGCAAAAAACTGCGTTTTTACCATTTCAATCATACTTTGAATATGAGCTTGTTATGTCGAATTTAATCCGGCCTGACGGGCTGAATTACACAGCTCTTGCAAATGAAGCGTTTGTTTCCGTCATTGCAGAATATCTAGTAAACTTTCATGCTTCGTTTTAATGAGTTCCTCCAACCCTGTAGTCATCCGTTGAGCGTTTGTTGGTGTCGTAGAATATAATATCCCCGTCCTTAAGCTCAAAGGTTACCTCGTAATAATCGGTCTTTGTATATGCGAACCCTTCCCGCTCAAACATATTACAATATGGTGCTTCCCAATAGCTTAATACCGGATTATTAAAGTCTTCATTCTTTACTGTTTCGATTTTGAAATTCACAATGATATATCCGTCTTTAAGCCAAAAACTCTCTTTTCCGGTAAGCCCGTTATTTTTTCTGCCGTATTCGGGAACATCGAAACCAACAGGGGTTGCATAAACATCGTTGGGAATGTAATACTCACCATACCATTTCTGCACCGATTGTCTTACCCTGTCGGCATTTACACCTGCAGGAAGTGAATCTGTACTGCCTGTAAAGGTTCTCTGGTTCTTCGTCAGTATTATTCGGTCGAACCATCCAATCTGTGTTGAGTTATACTTAAACGAATTCTCATTCAGCCCGAGTGCTGTTGCTGTGTATAGTATCTCTTCGTCAGGGACATTACGATAAATATCTCCAAGCTTCATAAATTTAGGGTTATCCCTGTTCCTTCCGCCGGACTCTATTTTAACAAAGTAGTTCATTTTGCCATTGAATTCTTCATGATACCATAAGTCCACCTTCTGCCTTCCGGTACCGTCCTTTTTAACGTAGTAGAACTCAGGTTTAATATTTATACAATCCTTATCGCTATAATACTCACCAACCGTTGTAAGGTCGAATCTAAAGGTATACCCTGTTTTAAGTGCTCCACGGTTTTTATAAAGGGCATGGCTTCCTTCTAAAATTGGAAGAGTGAACAACTGGCTTATACCACGGTCTCTTCCTTCTTCATCTTTGGTTCCAACATAGTAATAATTACCTGTGTGTTCCAAAGTGCTTTCACTTTTTCTGAACACATCAAACCACAGCCTGTCCGCAATATCGGTTACCTTAAATCCGTAAATCCTTCCCATAACCCGTACAGGGCTGTTTCTTACAGCTACATAGTTATTTATATCAAGGTTTGCAAGATATTCGGTATCGTTTAAGTCGGGAGCGTTTACCGCTATCTGTCTGAACTCTGCTTCGTAATCCCCTTCAGGTACCCAGGTTGGGATGTAAATATACATTTCGTCATATGCCGAATCGACGGGTATTGAATGCCAGGTGTTAGCCG
>Ga0209537_1002845_pt1 | contig 16684 bp, 18 predicted proteins | sample BioPla4DNA1_FD_187698 | JGI IMG/M metagenome (GOLD analysis project Ga0209537, IMG submission 187698) | Biogas fermentation microbial communities from Germany - Plant 4 DNA1 (SPAdes) (version 2) | ecosystem: Engineered > Bioreactor > Anaerobic > Digestate | place: Bielefeld, North... | reverse complement strand
CTTCCGGAGAGTGCTGGAGCGGCCAGTGATCCGGCCCCACAGCCCCTCCGGCATGGCAATGGCGATATCGGTGTGGACATCGGTGAAGGAACGAGCAGGAATTACAACATCTCTGCTCACATACAGGTCCCACCCGGTGTCGCCAGGGTAAGCTTTAGTAGGAACCCGCGGGCTGCCCTCACCTGAGAGAAGTTGGAAGTAGATCCTCACACAGCGAACCCCCTATCCACGATACTCCAACTTGGGCCACCGGTGCCGATGAGGGACACCCGGACCCGGAACCGAGACTCCACGTACCGAACGAACCGCTTGGTGGTGTCCGACAGGTCTTCCCACTGGGTCTTACCCTCATCCTGCGGTGAAAGGTAGTCTATAAACGTGATAGCGATGGAGGTGGGACGGTTTAATGTAATAGCGTTGTCTAGCAGCTCTTCATCCCATTCACCTACCCGGCGGATCTTGTTGGTGACGGTGGTCCGCTCCACTACCTGCTTGCCGACCCGCCGAGAGATCTCTTCCCAGGTCAGCTCGTTCTTTAGCGGCCCGGAATTGCCGGCCACCCGGATCGGGTAGGTTCGGGCCACCAGTAGGACTCGGGTCACCAACATAGGTGGGATGCCAACGTCAGTAGCAAACTGAGCGGCGTTGGTATCGTGACTGGTCACGTAGGGCCACGGACCATGGATGAGGGACAGGCTAGATCCCTGAGTACCCTCCAGGAGAACGTTCTGGCCACCATCCAGATACTGCTGCAGGAGCTTGGGGGTGTTCTCCCTTAGATACCGCTGGAGTCCATATTCATCGGCGATATCCTTGATCAGCTTAAACCGGGACGGATCCCGGCGAATCCTGGCAATCCGGGCTGCACCGACACCCTCACCGGTAGAGCCGATGCGCTTGTGCAGCTCGCCCTCTGTGCCGCCCTCCTCCTCATGGGAGGATCGGTCCAAGACACCGGCCCGAGCGTCGATGATTAACCGGTCGTCGATAGTAGGATCAACCTTCCGGATGATCTCCAGTTCTCGCAGGAGGATCTCTGGGTTCACCAGCATCCCCCGGCCCAGGACCAGGATCGCCTCAGGATTAGTCCAGCCACAGGGGATGACTTGCATCTTCCAGACCCGGCCCTTATGGATGAAGGAGTGGCCAGCGTTAGGACCGCCAGTGCGAACGTGGACGTGATAGCGATTAGCAAGGTAATTCACAATGACACCTTTACCTTCAGACCCATACTGAGCTCCAACAACTGCCAAGACGTGACCCTTAGATTTCCGCATAAGTATACCCTCCTTGACTTGGTAATTATCTAGGTGGCGGGCTACTCTTCTTCACCCGTCCACTCAGTCATCTGTCCCCAGGATGGTCCGTACTTAATATCCACCTTCATGGGGACGTACAGTTCAAACCCCGGCAGAAAATTCTCCATGCCCTCCTTTATGGTCGGCAGCACCTTAAACAGCTTGTCCTCCGGGACTTCGAAGATTATCTGGTCGTGGATCTGCAGTAGCATGTGGGTATCCCAACCCTCCAACAGCTTATCTAGTTGGAGGATGGCCAGCCGCATCATCTCAGCGACGGCACCTTGGATGAGGTTGGAGGACGCCTTGTGGGTTGGGTTGTACTGGTCATAGCGGCGCACCCGGCCTGTGAACATCCGGATGTAGCCACGCTCCGTAGCGACCTCCTCCGCCCGCTTATACAGCCGCCGGAATCCGGGATACCTCTCGTGATACTTCTGTAGGTATTCTGCCGCTTTCTCCGTCGGAATCCTTAGCTGCTTGGCCAGGGCTTCCCGACCAATACCGTAGATGATGCCGAAGTTGATTCGCTTGGCGGCGTCCCGGGGAATCTCCAACTCCTCCGCCGCTGCACTATGAATGTCCTTGTCAGCTAGGAGGTTTGCCACCATATTCTCCTCCCTGGCGTAGTGGGTTCCCCACCGGATCTCTGCCTGGGAGTAGTCCGCCGACACCAGAACGTACCCAGGCCGGGCCACGAAGACGTCTTTAACTTTATATACTTTGGAGTACCGTGGTACCGCCTGCAAGTTAGGCTGTACGCAAGACAGCCGCCCGGATACCGTCCCATGCAACAATAGGTTCGGGTGTATAACCCCATTAGAATCGCACAACTCCAGGTACGGCTGGTAATATGTGGAGTTAACCTTGGTCCAGCCCCGGTATTCCTGGATCTTGCGGATGGCGATGGCCTTGGGATGGTCCTCCGGCAGGCGCATAAGTTCCTCCTCCAAGACCGCCTTGGAGGTGCTGTTCAGTTCCAGCCACGCCTGGAGTTGCTTGGGACTAGCGGGATTAATCCCGTAGCCAGCCAAAACCTGAATCTCCTTCAAGGTTGGTTCTATCATCTGCTCTGCTTCTTCCATGTACTGGCAGATACGATCCTGATCAAGCTGCAAACCTCTGATCTCCATCTTGGTGGTGATGATACAGTAGCGGTTGACCTCCTGCCACAGGTCATATAACCGCCACAACTTTAGGTGCGGGACGTAAAAGTCACGCAGGGCCTTAGCCAGTTTCACATCACCTACGGCATATGGTGCCACCAGCTCCGGCGGCAGCCGCCACAAGCTGTTCTTAGTCAGCCCCCTCTCCTTCATAATTCGTTCCATCTCATCCTTAGAGTCGGCCTGGCCCAGGTACTTCTTCGCCAGATTGGAGAGAGTGTAGTCAGTAGCCATGTGGCCGTCCGACTTCCTGATGGGTCGTCCTTGGGTGTCGAGCTTGTACTCATTCTCGTTCATCAGATGCGCCGCCAGCATTGAGTCCTCAACCCGGTGCGGCAACGGGAACCCGTCCACCCACATAGCCTCCACATCAAACTTGACGTTGTGATTAATGATGGTCTTGCCTCGGATCAGCTGCCGGAAATCCTCTAACCGCTCCAGGGGTAAGTTGGGGCCGGTCTCGTGTCGAAAGGGAAAATAAGCGGCCACTTCACCATCGTAGATAGCAATGCCGCAGATACGATCCCCGTGCCAGATCCTCAGGCCGGTAGTTTCGACGTCAATCGTCAATTCTGGCGCTTTCTCGAACCGCTCTACCAGAGCCCAATAGCGCTCATCCACTCTGTCCACCAACACCGTGATTCACCTCCTGTGCGCCAGGGGACTGGCGTACCAACCCCCTGGCGCTGGTCAGCTCCAGCTCAGAAAGAAACTGGGCTATCAGAAGCCTTCTTGGGATTGAACCCGGTGACTGGCCCTGGGCCATCAGGATGTGGCAGCACCTTGGCAATAGAGGACCGCTCCTGACCGTTGTAGGTATCTTTCCGGACGCTGATGATGCACCGCCGGAATAGGGCCTCGTTTTTGGTAAACTTGCTTACTGTGCCACCCTTGCCCAAATCAAGGGCCTCGATGGTCTCGGCAACCTTCCAGAGGGCAGACGGGATGATGGCCGTGTACAGTAGGAACTCCTTACCAGCATGCTCGCCGCTCATGATGGCGAACGTCCAGACCAACTGAGGATTCCCACTCCTGCTGAACCCCTTCCGCAGGTCTACCAGGACGGCAGGATAGTCACCATCTGGGATAAGGTAGCCGCCACCAGTTGGGGCTTCAGACAGGTCCACCAAGAACTCGTCATCATTGTCCTTAGGAGCAGGGGCACCGAACGGAGTAGGCATACCAGGAATAAAATCTCGCATTTCTTATCTCCTCCTTTGTATTCAGTCAGGGCCGACTTTACTTATCGGCCTGCTTCTGATTATCAACCCCAGCACCGGACTTCAAGAATAGCTCGTAGAGATCCGGTAGGTAGGGGTCGACCACCACTTCACCAAGGGCCTCAGCAAACTTGACTCCACGGGTCTTTGCCTGGAAGATACCTTTGTTACGGGTGAGCATGTACCGGTGGATCTTACCGTCCTCACCCTCAGCCTCCCACAGATACCAAACGAAGTCCATAAACCCCATGACGGCATCGCCCAGCTTATCAGTAAATGCTGGCCGCACCTCGACAGGGTCTGCGTCCTCCTGACCGCCCTTGCGCCTAGGGTAGACCTTCTTAGGAAGGGCGGTAATGATGACGTTGATAGGAAGGGACTTGTACCAACGGAAAATCCGCTTGAGCTGGTTAGTGGACTTGCCGTAGTCGTCCTGCCAGAACTCATCGATATCGGTCTTACGGGCGTTAGTACCCCTCTGCTTGGCCTCCTTCTCAATGGCCTGGCGGACTACCTCCTCCAGGTTCATGGTCTGCAGCTCAGTACCGGAGTCAATTACCAATGTCTTGAACTGGGCATATTCTGGATCTTTGTTGGCGATCTTCCAAAAGATGTCCTCCAGAGCCTTGGTGGAGGCGATATCCTCCGCCATGATGTCGCCCCGGTGAGCGATAGTCATCAAGCCGCCCTCAACGTTCAGAAAGAGAACGTCTCGCATGGCCGGATGGTCCTGGGCCGTAGCAGCTAGATAGGTCTTGCCGGCACCCTGCGGACCATAGATTAGGATTTTCATGCGGCCAACCACCTTCTCAGGGGTAACCTTATAAGGCATTCTCCTCATCCTCCTTTTCCTGGGATTTGTCCACCGCACCGACACGTGGCCGGTAGTGGGTCTCCCTGATATATTCAGCATCTCCGCCACTGAGTTCAGCAAGGCAGAGCTGCCGATAAGCACAGCCATTGCAGATGCGGTGCCCAAGATTCCGGACCACGATTTTGGTGGACCGTCGGATCTCCCGGGCAGTAGGTTCGACGACCTCCTTCCAGACCCGGCGCACTGTGTCCAGGGTCCTATACTCCTTGGCAGGCCGGAAGAACTCAACAGTGGAGAGTTTCTCTGCCATGTCCAAATAATCGTCCGGGTTCAGGCCGGCCTCCAGCAAGGCGGCCTTATAAGTCTCCCAATCCGTCTTAATGAGAGCCCGGCTCATGGTACCATCTTTATTGAGCTTCGGCTTTGCCGGCGGCTTGTTCGAGATCTGGAAGGTAATGGTACCAACAGGGAGCTTACGCAGGATCCGAAAGATGGCGTACTGGTAGGCGGCGTTCTGAAGATTAACCTCCTCCGCCTCATAAGGCTGGAAAGATCCCCGGACCTTCCAGTCCACCAACCAGACCTGACCGGTGGGCTTATGCCGTCCCACCCAGTCAATGTACCCATGGAACCCGCCCCAGCCTTTGAGCGGAACGGTGAAATTGTACTCGATCATAGGGACGCCAGCCGGGTCCGTGACGGTCTCCCACTCATCGATAGGTAGCTTATGAAGGGTGCGGATAGCGATCTGCTCAGCCTCAGTAGCTACTTGGTAGATGGCTTCGATCTCCTCCTCAAAAAGATCGCCCCGGGCCAGCTCTTGCTCTTCCCAGAATTCCACCCCCTTTCGTACACCATCCTCCACCGACATCCAGCCATGATAATAGTTCCAGAGCGCTGTTGCCAGCCCTATATGAACCGCTGACCCTAGGGACAGCGGCCGAGCGTCCACCCGCGGCGCCAGATTCTCCTGGTAGACATATCGCCATTCCTGGCGACATCGCAGGTAAGTAGAGATCTGACTGAAAGAGAGGAAGGGCTTAGTCGCCGCTTGCATCACTGGCACCCCCTCCCTACCTCCGATATTCTGACCAAGCCATTGCAGCCAATGACTCGGCCGTCCTTGTCCCGGATAGCCTCACCTGGGACGAGGACATCATCTCGATCGCCACACGCCTGAGCGGCTAGGGCTGAGACAATGTATATTGTACCTTCAGCCGGCTCAGGCAAGCCCTCCAGCTGCCCAAACTTTGTGGCGTAAATGGTAACTCCATCTACTTCTCCAACAACAACCCTTTCCACCGACCGCCGAGCAATCGTGCCCGACGGCGGCAGCTCCAGAAATGTCCCGTCTGCTTTCCGCACATTCAGCGTGTGCGGAGTAAGATTAATGAACATTTTCTCTCCTCCTTGTTTACCCCTCTTACTAGGTATTTCCGTCCCACAATGCTCGCAGACCCAAGCAGTGGTACAATTTGCGCTGTACCATCTGCTGCCACACTGAGGGCACACTCTACTCTCCATCAGATCCCCTCCCTACAGCCCACCATGCTCCAAACAGAAAACTAGTACTACACAACAGCCAGACTACCCACCAAGGTATCATCGTACCCCCTCCTAAAACTCAAGATCAAGTTCTTATTAGAGAATTTCAGCCGGAGTATGTTTGGCCACATACTCCGAATAGGATGTGCACTCCACAACACCAGAAGGTGCTATGATATGCACTTTCCAGTCACTCCGGCCACGATATCCGGAAGTAACGATCGTGAGTGGTATGTCCTCTGGTGTAAGGACCACCACGGCAGCATATATATCTGCACCACCAGAGGACGACGCAGCCTCCCATCGCATTCCTGGGTGCGGATCGATAAACACTGACATCTTCCCAGGGAGGAAAGCGTGCCCAACCTCTTCCCCATGCTCCCGGCGCCGACGGGAGCACACCCAATCATACGGCGAACGTTTGAATTTACATTGGGGCTCAACAACAGCTGCCCCAAGCTGCTGAAATGTCCCTGCACTACCGCTGTGCAGGGTAACTACTACCAGATTCTGGGTTTCCCGGTCTGGGAGATACTCCATCAGTGCAGTCATCCCGGCAGTGCGCAACGACACGGTGCCGGGCATAACCTCACCAACCCGGAACAAGTCGGGAAGTCCTGTGAACTCCACTCGAACCGTCCCACGGGTTAGCCCGGCAGAACCCTCGAATGGAAACGAAATGTGTCCATGGGTCGCGTATACTAGTACCGCCATTGATCTCTCCTCCTTCTGCCCTGGGCTTGTGACCAGGGCTGCGTATTACCGGGGCAATGTCCCGTCACTCTGCAGGGTTGCGGAGGCGCTATGCCTCCTCCTCATATACAACCCAGTCCCACGATTCCCATATTCGTTCACAGATCCGCGCAACCGAGGCTGCTACATTTTGTCTCCAGAAGCCGTTTGGGTCGGCAACTCTGGTTTGTAGCGGAATTGGTGTTGCTCCCATGGCATATTCAAACCTAATTGTCACCTTTGCACCCGGAAACTCCTTCTCAAGTGCCTCCTGGCACATCTCCGCGTAGCGCTCGGCGCTGGCGATTACGTCGTATGTGCCAATGTCGCCGCCAAAATCGTCGCCAAAGTCGTCACCAAACTCTCCAAATAGATTACCTACAAGAAAACCTGTTTCGATTGTGTACCCCTCATAAGATTTCATGTTTTTCTCCTCCTTTTGCCCGGACTTGTGACCGGGCTGCGCATTACCAGGGCCCAGAGGGCCCTGTCACTCTGCATTTTTCGTTGCTTTACTCTCTCACGTTAAAGCTAATGTGAGAAAGCTGCTCTTGCAATTTAAACGGCGCTATCACCCCCACAGTCTCGTCGTTGTGCACAATCCACAGCATACTCTTCAAAGTGTTAGCGTAGAACCTATGCTCCTCTGGATTATCGAGGAGATCAAAGTAAGCACTGTCGATGGTAAGTTTTTCTCCTGTCTTAGGATCGTAGAAAATGCGCAAGCGGCGCTTCGGTTCGAGAACAAACTCTAGCCGACTATCGATTACTTCGATTGCTTCATTCGGTAATTTCACCATCCTCTCAAACTGTTCAGCGGTGTACTTGCATTCAGGAGTTAGCGTGCCGTATACCTCCAAGATGGTTGGGCACATATGCGGTTCATCCTTCAACATAATGAAACCGTCGGTGATGTAACCGTGGCCGTAGCCGAATGAGTCGCGCTTGTGGGTTTTCTTGATCCAAGTTTTTGTTTTCGTCTTGTTAAACACAGTCTGCATGATTTTTCCTCCTTTGTGGGGTTGTGACCGCAGCCGGAATCCAGCTCCGCTTACTTTTATTATAACACACCAGATGGCTGTTTGTCAAGTATTTGTTTGCTTGCCACTAAAATGGCGGCAAATCATCTTGGAATACGCTGTAACGCCCATCAGCGTCTTTCTGGACCACAGAATCCTGCCTCAGGGCCTTCATCCGGCGGCTGATGGTGCTCCGGTGCACCCCAAGCGCGTCTGCAATCTCGTTGATAGACATAGGCTTCTCGCTCCCGCTCAACAAATCCAGAATCTTGGAGTTCAAGCTGGTACCGTTCTCCACGACCTCAGCCCCAGTAAAAACCTTGACATGGTAGCGGTACGGCGGATTATCAGTGTTAATATCAAACTCCACTTGGACGTCCCCGGCAGGGTTCCTGGCAACCTTGAAGTGACGACGGATGATGATCGAGCTGTTATTCTTTGACCGTTTCACCTGCCAGCCAGTCTCCAAAAGAGCGTTCAGAAACTGAGACCCCCATAACCGAGACCGCTCCATACTGTCCGCATACTTGGTCGTGTGGTGGGCCACCAAAAAGGAGCAACCATAGCGGTCCCGCATGACTTTTAACCGAAGCATCTGCTCGGCGGACTTAGTCATATAGTCGTCCGTCATAGCTGCAGAGTAAAGGGGATCCAGGATAACTAGGACCGGACGCAGCTCTTGGATCCGCAGTTCCAAAGCATCCATGACCACCTGATCCGCAAAACGGAGGTTGCGGTCCGGGTGGATATAGATAGGTATTTCAGGAGGAGCCTTCACCTCGAACTGGTCATCCTCCGTAACTTCGGCTCTCAGATCCAACCGACTCTGGAGGATAATCGCCAGCCGCTGTGCTATATCCCCATGGAAGTCCTCCTGCTGGACCAGCAGGACTGGACCAGTACGCTGAATAGGATACTTACCTAGGAACGGTGTACCTGTAGCTACAGATACAGCCATATCAAAAGTAAGCCAGGTCTTATAGGAGCCGGGCGGAGCCACCACGAAACCGATCGTGGCTTCGGGAAGCCAATCCTGTACCAACCAAGATACCTGACTGCTGCCGTGATGGGTCATGTACTCCCGGATATTGACGACACCAAACGGACTGGTAGACGCCTGCCTGGTGCTGTCCCGAGGCTGGCTCTGTGATGTAGTACCCTTGCGGTAAGCCGTCTTGTAGACAGATTCGACTGTTGTCACTACTTCATGGCTGGAGAGGGGAGGATGATTCTTCTCATTCCACTGACGGATGATAGTAAGGACCACGTCTTTCGGTATACCCTTACCAATCAGATATCCACACAGTTTAGCACAGGCGTCGTTGCGTTGGCCCTCCCCTACCCCGGCTAGTAGGTCGGACAGCCACTTAGAGCTGTCCTCCTTACCATCATGTCCCACTGGTGTGTAGGAAGTGAGGAGACCTATCAGATGCGGTGGTAGTTTCCCAGGCTCGCCGCGGCGTGTCCATCCGTACAACCGGCCAGAGGAGTGGGCAGACGGCGGTGCTACGACGTACCCGCCATCAGCCCGTACATCGACCCCTGGCAGCAAACTGACCCGATTCGGGATGTGATCCACGTCTTCCGGATAGCGGTAGTAAAGGTGATAACCACCCCGCCCTGTTTTTACAATGAGATCAGTTGGGGCCTGCTCGTAGATTTTAGCTCCGTTCTCGTTACCACCCTTGTCCGAATCCAAGTCGATGACCACAATCCGGGAAACCTTACCGGTGACGATCCCGATGTTGGCGTTCGGGTACTGCTGCCACCACTGGTGAATCTCCTCTTCCACAGGCTTACGGCTCTGGTACTCGATCCACGGCACCAATGGGCGCTTGCCGCCAGGTTGGATAGGAATCACAGAAAATCCGCTCCGCCACAGTTCTAATGCCGACTCCAGGAGAGTGCTCACCTTATATATTCACCTCCATGTCACTGTAAGGCGGCGGTAGCGGTCACTCCTCAGTTGTGGTGGTCCCGCTTTTAGCTTCGTCCTCAGACTCGTCTTCTTGCTCCTGCAGGTCCTTAGGATCAATGAACAACTCCCAAGATTCAACTTTATAAAGCCGGGCGTACTTCTGGATGTCCTCCGGACTTAGACTCCGGCTGCCCGACTCGTGCCTGGACACGGTGGTATGGTCAATATCCAGAAGCTTGGCAACCTCCTGCTGGGTAAGTTTGCGGGCTTCTCGCAGCTCTCGCAAGCGATTCTTAAGGATCTTATTCATCATGAGAATCTACCCTCCTTTGCGTTATGGTGTTGTTGGTGTTCCACTATTTGTGTTCACCTCCAAGTCCATTTTACCACAAAATACATCTGTTTGTCAAGCATTTGATTGACAACACCGGGTCAACTCGGCACCATGTCGATTTCACCAATGACTTATATTACTCTGTATGTGTACTTTCTGTTATGTTAACTGTTTTATAATTTCTGTCCTGTTTAAATTTCTGCCCGTGTTATCAATCATAATGTCATACAAATAATGGCTTACAATTGGTTTCTTACCCTTTGGTTTATAAAATGTTGCTATTAAACTTCCTTTGTAATCCGATAATTCAATTCTATATTTTCCGCTATTTACGCCCTTGCACATTATCCAACCATGTACTTCAACCAAATATTTTTGTCCTGCTTTCATTTCCAACATTTTAAAACCCTCCTAAAATTAAATTATTCTCCATCTTTGTTCGTTCCTCTAATTTTATTTTATCACAGAATGTATCTGTTTGTCAAGTACTTAGTTGACGTTTCTGTTTCCGTGCAAGGTTGTGTGCGTGCGTGCAACCCCCTTAAAGGGGGGTTGCACGCACACAACACTCAACCCGGTTGCACGCACGTGCAGAACATTTGCACATTAAAAATCCGCGTCCGACGCGGGCTCTCGGCTCTGATGTGCAGTCATGTGCAACAATGTGCACTGGAAAGCACTGGAAGAAAAAGGGGTGTGCACATGGCTGCACATGAGATTTGGTTGACAATTTCCTTCTTCTTCTTCTGGTGTAGAGCTAGGTGAGCGAATTGGAAAACACTAAAAGAAAAAGGAAAAGAGGCGTGTATATCTTGACAAAATCAAGCAGCCTGTGTTATAATTAAATTGGAAAGGAATATTTGTAAAACGGGGACCGGTGGAGTAGCCGGTCCTCTCTGTTTTAAATCTGTCCCAAAACACAAAGGGCCCCCTCCTTCTGGAGAGGCTTTTGCGTCTAGGAGTGGTTGGATGCGTTCCATTATCATTTACTATGGCGGTAAGAGTTACAGTTGGCGGCGGATTATACCTTATTTCCCGCCTCACCACACATACGTTGAACCATTTGGCGGCGCAGCGAACGTACTGCTGAACAAGCCGCCTTCAGCGGTTGAAGTCTACAACGACATCGACAGTAACGTGGTTACGATTTTCCGTGTATTGCGCGATTACCCTGATGAGCTGCGGCGCGCACTGGAGTTGACGCCATACTCGCGTGAGGAATATATACGTTGTCTCGGTCCGCTTGATGGTCTTGATGACGTGGAGAAGGCGCGGCGGTTGATTGTGCGGTACCGACAGGCGTTCGGTGGCAAGGGACAGACGGCGACACCCGGACGGTGGAGCTATTCTGTTACTGCAAGTGGTCGCGGTATGGCACGTGCGGTGTCTAACTGGCTTTCGGCAATTGACAAGACTTTGCTATTGGTGGTCGAACGCTTCCGCCGGGTGCAGATCGAGAACCTTCCTTGGCAGGAAATCATCCGGCGCTACGATACACCAGAGACGCTGTTCTATTGCGATCCACCGTACCTGCTGTCTACCCGCAATGGCCGTGTCGGTTATAAATACGAAATGACGCTTGAGGAACACCGAGAGTTGGCCGAGACACTAAATAGCGTTAAAGGTCACGTTGTTCTGTCTGGCTACGCGTCGCCCGAGTACGACGAGTGGTATGCGGGATGGGAACGGGTCGAATTTGGGGCGACCGTGCGCGCACGCCTTGACAAAGGCCGTTCCTGCGACAGACGCACGGAAGTTTTGTGGATTAAGCCTACCGCCTGATAAACGACTACTAACGAGGTGAGCGCCTGTGTGACTTTGGAAGAAATAGTCAGGTTGGTCAAGGAAGAGAAGTTTTACAAGTCCAGCGCATGGGAGAAGAAGCGCTTGGAGATTCTTGAACGAGATAACTACGAGTGCCAGGTCTGCAAAGCAGGAGGCGGGTTTGCGCCGGCCACAACGGTGCACCACCTCAAACACTTAGAGGATAGGCCGGACCTGGCACTCGATAATGACAACCTTGTGAGCGTATGTGCTGCTTGTCATAACCGGGAGCATCCTGAGAAGTTTATCGAACCGAACAAGAACGCGAAGACGAGAATCTTTCCCGAGCGCTGGTAGACCCCCCGGGTCGAGAAAACGAATTTCCGGGAGACCTTGGGGACCGGCGAGGCGGAGCTTCCAAGACGTTGAGGCGCTGATTTCACGTGAGGTGAGGGGTGAGGTGTATGGCCCGACCAAAGAAATCTGACATCCGGCAGGACTTGATCGATCAACTTGAGGAGCGCGGCGTCTATGGCCAACACTACCTCGACCTCATCGAGGACTACATGGCCCTGTGGGATACTAAGAACGCTCTGATCAAGGACATCAAAGACCGTGGAGTGTCTGTGAAATATCAGAACGGCAAGAACCAATGGGGCTACAAGAAGAACGACTCGGTGAGTGAGCTGGTGAAGGTCAACGCTCAAATGTTGAAGATACTCGGCGAGCTGGGGTTGAGAGGCGCCAACTTCGAAGCAGTGACTGACGATGGCGACGATGAGATGTAGGTTCCACCCCTATATTGACGACTACATCGAGCGGATCAGAGGCGGCAAGATCCCAGCTAGCAAGGAATTGCATCAGGCGTGTGATTACATCGAGCGGAAACTGAGTCAACCTGGCGTGTATATAGACAGCAAGAAAGTTGACAAAGCCGTCGAGCTCATGGAGCGATATTTCGAGTTCAAGCTTCTAGATTGGGAGCTTTTTGTTTTGGCGCTCATTCACTGCTATCACAAGCCCACAGACACCGTCGTGTTTGATGAGTTTCTCCTGGTGATGGGGCGGGGAAACGGAAAGAACGGGTTTATCAGCGCTTTGGTGTTTTACCTGAGCACCCACTACCACGGCATCAGGGGCTACAACATCGACATCATTGCCAACAACGAGGAGCAGGCAAAAACGAGTTTTAACGATGTGTACGATGTGCTGGAGCGTACCTGGAAGAAGTCTAAGAAGTTTTTCTACAAGACCAAGCTCCAGATCACCAACCTCAAGACGAAGAGCTATATCAAGTACAATACGTCCAATGCACGGACGAAGGACGGCAAGCGTAGCGCTTGTCTGGTGTTTGACGAGATCCACGAGTACGAGGACTGGGATACGATCAAAGTATTTCAGTCTGGCTTTGGTAAGCGTAAACATTCCAGGACGTTTTTCATTACGACGAACGGGTATGTGCGGGGCGGTGTTCTGGACCAGCAGCTGGAACTGGCTGCGAAGGTGCTCAGCGGAGAGATCACCGATCTCGGTTTCTTACCGCTGATTTACAAGCTAGATGACGAGAAAGAACTTGACGATCCCAAGATGTGGGTCAAGGCGAATCCGTCGCTGCCGTATTTCCCGGAGCTCCGCAAAACGATCGAGGCGGATGTTGTGAAGGCGCAGCACCAGCCTCACAAGGCGATAGACGTCCTTACGAAGAGGATGAACCTGCCTCGGGAAGATACGTACACCGTCGTCGCTCCGTGGGAGCAGGTGCTGGCGACCAATCAGCCGATCCCCTACGACGAGCTTGAGGGGATGCCGTGCATCGGGGCTATCGACTACGCGCAGGTCACCGACTTCGCCAGTTGCGGGCTGCTGTTCAAGTACAAGGGCAAGCGTTACTGGATCGAACACAGTTTCGTTTGTCATAAAGCGCTAAAGATCGAGTCCCGCCGGATTAAGGCCCCGATTAGAGAGTGGGCTGAGCAAGGCTTGCTCACGATCATCTACCGGGACAGCATCACTGCCGCCGACATAGCGCAGTGGTTTGTGGAGCAAGGCAAGCGGTACAACATCATCAACATCTTGAGTGACCGGTACAGAGTGGAATTCTTGCGGGATGAGTTTCAGAAGGTCGGATTACCGCTGAAAGATGTACCCAGTGGTCCTATGACCCATGCCAAAGTTGCACCGATCATTGAGTCAAGCTTTGCTGAGGGCCGTTTTGTGTGGGGAGATAATCCGGTCATGCGTTGGTATGTGAGCAATACCTACCAAGAGCTAGACGCTAAGGGTAACACGACGTACAAAAAAGTTGAGCCCCACACCCGCAAAACAGATGGCTTTTTTGCTCTGATTCACGCACTCACGCACGACAATGAGCTGCAGGAGACAGATGGCGATGTGATGTCATTGCCGGTTTACACCTATTGAGAGGAGGTGAGCCCTTGGGACTATGGCAAACCTTTTTGAGCTGGTTCAATAAAGATGGGAACCTCGACCTCAGTGCTCATGTGGCTGTGCTAGCCACCGAGGTCTATTTCAAGAACCTGGCGATCCAAGCCTGCGTCAACCTGATAGCCAATACCGTCGCCAGGGCAGAGTTTAAGACCTTTGATAAGGGCAGGGAGATTCGAGGTGAAAACTACTACCTCTTCAACGTCGAGCCGAACCCAAACAAGAGTGCGAGCAAGTTCTGGAGGGACGTAGTCCATCACCTGGTCTATGACAACGAGTGCCTGGTGCTCATGCAGGGCGATCATCTCTATGTTGCGGACTCGTACAACGTTGTGTCTGGGACGTTCGTCGAGAACCTATACACGGACATCCGGATTGGCGATTTAGATTTGACGACGAAGCACCGTGAATCCGAGGTGCTTCACTTCGAGTTGCACAATGAGCGGATCAAAGACGTGGTGGACGGTCTCTACACCTCGTACGGTAAATTGATTGCTGCAGCCCAGAAGCACTACAAGCGCAATGCAGCTCGGAAGGGTGCACTCACGATCCCGACTAACTACCCGCAGACAGAAAAGGCGCAAACGGAGCTGCGGGAACTGCTGGAGAAGCGGTTCAAGACGTTCTTCGAGGCTGAGTCCGACGCAGTCATACCACTGACAAACGGCATCATCTACAAAGAGATCGAGAGTGGTGCAGCTACTACAAAAGGCAGCATGGAGGGTCGAGACATCAGGGCCTTCATCGACGACGTGTTCGACATGGTAGCCATGGCGTTCCAGGTACCACCACAACTGCTCAAGGGTAACGTGGCCGACACTGAGAAGGCGGTCAATAACTTCCTGACGTTCTGCATCAATCCACTCGCTGAGCTGCTAACAGATGAAATCAACCGCAAGATGTATGGCAAAGAGAACTACCTGCAGCGCACGTACGTCAAACTTGATACGACACATATCAGGGCTGTTGACATCAAGGATGTTGCTGGTGCCCTCGACATCCTCTTCCGCATCGGCGCTTACACCATCGATGATTGTCTCAAGTATCTGGGCATGGAGTCCATTGGCGGTGAGATAGGCACCATGAGGTTTGTGACGAAGAACTATCAACCTATTGAGACTGTTATCGGTGGTGAAGGGGGTGAGCAGAATTGAGACGTTAGCCATAGATAGAGTACCTGAAGAAGGGGGTGAGTCAATGAGAAAATACTGGCAACTTGAGGTAAAGGGCGCCGAGGCGTCCATTTTCATCTATGGCGACATCGTGTCTGAGCCGTGGAAGTGGTACGAGTCCGATGTAACCAGCCACGACCTGGTGAAGGAAATCGAAGGGCTTGATGTAGACGTGATCCACTGCTACATCAACTCCTACGGCGGCGAGGTTGCCGAGGGCTTGGCCATCTACAACGCACTAAAACGGCACAAGGCCAAGGTTAAGACCTACTGCGACGGCTTTGCTTGCTCCGCTGCCAGCGTGGTGTTCATGGCCGGCGATGAACGCATCATGTCTGCATCGTCCATGCTCATGATTCACAACGCTTGGATGTGGGCCGCGGGAGATGCAAATGAGCTGCGAAAACAGGCAGATGATCTCGAGAAGATCAATGAGGCTTCAAACAACGCCTATCTGGAGCACATCAACATCAGTAAGGAACAGCTGCAGGAGATGCTGGACAAGGAAACTTGGCTGACCGCTCAAGAGGCTTTGGATATGGGCTTCTGTACGACGGTTGTCAATGACCGCAAGAAGGCGGCCAATCAGAGTGCCAGGATGAAGATTGTGCAGCTCATCCTGGAGCGCCGAGATGGCGGCAAGGAACCTCGGGTGAGTGAAGATATGCTGAAAGCGTTAGAGGACCGCCTGATGCAGCGGATCGCACAGCAGCAACAAGATAACCCAGCTTCGGATGAACCGAAGCAAGGAGACCCTGAGCCAGACGGCAAGGGTCTTTTCAATTTCTTGGAGGCGTTAGCCTCAAAACTAAGCGAAGGAGATGAAGAGAAATGAGGAACCTTGATCTGCTTAAGCAGCAGAGGGCCGAGTTTGCGAACAAAATGAAGCAAGCTGTGCAGAACAACGATGAGCAGGTGTTCGCCGAGGCGTTTGTTGAGTTTGCCAATGCAGTACAAGAGGCGGTAATCGCCGAGGCCAAGGGTCTTGTGCAGGCAGCCGATGCTCAAATCCTTGCTGGTCGTGGCGTGCGGGTCCTGACTAGTGAGGAACACACTTACTACCAGAAGCTTATTGAGGCCATGAAGTCCGGCAACCCGAGGCAGGCGCTGGAAAGCCTGGATGTGGTCATGCCCGAGACGATCATCAACCAGGTTTTTGATGACCTGACTGAGCAACACCCGTTGCTGTCTAGAATCCGCTTTGAGAACGCCACTTATTTGATGAAGTGGCTTTATTCCACGTTCGAGACTCGGTTC
>Ga0209537_1002844_pt1 | contig 16685 bp, 19 predicted proteins | sample BioPla4DNA1_FD_187698 | JGI IMG/M metagenome (GOLD analysis project Ga0209537, IMG submission 187698) | Biogas fermentation microbial communities from Germany - Plant 4 DNA1 (SPAdes) (version 2) | ecosystem: Engineered > Bioreactor > Anaerobic > Digestate | place: Bielefeld, North... | reverse complement strand
CCAGTACAAGGGGATGCATCATCCTTACATGTGCTTCATCAATTTTCTTTCCGAGTTTTCCCTGCAGATAATCCAGTAGTTCTATCATTAATGTTCTTCCGCTCCATTCAATCTCAATTATTATTTCTACAATCTAATACAAAATCTTATCTTATTATACACCAAATAAACAAAAACAAAATACCCAAAAGGGCTGACCTTAAGGGATCAGCCCTTTTTTGATACTTTCTCCAAAGGTTTCACATTGCCGTAAGTATGCGCCGGGCCGTTAACCGGTGCAGCCCAACGAACGGCGTTTTTGATAACCTGTTGTACCTCCGGTTGATAATATATTGGAAATGTTTCGTGACCAGGCCTGAAATAGAATATTTTACCCCGACCCCGATAGTAACAGCAGCCGCTGCGGAACACCTCGCCGCCCTCAAACCAGCTTATAAACACCAGCTCATCAGGGGCGGGAATATCGAATCGCTCTCCATACATTTCGGTGTTAGGTATTTCAAAGTACTCATTTAATCCTTCTGCAATGGGATGTCCGGGTTCAATAACCCATATACGTTCTTTTTCTCCAATTTCCCGCCATTTCAAATCACAGGATGTTCCCATGAGTTTTCTGAATATCTTGCAAAAATGCCCCGAATGCAGGACTATAAGCCCCATTCCATCCATAACCCGTTTATATACCCTGTCCACAATCTCGTCTTCAACCTTATGATGAGCCATGTGCGCCCACCAGATAAGCACATCGGTTGAGGCCAATACTTCTTCTGTAAGTCCATGTTCGGGCTGATCCAGAGTAGCTGTTTTGACATGGAAACCGGGTTCTTTGGAAAGAAAATCAGCTATAGCTCCATGAATTCCTTCAGGATACACTGCAGCCACCTTTTTATCGGTCTTCTCGTGAAGATTCTCATTCCACACCGTCACATTGATAGTTTTACCCATCATCAGACACCTCTTTCAAGTTATTATACCTTTTTTCAGCCGTTATACCGGATGAACTTTTTTATCCTAAAGCAACCCGCTTAAAAAACCATAATTCATTAATATATAAGCCAGCACCCCGATAACCAGCAGTACCAAAAATACCTTTAAAAGTTTAAAAGCAATTTTCATGATGAAATATATGGCCACCACAGCAATTATTATCGACAGAATATCCGTCATCAAACACAGCCCCCTATACTTATCTAATACGCTCTTTCCCCCGAAACAGCCGCTTCATAAACAGCATCCGTATTTCCGGTCTTCAACACAAAACTACAGCCCTAAAGCTTTCAGCTTTTCCTTTAAAAACACCACAGCCTGTCGGATGTCCTTCTCCGGATCATCTCCTACCTCACGTTCAATGGTAAGAAAACCACGGTACCCAACCTTATGCAATGCCTTTAAATACTCGTCAAAATCAACCTGTCCTTCACCTAACGGGGTCTCCAGGAAATAATCCTCCAGACGCAGATCCTCTATTCCACCCTCTGCAAAGTAATTATATATAATCTCCGGATCGGTTTGCTTCTTCATAATGCCGTCCTTAGCATGAGTATGAACTATGTAGTCCTTCAAAGTATATACAGCTTCAACCGGATCATCCCCTGTAACCATAACCAGGTTGGCAGGATCAAAGTTAACGCTGACTCCCTTACTGCCTAAGCTGTCCAAAAATCTTTTCAAAGTCACAGCTTTTTCTGGTCCGGTTTCAATGGCAAAATAGGCCCCAACACTATCTCCATATTCAGCCAGTTCGCCACATGCATCCTGGAGAATTTTCCATCTGGGATGATTTTCATCTTCAGGCACAACACCAATATGTGTGGTAACCACATTGGACTCCAGGTCCCTTGCAAGATCCATGATCCTCTTTGATTTCTCAATCCTCCCTGGGTTGTCCTCTGCTCTCGCAAAGCCATGGCCTCCAAGATCGCCGCATATAGCCGAAACCACCAAACCGTTGGATTTGATTATATCAAGTATTTCTTTCCGTTCAGCGCTGGTCAGATTCTCCGGAGCCATACGGCCGTATGTAGCATATATCTGTATCCCTGTTGCACCTACTTCTCTGGCCTTCTTTATCCCTTCTTCCAACTCTACACGAAAGGAATCCACCATAACCCCTATTTGAAAACCATCCATAGATACCCCTCCTATATATTTGTTATCGATTATATTGTATCAAAAAAATACTATTGTTTCCACGATATATTTATAGTTGCTTACCATAACACAACCGGGCCTTAACAACATGATTTATGCCAGGTTTACCTTGAAACCATATTCAAAAAATAGTATAGTTTATATAATAAATAAGTATTTGATAACAACTAATGCCTGGAGGGATTTGATGTGAGAAAAGAAATACCTTATGATCAATATCTTCCCGAAGTGGAAAACCAGCTAAAATCAGGAGGCTTGTTTCTGACATCCAAAGTGGACAATAAGGTAAATACCATGGTTATTGGCTGGGGAGGAATTGTTTTCTTCTGGGAAAAACCTGCATTCCTGGTACCGGTCAGGAAATCCAGGTATACCCATGAACTCATTGAAAAGTCAGGCGAGTTTACAGTCAGCGTACCTCTTAACAAGAATTTAAAAGAGGCAATAAACTTCTGCGGAACAAATTCAGGCCGTGATATTGACAAACTAAAAGAGTGTAACCTGACAGCCCTGCCCGGTATAAAAGTGGATACACCGGTTATAGGGGAATGTCCTCTTCACTACGAGTGCAAAGTAATATACAAACACGAACTGACACCCGAAAATCTGGACCCGGAAATCAATAAGAAATTCTATCCCAATTATCATACATTTTTCCTCGGTGAAATTGTGGCGTGCTATTTAACCGAATAAACAGCAGTTATCTCAGCCAATAATGATTTGATAACAAAATCCAATATCACAAAAAATAACGAAATTAAGGATGGTAGTACATGTTTAAATTATGGGGTTCCATACATAAAAACAATAAAATAATAATGGACATGGTATCTGAATGCAATCGAGCCGATCTTTCAGAACAAGATCGGCTCCATCACTGTATCCAGGAAATATGTTACCAATTGGACCTGCAGCGCCCTGTCTGGCTTCAAAAAAACCAGAGGGAATTTGAGCAATACAAAAGAACGGTTTTAACCCAGGATAACTTTATTGAAAACATCGATTTTGATGCTCTTGTACTTGAACTTATCCCGGATGATGAACCAAGATAGCTTATTGCCGTCCAAGTATTTTTAAGGCGCATTCAACAACCCTTTCGGTGGTAAAGCCAAACTCTTTAAACAGAGTACCGGCCGGACCGGAAGCGCCAAACCTGTCAATAGAGATAATCTCTCCGTCTAACCCTACATATCTGTGCCAGCCCAGAGATGATCCGGCTTCTACAGCCAACCTGGTTTTTACATTGCATGGAAGCACTTTCTGCTTATATTCCTCCGGCTGCTCCTCAAAGATTTCCCACGACGGCATACTTACCACCCGGGCATCAATTCCTTTTTCTTTAAGAATCTTATGGGCTTCATAAACAAGCTGTACCTCCGAACCGGAAGCCATGAGTATGATGTCCGGTGTTTCCTTTTCGGAATCCAGCAGTATATACGCCCCTTTTAAAGCCCCCTTACCGGTTTCGCGGTAAACAGGAAGGTTTTGACGCGTAAGTACCAGCGCCGTTGGTCCAGATTTTCTTGTTAATGCCGCATACCATCCGGCAGCCGTCTCTTTGGAATCGGCAGGCCGGAACACGGTAAAGTTGGGAATACTTCTTAGCGCTGCCAGGTGTTCCACCGGCTGATGGGTTGGACCATCCTCACCAACCCCTATACTGTCATGGGTGAGAACATAAGTGACGGGCAGTCCCATGAGAGCAGCCAGTCTCATAGCAGGTTTCATATAATCGGTAAATACGAAAAATGTTGCGACATATACTTTAAGCCCTCCATGGAGTGTCATACCACTGGCAATAGCCGCCATGGCATGTTCTCTCACACCAAAATGAAGATTGGAACCGGTACGATCCTGAGCGGAAAAATGTCCCCGCTCCTCCATAACCGTCTTGTTGGATGGCGCCAAGTCAGCTGACCCGCCTATAAGATTCGGGACAAACTTAGCCAAGCGGTTTATAACTTCACCTGAAGCAGCACGGGTTGCCATACCTTTTTCAAATTCCCAGAATTCCTCAGCATCCAGCTGTTCCATGGGCAAATCGCCGCTGTGCCACAGTTTCCATTCCTCAGCCAGCCCAGGATACTCCTTTGAATAAGCTTCCCACAGACGGTTCCACTCTTCCTCAGCCTTTTTCCCCTTCGCTATTATCTCGTCCATGTGCCTTCTTACTTCCTCAGGAACATGGAAAGGTTCCTTACCCGGCCAGTTCAAATACTCTTTCATCTGCCGGATATTCTCTTCACCTAATGGCTCCCCGTGAGCTGACGCATCTCCCTGTTTTGCAGGGCAGCCATAGCCAATCTCTGTTGTAATAATAATCAATGAGGGTTTTTTGGTTTCGGCTTTGGCTTCGGCAATAGCACGATCAATTGCATCGATATCATTTCCGTCCTTTACTCTCAAAACCTGCCAGCCCTGAGCTTCAAATCGTTTGCCTACGTCTTCTTTGAATGCAATATCGGTTGATCCTTCAATTGTTATGGAGTTCGAATCATACAGTACAATTAGCTTGCTCAGTTCCAGGGTACCTGCCAGCGATGCGGCTTCATAGCTTATTCCCTCCATCAGACAACCATCACCGGCTAAAACATATGTGTAATGATCCACAATGTTATACCCCGGACGGTTAAACCTGGCAGCAAGATAAGCTTCGGCCATAGCCATTCCAACTGCGTTTGCAAAACCCTGTCCGAGAGGGCCTGTTGTCGTTTCTACTCCCTCAGTATGTCCGTATTCCGGATGGCCGGGGGTTCTGCTCCCAAATTGTCTGAAATTCTTTATATCCTCAATGGTAAGGTCATATCCAAAAAGATGAAGCAGTGAATAAATAAGCATTGAGGCGTGTCCGGCTGACAGCACGAACCTATCCCGGTCGGCCCATCGGGGATTGGCAGAATTGTGTTTCAAATGCCTGGCCCACAGGGTATATGCCATTGGCGCTGCGCCCAACGGTGCGCCAGGATGCCCTGATTTAGCCTTTTCAACTGCCTCTGCCGATAATACCCGAATAGTATTTATGCTTAGTTGTTCAACAGAATTCATTTTATACCTCCTGTCATACATTATTGTAACGTCCGCCCGAATTTACAGGACAGCACAAATGACAGCTCCAGTCTCCTCATCCGGTCCTGCTTCCATTTGTCAGCTTATTATAGACTATTTAATACATACCATGCAAGTTTCCAAAACTTTATTCATCCATTGGTATGACAAAGCCGGTTATTTAATAGAATACACCTACAGAAGCTCTTTTATTATCTCATGGATCTTTTTTGGTGACAAATAGGAAAAAGGAACATCAAACACGGTGCGCGCTCCCCTCTGTCCTTCCGCAGCCATTCGATATATCGCTCTTGCATATGCTACCAACACGCTGGATGTAAATTCCGGGTTGTCATCCAGATTCAGGCTAAATTCCATTATCTGTTTGTTAGAAAGTCCGGTTTTTCCGGAACATATTACAACTCCTCCGTGAGGCATACCTGAATGTTCTGCCTTAAGTTCCTCCTCGGATATAAAATGTACAGTTGTATCATAATCAGCAAAATAGTTGGGCATGCCTTTTATCTCACGTTCAATACTCTTTGGGTCAGCACCCTCTTCCGTCACAACATAGCATATACGGTGGTGCTTTTCCCTCGTTGTAAGGCTGGGATTCTCTCCGTTCCGCACCCTTTGAACAGCAGCATCTATGGGAACGGTATACTGAATGGCATTTTTAACGCCGGGTATCCTGCGGATAGCATCGGAATGACCCTGGCTCACTCCCCTGCCCCAGAAAGTATACCCATAGCTGCCCGGTAATACAGCCTGCCCCAACAGCCTCATCAATGAAAACAAACCCGGATCCCAGCCGGCGGAGATCAAGCTAAGATTGTTCCCTTTTCTGGCGGCCTTATCGACCATTGCAAAATACTCGGGGATTTTTCCATGGTTATCAAAACTATCCACGGTATTGAACATCTCCGCAATTTTCGGCCCCTGTTCGGGCAAATCAGTGGCCGATCCTCCGCATAGGATCATGACGTCAATTTTACCCTTATAAGCCTCCAGCTGCGATATATGAACAACGCTGGTATCAGCTTTTATACTTTCAGGCGGTCTCCGCGTAAACACGGCTACCAGTTCAATATCCGGGTTTTGCCTGACAGCCGTTTCCACACCGCGTCCAAGATTTCCGTATCCGACAATTCCAATTCTGATTTTTTGATCCATAATCCGCCTCCGTTTCTTTTCTCGTGGGCATCATCTTCTAAGCTACTCTTCTATAGCCGCCTTCTGAGTATTGATATTCCTTATAATCTCCGGATCAAACTTTGGCTTCCGGTCATATGTATAAAGACCGTTTACCTCCTGTTCCACATCATAAAGCTGAGTATAGCAGAAAGCACACATGCTGGGATGTTTAAGCAGAGCTTCTGTCAGTGCTTTATAACGCTGAATAAACTCCTCTTCGCTTTTTGGACGGTCCCCGTAACCCCATCCTTCCCGGTCAGGGCTCCACCAGATACCGCCGTATTCGCTGACAAAGCATAGGTTTTTGCTGTATATCAGGCCTCCCAGATGATCAGCCACTATTCCCTTGCCTTCCTTTAACGGCTCGTATCTTTGTTTGAAAATCTCGGGATCCTGTTCATAATCATGTATATCCTCAATATCGGTTACAACATGGACATAACCGCTGGTATCAATTACAGGACGGGTATTGTCCAGCATCTTTGTAACCTGATATACAATCCTCAATACTTCATCGTCCTGCTCTCTCGATGTTTCATTAAAGGGGCACCAACCAACAACGGAAGGATGATTAAAATCCCTCTTAACAGCTTCCAGCCATTCAGGAAGAAAACGTTCCAAGCCTATGGGACCCGATATGTCCAAACCCCAGCTTGCATGTTCGCCCCACACCAGATACCCCAGCTTATCAGCCCAGTAAAGGAAACGGGGCTCAAAGATCTTCTGATGCAGCCTGGCGCCGTTAAAGCCCAGTCCCATAGAAATCTCAATATCCCGTTTCAAATCTTCATCAGTGGGGGCAGTATATATCCCGTCGGGATAAAAGCCCTGATCCAATACAAGCCTTTGGAAAACCGGTTTTCCGTTAATGAGGATCTTGTTATCCTCCACAGTAATTGAGCGCAAGCCTGCATAGCTGCTTACCCGATCGATGTATTGCCCGTCCTTAAGCAGTGCTAACTCCAAATCATATAATCGGGGATTCCCTGGTTCCCAAAGATGTATTTCCGATAACTTCAGGCTGAGCCTGGCCACTCCGCCCGTTACCCTGGTTATAGCCCTGCCTGTTTCTCTGCCGTCATAGAAAGCCTTTGCTTCAAAATCTCCCTCGACAGGCAGGCCGGCAAAATTCGCCTCTATGTGAATACATTCATTATCAGGGTCAGGAATCATCTTAAAATATGATATGTAGCTGTCCGGAACATTCTCCAGCCATACCGTCTGCCATATACCAGTGGTTCTTGTGTAGTGGCAGACCTGGGAATAATACTCGTGGCACTGTTTACCAACAGGCTGAAGCCCTGAACGTAAATCGTCCTCAGCATATACCGTTACAACATTGACCCCCTGCTCCAGATAGTCGGTAATATCAAACGTAAATGGGGTATATCCTCCCCTGTGGGTGCCTACCGATTTGCCGTTAATCCACACTTCGGTATCATAATCTACAGCCCCGAAATGAATGAGCACCCTGCCGGAGTTCCAGTCGCCGGGGATGGTAAATTCCCTTCTGTACCACACCGCAGCCATAAAATCCTTGTATTCTACCCCTGACAATTTACTTTCAGGACAGAAAGGAACGATAATTTTGCCCTCCAGCCTGTCGGCCTCAAAGCGTTTTCTTGCCTTTCCGCTTCTGCCGTGATCGATTTCAAACTCCCAGCAGCCGTTCAAATTCAACCACCTGTCACGCACCATAATCGGCCTGGGATATTCCGGTCTTGGAATATCATTGCATTTGCAGCCCATATCAAAATTACCTCCCTTTAATATTTTTAAAATCTCATAAAAATGTTCCTATTCAGCTTTATTCTTTATCAAAGACCGACAGATAATGCTCAAAAAATCTGTCCTTATCAACTTTCAGAGCCACTTCGTGTTTGCCGCCTTCAGGTTCAGAAACCCAATGGGTTAACCCTCGCAGCCTGTCGCTGGCCAATTCCACCTTGACATTTCCTTTTTCAAATTTACATATTTGGTTATCGAAAATGGTAGTAGCAGCCAAAGGATCGTGGAATGTTATTTTATCGGCTTGCTCAAACCATACAGAAGAAAAATCAAGGACCGGTTCAAGCAAGGGAGCCTTAAACCTGCTGCGTACCTCATCCGAATTCATGGTTACCTGACAGGTCACATCCAAACCTATGGAACGATGTATATTAACCTGACTGTTGTATACAATTGCAGTAGCATAAGGGTCACATATCGCATTCCATTCCAAAGGACCTACACCCGGTAATTGATTGGTAAACACTCCACACATCATTACAAGCCCCTTGAGAAGTTTTGGTATCTCCTGATCCGTTTTAAAAAGCAGCGCAATATTGGTAAGAGGACCAATTGTAAGTAAAACCACTTCACCCGGATTTTCACGAATTGTTTTTCGTAAAAATTCAACAGCCTGGCCTTCTGGAAAGCTTGTCTCATGTTTCCAGTTGCCCAATACTCTTGCCTGCTGTGCCACCGGCTGCCTTTGGGGGCCTAGCAAAGGTTCTTCGGCACCCGGGTAAATTGGGATATCCTTCCCAGCTACATTACACAAAACGCTTGCCAGCATAGCACGTTTTTCAGCCTCACCGCTGACTGTAGTTATTCCCATAAGCTGGCATTCAGGATTTGAAAGAAGGTAAGCCAGACACACCGCATCATCAATATCGCTTCCAATATCAGTATCGAGGATAACCTTAACCGGCATTTTCTATCCCATCCTTTCATAAACACAATACTGTTATTTATTTTATCATACAATAGGCCTGATGGGATAAAATTCCCAAAACAAAATTCGAATTTCATGTTTATTTTTTTAAAATATGGTTAAGATATTAAACGTAAAAGTTACCCAAACCCCCAAACCCCTTACATAAGGGCCGCTGGTTGCGGTCCTTTTATTTATATAAAAGGTATTAGATCAGCAAGACGGTCAAAAATATAATCGGGTTTTACCACGGATTTTTCCACATCCTCCCGTCTGGTTTCGCCTGTAAGGACAAGCACGGTAGTTATTCCGTGGTCAGCACCAATGGCTATGTCGGTATATAGCCGATCACCTATGAAAACCATTTCTTCTCTTGTACAGCCCAGGTATTCCAGCAGATATTCGAGCGTTTCAGTAAAAGGCTTACCCAGATATTTAGGTTTAACCCCGGTGGAAGCAGTTATAAGCGCACATATGGAGCCGCAATCAGGGATAAAACCATTTTCCACCGGACAGTTTATATCCAGGTGGGTGGCAATAAACGGAACGCCCTGACGGATATATGTACAAGCCCGGCTAAGTTTATCATATGTCAATGTGGTATCAAAACCTACCACAACCACATCGGGTTTTTCCTCCACCAGCCGGATCCCTTTCTTGGAAAACTCGTCCTTAAGCATCGGAGTCCCCAACAGATACACACCACAATCTCTGTAATTCTTCTTCAGATAATCTGCCGTTACCATCCCGGATGTAACGATTTGAGATTCATCAACAAAACATCCCATACCGGCCAGCTTTTGCTGGTAGACAATAGAGTTCTTTGACGAGTTGTTTGTAAAAAACGTGAAATGCTTGTCCGACTCCACTACACATTTCACAAAATCCAGTGAACCGTCCAGTAGTTTATCCCCAAGATAAAAAGTACCATCCATATCCAGTATAAAATGTTTTTTGTTCTTTAGACTGTTTTTGCCCATTCTTTTCATACTCCTTACTATGTTATCACCTGTAACTCAAAAAATATAGCAACAGCATTTATATCTCATTCTACCATATATAGCCTGAAACTCATATATCCTATTTGCTCTTCCCTAACACATCTTTTAACTCATGGTAATTGAGGCAATTTAAAATATCTCCTTTCTCCAGCCAGCCTTTCCGGGCCATCCATACACCGTATGACGTATGCTTTAGGGTCTCAACACTATGAGCATCGGTGCCAATGAAAAAATTGACCCTTAACTCCTTACCACGTCTGCACAAGCGCCAGTCCATATCCAGCCTGTGGGGATTTGCATTGATTTCTATGTAAACTCCTGTTTCTGCTGCTTTCTCCAATATTTTATCTATATTCAGCGGGTATTCCTGACGGGAAAGAAGGAGTCTGCCTGTAGGATGCGCCAGCATGGTGGTATAGGGGTTGTCCAAAGCATTAATAATCCTCCGGGTCATCTCCTCCTGATCCATTGAAAATCCTGAATGTACCGCCGCTATGACAAAATCAAACGAGGCCAACAGATCATCGGCATAGTCCAAACTTCCATCTGATAATATATCAACTTCTATACCTTTTAAAATTTTAAAATCTCCCAGGTTTGAATTCAAACGGTCTATCTCCTCATGTTGCCGCAGAATACCATCTTTATTTAAACCATGGGCATAAAAAGCCGATTGGCTGTGATCAGCAATTCCTATGTATTGATATCCCAGCCCTTTTGCCGCCGCAGCCAGCTCTTCGATACTGTTAACACCGTCGCTGTGGTTGCTGTGGACATGGAAAATACCCTTAATGTCTTCCTCCATTACCGAATCCGGTAACGAGTGTTTCAATGCAGCTTCAATTTCTCCCGTATTTTCCCTTAATTCAGGGATTATATACGGCATTCCGAGTGCCTGAAACACCTCCCGTTCATCTTTACAAGGAATATTCCTCTGATTCTCCTCTTGAAACAATCCGTATTCGTTCATCTTTAATCCCAGTTCCTTCGCATGGTGCCGCATAGCAGTATTGTGCTCTTTGCTTCCGGTAAAATGGTGCAATGCATAGGGATATTGTTCCGGCTGTACAACCCTTATATCAGCTGCCATTCCATTCTCCAGCCGGACGCTCGACTTGGTTTCACCCTTCCCTATGACATCTCTGACACCCGGAAGCTTAACAAAATAATCCATAACCTCCTCCGGGCGGACACTGCTTACCAATATATCAATATCCTTGATCAGTTCCTTTTTTCGTCTCAAACTTCCTGCCAAACTGGCCTGCTCAACATGGGGATGCTCCTTAATAAAGTTCAGGATGTTGTTCCCCAGCTCAAGCGCATCCGACAGCAGAAAATTATCCCTGTAACGCTTGAGGTATTCCAGACCCTTTAATATATTGGACTGCACTTTCCTGCCAAAGCCCGGCAAAGTCAGCAATCGATTTTCCATACACGCATACTCAAGCTCACCAATTGTACTTATTCCCAGTTTACTATACAATGTGTGTACTCTTTTTGGACCCAGGCCAGGTATCTTCAGAAGATCAAACAGGGTTTCGGGAAATTCCCTCTTAAGCTCTTCATAATATCCGAGACGTCCTGTACTGACCAGTTCCTCGATCTTCTGTTCCAGAGTCTTTCCGATTCCGTCTATCTCACTTAACCGCTTTTCCGTCACCAGCGCATTCAGGTCCTCATCCAGCATCTCAATTGCCCTGGCACCTCTTTCATAAGCACGTATCTTGAAAGGGTTTTCACCTTTAATCTGCAATAGCAATCCAATCTCCTGTAAAACCCTCGCAACTTCCCTCTTGTCCACCGCCAGTCCTCCTTTCTACCCATATTATATACCTTATATCACAGCAAAAAACAAAACAAATGCACAAAATTATAAGGTCTCAAAAGGAAATACATTCTTCCTTCAAGAGGCCTTATAAAAAATGTTTTCAACTAAATATGAATATCTTCCATCATATCATCATATATGAAACATGGCTGACAATAAAACCACAGTTTTAAAACATCCTATTCAAATAACATCAGGGTTCCTGGCTATTAGCAAGAATATCACCGAGCTTCCCCAGTGCCTGGTATGTATTTGGTCCTACCACTCCATCGGGTGTTAAACCATAATCCTTTTGAAACTCAAGGACCGCATCCCTGACCTCCTCACTGTATACCGCATCTATTGGTCCGCCATAATACCCTAATTCCTGGAGAATCTCCTGTACGCTCCTTACATCCTCTCCCGGCTGTACTCCCAAATACAATGTCCTTCCGGTAAATGTAATACCGGTTATTCTTACCTCCGTTCCAAGGGGAACGATGTCATACAGCTCAATAACATCTTCATTCAGCATTCTGACACATCCATGACTGGCCGCGTTGCCTATGCTTTCGGGCTGATCCGTTCCGTGTATGCCGTAACCTCCCCAGGGCACGCTTAATCTCATCCATCGGGCACCGAATGGTCCACCCGGATCCAAGGTTTTCTGGATAATTCTCCAGTTGCCTGTAGGTGTCGGGGTAGAAGGTTTCCCTACCGCTACCGGATAAACTTTTAAAATCTGTTCACCCTGTCTGAGAGTAAGCTCTTTTTCTTCAATATCTATAGTAATATTGTATTCAGTGCTGAAATACTGGAGAAGATCCGGACTAATACCTATGGCATTCCATGTTTCGGGTCCTACAATACCATCCGCCGTCAACCCGAATTGCTGCTGAAATTCCCGTACTGCTTCGGCTGTATCTCTATCATAAATACCGGTTATATCCCCTTCATAAAATCCCAGTTCACTTAGACGCTGCTGAACATTGGTAACATCAATACCCTCCATCAATGGATCCGCGATCCTTAAATAGCGACTGGAATACGTCATTCCTACCACCCCCTATCACATTCTATGACGGTAAGCAGCAGCTTATGTTATACGTACAGATTTTGTGTATTGTATCAGCCCTAATCAATGCATACCTCCTGCAAAGCCTTGTAAATCCCTCAGTAAAAACGAAAAAGAGGAAGTGTGCAAACAGCAGCACTCCCTCTCTTTGTCATAGTCGGAGTTTTAGCATTCTTTTGAATCCCTAATCCCCCTGAAAATACCGTCTCCATTAAATAAAACCACCAGGATGAGGAAGAAAAACAACAGCTCATCAGACTCTCTAAATATACCGCAGTTGCAGAAAATTAACACCAGCAACAGGAAGAAAAAGAGTAAGCTGTCATCATCCTGGCCAGCTCTCCTTCCAAAGAAACTCATCCGCTCATACCTCCTTTAACGAAAAGAAATATTGTATTGAATCTCTATTTTAGCTTCAATACAATATATGTGGAAGTATGAGAAACTGTGAATATTTTGTGATATCCATTTTTCATATAAATGTTTGTCAGTTTTTTATATACCTTCAATTTTTGCTGAATATAACATGGTTCGTACTTTTCGTTTTTTCATAACATCAAAAAGGGGAAGCACATATGTAACAGTACTTCCCCTTTTTGTCATAGAAAAGATTTTAGCTCTCACTGGATGATGTCCCAAATCCCCGGAATATGCATTCATTATTAAACAATACTACGAGGATAAGGAAGAAGAACAATAATTCATCGGAGTCCTTGAATATACCGCAATTACAGAATATAATCACCAGCAGTAGGAAGAAAAAGAGCAAGCTATCATCATCACCAAGTCTTCTGCCGCCAAAGAAACTCATTCAACCGTACCCCCCTTTAAATATATTTCCTATTGAGCTTTTAAGCTCTGCTTACATTAACAATATATGTCAATGTATAGAATACTGTGAATCCTTAATGTACATATGCTTTAGAAGTACTTTTTAGACTCAAGGTATTCGCGAACCTTCTGCAATACCTCGCCAAACCTCTGGAAATGAACAACCTCCCGCTCCCGCAGAAATCTTAACGGATCGATCACGTCCGGATCGTCTGCAAGATTGATAAGATGCTCATAGGTTGCCCTGGCCTTTTGCTCTGCCGCCAAATTCTCATGAAGATCTGCTATCGGATCCCCCTTGGATTGGATATAGGCAGCAGTGAAGGGCACACCGGTACCCGTACTCGGATACACAGCCCTGTCGTGATCGGCGTAGTATGTTCCCACGTCGGCTGCTTTGATTTCATCAGGGCATGCTCCCCTCATCAGCTGGTAAACCATGGAGCCTACCATTTCAAAATGGGCTAATTCTTCCGTACCTATATCATTAAGCACTGCCTTTGCTTCGGGAATTGGCATGTGATATCTCTGGGATAAGTATCTTAATGATGCCGCCAACTCACCATCAGGTCCTCCATACTGAGTTATAATGTACTTCGCCATTCTTGGATTGGGGTTTTTTATCCTCACAGGATACTGCAGCTTCTTTTCATATATCCACATTCAACAATCCCTCCCTTTAAATTCCTTCTTCCCACGGCCAGGGTTCTTCTATCCATCTCCATGGACATGGGCTTAATGAATGTCCGAAATTCATCAATGGTCCGTATTGCATTTCATATTCTCTCTTCAATGATTGCAGCTGTCGTACATAGTAATTGTATTCATTCATTGCCCTGCAATCATTTGGATGTGTATCTAGATAAAGGTTAAGATCGACGGTCATAAACTGAATTGCCCTTATCTGATCCAGCAGTTCTTTCCTTTGATTATCGGTATGAGCATGGTTCATCCGACTCCCCCTCCTTTACACTCCTTTTTTTCATATGGCCTTACCAGCTCTGGAAACATGGTCCCGGCCATCAGAGCTTCCATCGGTGAAAAACTGGTAGTGTACCATTGATAAGGTATATAGGCTTCTGCCAGCTCAAAGGATTTCATCATTGGATAATCTCCGAATCTGTGTGGCATTCTGCCAGGATAATGTCCAGGATATCTGTTATCCACATCCATCCCTCCTTATAGATATATATCTTTATTTATTATTGTATTCTGTGTATCCAAAAATGTCCCTTAAAACAATAAAAATACCGCTTAAAGCGGCAAAAAAGTCATACTTAGAATTACTTTCTTTCAGTACTTCACCTTCAGTTATACCCACTTCATTGAAGCCATCCACCCTCCGGATTTATCCACGACACTTCCGTGTCTAAATTCAATAGATTGCAAAAATGCTTTATCTTTATCTGTCCCATATAAATAAATGGACATTCTTCTCTATTTTATTATGATGTTGACACAATTCTTTTACAAATATATTATTAAAACATACTATTAATATATGAAACAAGTAATATACAAGCTGTTATCGGAGGAAATGCCAGTGTATAATTTTGATGAAATAATCGAGCGACATGGTACCGGCTCGTTAAAATATGATCTCACTTCAAAAATGGGTATGCCAAAGGACATACTTCCTTTCTGGGTGGCAGATATGGATTTTAAATCCCCGCCGGAAGTTCTCGAGGTGTTGTCCCAAAGAATACGCCACGGTATTTTCGGTTACAGTGATACTATTGACGAATCCTATTTCAATGCACTGTTTAACTGGTACAGTGATAGGTTTGATTGGAAAATCCGGCCTGAATGGATTGTAAAAACACCTGGTGTAGTTTTTGCCATTTGCACTGCCATACGTGCTCTGACAAAACCCGGTGATGCGATCATAATTCAGCAGCCGGTATATCATCCCTTCGAAAGCTCTGTGAAGGGCAATGGCCGCCGGCTAATCATCAACCGGCTGCTCTGCAGCGATGGACGGTACCAAATGAATCTTAATGAATTCGAACGGCTTGTTGCAGAAAAGAAAGTTAAGCTGTTTATTTTGTGCAATCCACATAATCCCGTTGGCCGTGTATGGATCAGGGAAGAACTGACCCAAGTAGGCGATATTTGCGTCCGGCATGGAGTGTACGTTGTTTCAGATGAGATACATCAGGACTTTGTATATCCCGGACACAGACATTCAGTATTCGCAGGTTTGAAGCCCGAATATGCTGATATTACCGTTACCTGCACAGCCCCGTCCAAAACCTTCAATCTGCCGGGACTCCAAATTTCCAATATATTTATAAGTAATGAAAAAATACGTAAACTGTTTATTGATGAATTGAGGAAAACCGGTTACAGCCAGCCTAACCTGATGGGAATGGTTGCCTGCCAGGCTGCATATGAAAAAGGAGCACAATGGCTGGATGAATTGATTGGTTATTTAGCCGATAACCTTGCACTGTTTCGAAATTTTTTGATGGGTGAACTGCCTGCCATCAGCTTAATCGAACCTGAAGGTACCTACCTTGTATGGCTGGACTTTAGTAAACTCGGTCTTTCCGACCGTAAACTGGAACAGTTTCTGATACACAAAGCAAAAATCTGGTTGTCTTCAGGACCATTATTTGGTGCAGGCGGTCAGGGTTTTCAGCGCTTCAATATTGCTTGTCCCCGCACAGTTTTACAGGAAGGGCTTAACCGCCTGAAGGAAGCGTTTAAATATGTCCCAAGAAACTAGATTATGATGACAACTGCTGATATACGGATATGTTAGTGTAAAATTACTCTGGGAAAAAACAAACAAATAAAAGAAAAGAGTATCTCCTCTGTGATATAATAATCACAACCCAAAAATCAAAAGAAAGGAGATACTCTTATGGAATTAATTATACAAGA
>Ga0209537_1002843_pt1 | contig 16690 bp, 14 predicted proteins | sample BioPla4DNA1_FD_187698 | JGI IMG/M metagenome (GOLD analysis project Ga0209537, IMG submission 187698) | Biogas fermentation microbial communities from Germany - Plant 4 DNA1 (SPAdes) (version 2) | ecosystem: Engineered > Bioreactor > Anaerobic > Digestate | place: Bielefeld, North... | reverse complement strand
ATTTAATCAAGGATCGCTCCGCTTTCCTCCTTGACAAAATAATTATTTGCAATTAAGGGCAGTTACAGCATTGTTCAGAGAAAATTTTTCAGAGGTTGTGTCACATATGTTTGACTTCTCTAGACAATAAAGTCGGAAGATTTCAGTTTGCTCTTCCAATAGTCAACATCGTAATCACGATAACTGTGAATACTGTTAAAAAACGTATCAAACTCGTTAAGTCCGGCCCCTACATATACAACATGATCGTCAACAAAAGCAAAAACACTTGCAGCAAACCCACCAACAATATTTTCGCTTCTTTGCATAATCTTTGGGATTCTCCACAGTCCTGATTTAATCTGCGGTGTCTGCTTCGAACGAGGCACAAGATACATCCGGACAAATTCATCATTAAAGAAACCGGCACCTGTTTCCTGAGCCAACTTAATATACAAGTCAATAGTGTTCGAAGCAGCCTCCAGATTCATAGTTATTTTTTCCTGAAAATCCTTTTTGATCATATTCGCTGAATTGATATAGGTAATTAATCCTATTACTATAATAGGAATTAAAAACAGCAAAAAGTAAAAGAGCAGCTTGAAATAAAGGCTTCTGCCCTTATATAAAGATAAAGCAATATTCTTTTTTATAGTTTTGAAATTACTTAAACCAGCCGTTTTATCATCACCCTGACACAATATTCTTGTATGGCTAAAATAAAAGTTATCCATAAAGAAAACTATTTTCTATCCTAACACGTTAATAAATATTAGTCAAAGCTTAGCTCCAGGTTGCTTTTTCCCAACACAATGATAAATTCTGGCAGGTTCAAATAAACCGTAGGGTTTTACGATATAATCGGATGTATATTCATTGCCCTGTGTTCTGAAAGAGGAACTGTTCACCGTGTTTGCCTTAAAGGCCTGATGAAATGGACCGAAAAAGTTTCTTGGGCTCCCCATAACTTCTATTTCAATGTGATTTCTGCCTTCAATAATTCCATCGGTAATATCCACCTGTGATGCTGCCTTCCAGGGCACATAGCCTGCTGTTTTTCCATTTATTCTGATTTCTATGTTAATTGCTGAAAAATCGCCCAGTTCAAGAATAACCTTTTCAGGATTACCCAGGGCTTCTTTGTTATATAAGTAATCAAAATGGTAAACCATGCTTCCTGCATAGTGCATATAACCTTGCAGGGTCCAGTCTCCAAGCATAAGTTTTTCCGGCTCACGTACTACAGCCCGGTCGGAATCCAGAGCAAAATCCCCTATTAGATAGCAGTCTTCAATTTCCATGAAGTTTTTATATTCACAGCTCAACGAAAGTATATTTGTTCCTTCTTTTACGCCCGACAGGGGTATTCTCTGCAACGATTTATCAATAAACCAACCTGTTGGTTTAACCTTTTGTTCTGTTCCATTTAATGAAATATTAAACCATTCGGGTTTTTCCACAACAAGTTCTAACGAACTTTTCGGAAGATCCTTTACGTTGAAAGTAAATTCAAAGAAAACCTGTGTTCCATCCATAGGATGGGGTTCATAAATCCAGGTATACCGCTGCGGAATGCTGTCATTCAAATGAATAAAACGCATACCAAGCCTTTCTCTGATTTCCTTCTGTGCCATCCATACATCCATTATACCCGACCATTCTTCGCCGGCTATACGGTAGCGGCAGCGATCAAGTACAAGCGAATTAGGCATTGTTCTTGTAAAAGAATAGCTTGTTCCTGAAAAACCCGAAATTTGCATATTATAGTTTACTTTTACCGGGTTATCGGTTTGTTTTTCATTGTTCTTTTCAATTATAAATAAATGTGAATCAGAAGGACCAAAATTCACATCGATTATCGTTTTGCCATCCTTCACAGAGTACCCGGGTATTTCAATTTTTCCATTCAAAAGCATCCATTCCTGAACAGTTCCTGGGGAATGTAATGTTACTGTGGCCTTATATCCCTTCTCCCTATCATTATTTACTACAAATAAAATCCAATATTCACCTGCATCCCTCAGCATGTACAGAATGGAAGGTATTTCTTCACCGAACTGGTTTTGGATATTAACCATTCCAGGATTTATTTTATTCAATAAACTGCCAAGTTCGGTCCATTCGCAAACAGTGATGATATTTTCAGAGGCAAAAAGCTCATTAATTTCATTGGATGATTCTCCTGAAATCATGGTAGGAAGGGGTTCCATTATAATAACCTTACCGCCTTCTTCCAAAAAGGATTTCAAAAGGTTAACCGTACTATGAAGCAAAGTTTTCACCGGAGGAATTATTACAAGCTTATAACCTTTTTTGTTTATGTATAGCTTACCTTCCCGCACACTTCCGGTTTCTTTCATGATCAGTTCATCGCCCAAATCAAAATCATTATGGCAGCCCATTAAATATTTTAGCAAAAGATTAAATTTATCACCGTATTCTTTAATCGCTGGTATATCTCTGTCGTTTCCGCGTTTTGGAAGTCCGTACGGATTGGTTCCCAGCATACACCACGCCGTTGTTGAAGGATGAATTACCAGGATGTCCCTGATTACCTCTCCTTCGATCAGAACAGCAGATAGTCTGGAAAAATAATCTTCTATCACTTTATTATATTTCCACCAGGTGGTATTGTAGTTAAATACAGGAGGATAGTCCCTTTTTCTGCATCCCCTGATGGAGTAAAGGGCAAGGTGCTGGCATCTGACGTTTACTCCCATCACAAACTGAAAATCACCAATCCATTTTTGGCCTTCAAAATCAAAATCCCATCCTGTACAGCCGTATGTTTCGGTTATGACATGCTTTCTTTCATATTGATTTGCCACGCTGGTACATTGTTTTACCGTAATGTATTCATCAGTTTGATTGTTAAGCATATCAATACCGGGAATATGCTGATAGCGGTAGTTTGGCATAATTGCACCGCAAACCCTTGTGGCAACCCCCAGGTTGTTTTCCCACAGAAAATGTCCGGTAAAAGCTAACCCGTTTTTATCGCACCACTCATATAACTGTTTTGTATATGATTCGGAAAACAATTCGGTCACAGTCCACCAATAATCGTGCCTGGCCTTGCTGGAAAACTTTCCGTTAAAGAATATATAAGGTACATAATCCAGGACGTCGTAACCCCTTCTTTTCTTAAAAAACTCAGGAAATATGTATGTCCAGGGCAGCCAGCCCGGGTCACCTGTAAACCGGCAGGTTCGGTCATGCAGTCCGGGCTCGTCGGTAAATATACCCGGAATAGTTTTGCCAAACTCGGCACCAACCTGCTGTTTATATGCTTCGTATGTTTTCTCTATAAAACGTTGTACTGTTTTAGGGTTTAAATTATCAGGAGGACTTTGGTTATTAAACCATTCACTTTTTTGGGAGGTTTCCAATCGAAAAATCAACAATACACCCTGTTCAGGCTGAGGTTGCGGCCTGGATATATCTAACCGTTCACATTCAATGACGGTCATTTGCTCCACTCGGGCTCTGAAAAGTGCCTGTACCGATGGCTCGGGCAAAAAGTCCCCTTCCAATATTTCTATTGTCAGTCCCTTTGCCCTGAATTCTTCACTTTCTGCAGGAACCTTCCCCCCCGCTGTTCCTGACGGCCATCTGTCCTCATCGTAAAGCCATGCATACATTTCGTTATTTTTGGCTTCTTCTACAGACGCTCTAATACACTCCATCCATTCAGAGCCCATATACTCAGTTTCCAGACCTTCCCTTGAATGCATGAAAAATCCACCCATTCCATGCTCTTTCATGGATCTTATCTGCTCCCTAAGTTCATTTGGATCCAGCTTGTCATTCCAGGCCCAGAAAGGTGCTGAGCGATATTTTGTTGGTGGATTCTCGAATATTTTTTTAAGGAAAGCTAATTTTTCCATGAAAACCTCCCGAAGTTTTTTTATGGGTTTAAAGTAAGCTCACAGAATACAATTCTTTCTCTGTGCCATGTATAGGTGACATATACAGTTTTGCCCTCTATTACAACGGCGGGATATGAGTATTCACCGGGGAACTTCTCAAGAATCATACCCTGCTTCCATGTTTCCCCGTTATCTTCTGATATTCCCAATATTAAAGGTGATCTTGGACCTTTATACATTCCCACCGGATTATATGCAAGCACAATCGTTCCATCTTCTGCTTTATCCAAATCAATACCGCTGTTATTATTAGGTAAATATATTGGGTAAGCTGGGCACCATGTTTTTCCAAAATCTGTGGAATCGCTTCTGAATATCCTCGCAGCAGTACTCCTTAACAGCATATGTACATGCCCCGGAGCCGATTCCCAAAGTGTTGGCTGAATAATTCCCTTTCCAGGCATTGAATCATCATGATCATAAGGTACTATACTGCTCTTGTGCCATGTTTCACCCTCATCGTACGACAAATCAACAAAGGCGTCCCAGTATTTGCCTTCCAATGATGCCGGCGCAGCCCAGGTACCATCCGACAATACAATGGGTTTATTTTTAACCGGACCGCGGCCGCCAACATCGCCCGGAACCAATTCTTTTGGTTCACTCCATGTGCTGCCTCCGTCATCAGAATATATGAACAAGGTATACCATGTTGGTATTTTATGTCCAACCTTGTAATAAAGAATGATCCTTCCGTCTTTTCTTTTAAACAGTACCGGATTCCAATGGGGAATTCCTTCAATATCTGCTACTTTTTCAGGGTAACTCCATTTTCCGTCCTGTTTCTTTGAAATCCAGATGGCCACATTATCTGCACCTTCATATGAACCGCCAAACCATGAAGCAAGTATGCTTCCATCATCAAGTTTCACAAGCGTTGACGCATGGCAGCTCTTAAACGGTCTTTCCTCCTCAAATATAAATTCCTGTATATGTTTTATAAGCTTCATTTATTTTCAACTCCAATTCCAAGTATTTTGCGATATTCATCAATAACAGCCTTTAGCTGCATAACTTCCAATTTCTTAGAATAAGATAGTTCATCAGCCTTTTTTACCCGGCTTTCCAGATTAATATCCAATCCTTCCAGTTGCATATGGTACTTTGCATTAACAGGATAATACTGGTACTCAATTACCGAGGCAAGGCCCAATACATCCTGAAGTTTCTGGGCCAGTTCGGGCTTGGTTGACCAGTTATTGCAAAGCCATACATACAAGTCGGGATGATAGTTTGCCATCACACCGCTGTACCCTTCCACGCCAACTTTTAATGATTCAAGCAGCGTAGCAGAGTTGGCATTATATATCTTTAAATTTGTACCTTCTACGGCCTGAAGTTTTGCTTCAATCTGCTTTGTATCACAACATGTATCTTTTAAAAACAAAAAGCGCCCGGTGGATGCACACCAACGTAATAAGTCCGGATTCATGAGCCTTTTATAAGGGTAAGGGCATTCGTAAATACCTAAAGGTACATCCAATTTATTAATTATGCTTTCTGCATTTTTCTTCCATAATTCGTCGGATTCATTAACATCTGCTAAACGGTTGCTTACCAGTACAACAGCGTCTACTCCCGTATCACCTATTCTCTGAAGCTCGCTTATCTGATCATCAATGTTATCTGAAACATGTCCTGAAGCAATAACCTGCACACGGCTATCTGCTACTTCTACAACAAATTTAGCTATTTCTGCCCTTTCTTCAACCGATAAATAAAACATCTCACTGGACTGACAAACAGCAAAAAGTCCCTGTACTCCGTGTTTGATATACCATTCTATAAGGTTTTCAAGAGCAGGGTAATCCACTTTACCCGATTCAGTAAATGGTGTCAGCATTGTTGGCCATACACCACTGTTTATTTTTTTGTTTTTCATTGGCTTCCTCCGTTATTTACCCGTCCTTATCTTTATAACAGGTAAACATGTAAGTTACAAGAATTTTTATAAAACAGCCCAATGCCTGCTTCTTTTTTTGAAACAGGCATTGGCAGTTTCTGTATGAAACTACTGCTGTAAGCGTGCTAATGCATCATTATAAATCTGTTCAAGTTCCAGCGCGCCCATCTCTATTGCTTTATCTATAATGACATCATATTCACTGATATCTTTTACGCCCATTATAAATTTGTCATATTCCTGTTCCAGCATTGTATTCAATGATGCAAGTATATCCTTAACTCTCTCAGCTTCTTCTGTTGTAAGAGGCGGATCCATAACAGGCTCTACATAAGCCGGGTCATTTCCAACTATACTCCAGTACTCGTCGTAAAGGTCGCTCCATGTACCGGTTAATTTTTCAATCTGGAATTGGGTCATAGTATTACAAGCCCACAGTGAGAAATTCAGTTTTGTAATACCAAGATCAGAATAAATTGCATAATATGGTGCAGGCTGAGCATCTTTAAACTGCACTACGTAATCAGCTATAAATTGTGGCTGACCATTTTCGTCAAGTTCAAAGGTTTCACCTTCAACACCAAAGTTGGTTATATTTGATCCCTCTTCTGAATACATCCAGTCGATGAATTTAATTACTGTATCAGGATCCTTTACTTTAGCACTGATTCCATACATTTCACCTGTAAAGGTTGTTGCGTAGAATATTGCTCTTCTTACTCCATCCTGGTTAGCTAAAATAGGCAGAACCTGGAATTTAGCTTCGGGATCGGTTTTGCGCAGGTTATTGGTGTAGTTAAGTCCAAATCCACTGTTATCCAGGAAGAAGAAGGACTTCCCACTGGTAAGTTTTTCTTCCCATTGCTGTTTTGTTGATACTGCATAGTCGGGATCCAGAACGCCCATTGTAAAGGCTTTGTTCAAATAGGAAAGTACGTTCTTGAACTCCTTCGTTGCAGGACCAAATACATAACGTCCACCATCCACATCATAATCATAGTAAATTCCATTGTCACCATAACCTGAACCAAGCATATAGGCAACCTTTTGGATGTTTTTAACAGTACCGCTTCTCATTGACCATGGTGTAGAATCAGGATATATTTCTTTTAACTTGGCAAGTGCATCAAGCAGTTCGTCAAAAGTATCAGGTGTTTCTATATTGTGTTTCTCCAGAAGATCAACACGGATAACAGGACCAAAGCCGTTCTTGGCTTCATTCCTGGCAATAACCGGGAATCCGTATAATTCGCCGTCAAGAGTAACTTTTATAAGGTCGGGTATACTGTCCCATTTTTCCTTAAAATGAACCATGTCATTATTAACATAATCCATCAGAGGTAAAAAGATTCCAGTTTTACCGTAATCATTTACATCATTTTTGTTAATTTTGATTATATCTGGCAAATTGTTTGTGGCCAGCAGAATTTTCTTCTTGTCTTCATAGTTACTACTGGGTACAATTTCAAAATCCAGTTTTATATTGGTTTTTTTGAAGATTTCCTGCTGTGCAGGTGCAAAATTCTTTACCGGCTGGTTTGGATGTTCTCCAAACATAACCTTCAATACTCGTTCTTTTTCTGAAATCTTACCCGAACCTTCGTCGGCATTGCCTGGCTCCTGTGAAGGTGTGGCCTGATTATTTGCATTGTTACCGCTGTTATCTGCAGTTTTTGCACAGCCCGTAACCATTGACAGCGCCATTATCAAACATAGAAATAATGCAGCAAATTTTACATAAGTCTTTTTCATACAAACCCTCCTTTAGTTTTCGTATCTTTTTGTAGATAACAGATTAGAGAAAGTAAAAACTGTTACACTGCTCCCCCCTCCCTTATTCGGTAAAAATGATATTCAAAATCATCCACAGTCATTATCCCTTCAGTGCACCTACCATTACACCTTTTGCAAAATGTTTCTGTAATGATGGATACACCATTAATATGGGCACTACAGAGATGATAATGACAGCATATTTATAGTTTGTTGCCACAACCGCAAAGTTTGACTCGACATTACCTATAGATGTCTGCTGATCTGCAAATTCTCCGGCTATTACTATATTTCTTAATAATATCTGAACCGGGTATTTAGATTTACTGTTCAGGTATATCAGCGCAGAGAAAAAGCTGTTCCAGTGCTGAACCGCATAGAACAAAACCATAGTTGCCATGATTGGTTTTGACAGCGGCAGAATTATCTTCCAAAGGATCTGCAAATCGTTTGCTCCATCCAAAAATGCAGATTCTTGCAGGGAAACAGGAATACCCTGGAAAAACGTGCGCATAATAATCATATTAAAAGTATTTATCGCAGGTGGCAGCACAATAGCCCATATAGTATCGATTAATCTAAGTTTAAGCACTACAAGGTATAAGGGAATCATACCACCACTCATAAACATTGTAAACGCAACTATAAATGTGAAAACAGACTTACCGTAAAAATCTTTTCTTGAAAGAGGATAAGCACACATTGATGACAGAACAATGTTTATTGCTGTACCAACTGTAGTGTATATTATTGTATTCAAATAGGATCTCCATATATCCGAATTTTCAAAAACAGTTTTATATGCACTCAGGGTAATGCCTTTTGGCAAGAAGTGCACTTCACCCCTGCTGACATATGTTCCACTGCTTATGGATACAATGAAAATATAATACATCGGATACACAGTAATAAAAACCAGCAGTAAAAGAAACATATAGTTAAAAAAGTTAAAAACCTTATATCCTGTAGACATTTTAATTTTCTTTTTTGTGTTCATTTTATCGTCTCCTAGCCTTACCACAATCCAGTTTCACTAAGCTTATTAGATATCTTGTTAGAAGAGTAAAGAAGTATTAATCCAACAACACTTTGAAACAAACTAACAGCTGTCGCATAACTAAAATCATTTCCTAAAAGTCCGCGACGGTATACATATGTTGATATCACATCAGCGGTTTCATAGGTAGAGCCATTATAAAGAAGTATAATCTTTTCATAACCTATGTTCATCAATTTTCCAAGATTCATTATCAACATTATTGAAATTGTAGGCTTTATACTCGGCAGAGTAATGTGAATCAGCTGCTTCCACCTGTTTGCACCGTCAATTGTAGCAGCTTCATATAACTCTTCATTAATTCCTGATAGTGCAGCCAGATAAACAATTGAACCCCAGCCTACATTCTGCCATATTCCCGAAGCAATATAAATGGTTCTAAACCATTCGGGCAACATTAAAAACTGAATACGATCCTTTCCAAGTGCCATAAGAATCTGATTTACTATACCATCTGACGCAAGGAAATTTACAATCATTCCGCAAACTACCACTGTTGAGATAAAGTGAGGCAAATAACTTACACTTTGCACAAATCTCTTAAATCCCCTGTTTGGAAGCTCGTTTAATGAAAGGGCAAGGATAATTGGTGCCGGAAATGACCAAAACAACCCATATATATTGATAAGTAAAGTGTTTCTGACCAGCTTCCAAAAATATGGATCGGTCAGGAATTTCTCAAAATGTTTGAAGCCAACCCATGGGCTGCCTATTATTCCCTTAACAATGTTGTAATCCTTAAAGGCTATTACAATTCCATACATAGGCCAATAATGGAATATAACGTAATAGCATAGTGGTAAAAAGAATATTAAGTATAAATACTTACTTTTCTTAACCTGCCTGATAAAATGAGATTCTTTCTTCCTTATTTTACCAGGTTTCGCTTTTTGTGTGATTTCCATATTGGATTTCCTCCTGCTAAGACTTTTGAAGTTAAAAACGTGCACATGTCATATTATAAAAGCTTTATTTAAAAAAGAAAGAGCCAATAAGGTGAAAAAAGATGCACTTTTCTACCCGAACCAGAATGATTCATTTTTCTTCTTTGATTAATTTTTCATTATTTCACGCCAATTCTATGGCAGAATGTTCTTTATACAGGTTACTACTTTATAAATACAAATCAGCAAACAGATTTTGATTCCAAATTTTGACCTGGTATTTGGTATGAATATTACGCCAATCACAGATAAGTTTTTAAGGTTAACCTGCAACTTCGCAATTACTCAGAGTTAATTCCTGCAGTAAATCGGTTCGGCCGATATACAGTCATCGCTTTACATACTGCCGGGTTAATAGTAAAATAGTAATAGAAAGGCAGCAGTTTATAATGAAAAAATCAAAACCACGTTTTGCTCATCGTTTTTATAATAAATTAATGCTTTTGAATACCTGTATTATTTGTGTAGTAACACTGATATACGGCATTATTGCATCAATTAATGCCATTAATTACGAACGCATAATGCTTCTTAAAACCTACGAAGATACTTTGAATCAACTGCATGCCAATTATCATAACAAACAGGAAAACTATACAAACCTGATGCTTACCTTTTATGAAAACAGTGAAAATTTTAATGCCATTAGCACTCTCTTGGAGAATCATTCCCGTTATGATTTTTCAAAATACCGCCTTACCGCTTGATATCAACAGTACATCAAGGCTGATACAAATTCTCAAAAGAAACCTGACAATTCCTGATATACATTTTTTCATCAACAGCAACTTAATGCCTGTGGGAATACTGATTGGAACACAGCATTTATCCGAACATTTTCTTAACCCTTATCTTGACCGGGTTGAATTCCATGCAAGGAAAGAGAAAATGGATCTTTTTACAGTAATTGGACCAACGGTGTCTAATATAGAGGATGTTCATAAAAGCTATAATCTGGCAAGGATATATAATTCTGCCCAGCATTTTGGTTGCCGTCGCCTATACTGCAGTAATTTCGCCGACAACAACCCTGAGTTGTCTTCCTTATGGGATATCCTGGCGAAATATTCGGTACATATGAATGAGATGCAGCCCGATGAGTTTGAAAATATGCTTCGTATTTCTCTTGATAACGCGCTGAAGGCAAGCGATATAAAGACCCAAAGAAAAATTGTGTTTTCTGCGGCAATCCGGATTTACGATATTCTTAAATCAAACCGTCAGGGCAAAAATCCGCCCGAAACGTTCATTAAACACTTTGCAAAATTTCTATCAGTACCCGATGAGGAGATAAAAGGTTGGATTAACCATTTAATAACCCTGGCAATGAGAATATTAAACGACAATCAAAAGCTATTACATCCCTATGTTCGGAAAACCATTGAATATATCTACAGTGAATCCAATAACGACATTTCATTAAAAACCATCGCCGCCGAATTTAATGTAAGTTCGGCCTACCTGGGCCAGCTATTTAAATCTCAGACAGGAAAATACTTTAACGACTTTTTAACCTCGGTGCGCTTAGAATATTCCAAAAAATTGATAGTAGAAACTGATATGAAGGTAAGTGATATCGCAATCCAGGCCGGTTTTAGCAGTCAAACCTATTTTAACCGAATTTTTAAGCGTGTACATGGCACTTCACCCAGGGAATACCGCTATATTGCACGTGCAGGCAACCGGTTATAAAGGCTGATGAATCTACTGTATTATTTTCTATAATAATTAACCCTCCAATGGTTAAAGGGACTGCCTTTAAAGGCAGTCCCTTTTTATCTTTTGTGAATTAAGACAGAAGGTAGGCTCCTCTACCTCAACTTATTGATGTTTGGTAGGGTTTAAAACTTCAGATCAGTCTTCATATTCTGATACTCTTTCAAGAGCTAATGCCCACTGTTCCACGTAATAATCTTTCACTTCCTGCATTCCGAGGCCGTTTGCCTTGGTCACCATGTCATTCCACAGTGCGTCAAATTCAGCCTGATCCTTTGCAAATACCATTTTCCAGGAATTTGTTCTAACCACATCACCAATCTGGTTCATCTTCATCTGCAGGTCATCGGGAGCTGAAGGAACCATGTTGATTGCCTGTGTAGCAGGTGAAATCATTCCAAGATCCTTCATCATAGCAATCTGTGTTGGATAACCAGACCATTCTCTCCATTCAAGCTGCAGCTTTGTTGGGTTGCGTGTAAGACTCGACGGCCAGTAACGATATGCAAGGGTATAACCTGTTTTCGGATCGATTAAACTTGCTGTATATCCCAGTGTATTCCAGTTGGTTGTTGGGTCGGTGAGCTTTCCGCCTCCGGGAAGAGGCATTTCCTTCTGATTGTCTATAATATCCCAGCCTGCATCTGTTATATATGGCTCGCCATTTTCCTTGGTATCCCACAATACACCTTTAGGTCCATTGGACATAAGCTTGTAAGTTTCGATGTCATACAGCCAGTTCATCAGTTCCACAGCCCTTTCGGGATATTTGGAGCTTGAGCTGATGGCAAAAGACCGGGTATTGTAATGTAGAATATTTTACCAAACCGACCTGCACCGTCAATTTCTGCTGCTTCATACAGCATTGTATCTATAGAGTTTAATGAAGATATGTATAAGATAGCATTCCAGCCTAAGTTTTTCCACGTTCCGTATGCCCATTGGGTCAGCCACACATGTTTGTCCGTTCCAAGAAAAGCTATGGGTGCTTCAATAAGATTCAGCTTAAGTAATAAATGGTTTACAAACCCGTCATTCAGTGAAAAAAGCGACCAGACAACCGAATATACCAAAACCCAGCTAATAAAATGAGGTATCGTGGTTAAGGTCTGAACCACTTTTCGATAAGGCCGGCATCCGATTTCAGCCAGAAAAATAGCAAAAAACATCGGGAGCATAGAGGTTCCTATGCTCAAAAAACTCATTGCCAGCGTGTTTCTCATTACCCTCACTATATCAGCGCGCAATATCGGATTGCTGAAGGGCACCATAAAATACTTTAAGCCTACAAAATTGGTATCCAATAATTTATGCCCGGCTTTGTAATCAAAAAATGCAAAACTCCACCCAAATAATGGTACATAAGAAAAAATAAAAATAATAATCAAAAAAGGCAAGGTCATAAGGAAAAGTTTTTTCCCGCTGATTTCCTTCATTTTTGATTTTCGTTTTTTCATGGTATTTGTAGAAATTGCCATCCTTACGATTTACCTCCTGCCAGAATGAAAAGGTTAACTAAATAAAAAATGTAAGTATAATTTTAAAGTTTAGTTAATACTAACTAAAAACAAGTATAATATTAATCTCCTTTTTAGTAAATCGTACAATTTTTATAAAGTAAAACAAATTATAAGTAATATTCTTAGAATATTTATGCTTTTTTCAGAATGTGCCAGAGATTTTATAGTTAAAATATTAAGTTAAAATTTTAACAGTTTTATCACATGTCATCGGGCTCGGGAACAGATTCACCGTAGGCAATCTTTCTTAAAAGCTCTCTGTAGTACAGGAAATTTTTCAACGGAACATCAAACGGAACCGCATGATCAACATGAGGGACATAACCACCCTTTTCAATAAGTGCGGGCACTTTGGACATAACTTCGTTATAAATGGCCTTTTTATCCTTTGCCAGTTCTCTTTTATCGATACCACCCATAAGAGAAAAGTCAGGATATTTTTCCCTCAGCTTCAGTAAATCATTGCCTGCTGCAATTTCGCAGGGTGACATTCCATCCACTCCACACTCAATCCAGCATGGAATCAACCCCCCGGGATACCCGTCACAATCCACATAGACATACCGTACACCGTTTTCCCTTAAAAAACTGATAACTCTTTTATAATGCGGCATCATGAATTTTCTGAACATTTCAGGAGATATCATCGGTGCATTTTTGTATGCCATATCCTCCTTCAGCTCTACCATGTCAATCTTCAGTTCTTTAATTCCTCTCTTCAATGTTTCAATATAAAAGTCGGTAAGGAAGCTGAACATCTCCTCGATCAATTCGGGCATATCATAAAAAGCAAGGCAAAGGTTTTCAAAGCCCATCCAGTCCCGTGCAGTCCAGAACAGGAACGGCACCGAAAGATGTACAGCCACAGGAGCATTTGCAAGGATTTCTGCCCTTAAGGGCCAATTCTCAACGTACCGGCTGGGTTCGCTGCAGTCGTATCGCTTTTTCATTTCAATAAAGTCTTCACGGTTTTCTACAGGAAACTTCAGCCATGAGCGTGTAACAAAGCCCGGATTCTCAATTTCCGAGAAGTCTTTCCTGACAGCTCCCGTGTTATCCTGCCATATCCTGTATCTGCCATCTTCCTCAAGGGTTTTTTCCTCAAACTCGGGATACATTCCAAATGATATCGGAACATTAAGATAGAACGGATCAAGATCGAAAAAGGATTTCTGATTGGCATTCTCGGGATATCCCTGTTTAACCCATTCGCGAATTGTTGCCTTACGAATGTTCCATTCAATAAGGGGAATTCGATCAGCAGGTTTGAATAACAATGTATTTAATAATCTGTCTTTACTGTTCACTATAATCACTCCGTATTCTTATTAAAATCATAACATAATCATTTGTTTTTACAGTTTATAATTCAGGACAGTTTCATATAAAGCGATTACGTTTTCCAAAGGAATATCAGCATGCATCTCGGAGGATGATCCCAGCATAATCATTCCCTCTGAATCCTCAATGGCTTTCACAACCGCATCTCTAATCTCGGAAGGTTTACCAAAAGGCAACAGAGTAGATGTGTCTATACCTCCGGCCATGATTAAATCGGGATATCTTTTGTGTATCAGCTTAATATCCATGCCGGCCGCAGTTTCTATCGGATTTAAAATATCCACGCCCGCCTCTACAAAATCATCCAGTATTTCCATAAGATTACCGTCCGAGTGGAACATAAACTTCCATCCGGCCTTATGGCAGGCATCTATTACTCTTTTCAGCCTCGGGAAGAATACCTTTCTGAGATAAGAGGGTGAAAACATGGTTGTTCCTTTGAAGGCAATATCTTCGGCCATGAATAATCCCCGGGGCTGTACGTCCGAATCCTCTGAAAGCTCCTTTAATACCTGGATTTTTCTGATTACCGCTTCGGTTTTTGCCTCCATTGCCTCGGATATCACTTCAGGACAATCATAGAGAAAATAAGAAAACTGATCCAGCCCTACTTCGGAATGAAGATATCCAAGACCTACTCCTCCAATACTCCAGAAAAGATATGTGTCACCTAATTTTTCGCTCAGGGTAGTAAATCTGTCAATTGTTTTCTGCATATTCTCCTTCAGATTGCTGAAATCGGTATCTCTTTCAATGTGTTCCTTTCTGAGATAACGCTCATATTCTTCAGCACCGGTAAAGCGTACCGGCTCGTTCCATGTAGTCCAGCGGTACTGTTTTACTTTGCGGCCGTCAGGTAAAACAGTTTCACTGTTGGGCACCGGATATTTGACCGAAGGCCTGGTTGCGTCAATTATTTTACCAAAAGCTCTGTAAACCAGTTCCTCGGCGTTTTCAAAAGTCAGTTTACTGCCCGAATAATGTTCAATTGCAGCATCATTGCGCAACAAATCAAAAATTGGAACCCTGTCGACAGGTTCTTTGTTAAGAAGCCTTATCACTCTTTCAATACTGGTCATTTGTCTTCCTCCCATAACCCATTCATTCGAAGTTTATTACTTGTTAAAAAACTGGGGCAGGTATTCACGATGAGCATTAAGCAGTTCATCGGTCAGCTGTTCGGCAGCTTCCTTGTTCTGCAATTGCGGAGATATGTGCATGGCGCGAACCACAAGGTCTCGATCTCCTGTAATTGCTGCTTTGACAGTAGCTTCCTGTTCATCTATAACAGTCTGCATGTAACCCGTTATATACTCCGGCATTTCTCCGCTCATAACAGGGAAAATTCCGCTGCCATTAGCATAAGCCCATGTTTCCACAATGACGTTGTCGGGTAAGTTTGTAATCTGCCCCTGGTTTGGCATTGCTACTATACAGTTCGATGGTTTTCCGGTATACAGCGATTCAACAATAACCGCTAATGCTTCATTTGATGGCTTTATTTCAGGGAGAGGTCTTTTGCCGGATAAAATGTCATGTACCTCGGTCACCTTTTTATCTACTAAGAGCTGCCTTCGCGGCAGCACTCCTTTTCGCCGTATATGATATTTTTCCATAATCTCTTTGTTATTGCAGTAATAAGGCAGGTTTTCGGCAACATGGTTTGACGAGCCTACCGGAAAGTACCCAAACTGCTCGAAAAGAACAAAGTTGAAATAGTAATCCATGTTTTTTCCAACCAGCTCCTGCTGAATAACATCGTCAGTGGTATTTGTTCTTAATATACCATGCTTATTATTGAAATACTCTACATACCTTTCAAGAGATAATTCCTTATCTGCCGGCCTTCCTTTCACCGTAATATTCTTCATCCAGGTAAAATGATTCACGCCCACACTTAAAGCATGAACTTCACCTGTATCCACTCCGAAATAATCTGCCAGCATTGATATGGTTCCTGAATAGTTATGACACAGGCCGACACATTTTATGGATGTTTCCATGCATACAGCACGGGTCAGCTGTGATAACGGATTTGTTACATGGACCAGCCAGGCATCAGGGCAAAGCTTTTCCATTTTTCTTGCTATGTTAAGAAAAACCGGTACATTCCTTAAAGTCCTTGCAATACCGCCAGGTCCGACGCTGTCGCCCACAGTATGATACACTCCGTATTTCTCTGGAATATGATAATCCAGATCCATAGCTTTAAGACCACCAGTGGATATGGATATGCAAACAACCGTCGCATCCTGTAACGCTTTTTCCAGCTCTTCCACACTAACCTTCCAGTCGGTTCCCAGAGCTTGTATCATCATCTCGCAGTATTTTTTCATTACCTCTGCAGCAGTACGGTTTATGTCCACAAGTACCAGTTCACTTCCGCGAAGGCCTTCCCTTGAAAATAAATCCCCTGCAAGGGTAGGTGTCCAGTTATAACTGCCGCCGCCAATAATAACAACCTTACATCCCATTTGTCTCCATCCCCGCTTAACATTTTCTGTTTATTATTGAACATATCTTAATAT
>Ga0209537_1002842_pt1 | contig 16703 bp, 10 predicted proteins | sample BioPla4DNA1_FD_187698 | JGI IMG/M metagenome (GOLD analysis project Ga0209537, IMG submission 187698) | Biogas fermentation microbial communities from Germany - Plant 4 DNA1 (SPAdes) (version 2) | ecosystem: Engineered > Bioreactor > Anaerobic > Digestate | place: Bielefeld, North... | reverse complement strand
GCAGTTCATGACAGAATACAAAATCTATCCTATCGAAGTAGGGCTCATAGGGGTAACAAAAGCTACCATGACCTTCAACCTTCAACCCGACCTCGCGTTTACTGTTCCCATTCTGGCCTTCTACATTGAAGGAGGAGACAAAAAAATACTGGTTGACACGGGATGCGTTGACGATCCCAACTACCATGGCTTTTCTCTTTCCGGAGTTGGACCGGAAGGCGTGCGGAAGGGTCTGGCTAAAGTAGGGGTCAAGCCCGAAGACATTGATATCGTAATTATTTCTCATTTCCATTTTGATCATGCCGCCAATATCGGGATGTTTCCCCATGCCCAGTTTATTCTGCAGAAGAGAGAATGGGAGTATGCCAAAAACCCTATACCCATCCAAGAGGGGGTATATGTTGCTGAATTGCTCAAAGAATTAGAGGGCTATGATCTTGTATTGGCTGATGATGGTTATGAGGTGGCGGACGGAGTCAACGTAATATGTGTTCCCGGACATACCATGGGGCAGCAGGCTACAGTAGTAAATACCAGTGAGGGCAAATATGTGATCTCCGGGGATTTGATCTACATGCAGCTCAACATGTACCCCGAAACCACGGAATTCATCGATGCAACCGGCAAGAAGATAGAAGTAATTCCCCAACCGGGACATGCTTTTTATCCTCCTGGAATCCATGTCAACCTGATGGATTGGTATAACAGCGTTTGGAGGGTTCTTAAAATAGCGGGAAGTCGCAAACGCATCTTACCGGGGCACGACCCGTTTATTAACGGTAAGGTTTTCCCTGCGAAGTAGTTTAAACCGAGCAGTCAAAATCAATGCTGAATGGTATCGATTTTGACTGCTCAACAAACCAGAATATGAAGCTTAATGTGGGGAGGATACAATATGTACGTAGACGGCTCGAAATTATGGCCAAAGGAAATAACCGACAAACTCACCAAACAGATAGTACACGGCAGAGAGAATTATGTTTTCAAAGATAGGCCCAAAACACTTGATGAACTGTTTAGAAGAACGGTTGACAAGTACCCGGACAAAGTGGCTTTGATCTTTGAGGACCAGGAACTTACCTACCGTGAATGGGACAGAAAGGTCAATAACGTTGCCAGTGCTCTTGTAAATGATTACGGAGTAAAAAAAGGCGACCGTGTCGGGGTACTGTTCAAAAACTGCCTTGAATCCGCAATTAGTATGTTTGCGGTAATCAGAGCCGGGGCCATAGTGGTGCTATTGAATAACAAACTAAAATCGGCCGAGTTAGAATATCAGTTAGAAAACTCAGGGACTACACTATTGATTACCGAGGACGAAAGTTATGTCCCCAATATCGCACCCATCAGAGATAAGATTCAGTGCAAACACTATGTAGTAGCAGGAAATGCAGTACCTGGAACCATTCCGTTTTCAGCATTGGTTGACAAAGAGGCCAAGGAAGACCTTTTTGGCAAAATACCAATGGACGAAGAGGATATTGCATGGATCATTTATACCTCGGGAACAACCGGAAATCCCAAGGGATCGATGTCAAGTCACATTAATGGCATCCATTCTGCCATGGTTTACACTTACAGCTATGAGATTACTTCCGAAGACCGCGGTATCATAGCTGTTCCTCTTTTCCATGTTACCGGTTTGTTTGCCCAGCTTATGGCTCTGATATATGCCGGCGGGTCATCAGTCATTATGCCAAAGATGGACGCTGCTGAAATGATTAGACTTATTGCTGAAAAGCACTGTACCCACACCCTGTCGGTACCTACTGTTTATATCATGATGATGAATCACCCGGATGCTAAGAAATACGACCTGAGCCATTTCCGGATCGGGGCCATGGGCGGTGCCGCCATCTCGGCCGAGTCAATACGTCAGATCATTGAATGGATACCGGGAATTAAAGTGCATAACACCTACGGTCTTACCGAGGTTTCATCACCCGGCACCTTGACACCTGACTCATCAGTCAATGCGGCTACTATTGGTTTTCCCTCACTGGTCTCGGAAGCTAGAAGCGTAGATCCGGATACTGGCGAGGAATGTCCTCCTAATGTAGAAGGTGAACTGTGGATTAAATCCCCGAATGTGACCCCCGGTTATTGGCAGATGCCTGAAGCTACGGCAAAAGCAGTTACGGATGGTTGGCTGCATACCGGAGATATAGTTACCATAGATGAACAAGGTTATATCTATATCAAGGACAGGCTAAAAGATATGATCAACCGTGGCGGTGAGAAGATCTTCAGCGTTGAAGTTGAAGACGTATTATACACCAATCCCAAGATACTCGAAGTAGCGATCGTTGGGGTGCCGGACGCCAAGTACGGTGAACTGACTAAAGCCGTAGTTGTTCCCAAAGAAGGGGTTACACTCACCGAACAGGAAGTCAAGGATTGGGTTATGCAGCGAATGGCCAAGTTCAAGACTCCGACTTATGTGGAGTTCGTGAAAGAACTTCCTCGGAACGCCAACGGTAAAGTCATGAAAAAGGAACTGCGTTATATACCGGGGGAAGCGAAACCCAATTGATGTAAGAACCGAAGACATTATCTGAACGATTGACCCGTGTCGACGAGGCACAATGGGCAACAGCTTGATGTGGCTGAACCGACCCGATATGGAGTGCTGACCCTGGCTGCGAAAGGGCATACAGCTTTTATATCGGGTCGATGCCATATCTTTTCCGGGATGGGAAACTGTTTTGAAAAAAATTTAAAATGCAGGGTAATCAAGTCCCCAAAGGTTGTGGATCAACCGGGGAATTCTCTTTTATTGCACCGGTTTTATCTGCTATTACGGTATTATAAAATTGAATGTAAGAATATTTGCTATAAGGAGATGGTCTTCTATGATGACCGGGCAGGAGTATATAGAGAGTCTAAAAAAACTAAAGACCGAGCTCTATTTCATGGGGGAGAAGATTGACAATATTGTTGATAATCCATATATCAGGCCGCACATTAACAGTGCTGCTGCAACCTATGATATAGCCTTTGACCCTGAATATATGGATTTGGCGGTAGCAACTTCGCACCTGACAGGAGAAAAGATCAACCGTTTTACGCATATCCAGCAGTCCAAAGATGACATGGTTAAAAAGCCCAAATTCTTAAGAGCCATCGGACGGAAAACGGGAACCTGTTTCCAGCGCTGTGTCGGTTGGGACGCATTGAATACGGTTTACAGTGTTTCTTATGAAATAGACCGGAAATATGGTACTGACTATCATGACCGGGTATGCAATTATGTGAAATATATTCAAAAAAACGACCTGATGGTTGTGGGGGGAATGACCGATCCCAAGGGCGATCGCGGTCTCCCGCCGCATAAACAACCGGATCCCGATCTTTTTGTTCATGTGGTTGAGAAAAAGGAAGACGGAATCATCGTGCGGGGCGCCAAAGCTCACCAAACAGGTGCCGCCAATTCTCATGAAATCCTGGTTATGCCCACGGTTTCCTTGAAGCCGGAGGACAAGGATTATGCAGTGTCTTTTGCACTACCGCTGGACACCCCCGGGATTACACTTATATTTGGCAAGCAGACCAATGACGAGCGCAAATTGGGAACCCTTGATCAGGGCAATCCCATTTACGGGGTTGTAGGCGGCGAGGCCCTGGTGGTGTTTAATAACGTTTTCGTACCCTGGGAAAGGGTGTTCATGTTGGGCGAAACCGAATTCGTAGGCATGCTGGTAGAAAGGTTTGCCACTTACCACCGCCACAACTACGGTGCTTGTAAAGTCGGTGTAATTGATGTCCTGATCGGCGCGACTGCTCTTATGGCTGATTACAACGGGGTACCAAAAGCCAGTCATATAAAGGATAAGATCATAGAAATGGTTTATTTAAACGAGAATATGCACGCCACTTCCTTGGCGGCGGGTTATGAATCGCGTGCGCTGCCGGCGGGTAACTATTACCCCCATACCATGTATGCCAATATAACCAAACAGAGTATAACCCGGTTCCACTATGAGATCTGCCGCCTGGCTCATGATATTACGGGTGGTTTTATCGCTACTCTGCCATCGGAGAAAGATTTGGCTCATCCCGTTGTCGGTCCGATGGTTACGAAGTACTTCCAGGCCACAGCGGGAGTACCTACATTGAATCGAATCAAAATAGGCAGGCTTATTGAGAACGCTACCGGCGGTACGTCTTTGGTGGAATCCATGCATGGAGCCGGTTCGCCGCAGGCACAAAGAGTGATGATATTGAGAGATGCCAATCTGGAGCAGCTTAAAAAGCTGGCCAAAGACATTGTCGGAATCGACGAAGAAGAGTAATCTCACCGGGACTATGAAAATCGGTATCAAGTACTGCGGTGGATGCAACCCCGTCATCGACAGGAAACGGCTGGTTAAGCGGATCATGCGGGAACTGCCCGCTGACAGTGTCTATGAATACTTCAATCTTGATGATTGTGATATAGTACTGGTCGTCAATGGCTGCAGTCTGGCCTGTGCCGAGGTTCCCGCCCAAGCAAACAGTATCATGGTTGCCGGCTGTACCATCAATGGTTGGAATTACCCCGAAGGTGTACTGGCCGACAAGGTGCTCGAAAAGCTGTCAAGACCATGATAATCGTGAGCCAGGGGTTATTGGATTATCACCCGGTAAACTGAGACATCAAGCACCGGTGCCTTCTCAAATCTATACTTGTAGGATTGAATATGGGGACCATGTGAATCTATAAGCATGGTCCTCGTTTTATTTCGGGATAACACCCTTCATACCCCGAATTTCAGGTAATTTACTGCTAAATCCAGTCATGTCCTGGGAACCGCCCAAAGTCAAAAGTGGATGGATCTTCCACCACTTGAATATGAGATATAAAAAGATCCCGTACCATTCTGGAAGTGGCACGGGATGCTTCGGGAGCTTGGTTTTACTACGAATATTTTGTGTTATCGTAAATGTTTGCAGGCAGGTAATGTCGCCGGATTAGAGCGCATATGTGGGGAGGGGGTGCGTGTTATCCCTACTGTTCGGCCGGTGCCGGTTATACCTGCTGCAGGCCTATATACGCACGCTAGCGGTGTTCGAGTAATCGGACTGCCCAGCCTCATTCACCGCGGCAACCCGATAGGTGTATTGATTGCCACGTCTGACAGTTCTATCGGTGTATTGAACGATACCTATGAAAAACCTTGGTCCAACTGTGGCGAGTGTAAAGTAGGCCCCCCCGTTATCCGAACGTTCGATTACAAAACCGGTTTCATTGATGGCATTATCCATCCAGGTCAGACGAACGCGCAGTGTCCCCAGCGGACTTGCTGTCAAACTGGTTGGAGATGCCGGCGGCTCCACTGGAATTAAACCAACCTGCACGACATTAGAGAAATCAGAGTCGACCGTTATCGTTGGGAAGCCTGGAGTGCCGGTATCACCGACGGTGTTGGAGGCGAACACCCGGTAATAGTAGACATTAAAATTGAAACCGATTGGATCGGTGTAGGAAGTTGAACCGGGCGGCAGTGTTGCCAGAGTAACCCACGGTCCGTTGGCATTGACCGCTCTCTGAACAGTGATGGACGTTTCGTTTACAGAATTGTTCCTCCAGGTTAAATTTACATTTCTGAAAAGAAAACCGGTAACATTAGCAGCTAGATTGTCAGGCGCTTTTGGTGGTACCGCAAATGCCACGGAGTGCATCATATCCATTTCTTCGTGAGCCAGGATATGGCAGTGATATACGTATTCCCAGCCAAAGTTCACATAATGGTTGGTAACCTGGGCAATGGGGTTACCCAGCGGGTCAAACCATTCAGGAGCGGGTGGCGGCGGCGGCAGTACTGCGCCCTCCGGCTTTGTCGGGTCGATCAGACGGACACTGTTTGGTACCTCAAATGGTACCTGTGCAGGGGTTGGAATATTTGGCCTCAGCGCGATGACCGTATGTTCGAGCGGGTTCACCCTGAAAGTTTCTTTCCAGCCCAGTTCATTAGGATCTGGTGGTATCAAAGCTCCGTCCCAAGCAACCCGGTTTACAAGCTGTACAGAAAACAGGTGAGTGTGAATAGTATGGGTATCGACCCCGTTGTGAGTGATCTTCCAAATCTGAGTTCCATCGTTAAGAGAGCCAATCGGAATTGTTTTAAGGTCCGCAGTGCCCTTGATAACTTCCACGGGCGGACTGGCATAACTATAGACCACGAAATTTTGGGTGTTAGAACTGGTGACTGGAAATTCGAGTCCCAGCATACCGCTCATCCGTCCATACCCTCTGTCGTAGACTTCACCCATTTCGTCCTGCAGAGCCTTCGGTTGAATAGGCAGGGTAACAGGCGGCAGAAGAGTTCCGCTGGCATCTATCGGCTGAAAGGTCTTGGAAAACTCGTGAAGCTGAACATAAGCACTGGCAGCATCGGCAGGCAGGTTAGTTACGTTATAGGCGGAGTTGTAAGCGGCCTGCGGTATGATTATCGGATCATGGCTCGCTTCAAAGACGCCTCTTTTGGTGTCGGTTTTGGCAAACACTGCTTGTAACGCGGCGATGTCGTATACAGGAGCAGGAGTAGAAGCGGCCACTCTGATCTGCATAATAGTGCGCGTATTGGAACCGTAACCAGGCTGCGTGGATGGTGCACCACCCTCGGCAGTCAGATCCGGGTTGCCCGTATAATAATCATAGCGCGGATCGGCCGCCGGGAATGCCGCGGGTGCATCGTTGTAAAGGATCAGGGTCTTTCCAGCATATCCGGAAAAGTCAACGATGACATCTGCCCGTTCTGCGGTTCCCAACAGGAGCGAGTGCTGGTCGACATTTCCGAAGTTGAAAGTTGTTGGATTCAAGTTCCAGGTAATCGGCTGGCTGGGTATCACCGCAGGTGCCGGGAGAAAACCGCTTTCGTTGCCAATCTGGATCCAATCCGGTCCTTTAAAGGCTGGATCAGGTATTCCACTGGGGCAGTCTGCGGGAATACCCGGTGTTCCGCAAGCGCTTATCATCTTTACTTCTGTAGGATATCCCGTTTCAGGCGAGACGTAGCCGTCAGGATCAGCCACATACAACTGAAGATTGAAGAACCGGTCATCAGCGGCGTTCAGGATACGGAAACGGTAAGCCCTGGGCTCCACTTCCAGGTAAGGGTAGGCCGTACCGTTGACAACGGGGGTATCCATAAATGCCTCGCCCGGCATCGAGGGGTAGGGCATGTCAGGCATCATCGGCGGTTGCTCCGGGGCATTTATCGGATCATAGTAAGGGTTCGGAACCGGACCATGCTCGATATCAGTTGTGGGTGGCCAGAACCACGGGCCATACATCCAGCGGCCAAACGGGTTAACTCCGTCAGGACTCCAGGGATTTTGAGCCGGGACATAGACATGCGGATACCAGAGGTCACCGGTATTGGGTGTGCCCGGGGTTGTTCCCCATGCCCAGGTAGGGTCTGTATCCAGGATAGTTTGAGCATCAACGAAAGTCTTGTCTTGAATAACTAGGGGAATACCATGATCAGGGAGAACCTTAATCAAATCCGGATTGACGCCCGATTCGTTGGTGCCATTGATCAAATCCTGTTCGACCTGGTCCGTGAGCAGATAAGGCGCAGCTTCCCCGACATAGACATTTAGTCGGGTGATACCATAGGAGTGATCATGATAGAACATCAGCCTGGCACTTTGCGCATTGGTATAGTACAGGGTCATTATCCCGTCGCGGGGGTCGTCTACGTTCTCCATATCAGGTACATTGACTACACTGACACCCTGAGGGTAGGGAGTGTCTTCTCCAGCCGGGGTAATCCACTGGTGCGGGGTTCCATCGCTGATCCAGACGGTGTTATTGCCATGGAGATGGCAACTGGCACGGTTTTGTGTGTAATTCATGGGCCTGGCAGCATGACCCAGAGGTCCATGTCCGGCACCCATGACGGTTGTATCCACCGGGATGAAGAGGTTTCCACCAGCACCGGTAGGAAGCAGATTATAGAACTTGATTCGTACCGGCCTGTCACGTTTGGCCAGGATAACAGGTCCCATATAGTGGGGAGCATCCACACCGTAAGCCGGGGTGCCATCACCTTTCAGAATGGGTGCACCATTATAAGTAAGCGCAACCTGAGCACCGGGAACGACTGGCGTAGATAACTGCACATACCCCCGGAGCGTGGTGGGTGGCAGATCCGAGTGCATTTGTTCTTTAAACTCAACCACAGCGATTTCGTAGTAGTCAGAACCCGGATAGGTCGTAGTATCAGGGACAGCAACCGGGATGTACTGGCCCAAAGCGTTGGTACCATCAGGTCCCAACCCGGGCATGGCATCAATAAATTTTCTCAGCGGTGGGCTGTAAGCCCAGTTGGCGGTACCGAAATAATCCGGAATCAGGTATCCAGTATCCGGGTCGGGCACGAGCGCCGCCCGATCTATGGACTTTTTTGTTGGCACTTTTTCTCCCCCCTTGATAGAATCAGTTTCCACTTAAACCTGAATCTGCATGAGATAATCGACTGACTGATCATTGTCAAACGGGTTTCACATCAAATAACACCCTTTCCTTGTTTTCCTGGCGTTATCGCTGATTACTGCCCATGCCAGATGGATGAAACAGCCATTAAGCTTTAAAGCTCTGTTGATTCAACAACATATTATTCCTCATGGGAACTGATGGTGAGTGACTTCCTGGATTAGCAGCAACGTTGATCATCGACATTAAATAGACAGTATATGGTATGAGGCAACATTATTGGTCGTAGAATACATAGTGTCACCAAGGGGTGACCATCTCTGTTGCTTAAAATTCTCAAGATGAGTTGCGCATGCAGGAGAGGGGCATTCATATTCGGAAGAATCAAGACTTTTTTGGGGATTGGCCGGACAGAAATCACCTGGTGACAGACCACCAATTATGCCGCTGCGATAGGAGACACAAACCCGCGTTACCTGGATGATAACGAGCCGGACGGATTGATAGCCCCTCCTATGCTCGTGACAGTGTTGACCTGGCCTATCCAGCAAAACCTGCAGCAGTACATGGATATCCCCTTGATGCAGGAGGCATTTCAGACTGTGGTCCGTACACGGAATGTCTGGAGGTCTTCCGACCTTTAAGGCCCGCGGAACGGGTAGTGATTCGTGGTGAAGTCCTGGTGTTGATGCCCCATGAAGAAGGCACCCACATAGTCTTTAAGCTGCCGGTCGAAGATCCGGAAGGAAATCCTATTGTTACTGAATTGTCGGGGGTTGATGCGCGGGGTCAAGTGTAATGATGCCGGCAGAGGCGGAGAAAACATTCCGGCAGTTCCGGGATACGCCCCCAACTCGCCGGCAGCCTGGCAGGTTGATGTGCCCATCAGCAAAGATGCACCGCACCAAGATTCATATACAATTGTTGCAGCGTTTAGAGGGGGAGGGATTGGTGAAACTGTTTTTAATCGGCAAAAAGCAAAAAAAAATTATATAACCACACAGCGCAACGTCAGAATTTCTCTTCTCTGCTGCGATTATGGCGTAGCTAGCTCCCATGCTTTATTCATAACGTTAATCCAGGTCCTTTTGAGCATTCCGGAAATTTCTAATCGCTTTGCCCGTTGATTCAACCAGCTGCGGAAGCTTGCCGGGACCAAAAATGATCAGCACAATAGCCAGTATGAGCACCAATTCCCAGGGACCAAGACTGCCAAACAGACCAAACATGAGTTTCCCTCCTTTTCACTGTGGAGTGTAACGATAATGTCTTAAAATAATAATACACTACCAATGTGGTTGTAGTTAAGCTTTATCCTCCAGTTCCTTGGGGTCTTCCTCCTGGGCTTTTCTGAACCCCTTGATTGCTTTGCCCATTGATTCCGCCAGCTGCGGAAGCTTACCGGGACCAAAGATGATCAGCACAATAGCCAGTACGAGCACCAATTCCCAGGGACCGAGATTTCCAATCAAACCAAACACAAAACCTACCTCCCTTGCTGTTCTGGTGAGTTAACGTGAACACAACACTTTATTTACAAACAACCGTTACAACTGGTTTAATACCGTGAGACCAACAGCTTTTTCGCTATTGTTCCATAAGCGTGTATTCATGGTGCGTTTATGAAACCTGCTGCAGCAGTAAAGCTCTGTCTCAAGCATAGCTGTGCATTCCCGGCAACAGATAATTGACTCCGAAGAATGTGAACATCACCAGCAGAAAGCCTATGATCACCATCCAGCGGGCATAATTGCTGCGCCATTCCCTGCTGCGGTAAAGATGCAGGTAGACCGCGTAGATAAGCCAGGTTATCAGAGCCCAGGTTTCCTTTGGATCCCAGGACCAGTACTGTCCCCAGGCCTGTTCCGCCCAAATGGCTCCCAGGACGATGGATAATGAGAGCAGGGCAAAACCGCATTTTACCATCAGGTTGGTGTAATCTTCCCTTATCCCCTGACCAACCGGAAAGAACTGTATCACTGCCAATCCGGCGGCCACAGTAAAGGCAGAGTAAGCTACGGCTGCAGTAATAACGTGGACAGTCAGCCACGGGCTTTTTAAAGCCGGCATCAGAGGAGATACAGCATGAAGCTTGCCGCCCGTCAATGCGACCAGCACAAACACCAACAATGCAGAAAGCAGCATCACTACACCGCCGGCAGCCTGTATCTGATAGCGGTAAGACAGGAGCAAGTAAATCAGGACAGTAATCCAGGCGAAAGTCAAAAGGAACTCCGATCCATTGGTAATGGGAAGCATACCCGTCAACAAGGTCCTTATAACCAGGAGCGCAAAGTGAAGTACACATCCCACAACCGCCAACACCAGGGCGTATTTGAATAAGGAAGCTTTGCTTTTCAGATTACCGACCAGATAGAGTATTCCTGCCAGCAGATACGAGAAAAGCACACCATAGATGATAACCGTCATCATAATTTCCATGGTCTCAACTCCCAACCAAGTAAGAGTTTTTATTGATGGTCTTTATTACTTTTTCGACCCGGGGCCATCAGCAATGCCAGGCACACTCCCAGCATCAATGTAATTCCGCCGGTTAATACCAGGGGCAGGCCCGGATCGTGTTTGACCTCCAGGACCGTGTAGGGTTCAACCCCGGTGAAAGTTACATTGACGCTTTCATCAATTTCTACAGGTTCGTTGAATGCCGCAGCTCCAACGCCCAGGAACTTGTCTCCTTCATAAACCGAAAAAATTATACGTGGGTTGTCGGGGCGCAAGGTTACCGTATTCATACCGTGTGCCGGATTAAAATTGGGTATATACTTGAAGATTTTAACCTTTCGTTCCGTACCTCCCGGCTGCAGCAAGGCGCCTTCCACAAAGCTCCCGGACTTTTCTTCTCCATCCTCCGTCACATATTCAGCATTGATCATAAAGCCAAAGCTGTATTGGTAGGCTTTAACCCCCTTGTAATTCAGCGGATGGTTTACACTGATTGCAACCTGTTTTACCTCTTGCCCCTCTTCCAGGATGGTAACCTCTGAAATATACTGCGAAGGCGAACCATCCTCATTAAACTCTATTCTGAATTCGTCCAACTGCAGGGTAAAAGGGTGTTCAATATCCAGCACCCGCTGCATGTCTACCTGTTCACCGGCCGACAGGTGAATTCGCTCATTCTGACCGTAAACTGAATACATGAGGCCGCCGATCAGTATAAGCACTATCCCCAGATGCAGCAACAGGATTCCCAGGTTACGATACCAGGCTTTACTGGTCGGAGCGGCAAGCAGTAATCGAACAGTCAGTCTGATACGGTTGCTTGTGCAGAGAAACATATTCAACAACAAAAGGAACAGAAGGAGTTTAAAAACCGGGGTCTGATAGAAGGTCCGGGGGAGAAGAGCGCTCCCGATTGCCGAAGCTACTCCTATTAAAACGAGCACGATCAGTCCGGTTTTCATAGAGGATATGAATTTGTATATTCTCCTTACGTACTCCATGAACCTGACCCTTCTCTATTGATTTCGACGACCCTATTGTAATTGAAATAAGACAGTTTGACATTGGATTTGTTATACAGACTTAGTAATATTTATTATTACGGGTAAGTTTGTTATGATGAATGTTCAAAAGAATTAAGGGAGCAAATAATACCCCCTTAAAACTGCTCATTCTGTTCTTACAGATCGTTTACCAGGCTGTAGTCCAGGCCTCTTTATCCAGATCCAGATCGTCAATCCAGCTAAAGATATGACATTCAGAACAAAAGACATAGGAAGGTTCATGCATATTATGGCAGACATTGCACTCCTGCGTACCGTGGTGAGAATCATGAGGATTAGACTCTTCAAAATCGGTGGCAGCTTTTATTTCTTCCCAGCTGGAGCCTTCCCCGTCTTCAGAATGGCATTCCAGGCAGAAATCCCGGTTCTTTTCGGGACCACCCTCTAAAGGCAGTTCATAATTCCCGATTATAAAGTTCAAACCTTCCATCGCTTTTTCAGGGATGCTTCTCTCATGGCATTCCTGACAGGTTATGTTTTCCTCAGCGTGTTTATGATCCAGCAGGGGACTGTCATTCCATGACAAATAATATGGTTCGACTATATGGCAACTGGCGCAGAAGGACGGATTCTCACTGGCTTTGAGCAACCCGGCAGCAACCCCGGTGCCAATAATTACGGCGGCGACCAGTACGATAAGAATAGTACGCTTGTTGAGAAACCTTTCGCGAAAACTTTTTCCTTCCATTGGAAACCTCCCGATTCTATGTTTACAGCCTTCATGTATAAGCGGATCTGCACGCACTTTCCAGCGATTTATACATTAATTCTACAATAATAAAGTTGTCTTGCCATTGTAATCACCTACAGTGTTTTTGTTGAAGTCTCGTAATTGCCTCCAATAGTCAAAGAAGCGTAATTGGGCTCAGCGGCCGCCCTAACGATAGGCTCCTGTTGTTGACTGTTATTTGGAACCATTCATTGATGGACGATAACCTGGAGCCGGCGGTCCCGGCAGCTATTTATGCCGGATTTCTCAAATCGCCGCTCCTCGGATTGGATTATCATACAGTGTTTTGCTTAAAGGTTCGTAATTCCTTACGATGTATGTTAATTCCATGCGTGCTACACTGATCAAAAAGGCTGCACCAGTATAAACGCATGGACTTATCAGTATTCAGCCTTGCTGAGGACGGTAATGGTAATAAAGAAGGGAAGGAGTGTATGTGATGAGTAGTGAAGAAAAACAGGAAAAAGGCTTTACTCGAAGGACATTTATTAAAGGTGCCGCACTTGGAACCGTCGGAATCGCCACCGCTGGAATTCTTGCTGGATGTGGAGACGATCAGACTGGGGCCCCGGGATCCGAGACGGGTGCGGGTGAAAGCGTTCCCAGTTTCCTAAAACCTCCCCCACCTATACCGGATTCTCAAATTACCGAGACGGTAACCGCTGACGTCATCGTCGTTGGCGGGGGAATGGCGGGGTTAAGTGCCGCCATGTCTGCAGCCGAGGAAGGTGCTAAGGTAATACTGCTGGAAAAAACTGAACAGGTAAACTTCCGCGGTAATGACTACGGAGCCATAGACAGCAAAATGCAGTTAAAGATTAATAACCGCGTTAACAAAATGGCGGCTGTGCAGGAAATCATGCGCTACAATGCGTACAAGGGCAATCAGAAAGTGGTGGCCCTATGGGCGGAAAACAGCGGCAAGGTTGCGGACTGGATCATGGACAAGGCCGAGAAATATGGCTGTAAGCCCAAACCGGTACCTATTGATGAAACCATGACTCCCGGAACTACGGTACCCGGTTTTGCCACCTTGAGTTTCAGGATGGATCCCAGTGATGTGGCTCTTAATGATGCTCCCAAGGGTACCGATCCCTGGACGGCCTCTATGCGCTATGCTTTAAAGCAAGGCTGTGTTGATGCCGGTGTAGATATTCGTTACAAGACTCCGGCAGTTCAACTGGTGCGGGAAAACAATAACCAGGGCCGGGTTACTGCGGTGATAGCAGGAGAAGAAGGAGCTTACAAGAAATTTGTTGGCACCAAAGGGATTATAATGTGCTCCGGGGATTATAATGCCGACAAGGAAATGCGCGAGTTCTATATACCTTCGACCAAATATATTCACGCCAATATGTTCGAGATGGTAAACGGCCCCATCAATACCGGTGACGGGCATAAAATGGCCATGTGGATAGGAGCCGCCATTGATGAATTCCCACATGCTCCCATGTATTTTGACTTTGCCGTTCCCGGTGCGCCCATTCTGGCCGATGCTCTTATGCGGCAACCCTGGTTGAGCGTCAATGAACAGGGCCTGCGTTACTGCAATGAAGAACTGCCCTATTCCTATCTCTGTAATTCACAGCGCCAGCAGCCGGGTAACATCCGGTGGACTGTATGGGATGCCAAGTGGCCGGAGGAAGCGCCGTCTTTCAAGGTAGTGGCCTGTAAAGACATGAGAACCAACTTCCACAACCCGGAGAATGTTAAGCAGTATATCGAAAAAGGCTATATCAGGAGCGCCCAAACCCTCGAAGAACTGGCTGCAAAGATGGAAGTCCCCAAAGACAACTTCCTGGCGACTGTACAGCGCTACAACGAATTAGCCAGGAAAGGCGTGGATGAAGATTTCGGAAAGCGGGCGGCCTGTTTGACTACCATTGAAAAACCGCTCTTCTATGCAGCTCCACTGGGTACCGCTCTATTGGTAACCCTGGGCGGTTTGAAGATTAATGAGAACCTGCAGGTACTGGATGAAGAACAAAAAGTAATCCCAGGACTGTATGCGGCCGGAAACGCATCCGGTTCATATTATGCCAACGACTACTGCGTCAACCTGCCCGGCAACAGCCATGGCCGCGCCTTTACCTTCGGTTACCTGGCCGGGAAAAACGTAGTAAAACTCAGTTAATAAAATTCTTAACTGAATACCTTTACACCGATGTTATTAAGGCGGGCCTATCGTGGCCCGCCTTAATTTTTCAGCAGATTATAGCCCTTGATTTTGCGGTAGAGTGTGGAACGGCTCATGCCAAGCAGGGCCGCAGCTTCGGTGATATTGTGATTGGTCTGCTCCAGGGCTTGGAATATCATTATTCGTTCTATCTCTTTAAGGGAGAGATTTGAACCAGGGTCCGACTCAGAATCTTTATTCGCCAGTGATGTCAGATCGACACCGGAGGCAATTTCTTCAGGCAGATCCCGGGGTTGAATTACTCCATCTTCGCAGAAGTTGATGGCATATAGCATAGCATTTTCCAGTTCTCTTACATTACCCGGCCAATGGTAGTTTAATAAACACAGTGTTGCCTGATCACTTAGGTTAGGCGGGAAGAAACCCTGTTTATTGGCAATGCTGCTGATAAAAGATTGAGCCAGTTCAACAATGTCAGAAGCACGTTCCCGCAGAGGGGGTATATCGATTTTCAAGACTTTGAGGCGGTAGTACAAATCCGAGCGGAATTGGCCTCTTTCAACCAGTTCATGCAGGTTCTGGTTGGTGGCGGCTATCAATCGGAAGTTCACCGGAATATAGCGGGTTCCACCCAGACGCATTATCTTTCTCTCCTCCAGAGCGCGGAGCAGCACGGGTTGAAGCTGTAATGGCATATCGGCAATCTCGTCTAGAAACAGGGTTCCGCCATTGGCTAACTCGAGTTTGCCTGCACGCCCCTGGCGTTCCGCTCCGGTGAAGGCGCCTCCCTCATACCCGAATAATTCGCTTTCAATCAGATTTTCAGGTATGGCGGCGCAGTTCACTGCTACGAAAGGACCATCAGTGCAGTTGTAACTGTGTATAGCCTGAGCAAACATTTCTTTTCCGGTACCGCTTTCTCCCTGGAGTAAGATGTTGGCATCTGATCTGGCGAATTTACGGGCTATTTCGATGGTCTTTCGCATTCCGGGAGAGCTTCCTTTTATGTCGTCGAAGCTGAATCTGGTTTCCGGGGATTTGCGGTTGCTCTTTGCCGCTATTGGCCGGTCAAAACGTTCCATCTTCTTCACCGTGATTATACAGCCAAAGTTATTCCCGGCATGGTCATTGAGAGGCTGGACCGACCTGATCAGCAGCTTTTGGTTAAGATGTTCAATTATAATTCCAGCGTCACTTACGGCTTGGCCTGATTCAATTACCGAGTTGATTAAAGGCTGCTCGCCGAGAAGCCTTTCGATGCGGTTCCCGGTTATGTTCTGCGTGAGGTGGTGAAACATCTGTTGAGCGGCCAGGTTGGCTTTGGTAATAACCCTGTTTTTATTCAGAACGATAAGGGCTTCGTCTGTGGCTTGCAGTGTCAGGTTAAAGAGTTCATTCTCCAGAGCCAGTTGAAACTGATTTTGAATCGCCCAGGCCATGGAAACAACCAAACCCAATGACTGAGCACTCTGTTTGCTGAAGGTCGACGTGACCACTGATAAAGAACCGGCCAAATTATAGTTGACATCCAAAATCGGGGCCGATGAGCAGGATATCTCTTCGTATTTTTCAAAATAGTGCTCAGGCCCGCATATCTGCATGGGGGTACCCTGAACCAGGCTTATACAGTGAGCGCAGGTGCCAACTGTGGATTCGTTCCAAACGGACCCCGGCACCAGGTTAAAACGCTCATTCTGCCTTCTAAGTGAATCATTACCTTCGATTACCCTGAGCATTGCGCCTTCTTCGTCCGAGAGCAGAATGATGGCGTCAGTCAGCATGGCTTCCATCTGACAGATATACGGATCCGCCGCCTTAAGTAGGAGATCCTTTTTTTGCTGTCGTTCCTGAAAAGCGTATTTGTCCAATACCGGTCCATAATTATAAAAA
>Ga0209537_1002841_pt1 | contig 16703 bp, 19 predicted proteins | sample BioPla4DNA1_FD_187698 | JGI IMG/M metagenome (GOLD analysis project Ga0209537, IMG submission 187698) | Biogas fermentation microbial communities from Germany - Plant 4 DNA1 (SPAdes) (version 2) | ecosystem: Engineered > Bioreactor > Anaerobic > Digestate | place: Bielefeld, North... | reverse complement strand
CATATGCAAGAACAATCTGGTTCTTCTTGATAAGTCACAAAAGTAAATATTAACTTTTTTGCCTCCGCAACCGAAGGCCTTTTTGTTGTGCTTGAAATTACAAATTAATCTAATAAATTAGTGTTAAGTTATTAAAATTGCTCAAATAAACCTCTGCTCATTTTTTCATACGAAACTTTACACTATCTTAAAAAAAGAGCTTAATTCTCTTATAAGCTCCTTTAATAAGAATATATTTTTTACTAATTAATAGGGCCTCCTGCTTTAATTAATTCCTTGCTTCTAAACATATAAAAACTTTGAACCAGCATAAGAAGTCCACTTATAATTAAAAGCCAATTTATATCAATAATATCTGCCAAGGGACCAAATACAGTCATTCCTATAGGAAGAACAATACTTGAAATCATTCTTAATACACCAAATATTCTACCTAAAAACTCCTCTTCTACCTTTTGTTGAAGTAGAACAGTTGCTGGTGTATCAAATACAAGAATTGAAAAGCCAGTAATTCCAATAAAGGCTAAATAAATCCAAAATATCGGTATTACTCCAAGAATAAAAATAGATATTGCAACTATGCTAAATCCCAATACCATAGTATGAGTTTTATTTTTAAAGCCTTCCCAAATAGACATGAATATTCCGCCAGCCATCATTCCAACAGAAAATATGACTTCAAGCATAGTAAGACGCCAAATTTCTTCACCAAAATTTCTTGTTACCTGTAAAGTCGTTAAAAAAAATACTGGAGTTGAAAGAAAATAAAATACTATAGCATACAAGAAAAATTTCTTTATAAAAGAATGATTTTTTATATATTCTATTCCTTCCTTCATATCATTAAAATAACTTGAATTATTTCTTTCTAAAGCTCTTGCATGAATAGGTGTTTTTACAAAAATAATTAATATTAATATTCCTATTACTGCAGTTATAACATCTATAAAGAAAATTACTTCTATATTAGACATCGCTAGAAGTGCACCACTAAGCATTGGTGAAACTATAGTAACGAAGGAATTTATTGTTCTATCAATTGAATTTACTTTTGTAAGTTTATCTTCTGGTACTATTTGTGGAAAAAGGGAACCAATGGCTGGATTTTGAATTCCTGAACCTAATGCTCTTATTGCTGAGGCAATAAAAAGCAGCCATATAGAAGTATATCCTAATAAGAATAATATTGCTAAGACTAAGGTGGCTATTGCTATCATTGAATCAGCTAATATAATTAGCAATCTTCTATTATACCTATCTGCCCAAACTCCACCAAAGGGAGAAATAAAAAATGTAGGCAAAAATCCACAAATAATTGATATTGTCATCATTATACCTGATTGAGTTTCTAGTGTAATATACCAAGTTATTGCATATTGAACTAATGCCGATCCAAATAAAGATATAGTTTGGCCACCTAAAAATAATGCAATATTCTTTTTCCAACTATTATTCATATATTAAATCCCCCTGTTCCATATTAACTTTCTAAAGCCCTATTTTCTTTATCTCTTCTATTATTGAATTTAAATTAATTTTTGCCAATTCTACGCCATTATCTTTATCAAATAAACTAATATCGTCTACCATTACATAATAGTAACAAACTCCAAGCTTTCTTTTCACTATAAGATAATAATCCCTATTATCTATTTTTTCATAATCTTTATTTGCCAAGATTACTATTTCCCTTATTTCTGCTAAACTCAAACTCCCCAACTCTATTAAATTTTTAAATATTAATAATGCAAATATATTATTTTCCCCATATATATCCTCAACTTCTATAATATTCTCAAAGTTTATAACTATTTCTTCTGATACGAAATTTTTAATATATTCCCTTGTAAGTTTTATATCCTTTTTATTATTAGAAAATCTATAAGCCAAATCATCCAAAGACAATTCATCCTTAAGCTCAATAATTGTTTGTATTCTTTCAATTATCTTATCTTTAGGGAAATAAGTCTCCTGACCTGTAGAAACACTTTTTCTTATAAACCATTCCTCAGGAATTAATTTTTTTCTTTTCCACCTATATAATTGTCCGTAGGATATATCCATTAATTCTAATAATTCTTTTTTTGATATTAACTGTTCTGACATAGTTCTTCGCCTACTTTACTATTTTTATCAATTGATATTGTTTTAGTATATTCTACTCTTTTTATATTGCAGTTTCCCAAAATAGTAATTTCTTCTCCCCTGACTATATCGCAGTCAGTGTTTTCAAGCGTTATCTTATCCCCCTCTATAAGATTTGCTTTAACTCTGCCGTTAGAGCCTTCCCAATACTTATTTTTTCTAATACATATTTCACTGCCGCCAATTTCATTTATGGTGCTATTTCCTTTTGGCACTATTTCAATTTTGTCTGCTGATAATAAGCCTGAAATATCTAATCTGCCTTTACTGAAAAATATATTTCCTTCACAATCTCCCATACTTCTTAATTCCCCCGTAACTTTAAGGCTATCAAAGAAAATATTATTTTTATTTATAACTTGCCCTACGATATTACCATCTTTTATTTTTAATGAATTTGTTATATAAAACTCACCAACAACCTTTAAATAGGATTTAACTTCTACTTCCTTTTCCGCCCTAACCTGACCTAAAATATTAAAATCTTCTGTTTCTACACTTTCTTCTAAGGTACATTCTCCCATTACCTTAAAATCTCCACATTTTAATTTACCTTCTATCCTTAAATCTCCCATAACACTTAACTTATTACATTTAATATCCCCAGTTGCATCTACATCTCCTAAAATTTGAATCTTATTAAATTCTCCACTTTTTAATGTTCCATTACCAAATATCTTAACGCTGCTTAAATCACTCATTATTATCAACTCCTATTTTTTATAATTCTCTTTTACAATTGATTTCTCATTAATTTCTAATTTATTTTTATATTCTATTTTTTCGATATTACAGCCTTCACCAATATTAATATTATTTCCTCTTACAACTTTACATTTTGTATATTCAAGATATATTTCATCTGCTTCAATTTCTTCTACTATCAAAATATATCTGCTATTAAAGAAGAGATTACTGAAAATACCCTTATCTTCTTTTCTAACTGATAGCTTTTCTCCCCCTATTTCTGTTATATTGCTTCTTCTTTGTAGAATTATTTCTATATTATCAGCACTTAGTAATCCCTTAATATTTATCTTTCCTTCAGCATAAAAATCTTCAGCTTCACAATTATTTTCTACAAACATTTCTCCTACTAAACTAATATCTTTAAAAGAAATATTCTTAGATTTTATTCGTCCGTTTACTTTAAGCTTCTCTCCACTAGCATTATCAATCCCTTTAAAATAACCACTTATGTCTAGAAAATTAGCTTCTATTTTTCCCTCACTAGTAACATGACCATTTATTTCTATTTCATCAGCTTTTACATTACCAAAGGCTTTTACTTTTCCATCAACTTCAATACTGTCTGCTCTTATATCACCTTGCATATTTGCTATACCTGAAATTTCAATATTAGCATACTCACCTGCAACTATATCTCCAATTCCATTAATATTAAGTTTATTTTTCATAACAACACCTCCAACGTAACAATGTTACGCAAAACTCCAAAAAAATATAGATTTCCCACTAATATATTATTATATTATCGTAACATTGTTACATTGTAAAGACTTTTTTTAAAAATATAAAATTCACAGTTAAGAAAATAATTTCTTAACTGTGAATTTCGCTCATTGTTAACTTAATTATTCAATTGATTTAAGGTAATTATCCATTGCCTCTGCAACAAGCTTAGATTTAGCAACAGCCTTAACTACTGTTGCAGCTCCTATTACAACATCTCCAGCAGAAAATACTCCTTCCCTAGTTGTTCTACCTTCCTCATCAGCTAATATATGACCTCTATCGTCAGTCTCTAAACCTGTAGTGTTGGCTACAATATTATTCTTTGGAGCTTGACTGATTGCGATAATTATTGTATCACATTCTAAGAAACCTTCTTTAACATCTTCACCAGTTCCACTCTTAGTTTCTCTATACTTAACTCCCTTTAAAGTAAGTTCCATTGGAGCCTTATAGGTTTCAATTTTTACTCCATCTTCCAAGGCGCCTTCTAATTCTGACTTAGTTGCAGTTATTTCATCCATTCCTTTTAAGTGAAGAATTCTAACATCCTTAGCTCCATTTCTTTTAGCTGTTCTTGCTGCATCCATTCCAACATCTCCAGCTCCAATAACTATTACTCTTTCTCCAATTCTATATGTTTCTGGAGTCTTTAAATAGTCAATAGCATAATGAACATTACCTAAAGATTCACCTTTAATATTTAATACTCTTGGATTCCAAACTCCAGTACCTATAAATACAGCCTTATACCCATCTGCAAACAATCTATCTAAGGTAACTACTGGACCTATTAAAGTATTAGGCCTTATACTTACACCTAGCTCAGAAAGTCTTTCTTCATAAGTATCAATTATATCTTTTGGTAATCTAAATTTAGGAATTCCATATCTTAATACTCCACCAAGCTTTGGATTCGCATCAAAAATAGTAACTCTATATCCTTTTTGAGCTAATATAAAAGCTACTGTAATCCCTGCCGGTCCTCCTCCTACAACTGCTACCATTTTATCAATATCAGTTTCTTTTTCAAACTTTGCATTTTCAATATAAACTTTTGATACATATGCTTCTATTTCACAGAACCTTACTGGCTCAGATTTTATTCCTCTTATACAATTTCCTTTACATTGATCATCATGAGGGCATACAATTCCACAAACCTGAGTTAATGGATTATTCTTAAATAATATCTCACCAGCTTCAGCCATTTTTCCTTCTTTAAACAAAGCTATTACCTCAGGTATAGGTGTATCAATTGGACAATGCTCTCTGCATCTTGGTTTTTTGCACATTAAACATCTATCCGCTTCTAATAATAGTTCTTTCATAATAATAATCCTCCTTATTACTCTATAACTATATTATACATTTTTAATGTGCAAAATAAATACCTCTTAAAGATTATTTTCTAAAAATGGATAAACTTCTTTCTAATATTCCACTTAAATGGGCTAATAGTATTCCATAATTAGTAATAGGAATATTTTTTTCTTTAGCAACCTTAACTCTATTCACAACTGTTTTTCTGTTAATCATACATGCCCCACAATGAATTATTAAATCATATTTTTCTATATCTTCAGGAAAATCATGAAAAATAGCATATTCATAATTTAGTTTATAGCCTACATAATTATTTAGTAATTTGGGGATTTTTACCCTTCCTATATCCTCATGAGATACATTATGAGTACAGCTTTCTGCAACTAATATTTTAGAATCTTTAGTTAAATTTTTAATTGATATAGCCCCTTTTACAAATTCATCAAAATCGCCCTTTTGTCTTGCAAACAAGATTGAAAAACTTGTTAATTTAATATCTTTTGGAACTATTTTATCTACTTCTTTGAAGGCTTGAGAATCTGTAACCACAAGATCTACATCTTTTAAATCTTCTAAGGCACTAGAAAGCTCCGTATCCCTAACAACATAACTCTTTATTCCATGATCTAAGCAATCCCTTATACATTGAACTTGAGGCAATATTATTCTGCCCTTAGGTGCTTCAGAATCTATAGGTACTACCATAATTACATTGCTGTTATATGGTAACAAATCTCCTAAAAGAGGAAGTTCTTCTTCCCCATCTTTTAAAATATTAATAATTTTATTTCTAAGTTCTTCTATTCCCTCCCCTGTATAAGAGGATACAAAGATTGCTTCTTCAAATACCTGCTTAGCCTTTTCTAGATCATCATTCTTAGCTTCATCGACTTTATTTATGACAATTATAAATGGAATATTATATTTTTTAAAATGTATTTTTGCTTCTTTAAATGCTTCTATATCTATATCTTTTATATCAAACATATAAATAGCCAAATCTGTTCTTTTTATAATATCTAAGGTCTTTTTAATTCTAAATTCTCCAAGGTCACTATTATCCCCAAAACCAGCAGTATCTATCATTAATACTGGTCCTACTGGAATAAGCTCCATTGCTTTTTGAACTGGATCTGTAGTAGTTCCTTTTTTTTCAGATACTAAAGATATATCTTGTCCTAAAAATCTATTAATTAATGAGGATTTACCTGCATTTGTTTTTCCATAAACAGCTATATGTTTTCTATTTGCATTTGGCGTAGAATTCATTTTCTCTCTCCCTTTTTATAAATATAAATCTCTTTCTCCTGATTTTAACTTTTCTAAATTCTGCTTAAGGGCTTTTTTAATATCTTCTCTCTTAATTTTTTCCATTTCTGTATTTATAACTTTTTCTGCCTTTTCTAATATTTCCTTGTCACCATAATCTATAGCAAATTCTAATAAGGTAGTCATGGCATTAGGTTCGCACATATTCTGAATTTCACCAGACTTTGCAAGCTTCATAAATTTTTCCCCAGTTCTTCCTCTTCTATAGCAAGCTGTGCAATAGCTAGGTATATATCCGTCATCTAATACAGATTTAATAACTTCTTTTGGGGTTCTTTCATCTGATAATTCAAATTGAGCTATATCTGCCCCATGTTCTTCTCTTTCTTTATAACCACCAACACCAGTACTTGATCCTGCACTAATTTGGGATACCCCATATTTTAATAATTCCCTTCTCATTTCTGCTGTTTCTCTTGTTGACATTATAATTCCTGTAAATGGTACTGCAATTCTGATTATAGCAACTAATTTTTTAAACATTTCATCATCGACTAAATAAGGGAATTGCTTTAAAGTCATTCCTTCAGCCTTTTTAAGTCTTGGCATAGAAATAGTATGAAAACCTACTCCAAATCTGTCTTCTAAGTGTTTATTATGCATCATAAGTCCTAGAACTTCGAATTTAGGATCAGCCAGGCCAAATAATACCCCTCCACCAACATCATCTATTCCAGCCTTCATTGCTCTATCAAAGGCAGTTAAATGGTAGTTATAATCACCTTTTATTGAATGTGGATGCATTTTTTCATAAGTTGGTTTGTGATATGTTTCTTGGAATAGTATATAAGTTCCTATTTTAGCTTCCTTTAACATTCTATATTCTTCTTCTGTAGTAGCTGCAATATTAACATTTACTCTTCTTATTTCCCCATTATCACTTTGAGTTTTGTAAATAGTATCTAGACATTCTAGAACATACTCAATTGGTGCATTTTCTGGGTCTTCTCCTAGTTCTAAAGCAAGTCTCTTATGTCCCATCCTTTCAAGAATTCTTACTTCTTCAGCTACTTCTTCCATTGTTAATTTTCTTCTTGGGAACTTATTATTTCTTTTATAACCACAGTAAGCACAATTATTTACACAGTAGTCACTTACATATAAAGGAGCAAAAATTACAATTCTTTTGCCATATATTGATTCTTTTATTTCTCCTGCCAATTTAAAAATTTCATCTAAATCTTCCTTTTCTTCTGCTTGTAGTAAAATAGCTATATCTTCATAAGATAAACCTTCTCTTTTCTTAGCTCTTTCTAATACATTAAGAATATCCTTTCTGCTTGCATTCTTAGCTTCTTCTAAAATTCTTTCAATATATTCATGATCAATAAACATAAAAACACCTCTATTAATAATTTTTTATATATGATAATCTAAAATTAATTTTTTATCTTAGAAAAATATTTTCTGTTCTTATTTTCTTATCAACATCTTTAGCAAATATATCCTTATTTTTACCTCTCCAAGCAATATTGTCTCCCCTTGTAATTTCTACTTTAAAGCCTGCTCTATTTATTCTTCCTTCTATACAATTCCTACATTCAGCAGCTTCATCACCAGTACATATTTTCCCATCATATAAGGAATATTTATCTCTAACTGATGTTGGAGAAAGATTAGGCATTACTACATTTCCTCCAGCCTTTATGCCTTTTTCCCTTCCAGTTGGATCTATACTTCCAAGAGCAGTAGTTGCTGGCAGAAGTACATCTGGTAAAAGTAATCTAACTAAAGCTAACATTGTTGTCGTCATTTCTAAAGAACCACCTTTTTCATCCTTTAAAGGCGTATCTTTATGAGGTATAAAAGGCCCTAAGCCAACCATCGCTGGTTCTAATTCTTTTACAAAAATTAGATCATTAACCAAATCTTTATTAGTTTGACCAGGAAGTCCAACCATAAATCCTGCTCCTACTTGATATCCAATCTCCTTAAGATTTTGTAAGCATTGTTGTCTATTTTCAAAGCTTGCACCAGGATGAAGTTTTTCATATAATTCCTTCGTTGCTGTCTCATGTCTCAATAAATATCTATCTGCGCCAGCCTCAAACATTTTTTTATAAGATTCATAACTTCTTTCTCCTAAGGATAAGGTGATTGCATTATTGGGATATTTTCTTTTTATCATCTTAATTATTTCTATCATTCTTTCATCTGTATAGTAATCATCTTCTCCACCTTGAAGAACATAAGTCTTATAGCCTAACCTATCACCAATATCAATACATTCCTCAATATCTTCCAAGGTTAATCTATATCTATCAGCATTCTTATTAGATCTTCTTATACCACAGTAAACACAATTTCTTTTACAATAGTTAGTAAATTCTATAAGACCTCTAAGATAAACTTTATCCCCATAGGTTTTCATCCTTGTTTCGTGAGCCTTTTGAATCAAATATTTTTTATCTTCATCCGTTAAATTATCCAGCAAAAAATTCAGCTCTTCCTTAGTCCCATTATTTTCTAAGTAAAGCTTATCGATAATCTCTTTAACTATCATTTTTATCCCCCTAAATAACTAAATTTGTTTAGATTAATATCTTATACCTCCTTTTTAGCAATAGCTGTTTTTACAGTTACTCCCTCTATATTTCCAAGTTTACCTGTTAAACTATTTATTTCATTTAATTCTCCAACCACCACAATTGAAACAACAGATATTTCTTCTTCAAGTGGTATACCCATTCGTCCTTTAATTTTTCCCCTAAAGGATCCTATAACTTCGTTAAATTTTGCATTACATTTTGTTGGTTCTTCTAAAATAGCACTGATAACTGCAATCTTCATACTAATTTCTCCCTCTAATATAAAAGTAAATAAAAAAAGCCTATTTCCTTTAACTAATTTAAAAGAAAATAGACTCTATATACTAATAACAAAAGCTATATTTAAAAATATTTTGGCATAGTTGTTAAACTAATCTTAAAAGATTAGTTTCATAAATATAATCTTTGCTATTAATATACTTATTATCTCTTATCTTTCAAATCAGAATACTCTTTTTTGTTAGATCATTAATTTATTAAATTTTTACTAAAGGATATAAACATATAAATAAGATTTCTCTAAATTTAAATGAATATACCATTCTTTTCTATTATATCATAAATATTCACTTTTATGCTATCAATTAGATTTTAAAAAAAGGCTATAATTTATTTGTGTATTGATAATTATTTAACTTTTATTATACTTAATATCAACATTATTTTAAAACATAGCATAAAATAAAGTCATATTAATATGACTTTATTTATTGTAAAAAAGTAATATTTTTTCTTTTTCATTAGGTGCAAAATCAAAATTATCTATTTCTCTCTCGCTTATCCATCTGCTTTCTACAATATCTTTTCCAAGAGATGGTCGTTCTTGAATTTCTCCTTTATATAGCAAGCAAGTTTCTTCCTCTGAAATTTTTACTTCCCCAACAGTTTCTAAATTGAAGATTATTGTTTTTAAATCTTCCTTTACTGCTCTGTTAATACATTTTTCGCCACTTTCTTTTCCTCTTAAGCTTCTACCCACAAGATACCAAAGTTTAGGTTCATTCCTTTTAGTTTTTTTCCTGATAATAAATATGTTGTTAAAGTAATCCTTAATTATTATTGAACTTTCTGTAATTTTAGCCATTTGTTCCTCCATCTATTATTGTAAATATTAAAACAATGTAATCCAATAAAGTTATATATTCAATAAAATTATTCGATTTCCTTTGGATATTTTTTGCATTTAAGATAATTTTATATCAATTATAAATGATTTTATAACTGCTAAGGCTTCCCTAAAATATTGTATAGGTACTAATAAACTTTCTGTTTTACTAGTGTAAAAACTTATGTTTTTATATTCTAAATGCTTTGCAAGCATATTACTTCTAAAAGCGTGAAAATCTGTTGTTATAACCGTTACTTTGTTATTTTTTATATATTTTCCTTCTATTTTTTCAATTATGTCTTTAGAAAAAGTTAAGTTTTCCTTAGTGTTAGTAGATTTATCTTCCATTATTATTAAATCTTTATCTACTCCCTTTTCAATTAAATATTTTTTCATTGCCTCAGCTTCTGAAATATCTTCTCCTTTTCCCTGCCCCCCTGAAACAATAATTTTACATTCTTTTTCTTGTTTTTTAACATATTCCACAGTCTTATCTAATCTATTTCTTAAAGTTAATGTTATCCACTCTCCCTTTAGGCCTGCTCCTAATACTATTACATAATCTGAATAAGATGTATCTTTTTTAGGAAATATTATTATAATAGATGCAATGATAATAAATGCCGTTAAGACTAAAACAATTATACATTTTATTATATTATACAATTTTTTTAAAATTTTATTTTTATATAATATTATTTTAATAAAATGAAAAATAATTAATAAAATTCCTATGCAATAAAAGATTTCACTAAAACTTATTTTCCCATATATTATATTTATAATAATAGTGTAAATAAGAATTAATATACCTACAAATATATCTATATATTTTAACAATAGCTTTCCCCCTCAAATACTCCTTGTTTTAAATCTCAATAATTTAAAAATTTTTATTATACTTCATAAATACTAAAGATTATTTACAAATACAAGATGGCTAAAATTTCAGAAATTTAATTTTAGCCACCTTGTATCTAAAGTTATTTTATTGGATTTCCTTCAAAATCTGTATACTTAGGTGGATTTTCTTTATCACCTATATTATTTTGGTTTTCATGTAATTTTTGTCTTCTTTTACCTTTTTGTAAAGCATTATTTGTTCTAGAATCTGCTTTCATATAAAACACTTCCTTTCAAAAGTATTTTATACACCAAATAAAATTTAATACATTAAACTTCAAACTCTTCTATTTCAATTGAATATGTTCCGCATTTCCTGCAAACTATTATAGTAAGTAAATAACTTTTATCTACAATGCCTTCTCTATTTAATCTTGTAAAAGATTTTTTATCGTATTCATCATCAATACTGCTTGTTATATATTTATTATTTTTTCCATATACATAAAAGTAAAACTCTAAAAAATCAAAGACTTTCTTTTTTTCTTCCTTGCCCCATCTACATTTACTACAGCAATTTTCATAATAAGCCTTTTGAAAATCTACCTCATCACTTTTATTTAATATTTCTAATACTTTTTTATAATCTATTCCTTCTAATGGTTTATTTTCATCATTTGCAAAGTATTCTAAATTCTCTTCTCCTAAAATATATTCTTTTCCTTCAAAAATAAATTTATAATCCATAATTTCCTCCAATTTTAATAGTCATTTTCTCCATTTTCCTCTTGTTTTAATATAATCTTATTAATGTTAACAAGTATTTCATTTATTTCATTACTTACTCTAGTTCTTTCATTAGTTATCCATTCCATATCAAATTCTAAATTAAATAGTTTACTAAAAGAATAATACATATTTACTTTCTGATATTGTAATTCTAACTCTTCCAAATTTCCGGTGTAACACTGAGGTTTAGTTAAGCTTTTATTTTTCTTAATAAAAACTTCTTCAACATAGTCTAAAAATGTGTTCATCAAATATTCATTAGAGGCATCAAAAGGAATTTTTAATAATTCCCACTGGTCTGTTTCTTTTAATTTAAATCTTTTTATATTCTCCAACACAAGCAAATATTCATTTATATCCATTTTTCTATAAAAATTTATCTTTTCTTCTCTAGTTGCCCATAAAGCTAATTTTTCATTCAACGGAAGACTTTTTATGTTTAATATTGCCTCAGATGGACCTAAAACTGCTTCAGTAATAACTTCATCCTCTTCTTCTAATCTTTCCTTTATAAATTTTTGCCTGTCTGCAACTGTTGCTACATATCCTACATCATATATTCCTATTCTTCCAGCTCTCCCTGATATTTGCTTTACTTCCTGGGAAGTTAGAGGCCTTATTTCTTCACCATCAAACTTTCTTGTATCAAAAAATATTATTCTTCTAATAGGTAAGTTTACACCCATTCCTATAGCATCTGTTGTCACTAGCAGCTTAGTTTCCTTATTAATAAACATATCATATTGTTTTCTTCTTACTTCAGGAGGCAAATCTCCATATATTATACTTACCTTAACTCCGCCTTCTGAATAATTTTTTGCTATTTGTAGAACCTTCTTTTTAGAGAATACTACAATTGCATCACCTTCATTTATTTGCTTTGGATCAAAATTATTTTCTTGAACTTCTAAAGGTATATTTCTATAATATTCTTTTAATTCATATTCATCATTACAATCTTTAATTATCTTTTCTACGATTTCTTTTGCATTTAATGCCCCACATATATGAATTTCTTTACATCTTAGCCCTAATAAGGCTCTAGTCCAAGCAAAACCTCTTTGACTATCACTAATCATTTGAATTTCATCTATTATTGCTATATCATATTGCTTTTTTAAATCTACTTTTTCTATGGTGCAAGCTGTATGGGTAGCCCCTTCCTTTATTATTTCTTCTTCACCAGTTTGTAAATTGCAGATTACTCCTATATCATTTAACTTTTCATAGTTTTCTAATGCTAAAATTCTTAAAGGTGATAGATATATACCATTTTTAGCTTCCTTTAATCTTTCCATAGCAGTATATGTTTTACCAGTGTTGGTTTCCCCTAAATGAAGATATATCTTTCTCTTCATATTTCTTGCTAGTTTATACTCATCCTTAGGATTATCAGGAAAATTTTCTTCAAATTCTTCAGCAATGATCTTTGGTATATGCTGCTTTGTTAATACAGACATAAAACCTGAATTTATAAAACTATTGTAGTTATTTCTTATAACCTGATAGAAATCAAAATCTGTATTATTTTTTCTATTATAGTCTTCCAATAATCTTTTCGATATATATTCTAGTAATTCTTCATATCTTTCTAATAATTCCTTATATCCCTTAAATCCTTCCTTTTCCATCTGTCTTAACTGAATTATCTTTTTTCTTAAAGAGGACTCCTGTTCAATTAATGCACCAACCTTTGAATTATGTGCTATTTCTTCTATATGACTTATTTGAGATTTCAATTTTTTAAATTCTCTTTGACTTGCATTTTTCTTCATATTATCACCTCATCTGTGGCAAAATTAATTTCAAAATAAATGTTAATAATTTATTCACTTTTATATAATTTCCTATTTCAAACTACTATCTAATATTATATAATACCTTTATCAAGGTTACTTATTATTATTCTAACTAATAAATAGTAAGTCAAAGTTAGTTTTCCTTAAAGTATTATTTTTTATTTACTTATAAGGGATTATTTAGGATATTGAAGCACTTAAACCTATTATATCCTATTATTCTATTTTTAGGGGTGGTTTAGATATGAAAAATAATTATATTTATTTAGTTTTCTCTAATACTGGTACAATTATCTCAAAATTACTCCGTCTTTGCACAAAAGATAATTATGTTCATGTTTCTATAAGTTTAGATAATAGCTTTAGTAAGATGTACTCCTTTGGAAGATTATTTGAATATTTTCCTATCCCAGGGGGACTGGTAGAGGAAAACCTGAGATCTGGACTATACAGGAAATTTACTAAAAGCAAATGTATTATATATAAAATAAATATTAATGAAGAGCAATATAAATTTCTAAAAAAAGAATTGGACAAGTTCCTGCTTAATAAGAAAAAATATAAATACAATTTACTTGGATTACTAGGTTTTTACATTAATAAACCAATAAAAAGGGACAACTATTATTTTTGCTCTGAATTTGTATCTCACCTGTTAATAAAAAGTAGAATCTATAATTGCGATAAAGATCCTGCATTGATTAAACCTAGCGATTTACTTAAAATTCAACCTAAGGAATTAGTGTACGAAGGATTTACTAATAGCTGTACCCTTACTTCATAATATTTTTAGCCAAGCTATATATCTTATATAATTTAGGATTTTTCTCTTTTTCCTCGGAAATTATTTTATATTTTGCTATTTCCATTATTGGCTCTAATAAGGATATGGTATCTTCATATCCTTCTTTTATTCTACTCTTCTTTTTTTCTTCATCTAAATTTAAGGTACCATTAATAACTCCATCATTTAAATTTTTAGGGCATATTTCTATTATTTTTGTATTTGGATATAGGGATTTGTCTATTTTTTCTTCTTTTGACAAGGTTACTACTATAATAATATCGCAGCCTTCTCCATAAATAGGTTGAATAGGCACATTATCGCAGATTGCTCCATCAACATATTTAAAACCATTTATTTCTGTTGGATCAAAAATTAATGGAAGGGAAGCAGAAGCTAAAATAATTTCTTTTGCCATAGTACTGCTATATTCATTAACTTTAAAATATCTTATTTTAAAATCAGGCAATTCAGTACAAGCTGCATAACAAATTCTTTTGTTCTTTCTTATTTTATCTACATCTATATAATTATTGGCTATTTCCTTTACAGCATCATTAGAGGCACTCTTTTCATTCATTTTTTGAGTAATATATTTCTTTGATATTGCTAAATTCTTTCCACCTATAAATAAGCCTACTCCCCTTGTAAATAATTCAAACTTACTATAGGGTACAATTGTATCAATAGTTATATTATTCCATATATACTCAGCTATTTCTGTATCCCCCTGAGCAAATAAAGCAGCATTGAAGGCTCCAATTGAAGTCCCTGAAAAATAATTAATATATTTATCTAACCCCAAATATACTAATGCCTTCCATACTCCAAGTTCATAAGCACCTTTTCCTCCACCGCCAGCTAATACTAAACCTATTTTCATAAGCCCCTCTTAATTAACATACTTCTTCTAACTATTATTTTATTAATTCATAAGTAAATTGGTTAATAAAAAAAAGCCGCTACAAATCTAAGTTTGTAACAGCCTTTAGCAAATCTAATTAAGCATTAAGTGATTTCTTTGCTAATTCTACTAAATCAGCAAATGCTTTTGGATCATTTATAGCTATTTCTGATAACATTTTTCTGTTCATATCTATTCCAGCTAACTTTATTCCATTAATAAATTTTGAATATGAAAGCCCATTCATTCTTGAAGCGGCATTAATTCTAGCTATCCATAATCTTCTAAAATCTCTCTTCTTTAATCTTCTTCCAACATATGCATTTCTTAAAGCTCTAATTACAGTTTCATTTGCAGTTTTAAATAATCTGCTTTTACCACCATAATATCCTTTAGCAAGCTTTAATACTTTTTTATGATTCTTACGAGCGTTTACTGCTCTCTTAACTCTAGCCATGTTTAATCCTCCTAAAAACCTTTCATATTAAAGGTATGGTAATAATTTCTTCATTGCTTTTTCTTGAGTAGTTGAAACATAAGCAGTTTTTCTTAAGTTTCTCTTTCTCTTAGCACTTTTCTTAGTTAATATATGACTTTTAAAAGCCTTAGCTCTTTTTAATTTTCCAGTACCAGTCTTTTTAAATCTTTTTGCTGCTCCTTTATGAGTTTTCATTTTTGGCATAATAATAAATCTCCTCTCTAGTTATGCTTTTTTAGGGGCAAGTACCATTATCATATTTTTACCTTCATGCTTTGCTGGTTTTTCAATTACACAAACATCTTCTAATTTACTCACAAAGTTATCAAGTATTTTATTTGCCATATGACTTAATTGAACTTCTCTACCTTTAAATCTTACAGTTACCTTTACTTTATCCCCATCTTGTAGGAACTTTCTAGCTTTTTTTGCTTTTATAGCAATATCATTTTCTTCAATAGAAAGTCCAAATCTTATTTCTTTAACATCAACTACTTTTTGCTTTTTCTTTGCTTCTTTTTCTTTTTTAGTTTGCTCATAGATATATTTACCCAAGTCCATAATCTTACAAACTGGTGGGTTAGCATTTGGTGAGATCATAACTAAATCTAGTTCTGCCTCATCTGCCATATTTTGTGCTTCTCTTGTAGGAATTATGCCTATTTGATTACCTTCTGAATCAATTAACCTAACTTCCTTTACTTTAATAGCTTCGTTACAAGTAAAATTTTTACTTATATTAAGTCACCTCCAAAAATTTTAAATAAAAACATAACAAAAAAGGGCGTATTTGCCGCCCTCTTTGCTTATAAAAAACTAGTTATTAACTAGTAATTAATACAATAACAATTACCCTACTAAGCTTTGCCGTAAGGTGAGAAACGGCTGTTTCTTCTTTCCTGATAATTATCTTAACATTTTATTAATTTTCTGTCAATCTTTTTATTTTTTTGAATTTATAATTTTATTATTATCATTTTAAAAAATATTATTCATTTTTTTATTATTATCTTTTTCCCGGATCAAAAGGTTGGCCTTCAGCTTTTGGCGCACGAGAAGATTTAGAGAAAAATACTAAAGCTATTAAAGTAACAATGTATGGGAAAGTTTTTAATAATATACCTGGTATTTCTGATAAAGCTGGTATAGCTTGTGATACATTGGCTATTGTTGAAG
>Ga0209537_1002840_pt1 | contig 16708 bp, 12 predicted proteins | sample BioPla4DNA1_FD_187698 | JGI IMG/M metagenome (GOLD analysis project Ga0209537, IMG submission 187698) | Biogas fermentation microbial communities from Germany - Plant 4 DNA1 (SPAdes) (version 2) | ecosystem: Engineered > Bioreactor > Anaerobic > Digestate | place: Bielefeld, North... | reverse complement strand
GGTGAGCGGTGGCAATCCGAATATATTTGTTCATATGGTGATTATCCAATACAAACCTGCTCTTCGGTATCCATTGAAGTCCCTGCCGGATCCACGAAGCTCCATCTCCAGATATGTATATTGTTTCGATACTCTCCTCGATGTACTGCTCATCTATGTATTGTGCTACCTTCAACCATAAATCTTCACTTTTGAAATCTCCGCCAAAGTACCGCACGTTCTTTAGAACATGCCTCTTATCTGTACTTTTATCTGCATCACTGTCCATACCCGTATGACCCCAAATGGTGAGGGGACGGTTCTCAACTTTTCAACATTTCAGGGGTAGAACCAGAGGGGACGGTTCTCACACATTTAACACTTTAAAAGAAATCAAAGGGGACGGTTCTCACATTTTTAGCATCCGGCAGACAATTCTTTCCTAACCAACACCATTTGTTGCCTGTTGCCGGAATAAAATGATTAAAATGTGAGAAACGTCCCCTCCAAAAAAGGTCAAATGTGTGAGAACCGTCCCCTAAAATTTCACCTTGACAGACCCGCGTTTTGCAACGGCACTGTCCTGGTACACCGCCTTTTTGCCCAGAAGGACCTTCAGCGTTTGCAGTATCAGCTTGATATCCAGCATCAGGCTGTAATCCCTGATATACAGCAGATCATACTTGAGCTTGTCCACCGCCGAGGTATCATATTTGCCATAAATCTGTGCATACCCCGTCATGCCGGCCTTCACAAGGTAACGGTGCGTATATTCCGGTATATCCCTGGAATACTGCTCAACAAAAAACGGTCTTTCAGGCCTCGGGCCAACAAAGCTCATATCACCTTTGAACACATTGAAAAGCTGCGGCAGTTCGTCCAGCCTGAAATTCCTGAGTACCTTTCCAACCTTCGTGATCCGCGGGTCGTCATCATTTGAGAGTACCGGGCCCGTGCTGTCCTCCGCATGGTCATACATTGTCCTGAACTTCAGCATCTGGAATTCCCTGTTCCCCACGGTTATCCGCGTTTGCTTGTATATAACCGGCCCCTTTGACGTTGCCCGTATAAGGATGGCAACAAATATCATGAGCGGAGCAGTTATTATGATGCCCAAAAACGACAGCACGATATCGAACAGCCTCTTGAAAAACTTCTGCTCCGTCGTCAGACCCAACCTGTCCACCATAAATGCAGGCATATCCTCAAACTGCACCATCCTCGCGCTCGACAGCGAGATCTCGAACAGGCGGGGCACGATATATACGACCTTTTTCTGATCAAGGCATTCCGTGATGATTTTCATCTTATCTTCATCGGAAACGTTGTCGCTTAGGAAGACCTCGTCCACGTCCTTGAGCCTGCTTAATGCTTTCCCTATTTTATCGGCAGGAATGACGCAGTGGATATGCAGCTTATCTCTTTTCAGCGTGTGACTCACTTTGTCGAGGATGGATCTCAGTTCGCCGCGTTCCCCGATGACCATAAGCTTTATATCTGCTGAAAATTTCCTTCTGACGCTCAGCACTATCCCTTTCCAGATGAACAGCAAAATGAACTGGAAAACAGGGGCGATTATCAAAATAAGCCTGGGAAACGAGAACCCGCGCAGGTAGTAGGTTATGGTAACCGTTGTGATGCTGAGGATAAAAATCGACTTAAGCAGTGTAACCGCAGTTTCCTGCAGTGTTTTCCTGTAGAATTTCAGCAGGCCGAAAATGTCAAAATAAATCAGTGCCGCAATCGTAATAAACGGCGCGGACGCGACATACGGTTCAAAGTTGAATGCCGGCAGCGTCCAATTGTACCTGACAAGGAACGCCAAAACATACGCGACATGGATCAAAGCCAGGTCGACTAGTATAATAGCTATTTTAGAATATTTATAGTATTTTCCAATCCTTTTGAACAGATTTAGCATTTTCAGCCCTTAACCATTATTTTTTACGGGTATATTATACTACATTTCATGCAATTTTGCTTAAACATATCTCTTTGGATAGTCGGTATTACTCCAGATGCAATATCAATGCAATATCACATTGAAAAGAGTAATATAAGCGAAGGATAAAAATAAAAACAAGATATAATTCGATAGAATTAGTCAAATCATTTAGAATACGATATAATTGAGATACAACATATTTCAGGAATTTCATCAATTCTTTTATAAAGACTTGATGGATTCTGTCAAATTTGATACTTTTTTTAGATAATTATATTAAACAGTTGCTATAACTATACTCGATAAAAAAGTTAAGCATTTGGGAGATGAAAAAATGAAAATTGCAATTGCCGGAACCGGCTACGTTGGACTTGTAACAGGAGTAGTTTTGGCGCATATAGGTCATGAAGTTACCTGTGTTGATATAGATAAAGATAAGATCGAAAAGTTAAAAAAGTGTGAATGTCCAATTTTTGAACCAGACCTGCCGGAACTGATGTCGAAAAATTTTGACAAGTTGACTTTCACGACAGACTGTGCTAAAGTCTACACAACTGCGGAAGCCATATTTATCGCAGTAGGCACTCCTGAAAAAAAAGACGGTTCAACAAACCTTTCATATGTATACACTGTAGCTGATCAAATAGCCAAATACGCAATGCGCGATTGTACAGTTGTTGTAAAATCAACTGTTCCTATAGGAACAAATGATAAAATAGAACAGTATATTATTAAAAATCTAAAACATAATATTTCAATAGAAGTCGTTTCTAACCCGGAATTCTTGTCCCAGGGAACTGCAGTCAAAGATATGCTGTATGGAAGCCGCATTGTCATTGGAGCAGAAACGGTGAAAGCAAAATCAATAATGAGCGAAATATATAAAAACTTAAATCAACCAATCATTTTTACAAACCGTCGCAGCGCAGAAATGATTAAATACGCGTCTAACGATTTCCTGGCCCTTAAAATATCATTCATAAATGAAATTGCGAATCTATGCGAGGTTCTGGGCGCAGATGTGGAAGATGTGGCACGGGGCATGGGAATGGATCCCCGCATAGGCGATAAGTTCTTGAGAGCCGGTATAGGCTATGGGGGTTCTTGTTTCCCAAAAGATACAAAGGCACTGCATTGGCTTGGTAATTATCATGACCATGAGCTAAAGACAGTTAAAGCTGCAATAGAAGTGAATGAGAACCAAAAACTAAGGCTCATTAAGAAAGCCAGAAAATATTATGATACCTTTGAGGGGCTTACTATCGCTGTTTTGGGGCTCACATTCAAACCAGGTACTGATGATCTTAGAGAAGCGCCGTCATTGACCATCGTACCAATTCTGTTGGACGATGGAGCAACAGTAAAGGCCTATGACCCGTACGGTATTAACCGATTTAAGCAGAAGATCAACGGTGATATTATTAGCTGTGAGACTCCTGAAGAAGCGCTAAAGGATGCCGATATATGCTTTATCCTTACAGAGTGGCCTGAGATTGTAGAACTAGAGCCTGAAGCCTTTCTTACGATGAGGCGGCCTATTATTATGGATGGGCGAAACTGCTACAGGCTTGAAGCCATGGAAGGTCACGATTTGATCTACGAGTCCATTGGGCGTAAGACTGCAGGGAAAGGAAAAACTATTTTAACAGATAACTGATCCGGCAGACAAAGCTGTATGTTATGGAGGAAAGCCATGAAAAAAATGAGGGAGTTTCTAAAACGTTTTTTGCCCCCTCCGGTCAAGGCCTTTATGCGAGAGGTAAAGAACATATTAAATGCTATCACTGGAAGTAAAAAGGAGCTTAAAACTCTTATTCAAAAACTTGAGAAGGAAGTATCTATAAATTCTGACAGGTTTTTAAAAGAAATCACTGGTCTCCAAAAGGAATTCACTAAACAGAATGAAGAGATTGAACGCTTGTATACTTTATTTGAATCTGCCAACCGTGAGAATCTAAGGATTTACTTGGAGAGCAAGGAAGAGAGAAACCACATACTTACAGAGTTTTTCAACGAAAGGCAGCAACTGAGAGAAGAATACGGTAGGAGGCTTGAGCGAGTTTCTGCATTACTGGAAGATGAAAAAGCCCAAAATAGCAAGTTGCATAATATGTTGGATGAATATGGACAGGAAAGCAATAAATTATTTGAGATTGAACAGAAACAGGGGGAAATTATTAAAGGAATTAGCGATTCTATAAAGGATATTTCAGGGAATGTAAGGAAGTTGATAAGCTGGGTACCTGAGCGTTACATGTATAATAATGACTACGAACGTAGAGTAACCACCAGTTTTAAAGAATATAGGGAACGCCCCGATTATCCGCAAAAGTTGTTAGCTCTTTTGAAAGGATTGGACGATGAGAGCGCTGCAACAGTTATAAAGACTTTAACACGCCAGGAAATGATATGGGGTACAGAAGGAAAGCCGTTGAATATATTGACTGATGAAGAGAATGAGCAAATAAGATACCTAAAGCAGCATTTCTATGGAAATATTTTGAAAATTTCGGATGATATATATTGCTATAGAAACTATCTACTGCCCATTAATCATTTTGAACCATGCGTTTTTATGTATCACTATGGTTTAGAAAAGGTCAAGGAAAAATCAAAGTTTGAAAACAAGTGTATCATTGATGCTGGAGCTTTTATTGGAGATTCTGCACTGATATTGTCACCCTTAACTTCGTCAAATGTGTATGCTTTTGAACCAACGAGCAAGTATTATAATTACTTATTGGAAACTATTAAGTTAAATAACTTGAACAACGTTGTTCCTATACAGGCAGCATTAGGAGCAGAATGTGGTCGTATTAAAATAAATGTTGCAGACTCCTGCAGCACGGTTTTAACTCCAAATATTGAGCCTGAAGGGTTTGAAGAAATAGATCTTATGACCCTTGATTCGTTTGTAGAAAAAAACAAACTGGAAGTTGGCTTAATAAAAGTGGATATTGAAGGTTATGAGCAGGAATTTTTAAAAGGCGCAGAAAACACAATAATGAAACAACGGCCAACATTAATAATAAGCATTTATCATAATCCTGAGGACTTTTTTATGATTAAGCCAATTATAGAAAGTTGGAATCTAGACTATAAATTTAAAATCTTTAAGCCATTGGATTACACAGTTTCCCGCGAGGTTGTATTAATTGCAGAGACTTGATTCGTATATTTTTTATTAAAAGTTAAATTTATATATTTTTTATTATATGTTGAGGTGAGATTTGACATGCCAAAAGTATCAGTAATTATGCCATCTTTAAATGTCGCTTCATATATGCGTGAATGTATTGAAAGTGTTATTAATCAAACACTAAAAGATATTGAAATAATATGTGTAGATGCCGGTTCGACTGATGGAACGCTTGAAATATTGAAAGAATATAAAAATAAAGACAGTCGTATTAAAATAATTATCTCAGATCGTAAAAGTTATGGCTATCAGATGAATCTGGGAATAGATATCGCAAAAGGGAAATACATTACAATAGTAGAAACTGATGATTTGATAGCATATAACATGCTAGAAGATCTGTATACTTTATGTGAATCTTATAAATTGGATCTTATAAAGACAGATTTTTATAGGTTTACTGTAAACAAAAAGGGAGAAAAAGAGCTAATTTATCATAAACGTTCCAATGACCCTTCATTTTATAACCGTGTTTTATGCCCTTCAGAATCAAAAGATACTTTTTATTTTTTGATGAACACATGGGCTGCTTTGTATAATTTGGAGTTTATTCGCAAAAATAATATACGACACAATGAGACTCCAGGTGCCTCATTCCAAGATAATGGGTTCTGGTTTCAGACTCTTGCTTTAGCAGATAGGGTTTATTTTTTAAATAAAGCGTATTATATGAATCGCCGGGATAATCCAAATTCTTTGGTAAAAAGTGCTTCAAAAATTTATTGCATGAAAGATGAATATGATTTCATATTTAAATTTTTACATTCCAAAAAAGAACTATGGGATAAATTTGGCGATATTTATTATAGAAAGAAATATGATAATTATATTTGGAATCTTAGTAGAATTGCCGATGAGTATAAGTTAGAATTTATTCTTCATTTTAGGAATGAATTCTACGATGCGGTAAACGACGTATTATTCAATAATGCTAAATTTTCAGAAGAAGCATTAAAGACAATTAAAGATATAATTTATAATCCTATTGCTTATTATTATAATAATTATCACAAACAAAAGCAGATTAGTTCTAGTTACTCATATCAGATGAACAAGCAAAATTTCAATAAAAGTAAGAAGAAAATATTATTGTATAATTGGATTTCATTTGATAATCCTGAAGGAGTTGGTGGAGGTGTTACAGTATATATAAAGAATTTAATAAACGAAATTAATAAATCTGAACCAGATATCGAAGTTTACTTTTTATCGTCAGGATGGGCATATGATAAAAATTCAATTGATATATATTTAAGAGAACTTTCTGTTTCGCAATATCGTTGCAGAAATTTTGAAATAGTTAATTCTCCAGCTTTTGCACCGGGTGGATGGATTGCACAAAATCCCTCCCCAATATTCGATTCAAACAGAACTGTTAAACCTATATTTAAGAAGTTTATGGATGATTATGGGCCTTTTGATGTAGTTCATTTTAATAATATCGAAGGTTTAACCATAGATGTATTATCTTTAAAAAATGATTTTCCGAGAACTAAATTTATTTTATCTGTTCATAATTATGCGCTGATTTGCCCTTTAATTAACTTATATCAGCACCATAATCATAAAGTATGTACTGATTATGGTAATGGAAGTGAATGCATAAATTGTATTCGGCATAGCAATAGAATTATACTCAAAGAACTTTCGGGCCGAATAGAAGACAACCCAAAAGATTCCTGGCTTTCACAAACAGGTTTAAAGCTATATTGTGATTATGCATCGTCAGAAGACTATATTAAGTATAGAAAATTAATGATATCATCTATAAACAAATATATTGATGATGTTTTGGCTGTATCTAAAAGAGTAGCAGAAATCATAGCTTCATATGGCATAAATAAAAATAAGGTATATGTGTCGTATATAGGTTCCAAAATAGCTGAAAAACAAATTATGAAAATAAAGGCAAGTATTACCTATAATTTAAAAATAGCGTTTATTGGCTATGCTAATAAGGAAGAAAAGGGGTTTAATTTTCTTGTTGACGCACTTTCAAAACTTAGTAAAGAAGATGCAAAAAGAATAGATTTTTTGGTCGCTGCAAAAAACTGTAATGAAAATGATATACGCCATGTATTAAAGGATTTACATAGTGTTACTATTAAAGACGGATATGTTTTAGATGAGCTCCCAATTCTTCTTAAAGATGTTAATTTAGGTATTGTCCCTGTTCTTTGGGAGGATAATCTTCCGCAAGTTGCGATAGAGATGGTTTCTTGTGGAGTTCCTGTTTTATGTAGTAGTTATGGGGGAGCTTCAGAATTATGCGATTCTGAATTATTTAGATTCGATGGCGGAAATACTCAAGACTTGCTGAATCATATTACACATTTTTTACACTATCCTATGGACCTTAACAAATATTGGGATTATCATAATTCATTAAAAACGATGTCGGATCACATTGGTGAGTTAAAAAGATATTATGGATTAGACGAAGTAAATGTATCTAATCCAATAGTTTCTGTTATAATACCAGTTTATAATGTTGAAAAATACCTCCCACAATGTTTGGATAGTTTATTAAATCAAACATTAAAGGATATTGAAATTATATGTATTGATGATGGCTCAACTGATAACTCATTATCTATATTGCGAAGATACGAAGAAATGGATTCAAGAGTGCGTGTTTATACACAAAACAATAAAGGAGCTGGCGCTGCACGGAACAAAGGAATAGAACTAGCCCGAGGGGAATACTTTTCATTTTTAGATTCAGATGACTTTTTTGAGCCTGAAATGCTTGAACTTGCATACAAAGCAAGTGTTGATAATAATGCTGATATTGTCCAATTTTTCAGTGACAGTTATAACGATAAAAACAGTAAATTTGAATACATACCAAACATTTTAAAAATTAATAATTTTCCTTGTAAGAATCCATTTTCTGTGCATGATATACCTGAAAAAATCTTTAATTTGGGGAATAAGTGGGCGTGGGATAAGCTATATAAAGCGTCTTTTGTTAAAGAGAATAATATTATGTTCCAAGAGATTCGAACTTCTAATGACATGTATTTTGTATGCGTATCTTTAGTTTTGGCTAATAAAATATTCATTTTACCTAATATATTAGCTCATCAGAGAATAAATCGTTCCGATTCTTTATCTGTTACTCGTGAAAAATCTTACGATTGCTATTATATAGCACTATTGAAATTAAAGAAAAAGCTAGTTGAATTAAATATGTATGATACTGTTAAACGGAGCTTTGTAAACTGGGCAATTGATTTTTGTCTATGGAATCTTAACTCAATTTCAGGTCTGCCTCATTTAAAGATATACGAACAGTTATATTACTACGGATTTAGAGAATTCGATATTGATGATCAACCTAGTTATTACTTTTATAATGATACGCATTTTGCCCAATACCTAAAGATTAGAGCTACAAATCCTATTGATTATACTGAAAACTATATACGTCGTAATATATTAAAAAACCAGAATGATATAGAACTAGTAAAGAAAAATGTTGAAGCTGTGGTAGAACCCTGTGTGTTTTGTAAATGTAGAAGGTTTATATTATACTTCTTCAGAAAAACATTAGGATTTTTTAAATGTATTCAGGACCACGGGCTTATATATACCCTGAGATATGCTAAGAGAAAAGCTAGTACAAAACTAAAAAATATAAGAAACTCAACATATAGAGCATAATCAATATAAACAAACGGAGGTTTATAATGACATATAAATATGATTATCTAATTATAGGTTCAGGTTTTTTTGGTTCAGTTTTTGCTCATGAGGCAATAAAACGTGGGAAGCGTTGCCTGGTTGTGGAGCGCCGAAATCATATTGGTGGTAATGTCTATTGCGAAAATATTGATGGTATTAATGTTCATAAGTATGGAGCGCATATCTTCCATACCTCAAACCGGGAGGTATGGGAGTATATCAAACAATTTGCTGAGTTCAACAACTATATAAACTCACCAATAGCTATATATGAAAATGAAGTGTATAATTTACCCTTCAATATGAACACTTTCAGTAAAATGTGGGGTATAAAGACTCCTGCTGAAGCAAAGGCAAAGATCGCTCAACAGGTTGCAGAGGCAGGGATAAAAGAACCTAAGAATCTGGAAGAACAGGCTATATCTCTGGTTGGATATGATATATATGAGAAACTGGTGAAAGGATATACAGAAAAACAATGGGGGCGAAGTTGCAAGGATCTCCCGTCATTTATTATTAAACGGCTGCCCCTACGTTTTACTTATGACAACAATTATTTCAATGACCGTTGGCAGGGTATACCTATCGGTGGATATACGCCCATTATTGAAAAAATGCTTGAGGGAAGCGAAGTACTGCTGAACACGGATTATTTCACTTTTATAAAGGAAAATCCTGATATTGCAGAAAAAACGGTTTACACCGGGATGCTGGATGAATTTTTTGGGTATTCTCTGGGACATCTTGAATGGCGCAGTTTGCGATTTGAGACAGAAGTGCTTGATACGGACAACTACCAGGGGAATGCTGTAGTAAATTATACGTCAAGTGACGTTCCATGGACACGAATTATTGAACATAAGCATTTTGAGTTCGGTACCCAGCCTGTAACGGTGATCACCAGGGAATATCCCATGGAATGGAACACTGGTGTGGAACCGTACTATCCGATTAATGACAATAATAACGAAATGCTTGCAAATCAATACAGGGAGCTTGCAGGCAAATGTAAAAATGTAATATTTGGCGGGCGTCTTGCAAATTACAAGTATTATGATATGGATCAGGTAATTGCTGCGGCCTTGGATGCTGTAAGAAAAGAGTTTAACGATTAAGCCTTCTATTAGTTAAATGATTTACGTGGTTTTATCCACCGATTAAGAAGCTCATATTTGGTTTTATATAAAGTATATTTTAGACCGTTATTTTTCAGGCTCCTGAAAAAGGCTTTTATAATGCTGTATTTGACAGGTTCATCGTTTATGCCGTTATCTGAAATGCATTCATTTTTCATAATTTTTTGATATTGCTCGTATTCTCCTTTATTCCAGAAGTAAGTTCCGTCATGCCGGGTGATGCCAAGCTCTTGGAAAAACTCGGTCCTAAGACTGTCATACAGCTTTTTGTAGGCAGGTCCAGTTATCGTATTGAGGTTCCACAGCGAAAAATGCAAGGAATAGTTAATATAGCTTTGTTCGACTTCCTCATAAATACCTGCTTTCTTCAGTTCCTCCCTTAATGCGAGTAAGGCATTGTAAAAACAACACCAGGATTTTTCCCGCGTCCTAGACAAAGACGATTGAAGGCTTATCCGATGGTGTGCGAGTACATCGTCCATTACCATAATTCTTTTTGCTTTAACAAGTGCGGTAAAGACAAAAAGGAGATCATTTGTCGTCCTTTGCTCCTGAAAAAGGAGGTTATTCGAGACTACAAACTCATGACTATATAATTTATCCCATGCCCACCCGACAAATACCTTGAATAAATCCTTGGGAATATCTCTATAGTTAAAGACTTTTTTATCCGGGAGCAGATCCTTACGAATCGAATAATATAATGGTATATAAGTTTTTGAATCGTTATCAAATTTATCCGAACGGAACACAACGAAATCCAGATTGTTTGTTGAGCAAGCATGGTAAGCCTTCTCCAACATGTCCAATTCAAAAAAATCATCCGAATCCAAAAAAGATAAGTATTCTCCCTTGGCGACTTTTAGCCCGGTATTTCGCGCAGCACCTGCACCGGCATTTTTCTGGGTTATTATTCTTATCCTTGGATCTATTGCTGCGTAATCCTTCAAAATTCCCAGGGAACCGTCGGTAGACTGATCATCAATGCATATGATTTCAATATCCCTCAACGTCTGGTTGATAACACTGTCAAGACATTGCCGTAAGTAGTTTTCTACATTATATACAGGCATTATGACAGAAACCTTTGGCCGTACTCCCATAACAAACCTCTCTATTTACGGGTTATTTTTTCTTTGATTTTTATTAATGTACTTTTTACGCCATATTCCTTTAAGTAATACAATGTTTTTTTGAAAAGCTGCGGTATTGCACGGGTATCTTCAGGTAGCTTTTGATTTAACCGTTTTTCCTTTGCAGCCTTATATTCCTTATAGTATTTTTCGGGATCATCTATGATTAGCATAAGCTTTTGCCAATCTTGGTATGGAAAAAGCTCTTTGTCCAATTCCCCTGCCTCCAGGGCTTTTCTGAAATCATCGCTGAACCTTTTCAGGAACATAAGTTTAAATTCGTCCGCTATGCGTTCTAAGGTGAACATATAGTTATGGAATCTTTTGAGCGAGTATATGTAGAGGAATTTTTCCTTTAAGTCGGGGTTCCTGTCTAAAAAAGAGCGGATATAGTCATACTCTTCACAGGCGCAGAAAACTTTCTCCTTGCTTTTTACTGATGAATTCGGGTTATCACGCCTGACCTGATATAGCGGTGTATTCAGAAAATAAACCCTTTTGGCCAGGCAAAAAGTCTGAAACCAGAAACCGTTGTCTTGATAGGACGCTCCCGGAGTTTCGTTATGCCGTATTTGGTTTTTCCTGATAAATTCTGTTTTATAAATCCCACTCCAATTGTTCATGGGGAAAGTAAATATCTTGATATTTTCAGAGGGATTCAATATCTTGTTGTAATAAGACTTATCCTTTGATAAGGGAATGTATTTAAAAACCCTATTGCTGCCTTCCCCCATAAATTGTTCAAAATCAGCACGGATCAGATCCAGATCATGTTCTATTGCTTTGTTATAGAGGGTTTCATACATATGGGGCTTAATATAATCATCGGACTCCACAATTCCTATGTATTCACCCTTTGCGTGATCTATTCCCACGTTCATGGAGTTTCCGTAACCGGTGTTTTGCTTGTTGATAATGGTAATTCTGTCATCATTTGAAGCATAACGGTTCAGGATATCCAGGGAATTGTCAGTAGAGCCGTCGTTAACACAGATGATCTCAATTTCTTTTAATGTCTGGTTTATGATACTGTCAAGGCATTCTTCAAGATATGTTTCCGAGTTATAGATTGGCACGATTATTGATACCTTCGGGCGATGATGTGCCACAATGATTTCCTCCTTTATGATTTCTTGCTCAGGAAAGCTTCATAATTATCACATATCTCATTGGGATCACCAAAGGCCATCTGCTTTCCTTTCTCCAACCAGAGGACCTTATTGCACAATTGCCGGATCTGCTGTGTGGAATGCGAAACCAAAATGGTCGTAACGCCTCTGCCTATTATCTCCATCATTTTTTCTTCGCTCTTTTTCCGGAATGCTCCATCGCCAACAGACAGAACTTCATCCAGTATTAGAATGTCTGGATTGACCAGGCTGGCAATGCTGAAAGCAAGTCGTGATTTCATGCCAGAGGACAACTGTTTGAAGGGTCTGTCCTGAAACTCCTGAAGCTCGGCAAATTCAATGATCGAATCATACATTTCATCCATAAAGCGACGTGTATAGCCGAGCATGGCGCCCCTTAAGTAGGTGTTTTCCTTTACGGTCAGATCCCCGTCAAAACCGGAAGCGAGCTCCAGCAGGGCGGCCACATTACCGTTGATTTCGACTTTTCCTTTTGTAGGATTCATTATTCCGGCTATGACTTTCAGAAGTGTGGATTTACCGGCGCCGTTGCTGCCGATAATGCCCAGCAAGTCACCCTTTTCGAGCGAAAAACTTACTCCGTCCACTGCCCAGAATTCCTTCACATGGTAATTATGCGAAAGCTTACGCACAACATATTCTTTCAAGCCTATATTTTTAAAATCGCCGATGATATATCTGACTGATACGTTTTTCAAAACAACAGTCGGTTTTGTATTATCCACTGCTTTCCCCCATCACAAGTAGTATAAGAACTTCTGGTTATGCTTCTTATATATTCTAACTCCAATAAGTAAGACCGCAAAGGCGTAACCGAATGCCAAAAGGTGTGTTATCAGGTCCGGAATAGCATTGTTGATTACAATCTTGCGGAAATAACTGATATACACATATATAGGATTCAGTAAAAAGAGTTTCTGTACAGTCGGTTCATATGCGTTTATGTTATAAAAAATGGCGGACAGGTACATGAGCATCAATGTAAAGATGCTGTACAGATACTGGATGTCCTTAAAGAACACGTAGAGCGCGGAAAGTATGGAACCAACCCCGATATTGAAAAATACCAGACAGACTATCGGGTATACCAGTAAAAGGAATTTCCAGTGGAATGCAATGCCGTCCAGTAGGCAGAATCCCAGGAAGACAAGGAAAGTCAACCCGAAGTTGATAAGCGAGGATACGTTTTTGGAAAGCAGGAACAGGTATTTCGGCACATTGACTTTGGTAAAAATGCCGGCATTGTCAACCAACGAGGACATACCCTGGTTGGTGGCGTCGCTGAAGTAGGAGAAAACGAGTGTCCCGGCAAACAAGTATGTGGTATAGTTGTTTGTAGTTCTGCCGAAAAACTCAGTAAATACTATTTTCATTATCAACAATGTCAGCAGAGGTGATAACAGACTCCATAATATCCCTAAAACAGTTCGTTTATATTTCTTCTTAAAATCCCTTTTAACCAGTTCTTCAAAAAGGAATTTATATTTCCTTATTTTATTTAACATACCCCTTTCTCCTTCTACAGATCTTGCCTCTCATATCACGAGCAAATTTTGTCCTGCGTGAATTTGGCGGTACCAGCAAGTACTTGAATTTTCTCTTAACATATTTAACAGTGTTTAGTTGAAAATCGATCCTTTGCAATTCCAGTGATTTTACCTTATTGTTCTCTAGCAACCAGGTATAATAAACGCCTAATAAACGTTCCGCTAAATACCCGTTAACCCTGGCTTCCTGCCCGGTATAATTTTTTTGTCCGCTCCTGTTATCATATTCGCTAAGTATTTTAAAGAGCCAATTACAGTAATCGTTAAACAATTGCTTTTTCATAATGAATATATTGCAAGGATACATCTTTGTTCCTGACATATATTTTTCAAACGCACACATATATTCAGGGAACAGTTCATCTATTATACCGGATAACAGTTGCAGATCTTCAGCATGATGGAAGGCTGCATTCCCGTAATAGGTATTCATATCTACATTCATTTCTTCAGCTAACGGCATTATAATATCATATTTACAAATAAGCTGCCGGATTTTCTCGGTATCATTATAGCATAACTTATTTAACAGGTTTTCATTTGGATAATTTGCCAGTATATATGGCCTCTTCCCCCTTTTCAGTCTGAAAGATAAATATCTTCTGTAGTGGAAGAAACCATAATAATCAGCGTTATCATTTTTCCACGCCCAGTATTGAGCTGTTAATTCACAATAAGACCTATTCATCAATGAAATATTGTCACCATTATTATCATAAATCATGCCTTCAAATTTTTCATGGGTAAGTGCTGCACCAACCTGAATCGGCACCAGTAACGGGTGTTTTGGTACATATGCCTGCTTGTGGCATACTACATATATTTTAATGACCAAGTTATCAACCACCTGCCTGGATTGTGGCTTAATCATTATTATTTTATCGTTTATATTTGTTATACACAATGACTTAATAATGATATAAGTGCAGATAATAGTCTTCCAATCTTTTTGCCTGTACTTTTATATCGAACCCGGGATCATAAACGGTTCTTCTTTCTCTGGCATTATTGCAATGGATTATTTTTTGAGCCCACGCTGAAGCCGGTTCCTTTATATTCAGAAAATATGTTTTATCACTAAAAGACACCTGAGGATTTATATTATCGGAAAGATAACATACCAAACCTGACATTTGTGCTTCAACCGCTGATACCGGGAACCCCTCGAACAAAGATGGCAGAATAAAAATATCCATAGCCTGCAAATACTCATTTACACGATCACTGACACCGACAAGAACAACCTTGTTGCTCAGATCCAGTGAATTAACCTTTCGCTCTATTGCCGTAAACAGTTCACCGTCTCCTATCAGAATAAGTCTGCTGTCAGGCAAGATTGAGCAAACTTCGAAAAAAACATCTATAATAAAAGCATGGTTCTTTTGAGGACAAAAGCGACCTACATGACCAATCACTAACTGTTCTTCAGAAATATTCAGTTCCTTCCTGATCCTGATACGTGTGTCATGTGAATAACTGAACTTACCTGTGTCAATCGCATTATTAAGCAAAAAAGCACTTTCCCCTCTTTTACCAAACAAATATTTCGCTGAATTCCTGGAACATGCGGCATACTGATTTGCAGCAAGTGGTATTAATAAGTTCAATATATTATTACGTACTTTTTTCAGGAAAGTGTCCGCACTTATTTCGTTATGACTATGAACTATCCGCACAGGTATTCTGAACAATCTCGCAATCCCAAGATATAAAAATGCAGCATTTGGTAAATGCCCATGGATAATCCGATATTCTTTGTGAATAATAAAAAACCTGGCTAGTTTAATGATATAAGCAACTAAGTTTTTCACCCTTAGTTGAGGCATTATATAAACCCTGGAACCATTTTTCCTAAATCTTCCGATATTTTCCTCAGGTACCGGCTCGTGCACAATGAAGTCGAAAATGAATCTGCTTCTGTCGATATGATTATAATAATTCATAACAACAGAGTTGACTCCATTATTTAAACTAAAATTCTCAATAACATGCAATATTCTTATCGGTTCCATAATTCTCCTTTTTACAAAGTGACCAATTTAATGTACTTCTTCAAAGCATTGATCAAATAACAGTTCATATAATATAAAGCCATTGGAAAAGATAACTTTTGGGATCTCCGATAAATAATCCAGCGGTTTTTTGCGGCTAAGATCTTATTAGATGATCTGCCTCCATAAGCATATAATACAAGATTCTCATTAAGACCACAGAATTTTTTCCCCTCTTTTGCCAAACCAAGCCATAGCACGAAATCTTCGTGGATATAATTTCTATCAAACTCATGATTATTCATTGCTTTTGCTCTTAGCAATACCGTTGAACAACCAATTACGTTTTCTTTCAGCAACTCTTCGTATGAGACTGTTTCCGGCACCTGATACAGTATCTCTTTTTTCAGTAATCTCTTGCTGCTGTAAACAATCGTATATGCTGTATATGCCAAATCGCAATCTTTTTCCTGCATTAAGTTGATTTGTTTTTCAAGTTTATTCTCCATCCAAACATCATCACTGTCCAAAAATGCTATGTACTCACCCCTGGCACTTTTGCACCCAATATTTCTTGAGACAGAAACACCGCAGTTTTCTTTATTTTTTATTAAAATAATCCGTTTATCAATGTCCAAAAATGAATTCACTATCTTAGCTGTATCATCGGTCGAATTATCGTCAATGACTATAAGCTCAAAGTTCTCATATGTTTGGGACAATACCGACCGTATCGCCTTCTCTATCGTTTTTTCACCGTTATATACAGGCATTATTATTGAAACCAGTTGCTTCATCATACATCGTTCCTGTAAATGTGAATTTGTTGAATACCATTATATTGCCAACACCCTGCACAGACTTACCCTGTTATTTTATACCGTTTTTTTATCAGAATAATATTTATCCCTGCCCCCAGCCCAAACAGCACCCAAAACAC
>Ga0209537_1002839_pt1 | contig 16711 bp, 17 predicted proteins | sample BioPla4DNA1_FD_187698 | JGI IMG/M metagenome (GOLD analysis project Ga0209537, IMG submission 187698) | Biogas fermentation microbial communities from Germany - Plant 4 DNA1 (SPAdes) (version 2) | ecosystem: Engineered > Bioreactor > Anaerobic > Digestate | place: Bielefeld, North... | reverse complement strand
TGGCAATATTTATAGCATTGTTGAAACTGCCAAGGCTAATAAATTAGTTGTAGAAAGGTATTTGGTTTATTTATTTGATAATCTATCAAAGATAGATGTATCCGATAGCGAAAGCTTAGATAATCTTATGCCTTGGTCTAATAAGATCCCTGAAAACATGAAAATTAAAGATAGGAAATAAATTAATCCTAGTAAAGCTTAATAAATTGCCTTACTTAGGATATTTTAATGCTATTTTTGAAGTTATTAAAGGTACTAAAAATTTGACGCTTACTTATTTACGTGAACAAATACCAATCGATAGTTTGTTTGTATTCGAAGACAGTTCCTTGGAGTTAGAGGAAAATTAGATAAATTTTACACTTTTATATTTCGCAGGAGGTTATCATGAGTAATAGTTTAAAAGTCATTATCGACTTTATAGTGCTAGCTATATTATATGTGGTTGTATTTTTTAATAAATGGAGAACGAGAGGTAAAGCTAAGTTGGTTGTTAATACACTTATGTACATATATATATCATTAGTTTTATATGTAACCTTAATGCCGATTGTAGTTTCACTACCATTTATTTTTAATCATCCGTATATTCCGATGAATATGATACCTTTTGATGATTATTTCTCGGGTAGGGGGGATACAGTTCGTCAGATTATACTCAATGTAATTATGATGATGCCATTTGGATTTTTGTTACCTTTGGTAAAAAAGCAAAGTTTACTGTCCTGTTTATTCTGGACTTTTTTATTTAGCTTGGGGATTGAACTAACTCAACCTCTGGTTAATGGTTTTCGTGCAGCAGATATAACAGATTTAATCACAAATACAATAGGAGGTCTTTTGGGATACTTACTGTATTTAGTATTCAAACCGTTAATAAATAAAATCATGTCCCACTTAGAGTAAATTGCACAAGGGACTCATTATCTTAGAAAACTCAGAGAACATATTATTTTCATCATAAGAGATGAAGTGGATATGTTTCCGCCTACCGATAGTGCAAAAAGTGGCGATGACGTGTTTCCGACTACCGACAATGTAAAAGACATCAATCCACCCCGCTCGTTGCACATTGAATCAGTGGTGTTGATGTCAAAAAAGTAGTAATAAAGCATAAAAAAATATATATATATAAAGAGTTTTCTCCCGTTTGGTAAATATAGTGAGAGTTGAGATAGTTTTGTATAAATTAGATTTTATTTATTAAATATTACTGGAAAGTATAATTTCCAGTAATATTTTTTTGAAAAAAATTATTATCGAGGGATTAATATTGATAAAACTATTTTAAGGCAATCCTTCGGTTATATGAAGGGAAGCCTAGTCTACCTATTTATGAAAGATGCCTTTAATAAAAAGTTACCATATGGGGATGATACTTGTTATATAGAATGTGTTGCTACGAAAATGGACGCAAGAGGGAAGGGCGTTTCTACTGCACTAATGAAAAATATTTTAAAAAAGACGGATTACCAAAGATTTATACTTGAAGTAACGGATGCCAATGAAGCGGCTCGACATATTTATAAAAAATTAGGTTTTAGGGAATATGAAAAAATTAAAGAGAGATTTCCAAAATTAAAAGGCTTTAATTATAGAATTTATATGGACTATTTTAAAACAAAAAATCAATAAATATCAAAAATGTAGAGGCTGTATTAAGGAGATATAGCGATAAAACAGTTTCAAATATAATTAGTCAATTGAATGATGGTGTGGAGAAATTACTGAAGGACACGGAGTATTAATACGTAGGTAATGAAAATCCAAAAAATCCTTATATTTCACCTGTTTATGGGGAGTATCATGTCTTTCAAATGTTATTTCCAGAACTATCTGAGGCTAATATAGCTTGGGAGGAAGTTGAAGCATTTATAATGGATATTTATGCTCAAGAATTGAAAGTGGAGTAATGAAATTAGTAGAAATTAATGGTTTAAAAAAGGAATATAAGATTAACATTTATTTGATTAATTCATTATGTTAAAATGATTTATAAGACTCTATAATGACTTAGATAAATTTATCCATAAAGGAGGAAAAGTAATGAAATTTATTTCTTGGAATATTGATTCATTAAATGCAGCCCTAACAAGTAGTTCAGCAAGAGCTTTATTATCTAAGGATGTATTAAATACTATTAAAGAACATAATCCAGATGTAATTGCTTTACAGGAAACAAAGTTATCAAGCAATGGTCCTACTAAAAAGCATTTAGAAATCTTGAAGGATATGTTCCCAGATTATAAAATCGTTTGGAACAGCTCAGTTGAACCAGCTCGTAAGGGTTATGCAGGTACAATGTTTTTATATAAGGAGAATTTAGAACCAGTTGTTACATATCCAGTAATTGGAGCACCAAGTACTATGGATTATGAGGGAAGAATTATTACATTAGAATTTGATGACTTTTTCTTAACTCAAGTTTATACTCCTAATGCAGGGGATGGATTGAAGCGTTTAGAAGAACGTCAAGTTTGGGATGAAAAATATGCAGATTATCTAGCAAGTCTAGATAAAGACAAGTACGTTATTGCAGCAGGTGATTACAATGTAGCCCATAAGGAAATAGACTTAGCTCATCCTAATAGCAATCGTAATTCACCTGGATTTACTGATGAAGAACGTGAAGGCTTTACAAATCTATTAGCAAGAGGATTTACAGATACTTTCCGTTATATTCATGGAGATATAAAGGATGTTTATACCTGGTGGGCTCAGAGAGCTAGAACTAGTAAAATTAATAATTCTGGCTGGAGAATTGATTATTGGCTAGTTAGCAATAGAATAGCAGATAAGGTCATTAAATCTGAAATGATTGATTCAGGTCCAAGACAAGATCATACGCCAATATTACTTGAAATTGATTTGTAGCATATAGAGAATTTGCAACAACTAAAGTTTATTTCTCTGCAAAAGAGAGAAAAAACTTAAAGCATGCCGTCTGCTTAAGAGCAGGCGGTATTTTTATATAATTTAATTAAATATAAATTTGGATACCTATAGAAAAAGTTTAGAAAATGAAATTGAATATATAATTTTGATATGTTAAAATATACACAGATTAAAAAATAGGAGGGACAAAAATGACAGCCTCAATACGTTTAAGAACAGTTCATTATAAGCCAAACAAAAAATAAAGGGTTATAATGGATTGTTAAAATAAATTTCATTATAACCCAAATGGGAGTGGTTATAATGAATAAAATAAATATAAAAGATAGTCAAAATTTTATTACTTCAAGATATCATATAGAGAAAATACTAAATTATATAAATTTAAAGAATGATGATAATATTTTTGAAATAGGTTCAGGTAAGGGGCATTTTACTTATCAGCTAGTAAAAAGATGCAATTATGTATCAGCTATAGAAATTGATACTAAATTATGTGACATAATTGATAGTAAACTTTTGGAATACTCAAACTATCAAATAATAAATGAGGATATACTGAAATTTAAATTTCCTAGTAAAAAATCATATAAAGTATTTGGGAATATTCCTTATAATATAAGTACAAGTATAATCCGAAAAATTGTTTTTGAAAGTGTGGCTACATCTAGTTATTTAATAGTAGAATCTGGTTTTGCTAAAAGGCTATTAAATACAAAGAGATCTCTAGCATTACTTTTAATGGCAGAAGTAGATATTTTCATACTAGCAAAAATACCTAGACATTATTTTCATCCTAAGCCTAAAGTAGCTAGTTCATTAATACTATTAAAAAGAAAATCAACCAGAATGTCATTTAAGGAGAAAGAAATATATAAATACTTTGTGATGAAATGGGTTAATAAGGAGTATGGAAAGCTATTTACAAAAAATCAATTTAAAAAGGCCTTAAAATATGCAAAAATAGATGATTTAAATAATATAAGTTATGAGCAGTTTTTATCACTTTTTAAGAGTTATAAATTATTTAGCCTTTAATAAATTAAGAAAAAAGAAGTTATTGCTAATGGGGTTAAAGCCTATGGAAATAGCTTCTTTTTATTTTTAATTAAAATGAATAAAAAATTAAAGGTTCGCTAAAGGTAGATAGTTTATCATAATAAATGTAAGGCAGCTGCTTAGAAAAAATGGAGGTAAGATAAAATATGATAACTAAAGTTCTATCAAAATTGAACACAAGAAAAAAGAAAGTAGGTACTATTTTTGCTTGCTCAGCCCTTGCTGTAGCCCTTGGTGCTGTAACGGTTTCTGCAGCAACTTCTACCAATACTTTGCAAGCTAAGATGGTAAAAGGAGCTAGAAGTTATTCAACAGATGGCGGTGAAAGCTGGAGTGAAGGAGGCAAGTTTATTAATGAAATATAAATGAAATTATACAGAATATAAAAAAGAGTCGATTGGGATTTAGGGTGCCTCAAACTTAGTAGTTTGGGGCTTTTTGTTTGACCGATTAGTTTATTTATGATAGGGTGGTAATACTGCCCTAATAGCCCAAAATTAACCTATCACCTTTAAAGTAGGGTTTATGAGAATTTTAAGAAGTTATTGAAAAATATGCATTACAGGATTACAAAGGAGGAAAAAGAATAATGGATTTACTAATGATAAGGCTTCTAATAGGAGTCTTTATTGCGTTTATTGTTGGGAAACTTGTATCAAGGATAAAGCTTCCTGCTATTTTAGGATGGCTCTTAACAGGCATGATTTTAGGGCCGCATGCAGTGGGTATAATAAGTGGTAAACTGTTAGATGCTAGTTGGTATCAAATTATCTTAAGTATTTTTGAGTGTGTTATTGGGCTTTTATTTTTGGAGGAATTGCACTTGCAACAGCCCCTGCGCCAGCTTTATCCATAGTTGAAGAATTTAAAGCAGATGGTCCGGTAACTCGAACTTTAATCCCTATGGCAGCTCTTGATGATATTGTTGCAATTGTTGTATTTTTCAGCATTAATACTTTTATTACTACTGCTAATTCAGAAAAATCAACACCACTATATCTAATACTAGCCATGATGGTATTATTACCAATTGCTATTGGAGTAGTAATGGGAATAGTGGCAGGAGTTATCTTAAGAAAAGAGCATTCTAGAAATGCAACATTAATGACTACAGTTATACTTATGTTACTAGTTTCAAGTGTAGGGATTGTAATTAATAAGTTGGTTTTACCGGAGCCGGTTCTGAATTTTATGTTAATAGGTATGGCCTTTTCTGCAACTTTCGCTAATATGGTTTCAGAAGAAAGATTGTCAGAAATAATGAGTGCTTTCAGCCCAATTCTTGAACTTTCTTTAATGATTGTTATCTTGAATCTTGGAGCACCTCTTGATTATCGTTTAATTTTAGGTGCAGGAATATTTACAGCAATATATATTATATCAAGGGCGATAGGTAAATATACAGGTGCCTTTTTAGGAGCGAAGAAGACAGGCTTACCGAAAACCGTAAAGAAATATTTAGGACTTACGCTATTACCCCATTCTGGTGTTTCACTTGTTTTTACAGGCATTGCAAGTACAACCTTAAGTGTTTTTGATCCAGCTTCTGCAACTGTACTTCGAGGAACAATTGCAGCAGCTGCTGTAATAAATGAAATTATTGCAGTTATTATAGCTAAGAAGGCTTTTGAGTGGGCTGGAGAATTAGAAAAACAGACACCCATAAGTATTTCATCAGATTTAAGTATGAATTCAAATTAATTAAAATATATTAAAATTCCCTCAGACTATAAAGTTTGAGGGAATTTTTGATTTTAGCATATTAATTTATTAAACTAATCCCATGAAGTATTCTATTACAATAGCTACAATAACTACTAAAACTGAGATTATAAAACCATGGATCATTGGATTAACACCGGATTTTTTCATCTCTCGGAAGTCAGTATTCATACCTATTGCAGCTAATGCTGATACCATTAAGAATTTACTTAAAGTTTTCATGGTAGTGGAAACTGTTGCTGGAATAATACCAAAACTGTTGATTATAGCCATACCAACAAATGCTAATATAAACCATGGGAATAAGGATGTAATTTTAACCTTTTCGCGGCTTACAGCATCTTTAGCTAAATTCTTATTATTTATTCGTGTATTAATAAGGGAGAAGATCAGCACTGTTGGAATAATAGATAATGTACGAGTTAGTTTTACCATTGTTGCAAAATCTCCAGCTGCTTCGCTAAATGCATACCCGGCTGCAACTACACTTGAAGTGTCATTTACAGCAGTACCGGTCCATAGACCATAGGCCATATCGCTTAAGCCCATAGCACGTCCCATAATTGGAAATAATACTATCATGGCCATATCAAATAAAAATGTAGCTGACATAGCATAGGCTACATCTTTATCTTCTGCTTCAATAACTGGTGCCATTGCAGCTATAGCAGATCCACCGCAAATTCCAGTACCAGCAGAAATCATATTAGAAAGTTTCCAATCTAAACCAAGCCATTTTCCAACAAAATAACCACAACCAAAACAAGTAATAAGGGTAAAAATCATTACTGTTAGTGATAAACGACCAACACTAAGAATTGTTCCTATACTTAAAGAAGCACCTAACAATATAATAGAAAACTTAAGCACTCTTTTAGAAGTAAATTTTAAACCTGCAGATATCATTTTACTTGGTTTTTTTATATGATTAATAGCCATTCCAATAAATAGGGCTATAACGGACTCTCCAATTAATGGAATTGGTAGCAATGATTCTAAATATCTTGCTATTAAAGCAACCAATAAAGCCATTAAGAAACCAGGTATATAAGTTAGTAATTTTTTCATAAATATCCTCCTTTGTTCTTACAAAATGATTTTACATGGAAGAAGTTATAAAATCAAATTATGATTTGTTATTATTGATAAATTTATGTTATAGTTAGAATTATAAGATATACTAAAATGGAGGCATACATGCTAGATACAAAGATATTTACATTTTTAAAAGTTGCACAACATAGAAACTATACAAGGGCTGCAGCTGAATTAAATTTAACACAACCTGCAGTTACCCAACATATAAAAAAACTGGAGGAATATTATAACTGCACTTTGATCGATGTATCTTGTCCAACTGAAAATGCATATCTTCAAGGACGTCAAGACTTATATCCAAAACGTCGTGGATTAACTAGAGTGAAGGAATTTATGGAAGCAGGAATAAATGTTGCTTTTGCACAGGATTCAATAAATGACCCATGGTATCCAATGGGTAACGGAAATATGATGAACATTCTTGATAATGGAATTCACCTAGCTCAAATTATGTCCCCTGAAGAAATAGAAAAAGACTTAGATTTAATTACCTACAATGGAGCTCGTTGCTTAAATATCCAAGACAGATATGGATTAGATGTAGGCAAGGATGCTAACTTCATTGTTCTTGATGGAGATAGTCCATTTGACGTAATAAGAAATCGTGCTGGAGTTCTTGCTTCAATTAGAAAGGGAGAATATCTATTTAAGAAAAAGCCAGTAGAATATGATGTTAAACTTGATTTAGGTATAAATTATTAATAGTTATTTAAATTAGTACTAGGGTTTTCCTACATTAAACATATCCAGCTATTTTGATGGATATGGCAATGTAGGAAAACCTTTATTTTTTTATAAAAGATTTTTTATATTCTTGATTTAGGTCAATTTTATTTCTTAAACTCCTTGATACAATAAAGGCAGAAAATAAGAAAGGGGGGATATGTATATGTCAAAACAAATAATATTTAATGAAGTAAAGAAAGAAAAGCTTCCAATATTGGAGCGATATGTACCAATAGTAGCAAGAGTTCATGGTGGTAATCATCCAGAGTTCTATAAGGTTCAAAAGGTATTTAATATAATCGTAAAAAAAGTAAAAGAAGAAGGAGAAGAAAAGCTAGAATTAAATAATGAATTTACTAAATTACGTGAAATTACAGATAACTACACAATTCCAGCTGGTGTGTGTGAAAGTTATGAAGCAGTATACAATATGCTGGCTGAATTAGATAAAGCATATCATGCTTAAAAATTATTATAAACCAGAGGGTAAGTTTAACTAATTACCTCCTGGTGTTATTTTAAAGATTAATAGGATTAATTATAGAAAAATAAAAAAAGGGAAGGAGGAGGATATAGTTGCAAAGATTTATATTGAAAAAGAAAAATCATATAACCCTAATTAGCGGAATTTTAATTATTCTTGCATTTACTAGTAAACTTGCATTTAAAAATATAGATATATTTATTTGGGCTTTGGCCATTGCATCAATTTTAGGAGTTACACCCATTGCTATTCAAGCCTATCAAGCATTGAGAGTAAAGGTAGTTAGTATTGATGTTTTAGTTACTATTGCAGTTGTGGGAGCCTTTTTTATTAAAAATTTTGAAGAATCGGCTATTGTAACATTTTTATTCTTATTTGGTGCTTATCTAGAACAACGTACCCTGAATAAGACACGTTCTGCAATCAAGGAATTAACTGAAATGGCCCCAGAAACTGCTTTAAAGCAAATAGAAAAGGGTGAATTTAGAGAAGTAGATGTAGATGAAGTGGAGGTTGGAGATATCTTACTAGTTAAAACCGGTGCAAAGGTTCCTGTGGATGGTACAGTTTTAACAGGGGAAGGCCACATTAACGAGGCAAGTATTACTGGTGAATCTATACCAGTAAATAAAAAGAAAGATGATAAGGTTTTTGCTGGAACAATCTTAGAAAATGGAACCCTTCAAATTCTAGCTAATCGTGTAGGTGAGGATACTACTTTTGGTAAAATTATTGAGTTGGTTGAAGAAGCACAAGATTCAAAATCAGAAGCTGAACGATTCATTGATAAATTTTCTAAATACTACACTCCTGCTGTTTTAGTTTTTTCAATTATTGTGGGGCTAATTTCAAAAGATATTGAGCTGGCAATTACAATATTAGTTTTAGGCTGTCCAGGAGCCTTAGTTATAGGTGTACCAGTTTCAAATGTTGCAGGTATTGGTAATGGAGCAAGACAGGGGATTCTTTTAAAGGGAAGTGAAGTTATTCATGATTTTAGCAATGTTGATACAATAGTATTTGATAAGACAGGTACTTTAACAATAGGAAATCCCAAAGTAGCAGAAAAAGAAATTTATACAAATAATATTGATGAGATATTAGGTTACCTTATTAGCGTTGAAAAAGAGTCAGATCATCCACTAGCAAAAGCGGTTATAGAGCATATTGGAGATGCCCCAGCTTATACTGTTGAAAAAACTGATGTTATAAAGGGGGGTGGAATTATAGCTGCTGTAAATGGACATAGAGTGGCAGTTGGCAATGTTTCACTTATGGAGCAAGAAGATGTTCATTTAAATAAAAAAGCTCGTAAGGATATAGCTAGCTTTGAGGAAAATGGAAATTCTATTGTTTTAACAGCTGTTGATGGTGAATTAAAATTGCTAATGGGTATTCGTGACCAAATTCGCCCAGGAGTAAAAGAAGATCTTCAAAAATTAAAAAAGCTTGGTGTTAAAAATCTAGTAGTTCTTTCTGGAGATAACCAAGGAACTGTTGATTTAGTAGCTCGTGAATTAGGATTGACTGAGGCTTACGGACATATGTTACCAGAAGATAAATCAGCCTATATTAGGGAGTTGCAAAATAAAGGCCATATTGTAGCCTTCGTTGGAGATGGGGTAAATGACAGCCCTTCTCTGGCCCTAGCACAAATTGGAATTGCCATGGGAAATGGTACAGATGTAGCAATTGAAACCTCAGATGTTGTTTTAATGAATTCTGATTTTAGTCGTTTGCCCCATGCCCTAGCTTTAACAAAAGAAACAGCTAAAAACATGCTTCAAAATATTATTATTGCAGTGGGAGTTGTATTGTTTTTGCTTGTTAGCCTATTCTTCAGTGAATGGATGAACATGTCAATAGGTATGTTAGTCCATGAGGGAAGCATACTAGTTGTAATTTTAAATGGCATGAGGCTACTTAGATATAAAATTGATCTAGGTCAATTTTAAATAAGAAATAGTGATGTATTGTATAAGTAAGATATAAATTAAGGAGGAGTAAATAATGAAAAAAGCAGTTATTCAATTAGAAACATTAACTTGTCCATCATGCATGGCAAAAATTGAAGGAGCAGTAAAATCCTTAGATGGTATAGATAAAGAAAGTTTAAGTGTATTATTTAATTCAAGTAAGGTAAAGGTAGATTTCTATGATGAAAAAATATCAATAAAGGATATTGAAAATGCCATTTATAAAGTAGGATATGAAGTTAAAAAATCTCAAGTAAAAACTGTATAATAAATAACCGATTCCTATGGGATAGAAATATAATCTAACCTAATAGGGTCGGTTTTTTTGTATTTGGAGAAAGCTTTTGCATTATTAATGTTTCATCTATAGGTGGAATGATGGGAGTTTCAGAACAAGCAGATTATTGTGCATCAAAGAGTGGTGTAATTGGTCTTACTAGGGGACTAGCTGTTGAATTTGGAAAACATAACATTCGTGTAAATACAATTGCACCAGGTATGATTTGGACAGATATGCTTAGAGAAGCAGATCAAAATGCAGTAGAAGCATTAAAACAAGCAATTCCTTTAGGAGAAATTGGAGAAGTTGAAGATATTTCTGAATGTCTTGAATATTTAGTAAAAGCAAAATATGTTACAGGTCAAATAATATCACCAAACGGTGGAATATTAATGCCATAAAAATAAAAAGGACGGGCTGTCTTAGGCAGCCCGTTTTGTTTATTTTACTTCTAGAATCCAGTTCTTTGTATCCTCAATTTTTCCTAGTTGTATGCCTGTTATAGTGTCATATATTTTTTGACTTAGTTCCCCAATTTCCCCATCTTTTATTGTCATAACTTCTTCTTTCCATCTAAGTTTTCCTACAGGAGAAATTACTGCTGCTGTACCTGTACCCCAAACCTCTTCAAGTTTACCTTCCTTATAGGCTTTATAAATTTCCTCAATAGATATTTTTCTTTCCTCTACTGCTAATCCCCAAGATCTGCATAACTCAATTACTGAATCACGAGTAACACCTGGTAATATGCTTCCATTTAATTGTGGAGTAACTACAACACCATCGATTTTGAAGAAGATATTCATAGCACCTACTTCTTCAATATATTTACGTTCTACACCATCTAACCATAATACTTGTGAGTATCCTTCATTGTGAGCCTTTACCTGTGATGCTAGACTTGCTACATAATTACCACCAGTTTTTGCTTCTCCTATACCGCCTCTTACTGCTCTTACATATTCATCTTCAATCCAAATGTTTACAGGTGCTAAACCACTTTCATAATAAGCACCGCTAGGTGATAAAATTACAATAAATAAATATGTTTTAGATGGACTTACACCTAAAAATTCGTCTGTAGCAATAATGAATGGCCTTATATATAAAGAAGTGCCTGGTGCTGTAGGAATCCAGTCCTCATCTACTTTCACAACTGTTTCAATAGCTTGCACAAAATCTTCTTCTTTTATCTCAGGTATGCAAAGTCTTTTATTAGTATTATTAGCCCTCCTTGCATTCATTTCAGGACGAAATAAAAGGGTTCTTCCATCTTCTGTTTTATACGCCTTTAGCCCTTCAAACATTTCTTGACCATAGTGGAATACCATAGCTGCAGGAGATAGGGAAAGATTCTCAAAAGGAATAACTCTAGGATCATGCCAGCCCTTACCTTCTGTATAGTTCATTATAAACATATGATCAGTAAAAATTTTTCCAAAGCCTAATGGATGATTTGCCTTTGGCTTTTCTTTTGGATTTGTAGTTTTAGTAATTTTAATATTTAACATAAAAATAGCCCCCCAATATTTTTTTATTGCTTAATATTTATTCAATATTTTGAAAGTAATTTTATCATATTGATAGTAGATACTCAACATATTTAATATATTAATTTACCCATTAAGCAAATAGTGATACAATGATTTTAATTTGTTATAAAATTTAAGCTGACATTATATAATAGGATAAGGAGAAGGAAAATGAAAAGAATTATTACTTTATTATACAGCCTTATTTTAGTATTTTCCTTAACAGGCTGTAGCAATAATAGCTCTACAAATGAAATAAGGATTACTGTTGCGGCTGCAGCAAGCTTGAAAAACTGTATGGATGATAAAATAATACCAATGTTTCAAGAAAAATATCCTAATATCAAAATTCAAACAACCTATGATAGTTCAGGAAAATTACAAGCACAAATTGAAGAGGGGGCGCCCATAGATGTGTTTATGCCTGCAGCTATGAAGCAGATGGCTGAATTAGATAATAAGGGCTTAATTGCAAAGGATTCTATTATTCAGCTTTTAGAAAATAAAATTGTGCTTATTCTTCCAGAAGGTAGTACTAAGGAAATAAAGACTTTTGAAGACATTTTAAGAGCTGATAAAATTGCAATTGGAGATCCAGAAAGTGTGCCAGCTGGACAGTATGCCAAGGAAATATTAAAAAACCTTAATATTTGGGATAAGGCAGCTGAAAAAGCGAGCTTTGGAACAAATGTTACAGAAGTTCTAAATTGGGTTGCCGAAGCTAGTGCTGATGCTGGTATCGTATATTCAACGGATGCTGCTTCAAATCAAAAAGTAAAAGTCATAGCTGAAGCACCGGAAGGAAGTGTATCAAAAGTGATTTATCCAGTAGGTATAATTAAAGCTGCTAAGGAAGAGGATGCTTCAAAAAAGTTTATAGAATTTCTAGAAACTGATGATGCAGCAAAAGTATTTGAATCCTACGGGTTCACAGTAAATAAATAGGAGAGTAAACAATGGACATATCACCAATAATAATTTCCTTAAAAACTGCATCTGTAGCTATAGCCTTAACATTTTTGTTAGGGCTTTTTGCTGCAAGATGGGTTGTAAATATTAAATCTAAAAAAGTGAAAATGCTATTAGATGGAATATTAACCTTGCCTTTAGTTTTGCCACCTACAGTAGTAGGTTTTATACTTCTTATTATTTTTGGGGTAAACAGGCCTATTGGAAAATTCCTGCTACAATTTTTAGGGGTAAAAATAGTTTTTTCTTGGACAGCTACTGTGATAGCTGCTGTAGTAATTTCATTTCCCCTTATGTATCGCTCTGCAAGAAGTGCCTTTGAGCAGGTAGATGACAACTTAATTATGGCAGCAAGGACTTTAGGAATGTCAGAGAGAAAAATTTTTTGGCGTATAATAATGCCCCTTGCACTACCAGGTGTTGCAGGGGGAGGAATACTTGCATTTGCCAGAGGACTTGGAGAGTTTGGTGCCACAGCTATGATTGCAGGTAATATAGAAAATAAAACCAGGACTCTTCCAATGGCTATATATTCAGAAGTTGCTGCTGGAAATATGGATAATGCATTTTACTATGTAGTAGTTGTTTTATTAATATCTTTTCTAGTGGTTCTTTTAACAAACCATTTTTCTATTAAGGAAAGAAAATATTTTAAGTAAGGGAGAAATTTATGAGTTTAATAGTTAAAATAAAGAAAAGACTGAAGGATTTTTCTCTTGAGGTTGATTTTAAAACAAATGGAGATTACCTTGGAATTTTAGGCCCTTCTGGTAGTGGAAAAAGCATCACATTAAAATGTATAGCAGGGGTTGAAACTCCTGATGAAGGTTACATAATTCTTAATGGAAAAGTTTTATTTGATTCTGAGAAAAAAATTAATCTTAAGCCTCAGGAAAGAAAGATTGGCTATCTCTTTCAGAATTATGCACTCTTTCCTCATATGACAGTGGAAGAAAATATAGGAATAGGATTAGCTCTTTCTAAAAAAGAAAAAGAAGACAAAGTTAAGGAAATAATAAAAGCCTTTCACTTACAGGGTCTGGAGAAAAAATATCCAAATCAGATTTCAGGGGGACAGCAGCAGAGGGTAGCCCTAGCAAGATGTATAATATATAAACCAGATGTATTGATGTTAGATGAACCCTTTTCGGCACTAGATTCCCATTTAAAGGACCAGCTTCAGAATACAGTTTTAGAACTATTGAAATTATATGATGGGGAAGTTTTAATAGTTTCCCATAGCAGAGATGAGATATATAGGTTTTGTAAAAATCTTGTCATTATTGATAAAGGAAAATCCGTCTTATTTGGTGAAACTAAAGAAATTTTTAAACAACCCCAAATTCATGCTGCAGCAAGATTAACAGGCTGTAAGAATATTTCAAAATGCAAAGTTTTATCTTCAGGTCGTGTTCACGCTGTTGATTGGAACATTACCTTAGAAACAGATAGAATAGTACCTGAAAATATTAAATATATTGGTATTAGGGCCCATGACCTTCAAATTGTTAATGGTCCTAAAGAAAAAGAAGAGAATGTAATTGAATGTAAAATTAATAAGATAGTTGAAGATGTATTTGAATATAATATTTTCTTTGAGAACTTAGATATATTGTTTAAAGTTAGCAAAGAGAAATGGAACAATAGAAAAGAAAAAGAAAATCTATATTTAAAAATTCCTAAAAGGGCAATTTTATTATTAAGGTAAAGTAGGAAAATTCTTTATCTCCTTATATTTCATGGAGGATAGCTATAAAAATAAATTTAAAAAAGTTATTGACATAAGCTGGATGTGATGTTATTATAATACACAAGAAAATTGAATAAAAAATCCTCATCCTAATGGGTGAGGTAGAGGCGCGATTACTAATAGTATCTATATGGAGGCCGGAAGCCAAAGAAGTATAGAGAAAGGAGAAATCGCCGAAGCTTCAGATACCAAAATCTGTTGCTGGGTCTGTAGTTAATAGCTGCAGGACTGTCATCATAGTATTTTTGCTCGGTATTATGATGTTGTGCTATCTCACAATGAGCTTATATAGGGAGAGAGGATTGTTATGCTATTTGTTATACGCATTTAGCACCTGACAAACCTGTCAGGTGTTTTTTATTTATCAAAAATAATTTGAAAATTTCAATTATTAAAAAATTACATATTCAATTAGTTAAGGGGCATGTAATTACTCATATTTATATGGGGAAAATAATTAGTAAAAAGCAATAAATAATTAGGAGGCGAAGGATATGAAAGAAAAAATAAGACTGGGAATTGTAGGCTATGGAAATTTAGGTAAGGGAGTAGAGCTAGCTATCAGCCAAAATTCAGATATGGAACTAGCAGCTATTTTCACTAGAAGGCCTGTAGAAAGCATAAAAAGTTATGATGAAAGAGTAAAAGTAGTAAATATTAAAGAAGCAGAAAATTATATAAATGATATTGATGTAATGATTCTTTGTGGAGGATCCTCTACTGATATTCCAGTACAAGGGCCTCATTTCGCAAGAATGTATAATACAGTGGATGCTTATGATAATCATGGTAAAATTCCAGAATATATGGAATCCATGAATAAGTCCTTAATGGAAAGTGGTAAAGTCAGCGCTATATGCTTAGGTTGGGATCCAGGTTTATTTTCAATGAATAGAGTTTTACTAGAATCTATGCTGCCAAAGGGAGAAACTTATACATTTTGGGGACCTGGTGTAAGCCAAGGTCATTCCGATGCTATAAGAAGAGTACCAGGAGTTAAGAAGGGTGTTCAGTACACAGTGCCAATTGAAGAAGCAGTTAATAGGGTAAGGAATGGAGAAAATCCTGAACTAACTACTAGTGAAAGACATAGGAGAGAATGCTATGTAGTAGCAGAGGAATATGCAGATAAAGATGAAATTACAAATACTATTAAATCCATGCCAGGCTACTTTGCAGATTATGATACTAATGTAACATTTATTACAGAGGAAGAACTAATGAAAAATCATTCTAAAATATTCCACGGGGGCTTTGTTGCAAGAAGTGGAAGAACAGGGGAAGATCGCACCAATAATCATATAGCAGAGTTTTCATTAAAACTAGGCAGTAATTCAGAATTTACAGCAAATGTATTAGTAGCCTATGCAAGGGCAGTGTACAGACTAGGTAAGGAAGGAAGCAAGGGTGCTAAGACAATATTTGATATACCATTAAAATATGTATCCAATAAATCTATAGAGGATTTATGTAAGAATTATCTTTAGGAAGATATAACTATTGGGGGGAAGCATTATGCAATTAGTAGTACAAAAATATGGGGGCTCATCAGTAGCAACATTAGAAAAAATGAACAAGATAGCTGACGCAGTAATTAAAAGAAAAGAAGAGGGGGTTAATGTAGTTATTGTAGTTTCTGCAATGGGAAAGACTACAAATAATCTTATTGAAATGGCTAAATCAATATCAGAACAGCCCCCTAAAAGAGAGCTTGATATGCTTATGGCAACAGGGGAACAAGTATCAATTTCTCTATTATCAATGGTTTTTCAAGAAAAGGGCTATGATTCTGTATCCTTAACAGGCTTTCAGGCAGGCATTAAGACAGAGGGAGTTCACACAAAAAACAAGATCAGCGAAGTAGATGTTGATAAAATCAAGAGATATTTAGAAGAAGATAAAATTGTAGTAGTAGCTGGATTTCAAGGAATGAATACATCAGGAGATATAACAACATTAGGCAGAGGGGGGTCAGACACTACAGCAGTAGCTCTAGCAGCAAAACTAAAATGTGTTTGTGAGATATATACAGATGTTGATGGAATATATAGTGTAGATCCAAGACTTTTCCCTAATGCAAAAAGACTTGATTTTATAAGTTATGAGGAAATGATGGAAATGTCTTGTTTAGGAGCTAAAGTTATGGAAGCAAGGTCTGTAGAACTTGCTTACAAATATAATGTACCAATTTATGTAGCTTCAAGTCATCAAAAAGGAAAA
>Ga0209537_1002838_pt1 | contig 16713 bp, 18 predicted proteins | sample BioPla4DNA1_FD_187698 | JGI IMG/M metagenome (GOLD analysis project Ga0209537, IMG submission 187698) | Biogas fermentation microbial communities from Germany - Plant 4 DNA1 (SPAdes) (version 2) | ecosystem: Engineered > Bioreactor > Anaerobic > Digestate | place: Bielefeld, North... | reverse complement strand
CTATGATGTTAAACATCTGATGTTTTATCACAGGACCATAATATCATAATGCTTTTTATATGTCAATTAATTTTCACAAAAGAAAAACTGGTTTCTGAAAACTTTTATAGCAAATGATGCAATTCTCCAATAAAAAAACAAAAAATAAAGTGTTACAATTTCTTAACATATATATATGCTAGAAATTGTAACACTTTACTTAATATGCTTTCATTGGTATGCAATATAAATAATTATCCTTCTAAATTATCAATGTCATCCGTCCAAATTTTAACAGCATATTTAACTGCCTGTTCCCCTTTCTCTATATCCCTTTGGGTTATGGCATCAAGCATTAGTTTATGACTAACTAATGCTCTTTCTCCTGCTTTTCCATCTTCTTGTCTTTTAACTATATTGGGAATGTATAATTCAAATATAAAGTTATATATTATCCGCATAAGCTTATTTCTAGTTGCTTTGCCTAAGGCATCATGAAATCTTTTTTCACATTCTATTATTACCTCATCCTTATATTCCCCTGCTTCAACTTTTTTGACTGCATAGTTATATGCCTCTTTTAAATCTTCAATATCCTTCTCCTCGGCATTGGAAATGGCTGCTCTCATAATGGAAAACTCAATCATCTCACGAAATTGTCGTAATTCCTTAATACCATCATAATTAATCATTAACCTGAATAAGAGTGGATCCAATAAGCCCTGATTTGAAGCATCAGATACATAGGTCCCGTCTCCTTGTCTAATATCTACAATGCCAATAGCAGAAAGTATCTTCATGGCTTCCCTTACAGAACCACGACTAACACCTATAATTTGGGCAATTTCCTTCTCACTGGGTAATTTATCTCCTGGCTTTATCTTCTTTGACATAAGAAGTTGCTTCATCGCCTCTATAACCAGTTCAGTTGCTGATAATCTCTTATTAACATTTAATAAATCTGATAATTCTTTACTTAAATCTGTTTGTTGTTCTAGCATAAGTTATCCCCTTCCTTAACTTCCTTTAAATTTCATGCATATACTTAGTAAACGTATCTTAATATGAACACCAATTTATGTCAATCATATCCCAAGAAAGTCATCAGTCATCCTACCTCTATTATATTTTAACAATACTCTAACAAAAATTCCAGCCATTTTCCCTATATTATATAAAAAAGCAGCCTAAGCTGCTTTTATAACAGAAATTCTCCTATTTGCCTATAGCTTTTTCCATCATGATTTATAGTCACACTTTCAGTAATATTCCATTGCCTGTTAATACCTATAGTCTTTGCCATTTCAACAAAATAGTACATTATTATTCCTGCATCCATAAGGTCTGTTTTGCCATCCTCTGAACTTTCTAATAGTAAAATAACCCTGTCATTTTTTAATATAAATCTCCAGGGCTGCTTATTGTAGTTAGATGGTGCAAATCTAATATAGTAAAATAAGTCATCCAATCCTCTATTCTCCAATTTTTCCATGGATATTGGCCTGCCTATTTCTTCATCAAATACTATATTCTGAATATTAACCCTAGAGCTAAAGGGCTCGTGTAAAAATGGATTTTTAGCTTTTGGATATCCAAAGGCTATTATGTATCCTATATTTTTGTTCTCTTCCCCAAAGGCTTGGGCCCTAATCCCCTTATCTACATCCTTAACATTTACCCAGCAGCTGCCCAGATTTAATTGGCTTAGCTTTGTCATAAGCTTCTCTGCACAATAGGAGGCATTAATTATGGACTCATCATTTACTTCCTTTAGTCTTACTCCAATATAATGGGGGCTTTCAATCATTACTCCTGAATAACCTGCCAATCCTTTAAGAAGCCCATATACCCTTTCCCCTTCTTCAAATAGGATAAAATTAAAGTATTTACCTCCAGCTTCCTCTTCCAAGTCTTCAAATATTTTCAGGATAGAAGCCCTTGTTTCTCCATCTATCTTCTTGTTTTTATATTCCCTTATTGAACTTCTGCTTTTAAGAAAATTGCTCATTAACATAATATCACCCCTTCACTTTTATATTATAATATATACCACTGAAGGGGTTTGTTTAATCCGTATTAAATTGCCAAGGAATTAATAAATCGGACCACATAAGCAAATATATATAAGTGGACAAGGACTGCAGAACCCACCCCCAGAACCATTCCAGCCACTACATCCGTTGGATAGTGCACCCCCAGGTATACCCTTGATATGCCAACTATTAAGGCTATAGTCAATACAAGTACAGACAAAACAGGCTTATTTAAAGCAATGGTAGTAGCTAATGAAAAGCTGGCTGAAGTATGGCCTGAGGGAAAGGAATAGTCCTTCAGGACTATGCCAAAGGTATTTAAGTTTTTTAATATATTGTAAGGCCTTTCTCTTCCAAGGAGGCTTTTTAATCCATAGGTAATTGATTGGCTAATGGCTAAGGTTGTAGCAGCTTGAATACCGGTATTTCTCCAATCCTCATTTCCAAATATAATTATTATAAATGTAAATACAGAGATGAAGACTGCACTGCCAAAGTTAGTAAACTTAACCATGAATCTATCAAGAAATTTAGTCTTCATTCTTTCGTTTATTAGCAATATAAACTTTTCATCAAAGGACTTCAGTATATTTCTCATGTTACCACCTTATCCTATGTTACTTTTATATTACCCAGATTCTTTCTTAAAATAATACCACATTATTGTGCTTTTTTATATTAAAAATTTATGATAAATTAATTAATAGATTTTAAGAAAATTTTAAGATAATAGAGTTGGTTAAAGTATAATTTAAATTAAAACAGATTCAGCAAATATACATCCGGGTGAAGTATGATTTAATAAAAAAATACAATGGTTTAAATACAATCCAAATAAAATAATCTGAAAAATATACACCCGGCTAAAATAATTTAATAAAAAATACAATCGTTTAAATATAATCCAATAAGTGAACTTACAAAATATATGCACCTGGCTAAAGTATTATTAAATAAAAAATACAGTCGATTAAATATAATCCAAATAAAAGAACCTAAAAAAGTACACCCAGCTAAAAATAATTTAATAAAAAATACAAGGAGATTACATTTGCAGACCATGGTTATAACTTTCAGCGAATTGAAATAAAAAATCCGTTAAGAAATTCGCTTGTTTGAGCGTAGCGAGTTTGCGAATTTTAGGATTTTTTATTTCATGAGCTGTAAAAGTTATCCATGGTCGAAACAGTAATCGACTGTATTTTTTTATTAAATATACATTTAAAGGTATATCTATTATAAATATATTTTTTTATTAAATATTTTAAACGTATATTTATCATAAATATATACTTACTAAATACACTTAAATATGCCTTTCAATATATGATATTTACTAATTTGTATTTATTATCAACATACATAGCAATAATTAAATGGAAAATGGATAAAGTAGGTGTTTTTATGAACTTAAGCAAGGAACAGAAAAAAGCTGTATTCCATGTAAAGGGCCCTGCTTTGGTACTGGCAGTACCTGGTGCAGGAAAAACTACAGTACTTATACATAGAACTGCAAATCTTATATTAAACCATAATGTGTCTCCGGAAAAAATATTGTCTATTACCTTTAGTAGAGCTTCTGCCAGGGATATGGAAAATAGATTTAAAAGTCTATATGGTGATATTTCTAATATACCTGTAGGCTTTTCCACTATACATAGCTTTAGCTATGGCCTTATAAGGGAATATGCTTTCAAAAATAGGATTAGATATACCCTTATAGAGGATGAAAACAAGGAGCTTAACAAGTTTAAGCTATTAAAAAGCATATATTATTCCATTAATAAAAAGCATATAACTGAAGAAAGACTTGAAACCCTTTTAAACTCCATCGGATATATAAAGAATATGCTCCTTAGTCCAGAGGAGTTTCTATCCAATAATAAGATTGATATTAAAAATTTTGAACATATATTTAAAGCCTATGAAGATTATAAAAGGGCAAATAGGCTGTTGGATTTTGATGATATGCTTACACTGGCCCTGGATATATTACACAGGGACAAGGGTATTTTAGAAAAGTATAGAAACAGATATGAATATATTCAAGTAGACGAAGGGCAGGATACATCAAAGGTACAGATGGAGATTATAAAGACTGTTGCCCATCCCAGGAATAACCTGTTTATAGTGGCAGATGATGACCAGTCCATATATAGCTTCAGAGGAGCTTATCCAAAGGGTTTGCTGGATTTTAACAAAGTATACAAGGATGGAAAAATATTTTTCATGGAGAGAAACTATAGGTCTTCAAAAAACATAGTTACAGTATGTAATAAATTCATTAAGAAAAATAAATTAAGATATAATAAGGATATAATTACTGAAAATCCACTTTGTGAACCTATAAATATAGTGAAGGTAAATTCTATGGCAAAGCAATATGAATTTATAGTTGAGGAGCTAAAGAGACATAATAAATATGAGGACACTGCCATACTCTACAGAAACAATATTTCTTCCATTGGAATCATTGAATATTTAGAAAGGAACAATATTCCCTTTTATATTAAGGATATAAAGCTAAAATTTTTTAATCACTGGCTTATTGAAGATGTGGTCTATTTTTTCCTGCTAGCCAAGGACAATACCAATATTGAAGCTTTTGAAAATATATATTATAAAATGGATGGATTTATTTCAAAAAATCAGCTCCATTTTGTTAAGGCTAATGGTAGGGGGCAGTCGGTTTTTGATACCCTGCTGGACATACCTGGTATAAATGAATTCTACAGAAAAAACTTCCTGAATTTAAAGCTTAATTTTAAAAAGCTTTCTAAAATGAAGCCCTATGATGGAATTTGCCTTATTGAAAAGACCATAGGATATGGGGACTATCTAAAGGAAAACTCCATGAAATTTGGATACATATTTGATTCCCTGGAAGACCTATTAGGCTATTTAAAAATTATTGCCAAGCCCTTAAATAGTATTGATGAGCTTTTGTTAAGATTAAAATACTTAAATCACCTTATATCTAGATCTCACAGGATGAAAAAGGGGGTTACCCTTTCAACTATTCACTCAGCCAAGGGTTTGGAATTTGAGAGGGTCTATATGATAGATTTAATAGATGGAGAGTTCCCTACTGCTACAAGTATAGATGAATTTAACAGGGGAAAAATTCAACAGCTGGAAGAAGAAAGAAGGCTTTTTTATGTAGGCATGACAAGGGCTAAAAGGCATTTAACCTTGATTACCTTAGACAGTAAAAATGACAGGAAAACAAAGCCTTCTGTCTTCTTAAGGGAACTGGAAAATTTAAAATTTTAACAATAAATCTCCTTATAAATAATATTTTCTAATTTATTTGGAATACTACTAATAAGTACTTATTTAAAAAATAAAAAGAGGAGGTTTATTGTGGCTAAAAAGAAAAATAAATCAAATAGTAAAAATACCACAAAGACTACCAACAAAACCAATAATAAGGCTACTAACACTAAGGACAACGACGATAACAATACTGACAGCTAACTAATTAAAGAACCCTTTACGGGTTCTTTAATTATTACAGTATTTCAACATCCGGCCTTAATTTATATATTACATCCTTTCTTTCTACTATAATTGTAATCTTTTCAAAAAGTTCCCTGTTTTCTCTAATTTTAAGTATAAGCTCCCTGTTGGGATTTATGGCAATAGGGTTGCCTACCATATTTAGCATGGATAAATCTCCGACAGTATCTCCATAGGCATAGCTTGAGTCTAAATCTACATCATACTTTTCAAGAAATTCAGATATGGTTTTAAACTTGTTTTCAGAATCCCACATCTTTCTTATTTCTCCAGTAAAGTTGTTATTTTCATCTACTAAATATGTTGTCCCTCTGTATTCTGTAGCCCCATATTTTTCTGCCATTTTTGACACCAGAAAATCAGGGCTTCCAGATATAAAAAATACCTTGTGCCCATTTTTCTGATGCCATCTTATCCTTTCCCTGGAATATCTGTACACCATATCTCCATTTAGATTAATTACATGGGCAGCAATAAACTCAATAAAGGACTTGTTTACCCCTTTTAGGCCTTCAATATAAACTTCACTTAAGGTATCTAAGTAATCATCAAAATCACCATATCTCTTGTCCCACTCTTCAAACACAGGCTTTATCTTGTTGTACCAAAGAGCAGGATCTAATATCTCGTATTTCATCAGTTTTTTAAAATGCTCTATCATTAGTGAGTTTCTAAATATAGTTCCGTCAATATCGAAAAAGGCAGCTATAGTTTTCACCTTATCACCTATTTCTTTTTATTTATTATTATATACCCTAAGGGCTACTATATGAACAATAACTTTTATTATTATCAATATTTCGAAAAAAATAAAGAATATCCTAAACATATAGAGTATAATGAAAGAAGAAGCAAAAACTTTTATATTCAGGGGGACTAATTAGATGAGAATTGGTTGTTTTATATTATTTTTACCATTGATAATCCTATTTGTAATATGGGCCTTTGTAAGTTCAGTCATAACCGTAGGACTTTTAATTCCACTTATACCGATAATAGCAGTCATATTAATACTGTACCTTATATTTAGAAGGTAGATCTATATAATAAAGGCCCCTTAAAAAATTAAGAGGCTGTTTAAGTCTAAATATATTAAAAGCTTGTAACCATTTGGCTACAAGCTTTTAATATCTATGGTGCTCCTTCAGGGACTCGAACCCTGGACACCCTGATTAAGAGTCAGGTGCTCTACCAACTGAGCTAAAGGAGCTTATCCAATCAGCAATATAATTATATAACATTTGATTGGATTTGTCCATAGTTTTTTTCATAGCTTTTTATTTACTTTTATTCCTCATAATTCTTTTTCATGAAGAATAAGGCAATAGTTCCTGGCCCCGCATGAGCACCTATGGCACAGCCTATATGGTTTATAACAAACTCTCTTACCTTATATTTTTCCTCAATCATATTCTTCAGCTTCATAACCTTATCCATATCGTCTCCGTGGCTTATACCAATTACCTGCTTGCTTAAATCCGCTTCCTTAGCCCTTTCATCCATTAATTCAAGCATCCTCTTAAGAACCTTTCCCCTACCCCTGACCTTTTCCAAGGGTCTTAGCTTGCCTTCCTCTGTAACATCCAGTATAGGCTTTATATTTAGTAGTCCCCCCACAAAGGCCTGGGTTCTAGTAACCCTGCCACCTCTAAAAAGATACTCCAGGTCATCTACAGTAAATACATGGTCCATATTTTCTATGTAAAAATCTAACATATTTAAAATTTCCTCCTTGGATTTACCTTCCTTAGCCATTTGGGCAGCCTTATATACTATCAATCCAAAGCCTAAGGATGCAGCCTTAGAGTCAACAATAGTTAAATCCAAGTCCGGATATTTTTCCTTTAATGAATCCCTGGTTAAAACTGCAGATTGGTAGGTAGCTGAAAGGCCTGATGAAAAGGCTATATAAATAGCACTTTCTCCCTTTTTAGCAATTTCCTCAAATTTTTCCTCAAAGGCATTTGGAGGTATTTGTGATGTTTTATAGTATTTGCCCTCCCTCATATTGTCATACAAGGTCTTTGGCTTTATGGTCACACCATCCAAGTATTCCTTATTATCCTCTATAACTAAAATTGGAAAAACATATATATCATATTCCTTAATTATATCTTCAGGTAAATCACATCCACTGTCAGTAAGTATTTTTAGCGCCATTTTATCCCTCCCAGGTAGATAAAATTATATTTATATATATGATACCATTTTATAGCAATAAGTAAAATCTTATTTTAAAATATTTGCATATATTTGCAAATTCTTAAATAGATTATAATACATAGTATTTGGAGGGGTGGTATTTTGAAATTTTTCTTCATAGGTAAAAAAGCTCTCTATTGGGTCTTTGGTGTTGCTTTAGTAATTATTGCCTTAATATTATTTTTAATTTTTATATAATTTTTAAAATAAGCAGCATCTTAATAGATTCTGCTTATTTTTTATCCAAATCCAATTTATAGTATTTATCAATTAACTTATCCAATTCCTGACTAAATCTTAACAAATCTTTTTTATCCACGCCTTTTGCTATCATCCTGTATAAAATTCTCCTTTTTGCTTCAATTTCTTCTTTTAACATTTGTTTCAGGTCCTCATTATGTTTTTCAATGCTCATCTTTTCATCCTTCCAGTTAATAAGTGTAAGATATATTCTATCCATAACTTGTAAATCTAAACATTTTATTAAACCAAAATAACAATATATATATATTATATCAATTTATCATGATTACAATTGTTACAAATATGTTAAATTTGAGTCTCGAAATTTAATTTATTTGTGATAATATGGGTATATGAAAGCAAAATATATTAAGGGAGGTTGAACTATGTCCAAAGTTTTGAAGCGATTTTTAGAATATGTGAAAATAGAAACCACTTCTGATGCAAATTCAGATACAAGTCCTAGTACTGAGGGACAGCTGGAATTTGCAAGAAAACTAGTGGAAGAGTTAAAAGATTTAGGTCTTGAAGATGTATCCCTTGATGATAAAGGTTATGTAATGGCTACATTACCATCCAATATAGATAAAAAGGTACCTACCATTGGATTTATCGCCCATATGGACACTAGCCCAGATATGTCCGGAAAGGATGTAAAACCTAAGATAGTTGAAAATTATGATGGAGGGGATATTGTCCTTAATGAAGAAAAAAATATAATATTATCTGTTTCAGAATTTCCAGAGCTTAAAAATTACATTGGCCATACCATAATAACTACAGATGGAACAACCCTTCTTGGTGCAGATAATAAAGCAGGAATTGCAGAAATTATCACTGCAGTTGAATACCTAATTGAAAATCCCCAGCTACCCCATGGTACTGTAAAAATAGCCTTTACTCCTGATGAAGAAATAGGAAGGGGCGCAGATCACTTTGACGTGGAAAAATTTAATGCAGACTTTGCCTATACTGTAGATGGAGGACCAATAGGGGATTTAAACTATGAAAACTTCAATGCAGCCAGTGCAAATATAAGTATACAAGGTACGAATATACACCCTGGTACTGCTAAAAATCTTATGGTAAACTCCATGCAGGTAGCCATAGAGCTGCATAATATGCTTCCTGTAAATGAAAGGCCAGAATTTACTGAAGGCTATGAAGGCTTCTACCACCTGGTTGGATTCAATGGAAATGTGGAAAAAACTGAAATATACTATATAATAAGGGATCATGACATGGAAAAATTCAATAAAAAGAAGGAAACCTTGGAAAAGATAGTTGAATTTTTAAATTATAAGTATGAAAATATAATTACCTTAGACATTAAGGATACTTATTATAATATGAAGGAAATTATAAAGGATAGAATGGAAATAATCGAACTGGCTAAAAGGGCCATGGAGGAAGTAGGAGTAAAACCTCTAATAAGCCCCATAAGGGGAGGAACTGATGGAGCAAGGCTTTCCTATATGGGATTAAGCTGCCCTAATATATTTACCGGAGGCCATAATTTCCATGGCAGATATGAATACATTTCCTTATCAAGTATGGAGAAGGCTGTGGAGGTAATTTTAAAGATTATAGATTTAAATGCAAAAAATATTTAAAATAATTTGAATATTTTTGTTAATTAAAAATATTTAGGGGTATAATATTAATGCCTATAGAAGAGCTTAAAGTACTATAGCCAGCTTAAACAACATAAGAATCAAAGCTTATTTTGCTCCCTCTTGCATAAGGCAGACTTTTCAATAAAAGTCTGCCTTATGCTTTTTCAGTATTATTCCAGAAGCCTGTCACTTTAGCTAATATTAAGCCTAAAATACTTAAAATCAGAAAGGCTATTCCTACCTTAAGGGAGCCATATTTGACTGCAAATACTGGTAGTAAGGAAGTAATAAGGCCTCCTCCCAGCAATGGTTCAAAGAGTGGAGTTCTTAGAGCAAAGGATTCCCCAGCCTCTGTTTCCATATGAGGGTCTGATACACGTAAAAGCATTAAACCTACAGCAGCAACTCCTGAAAGGAATCCATAGTTTACTATGGCATTTTCAAACCAATTGGTTCTAAACATTCTAGGTCCTGCCCAGAAGAAGAAAAATAGCAAGAGTACAGCGCTTATCACCATCAATATTAAGAAGGGAATTCCATACTTAACAACTACCGGTATTGAAATGGAAGCAACAGCACTGGCTATTAGAAAGTCCAAGGCCATTCCTTGAATCCTCTGGAAGGTCTGAGGATCAACTGCTTCATTAAATTCAGTTTTAGATATAAGCAATTGAACAATCAACCCACCTATCATAGCCATTGGGAATAGGGGCATTTCTATACCTATATAGTTTTCTATTAAGGCCTGCATTATCCATCCAATTAGGATGGCAATACCTATCAGGGCAAGATGGAAGGCATAGGATTCTACAATATCATTGTTTAAGGTACCCATGGAATTGGCCTTTCTCCTGGAATGAGGAATTATATCTCCCTTTATATCACCTTTAATTTGGTCTTCAGATTTTAAAACAGAGGTATAGCCCTTTCTAACCCCATAGTTAATAATTGTCATACCTCCAACTATTCCCATAAAGAGGCCTACTGTTGCAGAGGTAAGGCCCAGATCTCCTCCATCCGGCCAGTTCATGGCATTGAAAACATCAATCATACCACCAGCAGTGCCATGCCCTCCTGCCCAGCCTATTTCAACAATGGATGCAAACATTACATTAACCTTCCAAATAGGCTCTAAGATAAGAGCTGAAATCAAAAAGGGAATTGCTATCTGTATAAAATCTCCTATATAACTAAAATACAATTGGGGAGCAATCTTATTCCATACCTTTTTCACATTGGGGATTTCCATTCCCATTAACATGGGGGCAAAAACTACTGTAATAAGCCTGCCTGGCAAAGCACCCCAAGTATCTGTTATCTCTTTTGGCAATATTCCCAAACCGTATTGCCCCAAAATAATACCTAAAGCACCTGCTATTAAAGATGCAGGGATGAATAACCTTTTAAATATACCTACCTTTAGTCTTAAAATTGTTCCTATGAAAATTAATAATCCCAGAAGGGATATAGAAAATAGAAGGGAATCTAAACTAGTAGCAGTTACTACATCCTTTGGAAACATAAAATCAACTCCTTCTTTTGTATATTTTACTGTGAATGAAATTGTAATTTTTATAAATTTCATTATACACAAAATTTGAACAGATTTAAAGTATAAAATTCAAATAAAAATAACTTTCTTTACTGATGCCTAGCATCAATAAAGAAAGTTATTATATGCAACTTGCAAAACCTTATATTCAATACACTGCTTAATGCCCCAGCTTTCCAATACCTCTTCAGTACCTACCCAAACCTCAGTATTAACAGGTATATATTCAAATAATTCCTCCACATCTTCATTTATCATCCTTATACAGCCAGCAGATATATATTTTCCAATGGAAAAGGGGTCAGAATTGCCATGGATTCCATATCCCCAATATTTTTCCGTAGATAAACCCAGCCACCTTCTACCTAGGGGATTTTTTGGATCCCCACCTTTTACTGGTTTATATTTTCCTCCCATGCCTCCCCAATAGGGATCTACTATTTTATTTATTATCCTAAATTTATAATCAGGAGTTGGTGATGATTCCTTTCCCAAGGCCACAGGATATTTTTTATATACTTCCCCATTTTTATATACAGTCAGTATCTTTTTACTTTTATTTACTACTATTATCCACTCCTTTTCCCAAAAAGACTCAGGCACTATATCATAAACTACCTTGTATTCCCTTGTTAAGGCCTCCTTAGTCATATCACCAACAATTCCATCCACCAACAGATTATTTTCTGCCTGAAATTTCAGTATTGCATTCCTATCTTCCAGTACAGTCCCATTATACCCCCTGTCTATAATTGCCTTCACCATTTCCTTGTCATAGGTCGTCCAGGGTATTTTTTCCTCCAGCTCCAATATTTCCTCTTCTTCTACATCCTCTATTTTTTTTTCCTCTTCCCCTTGTAACCCTTCTATTACTTCTTCCTGTACTTCTTCTATTGTTTCAGCATTCTCCACTATATTTTCTACAATAATTTCCTCTTCTGCTGTTCCTGAAAAACTTCCTCCTGAAAGTATTATTACAAGTGCTATTATTACAGTTACTATTTTTTTTGTTAATATCATTATAAATCCCCCCTTCTATATACTATTCAGGGGGATAAAAATATTTGTTACAATTCAGTTAAAATTATCTTTCATTATAGTTAATACTTTTAACCAGCCTGTCATAGGCTACCATAGAATTTTCAAATATTTTTCTTGCATTTTCAATATATAAGCCAGGCTCCTCCAGGGAAGGACTAAAGTGGGTTAAAATCAGCTCCCCTACCCTGGCCCTGCAGGCTAATCCGGCTGCCTCAGAAAAGGTCATATGCTTATTTCTTCTTGCCTTCTCCATATCTTCATCATGGCCATAGGTCCCTTCACATATGAATAGGTCACTGTTCTCAATAAAAGAAGGGATTCTATCATCTGGTCTGGTATCTGTTATGTAGCTAATTTTAATGCCCCTTCTCTTCCCTTCCAGCACCATACCTGGTTCATAGTATACCCCTTCATAAACTATTGATTTGCCATTTTGGAGCTTTTTCCAAATTTCCTTGGGTACCCCGTTTGCATTTGCCTTATCTACACTAAATTTAGGCTTTCTGGGTACATAAAGGCTGTAGCCAAGGCAGGCTACAGAATGGTCAAGCTCAAGGGTGGAAATTATCAAATCACAAAAATCATCATTTTCCATACCTTCCCTTATGCTTACACCTTCTTCAGTAAAATCAAGGGCAAGGGTTTGCTCTCCCACTTCTACAATTTGAATGTCAAAGGGACTATACTTAATAGACAGTAAAAGGCCTTCTATAATTTTCTTAATACCTGCTGGCCCTATTATAGTGACAGGCTCTTCTCTCCCGCTATTTCCTATGGTAGATAGAAGGCCTGGCAGACCTAGTATATGGTCCCCATGTTCATGGGTTATAAGTATCAGATCAATAGATTTAAATCCCCATTTAAGCATTCTCATGGAAACCTGGGTACCTTCCCCACAATCTATCAGTATTTTTCTACCCTTGTAGCTAATAAGCAGGGAGGATAAAAACCTATGGGGCAGGGGCATATTGCCACCTGTTCCTAGAAAAGCTATATCTATCATACTTATACACATCCTTTATTTCCTTATACATAAATAATAAATTTTTATCACCAAATAGACAAGTCCCTAATAGTATGTACTAAAGGGAGGTGACAAGCTATGCCAAACGAAGATCTGACAAAATGGCTTATACCAGATGATCTTTTCCCAGACTAGGACAAAAGGGATGATAATAAAAAGGATAAGGATAAAGACAGGGACAAGGACAAGGATAAAGACAAAGATAAAGACAAGGATAAAGATAGACAAGTCCAGTCCCATGTTCACGAGTTTACAGGAAGTGTGAAAATTGCAGGACCAGGAAACAGGGCCCATAGCCATAGATTTGCAGGAGTTACAAGTGGGGCCATTCCTTTGCCAGGAGGCAATCACAAGCATGTAATATTTACAAATACAGACTTCACCATAGATCACCTTCATGAAATAGCCCTGGAGACAGGCCCAGCCATAGATGTAGGAGGAGGCAAACATGTCCACATGGCAGTAGGAAGAACTACTATAGATGCTGGCCACTCCCATGAATTAATTGTTGTAACCCTTATTGAAGATCCAACAGATTAATAAAAAGGCAGCATGCTTTTTGGATAAGCATGCCGCCTTTTTATTTATACTGCCTGTAGGGTGCTTCTTAAGAATTCCCTGGTTCTTTCCTGGATTGGATTGTTGAATATTTGCTCTGGTTCCCCTTCTTCTGCTATGACCCCTTTATCCATAAATACAACCCTGTCTGATACTTCCTTTGCAAAGCCCATTTCATGGGTTACAACCAACATGGTAAGGCCCATTTCAGCCAGCTCCTTCATAACCTTAAGGACTTCCCCTACCATTTCCGGATCCAGAGCTGATGTTGGTTCATCAAATAGCATTACATCCGGTTCCATAGCAAGGGCTCTGGCAATGGCCACCCTTTGTTTTTGCCCTCCTGATAGCTGTCTTGGCTTTGCATTTATATATTTATCCATTCCAACTACCTTTAAATACTTCATGGCTATTTCTTCTGCTTCTTCTCTGGAGCGTCCCAGCACCTTAATTTGCCCTACTGTACAGTTGTTTAGCACATTAAGATTGTTAAAAAGATTAAATTGCTGAAATACCATGCCTAGTCTTGTACGGTACTCATATACATTGATATTGCTTTCTAAGATATTTCTCCCATTATATATTATTTTACCCCCGTCTGGCTTCTCCAAAAGATTTATGCAGCGTAGAAGGGTTGATTTGCCGGACCCTGATGAACCAATGATACAGACAACCTCTCCCTTATCTACTGAAAAATTAATATTCTTCAATACTTCATTGTTGCCAAAGGACTTTCTTAAGCTTTGAATATCCAATACTCTTTCCATATTAACCTCCTATCCATCCTATACCTGCATCTGATTACCTACAAGATCATAGTTTTGTGGCCCATCCAGCCTCTTTTCAAAGTGGCGTAAAATTCTTGTTATGGTAAAGGTCATAAGTAGGTATATTCCACTTGCTATAAAGTAGGATTCAAAGAATTTAAAGTTATTTCCGGTGATAGATTTAGTTTGGAAAAATAGCTCCGTTACTCCAATTACATTTAATACAGAAGTATCCTTTATATTTATAACAAACTCGTTGGCTGTTGCAGGTAAAATATTTCTGATTACCTGGGGCAGTATGATATTGAACATGGATTGAAAATGGGTCATACCTATAGCACTAGCTGCTTCAAACTGGCCTTCGTCAATAGATGTAATTCCTCCACGTACAATTTCCGCCATATAAGCCCCTGTATTAATAGATACAATAATTATGGCTGCTACAAAGCGGTTCAAATGTATATCAAATAATAAGGCTGATCCGTAGTATATTACCATGGCTTGAACGATCATGGGTGTTCCGCGGAAATATTCTACATAGGCTGAAAATATGGTATTGACCACTTTAAGGATGACCCTTTTGCCTCTTGTAGCTGGTTCAGGTATTGTACGGACAACACCTATTAATAATCCAATTATGGCTCCTAAAATTGTAGAAATAACGGAGATAACAATTGTCATGCCTGCGCCGCGAAGATACATAGGCCAATTATCCAGAAATATCTCCTTTACTAATTGAAAACTCATACTTTACCTCCTCAACTTGCTGCCTTTTACTCACTTTTATTAATTATCTGCTGCAGGCTGATTTTTAATTGCTTGGTCCATTATGTCCTGACGTTCTTCTTCAGATATTTGACCTAATATTTCATTTATCTTTTCCCTTAATGGACTTCCTTTTTTCAAACCTACTGCTACTGCCGTATCATCATCTGATGTTTCAAATCCTCCATCTGTAAACTCTACCATTACAAAGTTTTCATTTGCAGCCATAGCACTAATTGCCTCTGGACGTTCTGACACATATCCATCAATCATGCCTGATTCAAGAGCAACCCTCATGGCTGGGAAATTGTCCATAGCTGTTTCCTTAATTACACCTTCAATCTGGTCTATTACTTCGTAGTGGAAGGTATTTAATTGGGCAGTTATTTTAGCTCCTGCAAAATCCTTTAAGGAAGTTGCATTTTCATATTGGCTTCCCTTTCTAACAACCATGACTAAATCTGACTTATAGTAGTTGTCTGTAAAATCTATGGCCTTAGCACGTTCTGCTGTTGGTGACATACCTGCAATGATAGCATCTATCTTTCCTGATTCTAAAGCAGGAAGCAGTCCATCCCATTCTATCTTAACAATAACCAATTCCTTTCCTAGACCTTCTGCTATTCTCTTGGCAATTTCCACGTCATATCCTCCGGCATATTCTGATGTTCCATCTATTGGTACTGCTCCATTGGAATCATCCTGCTGAGTCCAGTTAAAAGGTGGATATCCTGCCTCAAGACCTACCCTAAATACATCACTTTCTTCTTCACCTGTTGAAGCATTGCCTCCTCCACATGCTGTTAACAGCATTGCTCCTATTAATGATAAAGCCACTAATAATACTAATCTCCTTCTCATAACTACATCTCTCCCCTTCTTTTTATTTCAATATTTTTTATTTTCATTTTCTCTTTTATTTATCTACAAAAAACAATAACACCTGACAGGATTGTCAGGTGCTAATTTTCCATAGCAAACCAATGACATCCTCTCCTTTCTCGCTCAGTGTGAGATAGCTCAACATCATAGTATCGAGCAAATACTATGATGACAGTCCTATGCCTATTCGACATAGTCCCAGCATCAGACTTTGGGTGTCTGACACTTCGGCGACGGTTCCTTTCACTATATGTCATTGGCTTCCGGCCTCTCATATAGCTACTCTTAACAGTCGCGACCTCTACCTCACCCTATTAAAAAGGATGAGGATTTTTGTTATTAAATTGTAATTGGCTATATGGTAACATGAATATTTAAAATTGTCAAGGAAAATTTATAAAATTTTATTATTATTCTATGATAATGTCATATTAAATTCATTCTGATAAAATGTCATATATGAGAGAGGAGATATTTAATATGACTCAAAAAGAAATAACTAGACTTAGAGTCATTAATCAAACTATTGATG
>Ga0209537_1002835_pt1 | contig 16715 bp, 12 predicted proteins | sample BioPla4DNA1_FD_187698 | JGI IMG/M metagenome (GOLD analysis project Ga0209537, IMG submission 187698) | Biogas fermentation microbial communities from Germany - Plant 4 DNA1 (SPAdes) (version 2) | ecosystem: Engineered > Bioreactor > Anaerobic > Digestate | place: Bielefeld, North... | reverse complement strand
CAAAGCCGGGTTACAGAGATGGGCAGCGCCGGCCAAACATAACTGCATAAACAAGGAAAAAATTCGCCGTTTCCCCCCGATATCCTTCTTTGCTTCCTTCCTTTCTAAAAGGCGGAGGGGTATTTCCCGATAGAAAAAGCCACTCCTTTAATGAGGCCGGTGGTTGAATGGTCAAGATATAAACGGAGATTTCCCCAGGGCCAAGACCATCCCAGGACCAAATGACCCATTACCGGGTTAAGCCCTGTAATGAGGGTATACTTTTCATTTATAGGATAATTATACCCGGCGGAAAAATCCCGGACCATCCCGGTGGCCGTGGCGGTGAAGAGCAATAACCCGGGACCGGCCGGCTGGTAAAAAACAGCCGTTGTTTCCAGGGGCAAAACTACTCCTGTTGCTTTCCGCTCTTTCTTGCCGATTATATGAACCGGGCTGATGCTTTTTTTTTCACTATCAACATTCTTGGTGTCCTTGGTTAATGAGGAAAACCAGACCAAACCAGGTAGGTTAGCAAGACGTAGCTCCACGCCGCCACCGGATTTCCATCTCATCCGTGCTTCCCAGGCAAGAGCGGCGCCGATTCCCGGCACTCCTTCCTTTTCCCGCCATAATTCACTGTAAGCACCGGAAATTCCCACGCTTTGCGAACCATCAGCCTTCGTCGTCAGCCGGCCTAAACCCGAACCCTTCCATTCCCGGTAATTCCGGCAGATAAAAAGGTCTCCCTTTAAGGCAAATTTAAACTCCGCCTTTTTCCATTGGCGAAGTGTATATAATCCCAGACGGTTGTATCTTTGGCCGGAAAACCCCAAATCATAATAGCGCCGGAGTACGGTTTCCTTCAGGGCGTCACGGTAAAATTCCCCACTTTCACCTGTGACCTGTACCCAACCGGCTTGCTGATACGAAACCCCCCATTCCCATTCTTTCGTCTGTTTCAGCGGCAGCCGGAAATCCAAGGTTTCCCGGGCCAGAAGAACCGGGGGAATCCTCTGCAATTCCAAGATTTCTTCTTCTGAAACAGGGCTATAAATCTTCTCCAAAGACCAGAGGTTATTACCTACTTCCACCTCCAGACCGAATGCCGGCGGCCAGGACGGCGCTGCCATGGCTCTTTCGCCACAGCAGAAAAGAGAATAGAGGATTGAAATCAGGAGCAAATACGTGCTCTTTCGCATGGAATCACCCTTTTGCCAACTAATACCCGGCTAAAAAAAAAGAGGGGGAAACCTCTTCCCCCTCTTAGCGGAATCTTAGAGGGTTTCATACGTGCCGTCTATATATGTTATCATCAGGCCTTGCGTAGTCAAGGAAATGGTTCCCACCTGGACCCCGTCGACTTCGACAGTACCTTTTATATCAGTGGGCGCTTCCTCAATACCGTTGTCAAAAATGATTTGCATGGCGATCCGGGCCGGGCCCCAGGTGCTGTTGACCTCCAGATTTATAATTGTCTCGCCCGTATTATTCAATGAGATGTTTAGCTCCCGGGGGATGCCGTTATCATACAATTCAAAGGCTATTCTTACATTATACTCGAAACAGGCGGTTTCTTCCACGGATAATTCAACTGCCATGCCGTTCTCGGGGTCGCCCCAAATCTCCCCTCTAAAGGTAATCTTGCCTTTGGGCCAGTTAGTTTCGGAGTATTCTGCTAAAGGATCATAGGTTGCCGCATTGCCGACCTCCAGTAGAAGCTCACCTTCAAGGAAACGCTCGTTCTTGATCTGAACCCCACCGTTCAAGGAGATCTTTGACGGGAGAACCTCGATAGGGACATGCTCATTTTCCACATAGGAAACTGCCAGATCCCCCGTAAGCTTTAGATCCATTGTTTCCAGAGTACCGGTTAAGAGGTCTTCCGCGTTTCTACCAAATTGAAGAGAGATTACGTCATATAGTCGTAGATAATCATCGCTTTGCCAGAACTGGAAATAAGCCTCAACGTCGGTAGTGATGACAGGAAAATCGAAGGGAACTGGTTCTTCTGCTGGTACGTCTATCCTGCCCTTAAGGAATGATGAAGGGGCCAAAACAGAATCTTTCATGGTTACATCTATTTCAAAGGTTATTCGGTCTTTTTCTTCTTCTCCCAAGAGATCCGTGAGGTAAGTCGCGGTTCCCTCGTATTTTAATTTCGGATCGTTTGTACTGGTAATAGTGAATTTGATTTCGTCAGTATCCCCATCGGCTCTGTGCGTAATATTATAGGTGAACTCCTCTTCCCGAGTAACCGTCCAAGAGCCGGTTTTAGGTTCTTTATCACCAAGCTCCTCAGGCTCAATTACATCATCCCAGTCATAATCATCACCAGGCTTTAAGTATATAAGGGCGGGCAGGAGTTCAAAGACGCTGGTGCTTATCTTCATGGCCATCTCTGCCTGTGGCAGATAAGGAAGGAGTTGTTCTTCCATCTTCGTCATGACTTCAACTGTCCTATTTTCAGCTAAGGAACCAATGTCGCCGACAACCCGCTGGGTGTCCTTGACAATCTGTTCGGCAAAGACAGCCAATGAGGGTTCATAAACCTCTACCTCGGCTGAGGCAGTTTTGCCTTTTGCCGCGCATATAACCCTACAATTTCCCGCCTTCTTTCCAGTAAAAACCCCGTCTTTACTAATCTCCCCTATCCTCTCCGGGTCAACCGTCCAGGTGAAAGTAACACCAGTCATCTCCTTACCCTTTTGATCTTTGGCTGTGGCAGTGAATTTCATGGTTCCGCCGGTTACCACCCTGGCTGAGGACGGGGTGATGCTGATGGTTGTTAAGACTGGAGCTTTAGTCTTGGAACACCCTGTCAACCCAAGCAGCAGGGCCAGGGCAATGAAAAGCCACCAGTATTTCAAAGGCTTATGTAGAAACACCTAAAAAAAACCTCCTTTTTTGTTTAAAATAATTTCATAGATTGTATAATTCAATATAATTTTTGGAAATCCTCCAATGTAAACTTTTTTAAACTTTGGTCATGGATTCATAATAAAAAAACACCCTGTTATATGGGTGTTTTTTGCAGTGTTTTTATCCCCACGTGCTCACAGTTTTTTTGGACCGCTGCTGCCGGGCCTTTCAAAGTGGCGGCAAACATCGCAGTTCCCGCAGAAGACCACCCGGTCTTTGAAGATGCTGACCATGGTTTCGGCCTCCTCCGGCGCCCCATTGTGGTGGAGGACTATGCGCTGGGGAGCCAGGGTAATCAAGGCGCTCAACAAGAGGTCTTTATGCCTGAACTCCTCCCCTTTCTCTTCGCCCAGCACCTGCCGGAGGTACTTCTCTTCCAAGGGCTTTTTCTCTTCGTCCAGGAGAAAAAACTCTTCCGGGCTGAAAAAAAGCACATGGACCTCGTCAATCCGCGGTTCCTGGATTTCCACAAAATATTGGAGGAGTTTGATGAATTCCTGGTATTCTTTGTCCGCCAGGAAATTGTCGATTATTTCCTCAAGGCGCTCTTTCAATTCGAGGAAATAATCTTTCAACCGGAACCGCAAAAAGCCTTCCAAAAAAATACGGTCATTTTCCCTGAGAAAATCCTCGACTTCCTTTTGAACCCGGGCCAGGCGCCGCTCAGCCCCGGATTCATTCAAGGAGGAAACAACCTGGTCGCAGAGGAGCCAGGCTTCTTCCTTGGAAAGGTAAGGATGGTCGATGCGGGTCATCCGGTAGACAAAATCCTTGGAAACGTCCCCCAAAAGCAACGTGCTGACGATCGGAGAAATGGTGGTGCGGAGAGTTTCTTCCGGTTTCTTCCCGTCTTTTCCCGGGGCGTCATTGAGGATACAGGCAATAAAGGCATAACCCCCCAATTGGTGGGGTTTTATATCAATAAAAATCCCGTTCTCTTTGACCCGGGAAAACTCCTTATCCAGATTCCGCTGCAAATCAGGGAGAGACTGGCGGGTGCCAATATAAATGGCGGGCATGGTTCCCCCTCCTCTATGGATATTATATGGGCAGAGGGAGAAGGGATATACAGTCAAGTTACAGTAAAACCCCTTTTTCCTGGGACTCTGTCGTTTTTTTCTTATTCCGGATTATTATCCGGGTACATTTACCACCTGTGCTTCAAGAGGGCTTTCCCATTTAAAAATAAACCCGCTGGACGACGGGAGAACAAAATCCACCACCTCCGGCCAGGCAGCGACCGCCCCCGGGTCATGCACCGAGTTGTCGCCTTCGGGCGGCAAGTCATTCACGCGGTCAATATCCGCCAGCCGCACCCAAATCCCGGGCCTGGGAAATTCCAGGTTGACGGTGACGTCAAAAGCTTCAAAATTCAGCAGGACCACCATCTCCTCCCACGGGGCGTCCCCGGGCCGCGTGGCCCAGCCAATCACTCTCCGCCCGCCGCCCCGTGCTTCATCGAGCCAAGGGCCGATGAGCCACGAGAACTTCCCTTCTTCCGCCGGGTTATAGCCGTAAATACGCAACCCGGGATAACGGCGGCGCAGGGAGATTAGGCGCCGGGCCCATTCGTAATACTGGCTTTTCTTCGCCAATTCGCTCCAGTTCAGATCGATCCGGTTCCGGGGACGCTCGACCCCGAACTCCTGTCCCATGTAGATCATGGGTTGCCCCAGGGCCACGATGGTGGCAAAGAGTCCCAACCGGGATTTCCTTTCCTTGGCCGCCTCACTGGAAAGCTCAGCCCCGGCGGTGGCCACTTCGTAAGGGACGCTGTGTTCGTCATGGCTCTCGCAGTAGTTGATGACATTGTTGGTATGGGCGGCAAAAAAGTCGCGGCAGAAATAGAAGAAACTGCCGAGGCGTTCCGGCGAATCATCGGTCCAGTCTTCAAAAACCCCCTCTCTGAGCAGGGCCTTGATTTTATCATGGAAAGGGTCGCACCATTGGGCATAGCCGTTGTATCCTTCCAAATTAAGATCCGGCTCATTCGGGAGGTTCTCCGCAATCAACAGGCAGTCGGGTTTAAAGCCGGTATCCTTGATCTCATGGGCCAGGCGGCGCAGGAAATTGTGGTCCATCCAACTGCTGTGGGTGGCGTCAAACCGGAAGCCGTCCACATGGTATTCGCGGATGAACATCTTACAGGCGTCGATGAGCATATTCTGGACCTCGTCCTTCTCCGTGGCCACCCGGTTTCCCCAGGGGGTTTCGCCGTTAAAGTAAAAACCGCCCGGAGTGCCGTCGTGAATAATCTCCCACAAGGGGTTGAATGTGTTGGAAGTATGGTTGAAGACCTGGTCGACAATGACCGCCAGGCCTTGCCTGTGGGCGGCGTCGACCAGAGCCCGGAAATCATCGCAGGTGCCAAAGTCCCGCTCAATGGTCATAAAGCCGCACGGGTCATAACCCAGCCGGTCGGGGCCCAGGGCGGTCGGCGCCTCAGAAGTGGGCATCAAAGCCAGGGCCGTTACCCCCAGGCGGTTAAAGTAGCCGTCCAGGATCCGGCGGGTCACACCGCGAAAGGTGCCGGCGATCTCCTCCGGGATCTCCGGATCTTCACCGGTAAACCCATAAACGTTCAGTTCATAAATGATCAACCGGTCCATCGGCGGGGTCCGCCAGTTACCGTCCTTCCATAGATAGACCGTGGGGTCGATTAACTGGCAGTTGTTGGTGTTGTAATCCGGGCCGTAGCGGCGGGCGTAGGGGTCTTGAACCATGCGGACCGGCCGCTGTTCGTTGTTGAGGGGAACGCCGCCCACCACCAGGAATTTATAGAGATTTTTCCGGGCATCGGCCGGATCGGGAAGGGCTGTTCTTAAGAGCCAGATATTCGGCTCGTCGTTATAACCGCGGTAGAGTTTCATAGGGAGGAATTTCTCCGGATCCGGGTTAGGGTGGTAGGGCGACTGCCAGTCATTGAAATTGCCAACCACATAGACCCGGGCCGCCCTGGGATGGAAGAACCCGAAGAGGGTGGTCCCGTCCAGCAAATAATGGGCGCCGAGCAACGAAACGGCGCCCTTACCGCTGACATCCGTATCGGGGAGATAGAGGTTTTTCCCGGCGATCCCTTTGATCTCCTCATAAACTTCCCTGGTGGAACCGGCGGGTTTTTCCGGTCGGACCGGGTAGATCTCTTCATGGCGGGCAACAGTCCAGATCTCCCTGCCGAAATGCTGGCCGTAGCAGCGGATAAATTTTTCCCGCACCCTCTTTTCGCCCTGCCGGTCGGCAAAGCAAAAACAGAAGTAATTCCGCCTGAGCGTGAACTGGAAGACAGGGCCGTAATCATCCCAGCCGCCGGGGTGAACCTCGTGGACGGCCCCATCCTGCTGGGGAAACCAAAAAAGTAAAACCGGGTTGGCAAAGCCCAATTCCTGCGGGGCATGGATCTTTACCTGATGCATCTCCTCTTTCTCCTTGTCCAGCTTTTTTCGCAGATACACAAGTAAAGTATGCCCCGGTTAACCCGGTTTCAGTTAAAAAGGTATCCCGGTTTTATTATTCCGGTTCAGTTCCGGTACAGTTCTATTCTCCCGTTTTTTATCCTTCTTCCGGTTATCCCCTGGGAATTTCCGAAGGTTTCTCCTTTTAAGGGATCACCTGTCGATCTACCCGATGGCATCCAGGCATTTCGGGCATAATCCGGGATGGTCCGGATTGGCGCCTACTTCTTCATGGTAAATCCAGCACCGCTGGCACTTGTCGCCCAGGGCCCTTTCCACCTTTACCTCCAACTCCTCCCCACCGGTGAACTCCGTTTCCACCTGCGAGACAATGAAGAGGGTGGCCAGGTCTTCCCGGAAATGCCCCACCAGTTCCTGCAGGGCGGGGGGTACGAAAAGACGCACCCGGGCCTCCAGCGAGCTCCCGATTAACTTGTCGGCCCTGGCTTTTTCCAGCGCCCGCGAAACTTCCTCCCGGATCTTCATAAACCGGTCCCACCGCTCTTCCAGTTCCGGGTCAAGGTACTCGTCGGTAAACCCGGGCCAGGAGACCAGGTGGACGCTCTCCTCCTCCTTGTATCCGGCGGGCATATGCCGCCAGATCTCCTCGGCGGTATGCACCAGGACCGGGGCGATCATCTTCACCAGGTTGCGGAGGATGATATAGAGCACGGTCTGGGCCGCCCGCCGGCCCGGGTCGTTGGCCGCCAGGGTATAGAGGCGGTCTTTAATAACATCCAGGTAGAAGGCGCTCAGATCCACAGCGCAGAAGTTGTGGACCGCATGGTAGATATGGTGGAACTGGTAATTGTCATAGGCATCCGTCACTTTCCGCAGGAGCCTCTCCATCTTCAACAGGGCCCAGCGGTCCAGTTCCGGCAGGTCTTTGTAGGCCACGGCGTCCTCCGGCTTAAAATCGTACAGGTTCCCCAGGAGGAAACGGGCGGTATTCCGGATCCGCCGGTAGACCTCGGCCAGTTGCTTAAGGATGTTCAGGGAAAGCCTGATATCGGCCTGGTAATCCGAGGAGGCCACCCAGAGCCGGAGGATGTCGGCGCCGAAATCATTAATGATCTTCTCCGGCGCCACCACATTCCCCAGGGACTTGGACATCTTCCGCCCTTCCTCGTCCACGAGGAAACCGTGGGTCAGAACCGCACGGTACGGCGCCTTGCCGGTGACCGCCACCGAGGTCAGGAGGGAGGACTGGAACCAACCCCGGTGCTGGTCGCTGCCTTCCAGGTAGAGATCGGCCGGCCAGGAAAGCTCCGGCCACTGGGTCAGAACCGCCAGGTGACTGGAGCCGGAATCAAACCAGACATCCATGATATCCTTTTCTTTGGTAAAGGTCTTGCCGCCACATTCCGGGCAGGCAAAATCCGGTCCCAGGATCTCCGCGGCTTCGTACTTGAACCAGGCATCCGAACCCTCCCTGGCAAAAAGCTCCTTGACCCGGGTGATGGTCTCATCGTTAATCACCGGTTTTTCACAGTTTGAACAGTAGAAGATGGGTAGCGGTACGCCCCAAGCCCGCTGCCGGGAGATGCACCAGTCGCTTCTCTGCCGGACCATATTGCCGATGCGCTCTTCTCCCCAGGCCGGGATCCACCGCACCTCGCCGATGGCTTGTAAAACCTGATCCCGGTAGCCTTCGATGGAAGCAAACCATTGGGGTGTGGCCCGGAAGATCACCGGGTTCTTGCAACGCCAGCAATGGGGGTACTGGTGAAGGATCTTGCCGGCTTTCAGCAGGCTTCCGGCTGCCGTCATATCGTCAATCAGCGCCCGGTTGGCCGCTTCCAGTTTCATCCCGGCATACTTGGGAACCTCATCGGTAAACTCCCCTGTCGCCGAAACCGGGGAGAAGATTCGCAGGTTGTACTTGACCCCGACCTCAAAGTCTTCCAGCCCGTGGCCGGGCGCGGTATGGACGCACCCGGTACCGGCTTCCAGGGTGACATGTTCACCCAGGATCAACGGGGAGTTCCAATCCATAAAGGGATGACGGCACTCGACCCCTTCCAGATCCGACCCGCGGAAGGTTTTTTCACTGGCGGTGATCTCAATACCGGTTTCCTCGGCAAAGCCGGCCAGAAGTTCGCTGGCCACCAGGTACCGGTCGTCGCCGGCGCGGGCCAGGGTATATTCGTAATCCGGGTGGAGGCAGATGGCCAGGTTCGCCGGGAGCGTCCAGGGGGTCGTAGTCCAGATCACCACATAGGTCCGGTCCTCCGGGAGCACCCCTTTCCCGTCAACCACCGGGAAGCGCACATAGATGGAGGGCGACTCCCGGTCCTTATATTCAATCTCCGCCTCCGCCAGGGCCGTTTCACAAGTGGGACACCAAAAGACCGGCTTCAAGCCCCGGTAAATATAGCCTTTTTTTGCCATTTCCCCAAAGACCTCAATCTGTTTTGCCTCATATTTGGGGAAAAGGGTCATGTAGGATTCAGACCACAAACCCCAGACCCCCAGGCGCTTGAACTCCTCTTCCTGGATGGCACGGTATTTTTCCGCGTAGGCGCGGCACTTTCCCCTAAATTCCAGCGGGCTGAGGGCATGCCGGTTGATCCGGGTTTCCTTAATCACCTGCTGCTCGATGGGCAAACCATGGGTGTCCCAGCCGTGCACCATCGGTGTATAATACCCCTGCATATTCCGGAACTTGACAATTATGTCCTTCAAGGTTTTATTCATGGCGTGGCCGGTATGGATGTGCCCGTTGGCGTAGGGAGGCCCGTCATGAAGGATAAAACTCTTCTTCCCCCGGTTTTTCTCCAACAACCGGTCGTAGATCCGGTTCTCCCGCCAATATTTTTGGATCTCCGGTTCCCGCTGGGGAAGGTTCCCTCGCATCGGGAAATCGGTGGACGGCAGATTTAAGGTTTGGTCGTAATTCATTAAAATCACCTCCAAAAAAGGTTAACGGACGAAAAAAAAACGTCCCTTTTCGGGACGGGTTGTTTGGGACCCGCGGTACCACCCAATTTGCTTGAGAGCCGCTTTCCAGTGGGATAACGGCCACTAGCCGTTCCTCCTTACTTGGTTTGGGTTCGGGAGGAAACTCCGGGGTGATTTTCGCCTGGAACCCGTACCGGTTCTCACCAGCCACCGGCTCTCTGCACCGGCCTTCCAGGTTACTCTTCCCCGTCATCGCTGTTCTTTATATTTCCAGTTTTTATTTTGAGTTTTTATATAAATATTATTATATCTCCCTTTCTTCTCCGGGTCAAGCCAGAACTTGCCGTAGAAGCCGCCGGCACTAGGTGACCCGGTAGGGCGGCCCGGTAGATCCACAAGCTGGCCTGCTATATCTATTCTACCATTTTAACTGGGCGTTACAAGTACCGGTAAATAGCCTGGAAATAATTAAAGCTGTTTCTAGCAGGTCTTTTATGCTATAGTAAAAATAGACCCGAGGTAAAAATAAAATTAAAAGTATCATTTCCTTTCTTCTCTTCTTACCACCGGTGTTGGCCCCGGGTTTTTCGCATGGAAAATATTGGGTAAAATGGTCGCAGGAGGTTGGAACCTTTGGATAAAAACAAACTGCTGCCAACTGTCGCTTATTTTTGTATGGAATTCGGGCTGCATGAGGATTTGCCCATCTATTCTGGGGGATTGGGAATTCTGGCCGGTGACTACTTGAAAGCGGCCCACGAAGAAAACCTGCCCGTTGTTGGCGTGGGAATACTCTGGCGCAAAGGATACACCCGGCAATTGATAAATGAAGAGGGCTCTCCGTACGATCTGGAGGAGAGGTATTCCTTTGACGCCCTGCAGGACACTGGGATCAAAGTCCAGGTGGAAATCGAAGACCAACCGGTAACCTGCAAAGTCTGGCTGGTGGACCGGTTTGGCAACGCCCCCCTCTACCTGCTCGACGCCGATCTGCCTGAGAATAAAAATCCCTGGTTAACCCATCATCTCTACCGCGGGGATCCCACCGGGCGGGTCAGCCAGGAGATGATCCTGGGGATCGGGGGGATCCGGGCGCTGCGTGCCCTGAAACTCGATGTTGACATCTATCATTTTAATGAAGGCCATGCGGTCCTGGCAGGGGTGGAACTGATCCGGGAAAAGATGGCGCAAGGCGCCTCCTTTGACGAGGCCTTTGCGGAAACCAGGAAAGAGATCGTCTTTACCACGCACACACCCGTTCCCGCCGGCAATGAAGAGCACCCGCACGGTCTTCTTTGCTCCCTGGGTGCATACAACGGCCTTAATTATGAGCAGATGAAGCGGCTCGGCGGGGACCCGTTCAACATGACCGTGGCCGGCCTCCGCCTGGCCCGCCTTACCAACGCCGTTTCGCAGTTGCACCGGGAAACAGCCAAAAAAATGTGGCAAAATGTCGACGATACCAGTGAAATAATAGGGATTACCAACGGCGTTCACAGGAGGACCTGGCAGGATCCGGAGATTTACCGGGCTTACCTGGAAGAAGAAAACCTCCGGCCTATTCACCAGAGGAACAAGGAAAAGCTCCTGGCGGAGATCCGCCGGCAGACCGGGCGCGATCTCGATCCCAACGTGCTTTTGGTCGGCTTTGCCCGCCGGGCGGCCACTTATAAAAGGGGCGATCTCATCTACAACAACCGCGAACGTCTCCTGCCTTTCCTGGCCGGGAGAAAGCTCCACCTGGTTTTCGCCGGTAAGGCCCACCCGCAGGATGAAGCCGGAAAAGAGACGGTCCGCCGGATCATCGCCTTGACCCGGGAATACCCGGAAAGCATAGTCTTCTTAGAGAACTACAACATGCGCCTGGGCAAACTCCTGACCCAGGGGGTTGATGTCTGGTTAAACAGCCCCCGCCGTCCGATGGAGGCCTGCGGTACTTCAGGGATGAAGGCGGCGCTCAACGGCACGCTCAACCTGAGCACCCTGGACGGTTGGTGGGCGGAGGGCTGCCTGCACGGGATCAACGGCTGGCAGTTCGGGGAGGGCTATGAAGGGCCCGACCAGGATACAGTGGACCAGAACGCCCTTTTCCAGGTCTTGGAGCACCAGGTGTTGCCGGTCTATTACCGGCAACCGGAACGCTGGGAAGGGATGATGCGTCACGCCGTGGAAAGCGCCATCAACCATTTCACCGCCCGGCGCATGGTCCGGGATTACTATGAAAAGCTCTACCTGGCATAGACAGAGTAGACAGGGGACGGTTCCTTGTCCTAAGAAAACCGTCCCCTCCAGCCATTCATTGCGAGGACAGGGAACAGTCCCCTGTCCTTTTTAAAACCCCAGTTTTTCCCGGAGCACCGGCACCAGTTCGGCTACGGGGATCCGGATCTGTTCCATGGTGTCCCGGTCCCGGATGGTTACCGCCTTGTCCTCCAGGGAATCGAAGTCAACGGTAACACAGTAGGGGGTCCCGATCTCATCCTGCCGCCGGTAACGGCGGCCGATGGACTTGGCATCATCATAGGTGGTCATCCAATGACGCGCCAGTTCGCTCCGGATCTCCTTGGCCATGGCCACCAGGGGTTCCTTCCGGGAAAGCGGCAAGACCGCTACCTTGATCGGGGCCAATTCCGGGTGGAAACGCAAGACCACACGGATTTCGTCCTTATCCGGCTCTTCATGGTAGGCGTCGAGGAGGAAGCATAAGGTGGCCCGGTCCGCGCCGGCGGACGGCTCAATTACATACGGGAAATAGTGTTCCCCTGTTTCCTGATCAAAATAATCCAGGTGTACGCCGCTGGTTTCAGAATGCCGCCGCAGGTCAAAATCGGTCCGGTTCGCGACCCCCTCCAACTCCGACCAGCCCATCGGGAAGAGATATTCAATGTCACAACATTTCTTGGCGTAATGGGCAAGTTCATCGGGGGTGTGCTCCCGGATGCGCAGGCGTTCCGGGTTGACTCCCAGGTTGATATACCAGTTATACCTTTCCTTCAGCCAGTGGTCGAAGAACTCCTCATCCGTACCGGGCTGGACAAAATATTCAATCTCCATCTGCTCAAATTCCCTGGTCCGGAAGATGAAGTTCCCGGGGGTGATCTCATTGCGGAAGGATTTGCCGATCTGGGCCACCCCAAACGGGAGCTTCTTTCGTGTACTATTCAGAACATTTAAAAAGTTAACAAAAATTCCTTGCGCCGTTTCCGGCCGCAGGTAAACAATGGCTGCCTCATCCTCCACCGGCCCCAGATGGGTACGGAACATCAGGTTAAACTTACGGGGCTCGGTAAGCTCCCCGCCGCATTCCGGGCATTTCTCCCCGCTTATGTGGTCGGCGCGGAACCGCTGCTTACAACTTTTACAATCCACCAGCGGGTCGGTGAACCCCTCCACATGCCCGCTGGCCTCCCAGACCCGGGGATGCATCAAGATCCCGGCATCCAACCCGACCATATCATCCCTTTGCTGGACCACCCGCTTCCACCAGGCGCGCTTCACATTATTCTTTAACTCCACTCCCAGGGGACCATAATCCCAGCAGCTGTTAAGCCCGCCATAGATTTCACTGTTGGGAAAGATGAAGCCCCTCCTTTTTGCCAGGGAGACGATCTTTTCCATGGTTGTTGTCGGCTGAATTCCTTCGTTTTTCATTCCTATCCTCCTCACAAAAGCTTTCCTGCCTATTATGAAATCCTATATGTTAATAGAAAATAACGCCGGTGTAATAAAAATCTCAATGATCGCGGCCGCCAGGAGCAGGAAGAACACCAGCGGAAATAAGGAAACGAAATCTTTCATATTGGCGAAAAAACCCGGGGAGTTCCGGAGCCGTAGCCAACCCAGCCAGTTCCTGCTCCCCCAGATCATCCCCATGGCGGCGATGAGGAGAATCCCGGCAAGCTCAAAGATGCCGTGGGGAAGCAGGCCAAGAAAAAAGCGGTCTTTTGCCATAAGCTTATTAAACTCAAAATAGCCGGCGGTCATCCCGGCAATCATGCCGTGGCCGCTGATAACAAGCGGTGGGAAGAAGGGGAAAACTCCCCCCAAAAAAAGCATGACCGCCCCGGACTGCAGGTTATTGATGAAAACCCATCCGGTCAAAAACAGCCGGTTTCTCCCGCCCCCCCGGATGACCGGTTCGCCCAGGTTTTTAAAGAACATCTCTGTTAACTCGGCCACCTGTGCCTGGTTTTGCCGCCATGCCCCGTAGCCTAAACCAACCCCTAAAACAAAAAAGAAAAGCAACAAAGCGAGGGTCATGCGGAAACCCTGTGAAAAACAGGAGGAGAGCTTTGTCTTGGTTTCCAACTATTGCACCGTCCTTGATTCAAGAAATAACCCCTCGCAGCCTAAGGGCGAGAGGCGGCCTCGCGCGCGCAATTGACCTTACCTGCACAAATTCTCTCTGTGCATATGAAGGTGCGTATAGAAAAAGTATAACAGAATTTAAAGGCCGGTGTCAATCGGTACCCGCCGGCTGTTCCCTTTCTTTATCTGCAAGATCACCTTCTGCCTTATCCACTTCAATCCGGTACTTGGCAGCCAACGCCGCCACTGCACCAACCAGGGTCAGATGCGGGGCCAGGGCAGCCCCGACCACCCCGGCGGTAACAGGGATTTCCACCAGAACCTGGTCTCCCTTGCGAACCCGGATTTTGCTGCGGTTTCCCTCTTCCCAAAGCTTTTGCAGTTTCTCCATGAATTCGCGGCTGGGACCGTTCTTGGCCCGCTTTTCCAGTAAAATCAGGGCTTCCACCAGATTCCCGGAGGTTTCATCCAGCGCCTTCCGGGCTTCCTCATAACTTACCGGGAATCGCCTGCGAATCTCCTCGATCTTCCCCAGCAATTCATCGGACATTTTTTCACACCTCCCACCGGTAGCCTGCCCCGGAAGGAGGTTGGGCATGCTGGAAAGAACCGTGCATACCTGCAATTTCATATGAGATCCTTAATAGAATTGCGTACTTAGATTGAGAGGATAGATTGTAAAAAGCCTAAAGATTTTATGGGTTTCTCACTCCGGTATTCCAGGAAAGCCGTTAACGCCCCTTCAACCTCTCGCTGTAAAGCTGCAGGGACCTCCCAGGTAATTACCGACCGCAGATCGGCCGTGAGCAATTTCCGCATCAGTTCCAACCCGCCGGCAGAGAGCGCCAGCGGTTTGATCTCCGCCTCATCTTTGCAGGAGAAACAGAGCACACCCCCACTGTCGGGAGAAAACCCGCCCGGCGCCCCCTCCAGGGAACCACCGCACCGGGCGCAGGCCGTCAGTTCGGGAAGGTAACCAAGGTACTGCATGGCCCGCAGTTCAAAGGCCCTGGACAAAAGGACCGGGTCTTCCGCTTTCTCCAGAACCGTCAGGCCGGCCAAGGAAAAGAGGAAGAGACCGGTATTCTCCTCTTCCAGCGGGAGAAGGAGATCGAGGAACTCCGACCAGAATGAGGCATAAGCCATTTTCACCAGATTCTCCCGGATGAGGCCAAAGGATTTGATAATCTCGGCCTGGCTCAACTGGTCAAGGCTTTTCCCGGCAAAAATCAAGACCTTTAAATAAGTGAAGGGTTGGGAGGCGGCGGCCAGGCGGTTGCGGGGACGCCGGGCGCCGCGGGCCACCACTTCAATTTTCCCCCGGTCCCTGGTTAACAGGGTTAAAATCTTATCCGCCTCGCCCAGGGGGCGGGTGCGGAGGACAATCCCATCGGTCCGGTACAGGTTCATTTTTTCACCTCCGGGAGAAAATTGCCAGCAAGAGACTGAGCAAAAGGCTCAAGAGCAAAGAGGTGCCAAGAGGGAAATAGAAAACGAACCTCTCCCTCTTGATGACGATATCCCCGGGAAGGCGGCCCAGCCCCGGGATCCGGTCCCCCAAAAGAAAGAGGGCGCCCAGGACCAGCAAAAAAATCCCGGCAATAACCAGCAACCGGCCTATAGCTGCAAAATTGTTTCCCATTGAGAATAGCCTCCTGCTTAACCAGTAAAACCGCTCACGGCGGTTTCTATCCACCCTTGAGGGTCAGCTGTTCTTTGGCGGCTTGTAATAACGATCCCGTTCACTGTAGATACACCCGCAATAAGGCTGGCGGTAAAGCCCGAGTTCCCGGGAGAGCTCCCGGCTCCTCCGGTACCCCGGGCGCAGGTCCTCGCCGTAGAAGTTTAACCCGTATTTCCGGGCCAGGTCCTCCCCGGTCCGGCAGATCCCCTCAATCTGCTGGTAAGGACTGATCAAAAGGGTGGTCCCAAACCATTTAAACCCCAACTCCTTGGCTTTGCGCGCCGTCTTTTCCAGCCGCATTGCATAGCAAAGCGGGCACCGTTCGTTCTCCTTCTCCACCACCATCCGGAGAAAACCGGAAAGGTCGTATTCTTCCTCAAGCAAAAGGGGGAGCCCTTTTATTTCCGCAAAATCCTCCAGGGTCTCTTTTCTCTTCTGCCACTCCCGGTAGGGGTGGATATTGGGGTTATAATAATACATCAGCGGGGCATAACCCGCAGCCGCCAGGTGTTCCGTGGTGTAGGTGGCGCATGGCCCGCAACAGGTATGCAGTAAAATATCTTTCATTGATAATCTACCCCTAAAATTCCTGCTCCCGTTCACTCGACAGTTCCTTTTTTCCTCGCAACAAAACTCCTCCGTTCCTTCGTTAACGGGTAAATTGATTACCCGGTTATGCCCGGCTAAAACTGGAGGCGGCCTTGGAGGTCCCCGGTGGCCTCCGGCTCCAAGCCAAGGTGTTCCCGGCCCAACCTGGTGATTACCCTTCCCCTGGGGGTCCGCTGCAAGAACCCGATCTGCAGGAGGTAGGGTTCGTAAACATCCTCAATCGTCTCCACTGCCTCCTGGGTCGCCGCGGCCAGGGTTTCCACACCCACGGGGCCGCCGTCGAACTTCCCGGCGATGGTCTCAAGGAGCAGCCGGTCCACCCGGTCCAGGCCCATGGGATCGACCTCCAGAAGGTCCAGGCCCTTACGGGCGATGGCGGCGGTAATCACCCCTTCCCCTTTGACCTGGGCATAATCCCGCACCCTTTTCAAAAGCCGGTTGGCAATCCGCGGCGTCCCCCGGGCCCTTGCCGCCAATTCCCGGGCGCCCTCCTTTTCAATGGGGATCGCCAGGATGGAGGCGGCCCGGCAAATGATCTCTTGCAGTTCCTCACAGGTGTAATACTCCAGGCGGTTGATGATGCCAAAGCGGTCCCTCAGCGGCGCAGAAAGCGCGCCTGCCCTGGTGGTGGCCCCCACCAGGGTAAAGCGGGGAAGATCAATCCGGACCGAACGGGCGCTCGGCCCCTTCCCGATTATTATATCCAGGGCAAACTCCTCCATTGCCGGGTAAAGGATCTCCTCCACCGTTCTGTTCAAACGATGAACTTCATCGATAAATAAGACCGCATGGGGTTTCAGGTTGGTGAGGATTGCCGCCAGATCGCCGGGGCGCTCAATCACCGGCCCGGAAGTAACATA
>Ga0209537_1002832_pt1 | contig 16728 bp, 16 predicted proteins | sample BioPla4DNA1_FD_187698 | JGI IMG/M metagenome (GOLD analysis project Ga0209537, IMG submission 187698) | Biogas fermentation microbial communities from Germany - Plant 4 DNA1 (SPAdes) (version 2) | ecosystem: Engineered > Bioreactor > Anaerobic > Digestate | place: Bielefeld, North... | reverse complement strand
ATTGCATTATTGAAAATAATACCACCTACTCACTATATTTTAACATACAGAATTTTCTTCAGCCATACTTATTTTTTCCTCACTAATCATCACTAATAGATTCGTCCTTTACCTCATGATGCTCTTCCATATATTCAATTAATTTATTCCAGTCTTCTACTGTTAATTCTTCTAAAGATTTATCTGCATATTCCAGGAACTTTTCTTAGCCTTTTCTAAATCCTCGTAACATTTTGACTCATCCCATAACTAGCACGCCCTCCAGCAAAAAAAGAATCTTTTCATCTGCCTCTATTCTTTCATAGGTGTTAAGTGCCATTTTTACTTCTTCTAACGTTGGTACTTCTCTCTTAGGATATTTATTATTCATAAATCCCTAACACTAGTCTATGAGATTTATAGGTTCGTGCCGAATAATACCATTATAAAAAGTTTTTATCGTATTTCTCAATATTGTGATTATCTATAATAAGCATACAAAAAGACATAAAAGCCTTAGCCTTTATGTCTTAATGCTGATTCCTTGTTTCATAACACCATTTTGCTATCTCTGCAATCAAATCTAAGGGCAAAGGTTTAGAATAAGGAAGCTGTACTGCTCCTTTGCTTGTCTTGTAGTCCTGTAATTTGTCTTTGAAGTGCTCAATAGCCTTATCTCCAGGATACAAGCCGATGTGATTTTTAAATGCTGCGAAATGGATTATATTATGTTTTTCCCAAAAGGTAGGCATACTCCAAGAGATTCTCTCCTCTGCCTCTGGCAGTGCCTTTCTAATTGTAGCTCTAATTTGATTTAATAATGACTTCACATCATCTGGCTGAGCAGCTATGTATTCATCAATGGTTTTTGGAGGCTCACCGCAGAAATGATCTTGATTTTTATTCTTGAACTCTCGTCCGCATTTTGGCACTTCCACAGAGATGACTTTTCACTATTCCTTTCTCTAATAGTCACTTTTATGGTGTCACCAGGCTGCTTACCTATTTTAGCTCGTATATCCTTTCTAATACCAATAATATGACAAGGGGTTTTCATTCTCACAAGGCTTCCTTCATATACTTCTCCATCAAAGGTCGCTATAACAGGTACTCTGCCTTTGCCAAATTCCGCCTTCACATCAAAGGGTATCTCAATATAGGCGCCATCCATGTCTGGCACTTTTTTTATTACGGCTTCAAACTCGTAAACTTTATTATTCATTTTTTATCAAACTCCCTTTGCCCATTGGATATATGTTGTTTTATATTCTTTGCAAAAAGCTTTAATAGTTATACCTCTGACTTTTTCGAAGCTTATAGTATTGACGAATAGGCTTACCAAATGTTAAAGGCCATATTATCATATATAAAATTAAAACAAGAATGCCTAATCCTAAAAAAATCATAAAATATTTCTTGTTTAAGTCATCATCTTTTTTGCTTGCCTTTGCTCCTATTAAAGAATCTCCCTTATTAAAGTACAATTCTATTTTATCTCCGTCATCTACAGATTCTGGATCAATATTAAGCTCTTCAAGGGTAACATACTTCATTGTGTTCTGTACATATCTAACCTTATCTCCTTCTACAGTACCCTGCCTCCTTGCAGAGTATTTAGGACCTTTGAAGGGCACAGCGAAATTAAGGGCTATAATAAAAAGAGCTATGGATATCAACGTTGTAATTACAGCTGCAATAAGAGTAGCTTTAAATGATTTTGCAGCCCGTTGTTCAAATTCATTTTTGAATGGTTTTTTTAAAAGTTCATAGCCTAACTCCAAATCTTTAGATATATCATCCAATCCATAATTTGATAAATCCATATTATCATCCTTACTTAAAATAAAGTGTTACACTTCTTGGATAGAAGTTATCCTTCTTATTTTCTAACAACTTTTTCATTCTTGCTTCAAAATCTAATTGTAAAGTTTTATACTCATATATCCTCCTAATAAATATTTAACGGTGGAATGGTACTACTGCAAGATATTAGTAAATTTTATTATTAAATTTTATTATATATGAAATATACATCTTTGTATATCAGAATTTAAAACAGTAAAAAACTACCATCCTTATAAAGATATATGGAGAACTACATAGCTTTATATTTTATAATATCCTATACAATAAAAAAACGAGTTGGTGCAAGACCAGCTCGGTATCTACAATAATAAAAGCTTTTATGTTGAACTTTACTGTAGGCAACAGTTTAGTATTAGCTATATTTCTTTTCATATTTTTTAGACTGTGCTTTTTTGGGGTTGGCAGGAAACCATCCTTTTTTTACTCTGTTTTCCTGTTCAATAAGCTCTTGGATACTCCATAATAAAGTAAAACCAGTAATACCAATAATTGAAGAAGCAATTAGGTTGCTAATTAAAGTAGATAGATATATACATAGTAATCCTAAAATGAGAAATAAGGGCCAAATCTTTTTTCCTATATAATACTCTGTTTTAATTACAATAGGATGAAATAAACCAATTATTAAAAATGTTGCTATGCCTATAGCTAATCCATGGATATTCATTCTGATCCTCCTACATTTTATTTATGTACTTACAGAGTTTATCAATCCTTTCTAAAAATTGCTATGTAGTTATGATTTCCTGATAAAAGAAATATATTCATGTAAGGATTCAAAAATTACCTATAAATTAAATTTCCCGCCTCAAATAGGCGGGTTTGTTGTATAGTTAGTATTGCTGCCTAGTTCACTATAAGCTACAGATCAATTTCTAATAATATTGGAGCGTGATCTTGTCTTGGACCAGAATCTATCATTTCAGACTTAAGTACCTTTTCTGCTATTCTATTGCTAACTAGCCAATAATCAATTCTCCAGCCGGAATTATTGATTTTGCTTGTTTTAGAACGCTGTGCCCACCATGTATAAACTCCTGTTACATCTCCGTGAAGATAGCGGAAGGTATCTGTGAAGCCTCTTGCTAATAGATTTGTGAAGCCTTCTCGCTCCTCATCGGTAAAACCAGCACTTCCTCGGTTGCTGTTAGGATGAGCTAAATCTATTTCCTTATGTGCCACGTTAAAATCTCCTGTGGCAATTACTGGTTTGATTTTGTCTAGACTGGCTAAATAATCAGCATATTTTATGTCCCAAATTTGACGGTCTGCCAAACGATTTAAGCCATCTCCTGCATTTGGTGTATAAACCTGCGTTAAATAGAAATCATCAAATTCTAAGGTGATTATTCTTCCTTCAGAATCCATAGTACTTGGCGCCCCAATTTTAGGGAAAGTAACTATAGGCTTTAAGGTATTCTTATATAAGAACATGGTACCAGCATACCCCTTACGGGCTGGTTCTACAGAACTATTCCATACAAGGTCATAATCTGGAAACATCTCCTTTAAATGCTCTAAATGCTTTTTTGATGGACCATCACTAGGTAGCTTTGTTTCTTGTATGGCAATTATATCTGCCCCTAGTTCTATAATAGTATTAAAAACATTTTTAGATAATTGGGCACGTTCTGAAGTGCCTGTTAATGCTGCATTTAATGAATCGATATTCCATGAAATAAACTTCAATGCCTTTTCCTCCTATACTTTTTATTCCTACAGCTTCTCTACATTTTTTCGTCCTATTTTACATATAGTTTATAATAAAATAAATAAGCATACAAGGCACCTTTATCACCATTCCTACATTTATTTATATATTAAAATCAGCAAATGCTTCTAAAAATCTGTCTATTTCTCTATCTCCCTGCTTAACATTTAAAAATATGGCTTCAAATTGAGATGGTGGTAGGTATATACCCTTCTTTAACATATGCTCAAAAAACCTTGCATACAGCTTAGTATCACAGTTTTTCGCATCCTGGTAATTCTTAACCTTCTTAAGCTCTGTAAAGAATATGGTAAACATTGCTCCACATCTGTTAATCACCAGTGAAATCCCCTTATCTTTTGCAATTTCCATTATTCCCTTTTCTATTCTTTGTCCAAGGTCTTCAAGCTTTACGTAATATGCTGGATTATTATATAACTTAGTTAAGGTAACTAAGCCTGCTGCCATAACTATGGGATTCCCCGACATGGTTCCAGCCTGATAAACTGGTCCCAAGGGGGATAAGTATTTCATTATATCCCTTCTACCGCCATAGGCACCAGAAGGAAGTCCTCCACCTAATATCTTTGCATAGGTGACTAAATCAGGCTTTATATTATAAATAGAAGCAGCTCCTTTATAGGCCACCCTAAAGCCAGACAATACTTCATCGAATATCAAAAGGCTATTATATTTATCACACAAGCTTCTTACTTCCAGTAAAAACTCCTTATCTGCAGGGATAACTCCCATATTGCCAGCTACAGGCTCAATGATAACCGCCCCTATCTCCTCACCATGTAGTCTGAATACTTCTCTAATATTATCTATATCATTATAATTAGCCACTATGGTATTCTTAATGCTTTCTGCAGGAACTCCAGCACTGCCTGGTATTCCTTCTGTCATTACTCCTGAACCAGCACTTATTAAAAAGCCGTCAAAATGGCCATGATAGCAGCCTGCAAATTTAACTATCTTGTCTCTGCCTGTAAATCCTCTAGCAAGCTTAACAGCGCTCATAGTAGCCTCTGTACCAGAGTTAACCATTCTAATCATTTCTACATAATCTACGGTGGTAGTCACATGCTTAGCCAATTTTAGCTCCAGCTCCGTTGGTGCTCCAAAAGCTATAGCCTCCTCTGCAGTGTCCTTTATTGTCCTTACCACATCCTCATCACAATGGCCTAAAAGCATAGGCCCCCAAGCTCCTACAAAATCTATATATTCCCTTCCATCCTCATCATATATGTAGGCTCCCTTTCCCCTTTTTATGACAGGGGGATTGATAGCTAGATCCTTAAAGGCTCTTACAGGACTATTAACTCCGTCAGGCATATACTTTTTAGATTCTTCGAATATACTTAAATTCCCCATAGCTAACCTCCCTTTTACCGTTCCCGTAGCCACTTAGCTGCTTCTAGGGCATAATAGGTTATAATAATATCAGCTCCTGCTCGCTTTATAGATATCAGGGTTTCTAAGGCTATGCTTTTCTCGTTTACAAGACCAGCCTTTGCAGCAGCTTTAATCATGACATATTCACCACTGACGCTATAGGCTGCCAAGGGCACCTTTATCATATTTCTTCCTTCCCTGATAATATCCAAATAGGAAAGGGCAGGCTTTACCATCACAATATCTGCTCCTTCTTGTATGTCTGCTTCTATTTCCTTTAAAGCTTCCCTTCTATTGCCTGGATCCATTTGATAGCTTTTTCTATCTCCAGATTGAGGTGCTGAGCTAGCTGCTTCGCGGAAAGGTCCGTAGAAAGCAGAAGCATATTTAGCACTGTAGGACATAATACCCACATGAGTTAAATGATTTTCATCTAATACAGACCTTATGGCTTGCACTCGGCCATCCATCATATCGGAGGGTGCCACCATATCCGCACCAGCTTTTCCATGGGAAAGGGCTATTTTAGCTATATATTCTAAGGAAGCATCATTATCAACCTTCCATTCTTTTAAAACGCCACAATGGCCATGGGAGGTATACTGGCACATGCAAACATCGGTGATAACGAATAACTCCTTGTTAAGCTCCTTAATCCTTCTCACTGCTCTTTGCACTATTCCATTGTCATCAAAAGCGGAGGAGCCAATGTGGTCCTTAGTGTTGGGGATTCCAAATATAATAACCCCTGCCACCCCTGCTTCTGTCACTTCCTTTATTACGCCCTCTAATTGATCTATAGAATAATGATAGTTATTAGGGATAGAGCTTATTTCCCGTTTTATTCCTTGCCCTTCTACTACAAAAATAGGAAAAATAAAATCCTTAACACTTAGTTCAGTTTCCCTTACTAAATCTCTTATTGCAGTTCCTTCTCTCAATCTTCTACTTCTTAGAAACATAACTTCACCTTCTATTTTCATAAATTTCTAGTAGCTTCTTAATTATTCCATCGGTACTATATTCATCACAGGTTATACAGGAAAGCTTGTTATCATTTAACTCCTTAGCTGTAACAGGTCCTATTGCCACCGCCTTTTTTCCTCTTAGGCCTTCAAGTCCAACAAGCTGAATCATATTTTTAACTATGGAGGGACTGGTATATAGAATAACATCAACCTTATCTAGACTGTTTGGACCATAGGTCTCTCCTAAAACTGGCTCATAAATATAAGCCTGGTCCACTAATGCTCCTATATTAGCTAATTCCTTAACAAGAACTTGCCTTCCATCAGTAGAGGTAGGAATAAGAACCCTGTCTCCCGGCTTTACTACAGCAGTTAGCTTCTCAGTAAGCCCTTCAGCAACAAATTCATCAGCCTTGATGATTGGAACTATTCCTCTTGAAAGGAGAGCCTTTTCTGTGGCAGGCCCTATAACAGCAAATTCAGCTTTAATTATTCTTATATCCTTTTTCCTCTTCACTAGATCATCAAAAAAAATATTTACGGAATTTACGGAGGTTAACACAATGTAATCATAGGTAGCTAATCGCTCAATATAAGGCTCTAAAGTTCCTTCAATTTTCTTTATTTCTATAGCATTAAGCTCTGTAACCTCCGCTCCTAGGTCTAAAAGCCTTTCCTTTAGCGGGGCCCCTTGTGCTTTGCTGCGGGTTACACAGACATTAACACCAAATAGAGGTTTCCTTTCATACCAATTTAAAACTTGGGATAGTTTAACCACTTCCCCAAAAACAATAATAGATGGTGATTTTATGCCTGCCTCCCTAACCTTTTCACTTATATCTCCTAAGGTTCCTATGACCTTCCTTTGCTCGGAGCTTGCACCTTTCATTACCACTGCTGCTGGAGTGTTAATATCTTTACCTGCACTAATTAATCTTTCTGTAATAACTTCTATATTTTCAAGACCCATTAAAAATACTAGAGTACCTGTGAGCCTTGAAACACTATCCCAATTTATATTCAACCTTTCTGCACTCATGCCAGTAAAAACATGAAAGCCTTGTGAATAGCCTCTGCTTGTTACAGGTATTCCAGCATAGCTGAGGGCGGAAATTGCTGAGGTTACCCCAGGTACCACCTCAAAGTCTATACCTTCTCGAAAAAGGGCTTCTCCCTCTTCACCGCCTCGTCCAAAGACATAAGGGTCACCGCCCTTGATTCTTCCTACAATATGACCTTCTTTTACTAACTTTATCATCATTGCATTTATCTCATCTTGACTTTTATAATGACAGCCTGGCTCCTTACCACAATAATATAGCTTGCAGTTTTTATTTAAGTATTTCAACACATGACTTCCTGCCAATCGGTCGTATAATACGGCAGTGCATTTTTTTAGAACCCTTACTGCTTTTACAGTAATAAGTTCTTCATGGCCAGGACCTGCTCCAATTAAATAAACCATAGCTGTTAACTCCTTATTTTCTTTATATTAACCATTAATTATTTTCTTAGCTAACTGTCTGCCAAGGTCTAAATAGTCCTCAGCACTACCATAGATATCCTTCTTTATAAGTCGTCCCTTTACTTCAAACAAGCCAATCATATAAATTGAATTTCCTTCTAGGATTCCATAAGCTCCTATGGTAGAATGACAACCTCCCTTTAAGTACTCCATAAAGACTCTTTCTGCCTCTACGCAAACTCGAACATCTGGATTGTCCAATGCTTTTACTATTGTTGAAAATTCATTTCCTTTCACAATTTCTACACCGAGAGCCCCCTGTCCAATAGCTGGAATTATCTCCTCAATAGTAAAACAGGTTGACACCTTATTCTCAAGACCTAATCTTTTCAGTCCTGCTAAAGCCAAGACAATTCCATCTAGTTTTTCCCTATACATCTTTTCTATCCTAGTTTCCACATTACCTCTCATAGGAACTACCTCTAAATCTGGTCTTAAGGCCTTCAATTGGGCAATCCTTCTTTTACTACTGGTACCTATCCTTGCTCCATAGGGCAATTCTTTAAAGCTGCATCCCTGAGCTGTAATTAGAGCTTCTCTGGGATCCTCTCTAACAGGCATAGCCCCAATTTCAAAGCTCTCATCTAGGTCATAGGGAACATCCTTCATGCTATGAACTGCAGCCTGAGCTTTCCCAGTTAACAAAGCAAGTTCTATATCCTTTACAAAGACTCCTTTGCCTCCTATTTTTTCTATAGACACATCCAATATTTTATCCCCTGTCGTCTCTATTAGGAGCTTTTCACACTTAATATCAAACCTCTCCTCAATTTCCCTAATAACATAATCCGTTTGAACCTGTGCTAGGTTACTTTTTCTAGTTGCAATTTTATAAACCAAGGCCCCCTCTCCCTTCTTCCAAAACTATTTATCTAGCTAATACACAGATTTTCATAACCCTAAATCACCATAAAATAGCTTGATAATAATATCTCCATAGCCCTTTTTAAAAAAGAAATTAAAATCTTCACTGGAGGTAAAGGCCATTATCTCTTTAAGCTTTTCATTTCCTTTTAATGCCTTTCTTAAAGAGCCAAGATAATCAACTAAGTCATCATAGTTACTTAAGTAACTTCTAATCCCTTCCATTAAAAACTGAGATGTTATTGGACTTGCTGCCCTAGTATTAATAGTATAGCTTATATTTTTTGTGCTAGCCTGAGATGGTATTACAAGATTTCCTAACTGGTAATCACTGCAGTCTAAGTACAGCTTGAATTTCTCCTGACAAGCCTTTTTTATCTCCTTAATAAGCCTTCCTACTCCAAGAGCTATCACCACAATATGATAACTATCTATATAAGCTGAACTGTAGGGAGCTTTTATAAGCTGAATATTAAATTTCTTAGCTAAAGGAGTGAATTCCTCATCAAAGTCCAAGGATAGCACCGTTACTTTACAGCCTCTCATCGCGAAGCTTTTCGCCTTAATAAATCCAGCCCTTCCGCCACCAATTACTAGCACCTTAACCTTAGAAGAAAGAAGGCCTATAGTCATAAAATCTGAGCTTAGGTCAAAAATATTCTCTCCAATATCCTTAGACATTCATCCTCTCTCCCCTTTAGTTTTTCCTCCTTTAAAAGCTCAATGGCTCTGTTTACATATACCTCTGAAGCGCTTTTTATTAACTTTTTTGCTAAAAGCTCCGAAGGCTTACTATGCTGCTTATTTATAAATACCTTATACCTTTCTTCAAAAACCTTATAACTACTTTCTTTTAGCTTTATAATTTCAGGAGTTATATCTCTTAGCTTTTTCCAAGTCATATAATCCTCTAGGAATTTATCTATAATATTCATATTTTCATACATAACTTGTCTTCTTTTATTCTTATTTTCTTCATCAATAACGTTTAAACTATCTATATCATAAAGCTTAAGCTTAGGTAGTTCTTTTATGCCCTCCTCCACATCTCTTGGTACTGCCAAATCATAAACTACTAAAGGCTTTCTTAATATTAGTTCCTTAAATTCTTCTAGCTTAACTACTGGATGAGGTGCAGAGGTGCAGGAAATTATGGCTTCAACCATAGGATAGTAAAATTTCTTTTCTTTAAAGTTAATGAGCCTAACTTTAGGATTATTTATGTTAGCATCCTTATTATCATATTTTTGGGAATCCCTTACTACAAGATATATTTCCTCTGTTATCCTAGAATCTAAAGCATATCTTAGAGCCAAGCTACCAACATCGCCATAACCAATAATCATTAAGGTCCTTAAGCCTCTTTTCCCACAGTCCTTTACAGCTATAGATGCTGCAGATACTGGTATTTTATTAAGCTGACAAGCTGTTCTAAAAGCCTTTCCGCAGCTGATAGCCTTTTGAAAAAGCTTTTGCAGCTCTGCCTTTATACAATTGGAACTTACTGCTTTATCAAAGGCCTCCTTAATCTGTCCTAATATTTGATCCTCACCTAATATTTTTGAATGGAAGCCGCAAGCCACTTTCATTAGATGCTCCACTGCCTTTTTATCCCTAACCACAAAAAAATATTTCATAAGCTTAATATCCCATTCCATACTTTTAAAAACAAGCTCTAAGGCTACCTCTTCACTAAGATCTGCCACAAAATATATTTCTGTTCTATTGCAGGTACTTAGAATAACCACTTCCTCAAATATAGCTTTAAGCCTATTTAAAGCCATATCCAACCTACTTAAGGAAATTGAAAACTGCTCTCTTATATCTATATTTACATTAGCTCTAATCCCCATTAATCCTAACATCAAACCATCTCCACCTGTGTCTATAAAGGAAATCCCTCATCAGAGGACGAGGGATAAGCTTATTTTTTTGGTCAAAAACTTAGTGCTGGCATCATAATCAAAGTATAAATCTGCTTCTTCTTCAATTTGCTGAAAATCCTTTATGATTTTTTCTACCACTGACCATTTTTCTTGTATAAAGCTAATAAAGTCCTTGTAGCCAGATTCCTTAACTAAAAGCACTAGACTATATATAAAGTCTGGTATCCTTTTAGCTGGAATATCTCCCTTAGCTTCTGCTAGTCTTGTTTTACCTGCTCCTATAAGACCACCAAAGAATACCCTGTAGGCAGGAATCATACCGTTTGCACCCTTTATTGCTCTACCACTGAAACCAAGCTGTCCTAGCTGATGCTGGCCACAGGAATTTGGACATCCTGAAATACAAATCCTTGGTAGCAGTTTCTTTATATCATCCTGTTCCTTGGCAAATCTTTCATATATTGCTGAAGCTAGGCCTTTAGAATTGCAAAGGCCCGTACCACAAACCGTTTCTCCTACACAACTTGTAATGGTTGTTATAGATGGGTCCGTAGCAAACTCTTGTACTAGCTCTACTAACCCGTCAACATCCTTCCCCTTAATATCTCTAAGATAAAAGCCCTGAGTATTAGAGAGTCTTATAGAAAGCTCATAACCTAAAGTCTTAATATAATTTATAAGCTTATATAAGTTCTTTGTTTTAAGGTATCCATTTTCAGGATGAACGAAAACTGAGTAATAGCCCTTCTGCTTTTGCTCTATAATTATTGGACTATTTGTGGTAGGCTTGCTATTTTCCTCACTATAGCTTATACTAGCTTCAGTGATTTTCAAATCAAGATTGTATTCTTTCTTTACCTTCTTTATATAATAGGCAAGGATTTCCCTGAATTTTTCCTCTCCAACTCTATAAAGAATGTATCTAATTCTGGCCTTGTTTCTATTTTGCCAATCACCTTCTGCTTCAAAAAGCTCCTTCATAGCCTGAACATAATAAAGCACATCCTTCTCATCTATAAAGTTCTCTAGCTTTACACCCACTTGAGGAGAGCCTCCTAAGCCACCAGCCCCATAGACCTCAAAACCTCTTTTTCCATCCTGTATTTTGGCAATAAAGCCTAGGTCTGCAATGGTGGCATAGGCAGTATCAGCTCCACTGTTTGAAAAGCTTACCTTATATTTTCTTGGTAGCTTTCTGCTTGATGGATCCTTTAAAAAATGCTCCGCGGTAGCTAAGGCATGGGGTGTAACATCGAACACTTCCTCCTTATCAACACCAGACAAAGGAGAACAAGCTACATTTCTAGCTGTATTGCCACCAGCTCCTAGGGTATTTATTCCTAACTTTAAGACATCCCTCATAATTTTCAGAGTATCCTCTAGTTCAACCCCTTGAAACTGAATATCCTGCCTTGTAGTAAAATGGATTTCCCCTCCTGAGTACTTATCTGCAATTTTGCCTATGGCTTCAAATTGCTGAATTGAAATTATACCCCCTGGAGTTTTAATTCTAGTCATATATTTTTCCTGCTGTCTTTCAGGATAAACGCCCATACCTGCCCTAATTCCTCTGATGTTTGGATCTATTTTTCCTTCCTTGTATTCAGTGATTTTTTCTTCGTAAAACTTTATTTCCTTCTCTATGGAATCTAAAATCGTCACTGGCACCACTCCATTCTAATAAGCTACTTCTTCTACCTTCTTATTAGGGATTATGCTTTCTATATAGTTCATCTATTTGTGGAACCTGGGTCCACCAGATTTCTCCAGCACCCCCAGGCTTGTTGTTGTGATCTCCTAAATCCTTAAGGATAACAAAGAAAGCTATACCCAAAAATATAGTAATTAATATTGCTCTTAGCTTTTTCATATCTACACCCTATATTGGAAGATTGAAGAAGGTACCGCTGAAGAATATATATGCCGCTCCTAAAGCTATAACAATATTCAGTAGCTGACCTACAAGGAATAAAGTAAGGGGCTTACCAGCTTTGATAGTTCCCTTAATATCTCTAAAGTTAGACTCTAAACCAATGCTTACAAATGCAAAGGTAAAGAATAACTCACGGAAACCATTGATTATTGGTAAGCTGCTGTCTACTGTAGCCTTAGGTACAATAAAGGAAAATAGTAGAGAGGTTCCTATAAAGCCTAGGATGAACTTAGGCATTCTTACCCATATTTCCTTAACTCCTACGGAAACCCCAGGTTTAGATTCCTTTGAATCCACTACTGCCCAGATAACTGCAATTACAAAGGCTATAATTCCAATTAAAATATTTTGAATCATCTTCACCAGAGAAGCAACCTCCATCGCTTTTTCTCCTAGCATTGCTCCGGAAGCTACCACTGCACCAGTGGAATCTACTGTTCCACCAATCCAAGCTCCTCCTACTATTGGATTAATACCTACTAATTTGATAAGTGCTGGCATACCAACCATCATAATAACGGTTATAATAAGGCTTATAGAAATTGTAAAGCTGATATCCTCCTTCTTTGCATTGGATGCTGTTCCTGAAGCAATAGCTGCAGAAACTCCACATACAGAAAGAGCAGAAGCAATTGTAATTGCAAAACTTTTTTGATTATGCATCTTAAGTATTTTTTGCGAAAACCAGTATGTGAGTAAAATTACTATTGGAGTAGCAATCCATGACATGCCAACTCCCATCACTCCTAGTGCTAGCATTCTATTGAAAAGAATCGAAGCCCCTAAAAGCACTAAGCCTGTTTTAATGTACAATTCTGTCCTAATAGCTCCTTTTAATAACTTTGGTATTTTAAAGATATTTCCAACTACCAAGCCAATCACAAGAGCCCAAACAACCTCATTGAAACCATAATACCTCCAAGGTTCATAATTCCCTATGAGGGTTGCAGCCACTGCTAGAAAATATATAAATATAAATCCTATAGCAAATCGCTTAAGCTCTTCCTTTTTTATAATAAAAACAGCCAAGGAAAATATAATCAAACTAACCAAACCTGTTAATAAGATGCCAGGAATATTCTCTAGGGTAATTGAAGCTAATAGTGTCTTACCTTTCTCTCCCCACTTTTCTGGCAGTATAGGCTTACCAATTATTCCAATAATAATACCTGCAATTGTTATTAGTCCCAACCACACTGTCCACCAATCTTCTAATTTCCATAAAACTGATAACCTACTCTTTCTTTGCTGAGGCTGAGCCTCCTTTAATTTTGCTACTTCCATGATAAATCCCCCCATTTACTTATTTTTAATTGTAGCTTTCCTATAGGTTTGCTAGGATATATATTAAAAACAGACTGGTCGCAAAAGGTTTTATGTGCACCTAAAACAAAAACTTATCTCCTGCTTGAAAAAGGAGTAAAGTTTACTTTTGCGGTTCCATTCTGTTAGGAAGCATTATTTCTATATTTATATTTTATGATTAGTAGATTATAAAATATTACCTAGTTTTCCAGTATGTTTGATAATAATTATAATTAGTATTTTTCTACCTGTCAATACATTTTTTCTTATTTTGCAAATAAATATATACTTTATATATTTCCTCCCTAAATATACTCTTTTTCAGAAATAGCTTCTAATTCCTTTAACCAAATAGAAGCACAGGCGTCTGTAGGCATTCTTAGGTCACCCCTTGGAGATACTGCTACCGTTCCTACCTTTGGTCCATCAGGTAAACAGCTTCTCTTGAAATGCTGAGTAAAGAATCGCTTATAAAAGATCTTTTCCCATTTTAAAATAAAGGTAGCATCGTACTTATCTTTAAAGGCATGTCTGGCAAGGCGGAATATTTTTAAAGGGCTGCTACCTCTTCGAAGCATATGATATAAAAAGAAATCATGAAGCTCATAGGGGCCTACCAAGTCCTCGGTTTTTTGTGATATTTCACCTTTTTCCGGTGGTAATAGCTCAGGAGATACTGGTGTAGCCAAAATATCGTGTAAGGTCTCAGCAAGGGTCTTATCCCCACAGGTATCGGCATAATATTTTACTAGATGTCTAACTAGTGTCTTCGGTATTGATGCATTCACTGCATACATAGACATATGATCCCCGTTATAAGTGGCCCATCCAAGGGCTAACTCTGATAGGTCACCGGTTCCAATGACAATACCTCCTGTCTTATTAGCCAAATCCATAAGTATCTGAGTTCGTTCACGAGCCTGGCAATTTTCATAGGTAACATCATGTATACTAGGGTCGTGGCCTATATCAGAAAAATGTGAGTTAACTGCATTGACAATACTAATTTCCCTGAAATCTGCACCTAGACAACGAATCAGTTTTACCCCATTGTCATAGGTTCGGTCAGTGGTTCCAAAGCCAGGCATAGTCACAGCCACTATACCCTTTCGATCCAAGCCCAGTAAATCAAAGGCTCTTACTGTAACCAGCAGAGCAAGGGTAGAATCTAATCCCCCAGAAATACCAATGACCGCTTTACCACATCCAATATGCTCCAGCCTTTTCTTGAGTCCCATGGCTTGAATCATCAGTATTTCATTACATCTCCTATTTCTATAGTCTGCTCGAGAAGGTACAAAGGGCATGGGGTCAATATAACGGCTAAGCTTAGTCTCTGTTTCCTGCAAATGAAAGCTAATCCAGGCATATTCATCCTCTATATTATTGTCAAAAGTAGTCATCCGCCTTCTATCTGCCTCTATATGCTGCAAATCTAATTCTGAACAAGTAATTCCTGTGGTAAAAAGCTCTGACTCCCTGAGGATTTTTCCGTTTTCTGCAATTATATTATGACCAGAATACACCACATCCTGTGTAGATTCTCCGTTGCCTGCAGAAGCATAAATATACCCACAAATTAGTCGGGCAGATTGCCCTGACACAAGCTCCCTCCGATATAAGCTTTTCCCGGTAATTTCATCGGAAGCAGATAGATTTACAATTACGGTGGCACCAGCTAGTGCATGACTAATGCTTGGCGGATTAGGTACCCATAAATCCTCACATAGCTCTACTGCTATCTTAAGTGACGGCATTTCCTGACACTTAAAGATAAGCTTGCTACTCACTGATACCTTCTGATTCCCTATTTCAACGGAAGTGTTTAGATGCTTTCCTGAGGCAAAATGTCGTCCTTCATAAAATTCATTATAGTTGGGTAAATATATCTTTGGCACTATGCCTAAGATTTTCCCTTGGCTAATTGCAGCAGACACATTATATAATTTTGAATTGATACTTAAGGGCAATCCAACAAAATAGATACCTTCTAAACCTTTGCTATAGGCTGCAATATTAAGGAGTCCATTTTTTGCTGACTCCAGAAGTCTGTCCTGCCAAAATAAGTCCTGACAGGTATAGCCCGTAATGCATAGTTCAGGGAATACTGAAATCTTAGCCCCCTCTTGTTCTGCCTTTTTCATGTAAGAGCAGATGATTTCACTATTATAATCCACATCAGCCACCTTGATTTCTGGTGTGATAGCAGCTACTTTTATAAATCCATCTCTCACTCTATCATCTCCTAATTTAAAATAAAAAAAAAGCAGACAAAAACCTTTAACAGGCGTCTTTGTCTGCTCTTCTTGAATTTTATCATAATTCAAGGTGTTAAGCAAGATAATCATAGGTGCTTTGCATTTATATAAAGCACCATGGTCCCGGAACATCCATCAAGCCGTAAGACCACAAGAAGGCCTTATCTCTTTCTGATAACTCTTCAAATCCCATCCAGCACACATTTCTAATCTCTTGAGCCTGTCCTTCTGGAATTTCAGGATCATATCCTATATGTATTTCTTGCTCATCAGGAATCTCCACTAGAAATACATACTCTGTACTTCCATCCTCCCTATGAATAATGTTTAGAGGTCTAAGAATTTTTCCATGAACACCACATTCCTCAAATAGCTCTCTAATTGCAGCTTCCTCTGGTGACTCATTGGCCTCAATCCCTCCACCTGGAATCTCGTTTGTATATCGTCCAAATCGATAAGTTTGAACTATTAATATCTTTTCCTCCCTAACTACTAGGGCTAAACTTCTATTGCGCATATGTACCCTCCTAATTTTATTAAAGATTTATTCCAAGCTCTTCCGAAGTAGTTTACCATAATTTTATGATGTAACCATTATATCACAATATTATATAACATTTCATTATTATATTGTCTGGTAGTTAGAATGTTAAGGTAAGGATATATGCTTTTTCCCCTATATTGCTTTGTTTTAAAAAAGTGTTGATGGATTATTCTAAATATTAGGACAAGCAGCAGGCAACTTTACTAGCATAACAGCAAAGCCTTTGTCACGTTGATCGGCTCTAACCAATTCTACCGCTAAGTTTAGGGCAAATATAGAAAGTCAATTTTATCAGTTACTTTGATTTGATACAAACTGTTTTTGCATCATTTATCACTAGTAATTCTAGTCATGACCACCCGTAAAACGGGTGGCATGCTCTAGCCCTATAAGGGCATGTTACTGGCCGTGTCTAAAGACACACTGAATAGTCCGCCAACCGCATATTTTCTCAGGCTACCCCTAAAGGGGCTATTTATTTTTTGCCTTTG
>Ga0209537_1002831_pt1:15000-16729 | contig 16729 bp, 14 predicted proteins | sample BioPla4DNA1_FD_187698 | JGI IMG/M metagenome (GOLD analysis project Ga0209537, IMG submission 187698) | Biogas fermentation microbial communities from Germany - Plant 4 DNA1 (SPAdes) (version 2) | ecosystem: Engineered > Bioreactor > Anaerobic > Digestate | place: Bielefeld, North... | reverse complement strand
TTATCAGAAAATACATGCCTTCGGAGCTTCCTGATAAGATTATCATCACCAATACAGTCACCAAAGATGACCTGGAACTCCTCCGGGAGAGGGGAGTAAAGGTATTGGTGACCACAACACCTGAGATGCAGGGCCGTTCCTTTGGTACCAATGTTATGGAGGGTGTTTTGATTAGCCTGCTGGGGAAAAAGGTGGATGAGGTCAAACCTGAGGATTACAGCAGTCTTTTGGAACAACTGCAGTTTAAGCCCCGTATTGTTTACCTGCAGGTTGAGCAGGAAGCAGGGGTAAACTGATAGGTTTGATAATGGGCTCGGTAAAAGGTTTATTAGCCAATTGTAGTATAAAGATTAAGGAGTAGCTGAAGATGAATAGATTTGCATTTATCATACACCCTATCGATTTAGAATATATCACAAAGAATATTAAAATATTAAAATATGTGCCAGGTAGGGCTGCTGAGTGGATTGTGAGCCGTTTTCCCTCCTATAAAGCTTCAGAGATCACAGGGGTGGTATCCCCTTATGCTGAAACAGAAGGGTGGTTTATTGTCTGCCCTTTAACCTCCCGTCAGATGCTTGAACTTCCGGAGGAATATGTTTTAGGCCGTATTATTGAAGCGGGAAAAGTGGCTGAAAGATTGGGAGCCGGTATCGTAGGATTAGGGGCGATGACCTCTGTTGTGGGTGACGCAGGTATAACTGTGGCCAGTAATTTGGGGATCGCTGTAACCTCTGGAAACAGTTATACTGTTGCTATGGCTCTGGAAGGGACAAGAAAAGCCGCAGATTATATGGGGATCGACATCAAGAGTGCACAGGTGGCGGTTCTTGGTGCTACCGGGTCCATCGGCAGTGTTTGTGCCAGAATCTTGGCTGAGGAGGCAGGCAGTCTGACACTGGTAGCTCCCAAGCGTTCCCAGTTGGAGCGTTTGGCTTATGTAATCCTGCATGAAACCGGGGTTGCTGTTCGTATCACAACAAACATCAAAGATGCTTTGCGCACTGCAGATATTGTGGTTACTGTGACCTCTTCACTTGAAGCACTGATCGAACCACAGGATCTAAAGCCTGGTACTGTTGTTTGTGATGTGGCCCGTCCACGAGATGTTTCTGTAAAAGTGGCCAGTGAACGCCCGGATGTGCTGGTTATTGAAGGTGGAGTGGTAGAGGTGCCTGGGGATGTTGAGTTTAATTTTAATTTTGGTTTTCCCCCAAAAACATCTTATGCTTGTATGGCTGAAACCATGATCCTTGCTTTAGAAGGGCGTTTTGAAAACTATTCACTGGGACGTGATCTAACCGTTTCCCAGGTTAAAGAGATCGCTCGTTTAGGCAGAAAACATGGTTTCAAACTGGCAGGGCTGCGCAGTTTTGAGCATGCGCTCACAACAGAAGATTTAAAGAGAGTGCGGGAGCTTGCTAAATCTTTTCAGAGGAGTCTTGACAAATAGAAACTTGATTTCTATAATAGCTACAAATTGCAAAAGTGTAAATAAACTCTAGCCGTTATTCCCGTCCAGCTCGGCTGGACTTATTTTTGTAGGTAGACAGGACACTGATTAAGAAGGTCTTTGTCACCTTTTTGATTTAAGGGGGGAGGTTTCTAATCACTTTAGCAGGTGCGTTTCCATGTTGGTTTGTGACCGAATAAAAAAATTACGAGGGTCATAAGATTTTAGTAAATTTTTTATTAAGGGAGAGATAGGGTTGCCAGAAAATGAGGTTCT
>Ga0209537_1002831_pt1:0-10000 | contig 16729 bp, 14 predicted proteins | sample BioPla4DNA1_FD_187698 | JGI IMG/M metagenome (GOLD analysis project Ga0209537, IMG submission 187698) | Biogas fermentation microbial communities from Germany - Plant 4 DNA1 (SPAdes) (version 2) | ecosystem: Engineered > Bioreactor > Anaerobic > Digestate | place: Bielefeld, North... | reverse complement strand
GCAGGGTGAAGCGAGACTAACCTCTCGTGGAGGCCCGAACCGACCGTCGTTGAAACGGCGGCGGATGACCTGTGGGTAGGGGTGAAAAGCCAACCGAACCCGGAGATAGCTGGTTCTCCCCGAAATAGCTTTAGGGCTAGCCTCAGGTGGTACTTTATGGGGGTAGAGCACTGATCAGGCTAGGGGCGTCGACCACGTTACCGAACCTTTTCAAACTCCGAATACCATAAAGCAAAGCCTGGGAGTCAGACTGTGGGTGAAAAGATTCACAGTCGAAAGGGAAACAGCCCAGACCGTCAGCTAAGGTCCCGAAGTACAGGCTAAGTGGAAAAGGATGTGGAGCTACTCAGACAACCAGGATGTTGGCTTAGAAGCAGCCACCATTCAAAGAGTGCGTAATAGCTCACTGGTCAAGTGGCTCTGCGCCGAAAATGTAACGGGGCTAAGTCTGTCACCGAAGCTACGGATTTTGGAGGTCGGAAACCAGAGGTCAGAAGTCGGAAAAGGAAGTGAAGGCATGATACGCCAATACCATGACCTCAAAGTATACCAAGAGTCATATAGACTAGTACTCGAAGTATACGGGATAACGAGAGCAATGCCGGAATATGAGAGGCGTGAACTCGGATACCAGATGAGGCGTGCAGCAGTATCAATACCTGCGAACATAGCAGAAGGCTATGGCAGAAAAGAATCAGCTGCAGAATTCAAACACTTCCTGAGAAATGCACTTGGATCGAATAATGAAGTCAGAGTACTAATTGACCTAGCACACGATCTTGGATACATAACAACAAAAAAACACCAAGAACTAAGCAAACGTTATGAAATACTAGGAAAACAGCTGTTTACACTGATAAAGAAATGGACTAAGCGCTCTGACATCTGACATCTGGCCTCCGACTTCCAAGATGGTAGGGGAGCGTTCCAGGGGCGTCGAAGGTATACCGTAAGGTATGCTGGAGCGACTGGAAGTGAGAATGCCGGTATAAGTAAGCGAGAAGGCAGGTGAGAATCCTGCCCGCCGGAAGCCCGAGGTTTCCTGGGGAAGGCTCGTCCGCCCAGGGTAAGTCGGGACCTAAGCCGAGGCTTAAGAGCGTAGGCGATGGACAATCGGTGGAAATTCCGATACCGCCGGTAAGCCGTTTGAGCGAAGGGGTGACACAGGAGGGTAGGCACAGCGGGCTGTTGGAATAGCCCGTCCAAGCTGGTAGGGAGGACTGATAGGCAAATCCGTCAGTCTATAAATCCTGAGAAGCGAGAGCGAGGGAAAAATAGTACCGAAGTGGCTGATCCCACACTGGCGAGAAAAACCTCTAGTGAGGCTTACAGGTGCCCGTACCGAAAACCGACACAGGTAGGCGAGGAGAGAATCCTAAGGCGCGCGAGAGAACCCTCGTTAAGGAACTCGGCAAACTGACCCCGTAACTTTGGGAGAAGGGGTGCCCCGGTAGGGTGAAGGTTTTAAACAATTGGAGCCCGAGGGGGTTGCAGAGAAGAGGCCCAAACGACTGTTTACCAAAAACACAGGTCCCTGCGAAAGCGAAAGCTGATGTATAGGGGCTGACGCCTGCCCGGTGCTGGAAGGTTAAGGGGAAGAGTGAGAGCTCTGAACCGAAGCCCCAGTAAACGGCGGCCGTAACTATAACGGTCCTAAGGTAGCGAAATTCCTTGTCGGGTAAGTTCCGACCTGCACGAATGGCGTAACGATTTGGGCGCTGTCTCGACGAGGGGCTCGGTGAAATTGTAGTACCCGTGAAGATGCGGGTTACCTGCGACAGGACAGAAAGACCCCGTGGAGCTTTACTGTAGCCTGACATTGGATTTTGGTATTTCTTGTACAGGATAGGTGGGAGGCTGGGAGCCCAGGCCGCCAGGTCTGGGGGAGCCGTTGGTGGGATACCACCCTGGGAGTGCTGGAATTCTAACCTGCTGCCGTTAGCCGGTAGAGGGACAGTGTCAGGTGGGCAGTTTGACTGGGGCGGTCGCCTCCCAAAAGGTAACGGAGGCGCCCAAAGGTTCCCTCAGCGTGGTTGGAAATCACGCGTAAAGAGTGTAAAGGCAGAAGGGAGCTTGACTGTGAGAGAGACATCTCGAACAGGTGCGAAAGCAGGGCTTAGTGATCCGGCGGCACCGAGTGGAAGGGCCGTCGCTCAACGGATAAAAGCTACCCCGGGGATAACAGGCTTATCTCCCCCAAGAGTCCACATCGACGGGGAGGTTTGGCACCTCGATGTCGGCTCATCGCATCCTGGGGCGGAAGTACGTCCCAAGGGTTGGGCTGTTCGCCCATTAAAGCGGTACGTGAGCTGGGTTCAGAACGTCGTGAGACAGTTCGGTCCCTATCCGTCGCAGGCGTAGGAAACTTGAGGGGGGCTGTCCCTAGTACGAGAGGACCGGGATGGACAGACCACTGGTGTACCAGTTATCGTGCCAACGGTACAGCTGGGTAGCCATGTCTGGAACGGATAAGCGCTGAAAGCATCTAAGCGCGAAGCCGGCCCCAAGATGAGGTTTCCCACCCAGTGAAAACTGGGTTAAGACCCCTGGAAGATGACCAGGTAGATAGGCCGGGAGTGTAAGAGGGGTAACCCTTTAAGCGGACCGGTACTAATAGGTCGAGGGCTTGCACTCTTTTCGCCAGTCACCTTTGCTTAGTATAAAAAAGGCAGGCAGGCAAAAAAGTTATCTCGATAATTTGTTAAAGAAAACAGAATAAGGTTTCTGGTGGCAATAGCGGAGGGGCAACACCCGTTCCCATCCCGAACACGGCAGTTAAGCCCTCCAGCGCCGATGGTACTGGTTTTCCGGGAGAGTAGGTCGCTGCCAGAATTTTTATAATCCTCGGTAGCTCAACGGTAGAGCATCCGGCTGTTAACCGGAGAGTTGCAGGTTCGAATCCTGCCCGGGGAGCCATAAACAGGCAGAACACACAGTTCTGCCTGTTGTTTTTTTAAGTCAGTGAGTCAAGGGGACAGAGTCAAGGGGACAGGTACTTTGACTCACTGCGGACATGTTTGATCAAAAGTGTGGTACAGTTGATGATGGTGACGGTTAATTGCCGTTACTATCAATAGTACACGAAGCTGAAGTTGGTTTTGAGTGACGCGACCCCCGTCCCCATGTCACCCCCCTGTCACCTGGTTTTTTTGAAATTCTGACCTGTTAGATGTATACTTGTATACAATCAATCTTGTGCAGGATAATGGTTTATTATCTCGAATTTACTTTTATGTTTTTATGAGTTTATATATGGAGGATGAGCTATGTCGGAACGGTTAGACAGTTTTATTAGTGAAGTTATTGCTAAGAATCCAGGAGAAAAGGAATTTCACCAGGCTGTTTATGAAGTGGCTGCATCTGTGCTGCCCTTTATAGAACATGATTCCAAATATAAGCAGGAAAAGATTTTGGAACGATTAGTGGAACCTGAACGTGTAGTTATGTTTCGCGTTACTTGGGTTGATGACAATGGGGATGTCCAGGTCAACCGAGGGTATCGTGTACAAATGAACAGCGCTATTGGCCCTTATAAAGGAGGTCTGCGTTTCCACCCTTCTGTTAACTTAAGTATTTTGAAGTTTCTAGCATTTGAACAGGTTTTTAAAAATTCCCTGACTACACTACCGCTGGGTGGAGGCAAAGGAGGAGCAGACTTTGACCCGCGAGGCAAGTCGGATCAGGAGGTTATGCGCTTCTGCCAATCCTTTATGAATGAGCTTTTCCGCCACATTGGCCCTGATACAGATGTCCCTGCCGGCGATATTGGGGTCGGCAGCAGGGAGGTAGGCTATCTTTTCGGCCAGTATAGAAAAATTCGGAACTCTTTTACCGGGGCTATCACAGGGAAGGGTGTCGGTTGGGGCGGCAGTCTGATACGTCCGGAGGCCACCGGTTATGGTGTTGTATATTTTTTACGGGAGATGCTGAAAGTTAAAGGTGATGACCTCAGAGGGAAGACTATTGCTATTTCAGGTTATGGAAATGTGGGCAGTTATTTTATTGAGAAGGCCTGCCAGTACGGAGCACGGGTTGTTACAATCGCAGATGATAAGGGCTATGTTTACGATCCCGAGGGAATCAGCGGTGAAAAACTGGAGTATTTAAAGGATCTTTGGGTTGTTCATCGCCGACCGGCCAGGGATTTTGCAGAAAAGTTCGGTTTGAAGTGGGTCGAGGGACGGAGACCCTGGGAGGTTCCCTGTGATATTGCAGTGCCCACCGCTACTCAGAATGAGCTTGACCTTACAGGGGCAAAGAATTTGGCTCAAAACGGTTGCAAGTGTGTTGTAGAGGCTGCTAATATGCCGTGCACTCATGAGGCTGTGGATGTTTTTAAATCTGCTGGGATCCTTTTTGCCCCGGGTAAAGCTGCCAACGCAGGTGGTGTTGCTGTAAGCGGACTGGAGATGTGCCAGAACAGCCAGCATATCTGCTGGTGTGCCGATGAGGTTGACTGCAAACTTCAGGACATTATGAAAAACATTCATCAACAGTGTATAACATATGGAAAAGAAAAGGGACAGATCAACTATGTTAAAGGTGCTAATATCGCCGGTTTTATCAGGGTAGCGGATGCTATGTTAGCCCAAGGAATAATCTAAGATGTTTCGGATTGTTCAGTTTGAGAGAGGTTTCTAAAAGGTATGCCATATACCATAATGTGGTAGAATAAGTAAAGGGTATTTCTTCACTCTAGCTGCCATCCTATTGAAGTTTGGGGTAAACCCAGCCCAATTATGTATACCTACATTGTGGAATTAATTGATATAATGGGGCTGATATGCAGAAAATAGTTGCAACCTATTAAATGACCGACAGCCTTTTTTATTGACAGGCAAAGGGGGACTATGCTAAAGTATAACAGGATCTTTTTATGGCTGTATTTGGCACTATTTTTTGTTGTTGAGGCAGTAGGAGGTGGCTATAGTGCGAGTGGGTGTGACTTTAGCATGTACTGATTGCAAAAGCCGCAATTATACAACAGAGAAAAACAAAAAGAACAACCCTGAGCGGTTGGAGTTTAAGAAGTATTGTCCTAAATGTAAGAAACAAACTGTCCACCGTGAAACTAAATAGATGGTGGCAGGCTGAAGGATGTGAGCCAGTTGGCTAAAAAACCCGGCGTAGCAAAGGCCAAAAAGGGTGGCAAAGCACGCTCTAAAAAGGCCGCATCAGCAGATGTAAAACAGGAGCAGGATCAGAGCTTGGTAGAAGCCACACCTGCTGCTGAAAAAAAACCCCATCCCCTTTTACGCTTGATCAAGCCAAGGGCTCAGGCGAAGATTAAAGATAAAGGAACTGCTGAAATCGCGGAAGTGAAGAAGAGTGCTGCTGATAAAAAGAAAGCTTTAGAGCAAAAGACAAAACGAACCCCCCGCACCAGAGAAAGCGGTAAACCTAAAAAGGTGCCTTTCCAGACCACAGTTAAGTTCTTTCAGAGTACATGGGGTGAACTGAAAAAAGTGCACTGGCCCGGCCGGAGAGAAATCGCTGTTTATACTATGGTAGTTATTTCAGCTGTAGTTCTTGTGGCCGCTATGATTTGGATTGCTGATACCGCTTTGAGCGCTTTGATCGAAATTCTGCTGAGTCTATAAAAAGATTCAGCTTAAGTAACATACCAGGGAGGTGGGGGCCGGGCAGGTCCCTTGCTTTATGGAAAAGAAATGGTTTGTGATTCATACTTATTCCGGTTATGAAAACAAGGTAAAAGCAAATTTGGAGAAAAGGGTCGCCTCCATGAATATGGAGGATAAAATTTTTCGCGTTCTTGTTCCTATGGAAGATGAAATTGAGATCAAAGACGGCAAAAGGCGTGTCTCCAAGAAAAAGATTTTTCCCGGCTATGTTTTAGTTGAGATGATCTTAACCGATGATTCCTGGTATGTTGTGCGCAATACACCCGGTGTAACCAGTTTTGTGGGTTCAGGGAGCAAACCCATACCATTAAGGGAAGAAGAGGTACAAAACATTATGCGCAAGATGGGCCTGGCAGAAGCACCGATCAAGATCGATCTTGACATCGGTGAAAGTGTCCGGGTAATCGCCGGCCCCTTTGAGAACTTTATCGGTTCTGTTGAGGAGATTTATCCAGAGAAGAGCAAACTTAAGGTGTTAGTATCTATGTTTGGTAGGGAGACACCGGTTGAACTGGAGTTCACACAGGTAGAGAAGTTGTAAAGGAAATATAAGAGAAAGGAGTGCCCAGCATGGCTGCAAAAAAAGTAATTGCCAAGGTTAAGCTTCAGGTAGAAGCCGGAAAAGCTACACCAGCACCACCGGTCGGTTCTGCTCTTGGCCCCCATGGTGTGAACATAATGGGCTTTTGCAAAGAGTTTAACGAGCGGACAGCTAAGGATGCCGGTTTGATCATTCCGGTGGAGGTCTTCATTTACCAGGACCGTACCTTGAGCTTTATTACCAAAACCCCGCCAGCTTCTGTTCTTCTAAAAAAGGCTGCAGGTCTGGAAACTGCCTCAGGTGAACCAAACCGGCGCAAGGTTGGCAAGGTATCACGGGCTAAGGTAAAGGAGATCGCTGAGCTGAAGATGCGGGACCTCAATGCTATGGATATCGAAGGCGCTATGCGCATGATTGAGGGAACAGCTCGCAGTATGGGTATTGAAATTGTCAATTAAGTTATCTGGCCAGGTTTTGATATAACCGGGAGACAGCAGTGGGAGGATTGGATCCGCTAAACCACAAAGGAGGACGAATCATGCCAAAGAAAGGTAAAAAATATTTAAACGCTCTTGAGAAGATCGATAGAAATCATTTGTACGAGCCCGATGAGGCATTAAATTTGGTCAAGGAAATTGCTCCTGCCAATTTCGATGAAACTGTTGAGGTTTCTGTGCGACTGGGGATTGACCCCCGTCATGCAGATCAGCAGGTGAGGGGAGCTGTAGTGCTTCCTCACGGGACGGGCAAAACAAGAAAAGTGCTTGTGTTTGCCAAGGGTGATAAAGCTACTGAAGCGGCTGATGCTGGAGCTGATTATGTCGGTGCCGAAGAAATGGTCAAAAAGGTGCAGGAAGGGTGGCTGGATTTTGAAGTGGCAGTGGCTACCCCGGATATGATGAGTATGGTGGGCCGGCTTGGTAAAATACTGGGTCCCCGTGGAATGATGCCTAACCCCAAAACCGGCACAGTAACCTTTGATATTGAAAGAGCGGTAAAGGAGATCAAGGCGGGTAAGATCGAATTTCGCGCTGATAAAACAGGTATTGTCCATGCACCTATCGGCAAGGTGTCTTTCCCAGTGGAAAGCTTGAAGGAGAACTATACAACCCTGATAGAGACATTGATAAAAGCCAGACCTGCTGCAGCGAAGGGGCAGTACATTAGAAGTGTTACTGTTTCATCGAGCATGGGTCCTGGTGTAAAAATAAATCCGGTAAAACCTTTAGGTTAATTTAATTTGACTTAAAAAAAATACTTTGCTATCCTATAAAAGTGACCGTAGACAGTAGGTGCCGCAGGGCTTAAAGGAGTACGCCTACCGAGGTTGAGGATTTTCAAGGGATTATCCTGGCCCTCTGCTGTTTGCGGAGGGCCTTATTTTTGTAAAGGAGGCGTGAAATGTTTACCCTGGAGAAGAAAAAAGAAATCGTTGCTGAGCTGGAACAAAAACTGAAGTCATCAAAAGCAGCGATTCTTGCCGATTATCGGGGCATCAAGGTAGAGGAAGCTACTGATTTGCGCAGAGCCTGCCGGGATGCTGGTGTGGAATACAAGGTAGTCAAAAACACATTGACCCAAATTGCTGCTGAAAACAGCGGCTTTCCAGAGCTCAATGAGTTATTGACAGGGCCCACTGCTATCGCTTTCGGCTTAGAAGATCCTGTAGCTCCGGCTAAGGTTCTGATGGATTTTGCGAAAAAGAACAAGAATTTTGAGATCAAGGGAGGGCTTATCGAGGGAAAGGTAGTGGGGTTTGCTGGGGTAAAGACCCTGGCTGATCTGCCGAGCAGAGAGGTGCTGCTCTCCCAGGTACTGGCTGGGTTTAATGCTCCGCTTACCAATTTATGCAGTGTTCTGCAAGGCCCAATGAGAAAGCTGGTATATGCATTACGAGCTGTTCAAGAACAGAAAGAGGCCTCTTAATCTTTAAGTTTAAAATTTGTTTTGAACATATTATTTGAATATATTAAAGGAGGTTTTTTTTATGAGTAAAGTTGCAGAGATTATTGAAGCAGTAAAGGGAATGACAGTTCTGGAGCTTGCAGAATTGGTCAAAGCCATAGAAGAGGAATTCGGTGTAAGTGCCGCTGCTCCTGTGGCTGTAGCTGCTGGTCCGGTTGCGGCAGCTGAAGCACCTGCTGAAGAAGAGAAGACAGAGTTTAATGTGGTTCTCAAGGCTGTCGGTGATCAGAAGATCAAAGTTATCAAAGCTGTAAGGGAGATTACAGGGCTTGGGCTAAAAGAAGCCAAAGAATTGGTAGACAATGCTCCGAAGCCAGTTAAAGAAAATGTAAGCAAGGAAGAAGCTGAGGAGATTAAGGCAAAACTTGCTGAAGTAGGTGCAGAGATCGAAATCAGCTAGTTTCATATCAGGGTGGTTTTTTCTTAACTGCTAAATGTTTATCGAAAATAAGTTCTAATTGTGATAAAGAAATCGGATGATAGGGAGCCCTTTCAAAATGCGTTCCTGAAAGGGCTCCTTTTGTTTTTTTGTTGACATTTGATCTTTTCCATGATATTCTTTAAGAATGTCTATTGGAACAAGTTTTGGCATGATTATGAAAAGAAGGGCGGTTGAAACTTGTTGGGCAAGGGAATAATGTAGATACCATCACTGCTTTCGGTTGATTTGGAGAAACGTAACAGTAAACCGAGTACGATAAGGGATGGTGTGTGATGGCTAATCCAAAACCGATTCAGGTAGGAGAGAGAGTACGTTGGAGTTATGGGCGGATTTCAGAAGTTCTGGAGATGCCCAATCTTATTGAGATTCAGAGACAATCCTATGAATGGTTTCTAAGTGAAGGTTTGAGGGAAACATTTCGTGATGTATCCCCGATACAGGACTTTACAGGTAATCTGAGCCTGGAGTTTATTGATTATTCGCTGGGAGAACCCAAATATTCTGTTGCTGAGTGTAAGGAAAGAGATGTTACATATGCTGCACCCCTAAGGGTGAAGGTGCGTTTGACTAACCGGGAAACCGGTGAGATCAAGGAACAGGATGTTTTTATGGGGGATTTCCCCTTGATGACAAACAAAGGTACCTTCATCATCAATGGTGCGGAAAGGGTTGTGGTCAGCCAGTTGGTGCGCTCACCAGGGGTTTATTATCACGCTGCTACAGACCCATCTGGTAAACGGATTTACAGTGCAACGATTATACCTAATCGCGGTGCCTGGTTGGAGTTGGAATCAGATGCTCATGATTCTGTCCATGTGCGTATTGATCGGACGCGAAAACTCCCTGTCACTGTATTGCTTCGCGCCTTGGGTTATTCAACAAATAATGATATTTTAGAGCATTACGGTGATAATGAATTTTTGAAAAACACATTGGAAAAGGACAGCACTCAATCACAGGAGGAAGGCCTGGTGGAAATCTACAAACGCCTGCGGCCTGGGGAACCTCCTACCATAGAGAGTGCGCGGGCGCTTTTGGACGGCCTTTTCTTTGATGGGCGGCGTTATGACCTTGGACAGGTAGGGCGCTACAAGTTAAATAAGAAGCTTAAGCTGGATGAATCCAATGACAGCAGATGCCTTACTCCAGAGGATATCTTCGCTGTGATCGATTATTTTCTCAAACTGATGAACGGCGAAGGGACTATAGATGATATTGACCACCTGGGGAACAGGAGATTGCGTTCAGTAGGGGAGTTGCTGCAGAATCAGTTCCGTATCGGTTTGGCGCGTATGGAACGGGTTGTCAGGGAAAGGATGACCATCCAGGATGTTGATGCGATCACTCCTCAGGCTTTGATCAACATCCGGCCTGTTGTCGCTGCCGTTAAAGAGTTCTTCGGCAGCAGTC
>Ga0209537_1002825_pt1 | contig 16750 bp, 14 predicted proteins | sample BioPla4DNA1_FD_187698 | JGI IMG/M metagenome (GOLD analysis project Ga0209537, IMG submission 187698) | Biogas fermentation microbial communities from Germany - Plant 4 DNA1 (SPAdes) (version 2) | ecosystem: Engineered > Bioreactor > Anaerobic > Digestate | place: Bielefeld, North... | reverse complement strand
AGAACCCTGCCCTTCATGCCGTCGAATACATGGCTGTAAAGGGTATCCTGTTCCGATGCGTTCACTATAAGCTGCTTAAAATTGTCATGGACGTTGCATTCTTTGGTGACAATAAATCTGGTTCCCATCGAAATGCCGTCTGCTCCCAAGGCCAGCGCTGCCGCCAGACCGCGCCCGTCATAAAAACCTCCGGCTGCAATCAGCGGGATGTCAACCTGACTGGCGACCACGGGAATGAGGACCAAAGAGGTGGCCGCATCGCCGTGAGCGGCTGCTTCGTGACCGGTGACTACCAGAGCATCACAGCCAAGCTTGGCCGCATTAGCTGCATGCTTCGCTATGGCAATGGTGCCTACTACCGTACCGCCATAGTCATGCACCTGGTCAATAAACCAGGGTTTACCCAGAGAATAGTTGATGACCGGAACTTTCTCCTCGATAGCCACCTGGATGTTCTCTTTGGCATTGGCACCGATCAGAATCTGGTTGATGCCAAACGGTTTATCCGTCAGCTCCCGTGTTTCCCTGATCAGCTTGCGGGTTTCTTCGGGTGCGCAGCGTGCAACCGCCAGTATACCCAGGCCACCGGCATTGCTTACTGCAGCAACCAGGTCCGGTTCTGTGATCCAGTTCATGCCCGCCAGCATGATGGGGTGCTCTATCCCAAAAAGCTCGGTCATGCGTGTTTTCAACATAAATGACTCTCCCTCCGCTCCCGTTTATTCAATACCCTTACTATTATAACAACAAGTATGAATTGGATCGAATAAGCCGTTAAAATATTGCATGTTTTCCGGAGGATGCGCAGCCGTCGGAATGCTTGATTTCTCCGCACATCCGTTTATGGCTCGGGATGAGCTTACCTTCTCTGTGCCAATAAACCGGTTAAATTCATGGAGGAAAGCTTCTTATGACCGGGTACATCTTACATCAGTTCCGAATGAACCCCGGTTATGGTGATGGAACCGAGGCTGTTAACCGGGCACTCATGTTTTTGTGACCAGGTCACTGATGAGATTTTCTGTATCAGTAGAATTAGGGCATAAACCAGAATTAATTATCCTGACTGGAAAGGGGTTCAGAAAATGCGTGCATTAACTATCACCAGAGATAACTTTGAGAGCGAAGTCATCAAATCCGACCAACCCGTATTATTGGACTTTTGGGCGGAGTGGTGCGGACCCTGCCGAATCCTGAGTCCGGTTCTTGACGAGGTGGCCCGGGAAGCACCACACTCCAAGATTGGCAAAGTCAACGTTGATGAACAGCCTGAACTGGCGGCCGCTTTTGGTATCAGGAGCATCCCGACCCTGGCGGTGGTAAAGGACGGCCGGGTGGTGCAAACAAAAGTTGGTGTTCAATCAAAGGCATCGATTCTGGCTATGCTTAATCAGTGAAGGCAGGAGTTTGAAAGCCGATAATGATATACTCTTCCCAGGGAGACTGGGGAGGGTATATCATGCTGGAGCACAAAAAATTTTTGGGCGATGTCCTGCCTTTCTGGGACAGACTAAACCCCGGTGAGCAGGAGATGCTGGCCGCCGGCACCGTAACCAGGCATTACCGCCAGGGGGAAAACGTTCACGGTGGGGAAAATGACTGCGCAGGGGTAGTGGTGGTCAAAAGTGGGGGACTGCGTTCTTATATCCTTTCTGAAGATGGCCGGGAAATCACCCTTTACCGGCTTTTCAGCGGAGATATCTGCATAATGTCCGCCTCCTGTGTCATTAACAGCATCACCTTTGACGTGCATATTGACGCCGAAATTGACAGCGAACTTGTAATCATTAATAATGAAGTCTTTGCCAAACTGGCGGAGGAAAATGTTTATGTAGAAAACTTTTCCCTGAAAGAAGCGGCGGGCAGGTTCTCCGACGTAATGTGGACCATAGAACAGATACTCTTCATGAGCATGGATAAACGCCTGGCCGGGTTCCTGCTGGATGAAGCCGCCCGAACCAAGAGCGATTCAATCCCGCTTACTCACGACCAGATTGCCCGGTATATCGGTTCGGCGAGAGAGGTGGTTTCCCGGATGTTAAGATACTTCGTCGGTGAAGGCCTGGTGGAACAATACCGCGGCGGGGTTAAAATCGTTGACAAAAAGCGGCTGCGGACAATGGTCTAGGAGCAACTATTCGAGATTGTTGGATTACATGAGCAAAAGAAGGCTCAAAGCCATTACCGCCATTCCGAGAATCAGACCCAGAATAGACAGATGGTGCTCTCCGTACTCCCGGGCAGCGGGGAGCAGTTCATCCAGACTGATATATACCATTATTCCTGCGACGGCAGCAAAAATGAAACCGAACATGGCATCACTCAAAAACCTGATAAGAAAGAAATACCCTATAAGGGCCCCTGCCGGTTCGGACAGGCCTGACAAAAACGACAATCTGAACGCCTTTTTTCTGCTGCCGGTGGCATAGAATACCGGTACTGCAACCGCAATACCTTCCGGGATATTATGGATGGCGATGGCCAAAGCTACCGCTATTCCCAGGTTGGGGTCGCCAAGGGCTGCAACGAATGCTGCTATTCCCTCGGGGAAGTTATGAATTGCTACAGCAAATGCCGTAAACAGTCCCATTCTCATTAAGTTTGCCTTATGGGATTCGTTTGTTCCGTCCATTTCCTCCACGGTATGGACTTCGTGCGGGTTTTCGCTGGAAGGTATCAATTTGTCAATAACTGCAATCAGCAATATGCCAAAAAAGAAGGCGCCTACTGCAGCCCATGCTCCAGCCCTCTCTCCAAGGACCGCCATTAGAGATGCTCTGCCTTCCACCAGAATTTCTACGAAGGACACATAAAGCATGATCCCGGCTGAAAAACCCAGGGCTATGGACAAGAACTTGGTGCCGGTTTTCCTGGTGAGCAGTGCCAGCAAACTGCCGATTCCCGTGGCCAGACCTGCAAAAAGCGTTAAAGAAAACGCCGTCAAAACGTTGGCAGAATCCAAACAAATCTTCCCTCCATAATGGAATGCATTATTGTCTCAACCTTAATGCCATAAATCTGCAGATTAAGGACAAAGCCATAAATTACCTGACAAGGAATGATAACAACTCTGATAATACCCTTTTATTCTATACAATTCAAACGCAAGCCGCATTCCTGCGTTTGTTTTGTGCTCCCGGCACTGGGTAGTATGGTAGGTGAAAGCCAATCTCCGCAATAATAAAACAAACCTTCAATAAATCGACAGGAATTAACCGTTACTCTGCACAGGGGAAATGGGAAGCCGGTCAGGATAGCGCCCGGGGGTTAGTCCGTGGTGTAATCCTGGCAGGAGAACAGAAGTGAGGAACCAAGTTGCCATCGATAGATTGGGGAAGCAAAGAGAACGTCTTCTCCTGCTTCCCCGGGGGCTTCAACTCTGGATCTGCATCTCTACCACGCTGCCGCCGGCGTATAATTGCCGCAGTCTGGGTTTTTCAATTTTACCGGTCGGATTACGCGGCACTTTATCAAATATGATTTTCCGCGGTCGTTTGTAACGCGGCAGAGCAGAACAGAAGGACTTTATGTTTTCTTCGCTGCATTCATGACCCGGTTTCAACTCGATAATAGCGGCCGCTATCTCGCCCAGACGCGGATCCGGCACTCCAATAACAGCCACATCTTTAATGGAGCCATGAGCGCGAAGGAAATCTTCGACCTGAACCGGATATATATTCTCTCCACCACTGATGATAACGTCTTTTTTACGGTCCACCAGGAAAATGAATCCATCTTCATCCATACGAGCCATATCCCCGGTAAAAAGCCACCCGTCCCGGAGTGCAGCCGCGGTGGCCTCCGGGTCGTTGAAGTAACACTGCATTAAACCGGGTCCGGATACAATCAGTTCTCCCACCTCTCCTGGCGGCACTGGGTTGCCGGATTCGTCAACGATTTTGGCCTCCCAACCGTAGCCCGGTTTCCCAATGGCTCCTACCTTATGGATGTTCTCAATCCCCAGATGAACGCAACCCGGGCCGATGGATTCGCTCAAACCATAATTCGTATCATAGAGATGGTGCGGAAAATATTTTTTCCAGCGGTGAATCAGACTGGGAGGAACCGGCTGGGCACCGATATGCATCAACCGCCACTGCTCAAGCTCGTAGTCTTCCAGTTTCACCTCTCCGCTTTCGATGGCGTCCAGGATGTCCTGGGCCCAGGGGACCAGCAGCCATACGATGGTGATCTTTTCATCGGAAACCGCTTCCAGAATCCACTGCGGTTTTACGCCGCGCAGCAATACCGCTCTGCTGCCGGCCAGCAGACTGCCAAACCAGTGCATCTTGGCGCCGGTATGATACAGCGGCGGTATGCACAGGAAGTTGTCCTCCCGAGTCTGGCCGTGATGGTTTTGTTCCGTCTCGCAGGCTGACACCAGGCTGCGATGATTATGCAGAATCGCTTTCGGAAAGCCGGTAGTCCCGGAAGAAAAATAGATGGCCGCAAGATCTTCATCGGTTAGTTTGATCGGGGGAGCTTCCGTCGGGCAATCTGCCGCCAGACGCTCGTAGCTTTCGGCAAAAGCGGGGCAATCGTCCCCGACAAAGAAACGCAGTTTAACCAGGGGAATCCGATCCAAAACCGTTTCCAACCGGTCGATGAATTCCGGGCCGAAAACCAAGGCATCGGCTTCCGATAAGTTCAAACAGTATTTGATTTCCTCAGCGGTATAGCGGAAATTTAAAGGAACAGCAAGCGCACCGGTTTTAAGAATTCCGAAATATATCGGCAGCCATTCCAGGCAGTTTAACAAGAGGATGGCTACCTTATCGCCCTTTTTAATCCCTCTATTGAGCAGCAAGTTGGCAAATTGGTTGGCTCTGTTGTCGAACTCCCGCCAGGTCATATGGCGCCGAAACAGGGTCGGAGGATTCGGTTCGATCAGTTCGAATTCGCGCCAGGTAACTTTCCGTCTTCCCTGCATTTCCGGATTTCTTTCAATTAGGCTGATCTCATCGCCATACAGACTGGCATTGCGAGCCAGAAATTCGGTAATAGGCATTTCGGATTCCTACCTTTCTTAAATGTACTATGGCTAAACATACGCTTCCTTTTTGGGCTTGTTAAGGAATTTGACCATTACTGCCGCCGCCGCCAATATGACAGCCGCAGCAATGTACGCATAGCTGTAAGACCCGGTAACATCAACGATTTTCCCCGCCATCAGCGGTCCGATGATACCTGCCGCCCCAAAAGCAGTGAATACCAGGCCGTAGTTCGCACCACTGTTCTTCAAGCCGAAAAAGTCATAGGTTAAGGCCGGGAAAATCCCCAGCAGTGATCCATAAGCAAGTCCGGTTATGCAGACCCCGACGGTCAAGGAGGTCATGTCGGTATAGTATCTGAAAAAAAGCATATTGGCGGCCTGAAGGGCAAACATCAGCATTAATGTCCAATCACGTCCGATGCGGTCGGACAGGAATCCGCCTACTACTCTGCCGGCGGAATTGAAAACTGCCAGAATTGCGACCAACGCGAATCCCCACATGAGTTGAGCCTGGATATTGGCAATTATGGCTATATGCCCTATCACCATTAGGCCGGCAATTGCTCCAAAACAGTACATCAACCAGATCTGCCAGAATTGTATGGTGCCCATCATTTCGGAAGGCGAAAACTCATTTTTGGTAGATACCGTGCCGGCAGCCGCTGCCGGAGTCCCCGGGGGAACATATCCAGCCGGAGGCACCGCCAGGAATTGGGCGAATAAGACCACCAGGCCTCCAAATACAATGCCAACGATCAGGAAGGTCTGCTTGACTCCCACGGCATTAATGATGACCTGAGCGAGAGGGGCCGCATACGCCGCCGCCAAACCGAGGCCGGCCACCACTAAGCCGGATACCAGACCGCGTTTGGCCGGTGGAAACCACTTGACGGCGGAGGGGATGGTAACCCCATAGGCTATTCCCGATGCAGCTCCTACCATAACCCCAAAGCATACAACAAATCCGGGTATTGTGGTTTGCATGGAGGTGAGGGCCATACCGACGATCATTAATATCCCGCCGACCGTAGCAACAACCCGAGGTCCATATTTGTCAAACAGCTTGCCGCCCGGCACCATCATCACGGCCAGCATCGCCAGGGCCACAGTGTAAGGCAGCATGGCCTGGGTTTTGGTGAATCCCAGTTCCTGTATGAGAGCGGCTGCATATACGCTCCAGGCATATATGAATCCGCTGGCCAGGTTAAGGAGGACTGCTGCGATCGTAACTCGCCAACCGATATTTCTTGCCATGACAACACCTCTTTTGCATGATTTTGTCCACTACCATCAGAAGCGGCAGCATCAAGCGAGTGGTTTACCCAATTCTCTTTGATAATTTTGCCCAATAAAAAAACTCCCGCAGGAGCTCGTGAGTATAGACACAGAAGAAACAGCCTGTGTCCAACTATGTGCCTGCCATGCTAACCTTCCTACCCTTTGTTAAAACCGTTTTTCTACCGTCAGACCAACCTTGCCACAAATATAATAACAAAATTTTTGCTTGCTGCATATAGTTAATGTCTGATTCCCCTGCAGAAAATGAAAATAATATTTGCAAGTCCTGAACGGGATAGGACAAATGGGGAAAGTACCGGTAAGGTAGGGAGGGAGCAGTGGGGGTTACTTATCTGGAATTGACAAAGCTGCATAGGTGGTATTTATTGAAGATGGTGTTGGAACATCCGCCCTCCCGGCAGCCGGTTACCCGGAATATTATGTTGATATGTCATTTTTCCTACAACAATTGATCGTAAATAGTCAGGTTTAATGAAGGGATGATTAAAGATATTTATTATCGATGGACACAAAGGTAAAAAGCCGATAAAGGTATGGCTGAACAGCCCTGAAGATTTGGACGAAAACTGCCGGCAGCAGGCTCTGAATCTAGCGGAACTGCCTTTCATACATAAATGGGTAGCACTGATGCCGGATACCCACATGGGCTATGGTATGCCGATCGGCGGTGTAATTGCGGCCCGGGGGACGATCATACCCAACGCTGTAGGTGTTGATATTGGGTGCGGTGTGGTATTCTTTACGACCAACATACCGGTGCAGTTGGTCCGCGAATGCAGAACCCCGCAGGGGCTGCTGCTGGAGGTTATTACGAAAAACATACTGCGGGAGATTCCGGTAGGCTTTTCCCACCACCAGAAAAGGCAGGAATGCACATACCTGTCCAATCTATTGGCCGGCGGTTCCGCTTTTGCTGAGGAACTGCGGAGACACCCGCAGCTGGCTGACTTATGTTTTCCTTCGGCCTTTAAGCAGCTGGGAACCCTGGGAGGAGGCAACCACTTTATCGAACTCCAGGAAGATGAGGAGGGCAAACTGTGTGTCATGCTGCACAGCGGGAGCCGCAATGTGGGAAAACAGGTTTGCGATTATTTCAATAGAATGGCCCGAAGGCTTAATGAGCAGTGGGGAAGCACCATCCCTCCTTCATATCAACTGGCCTATTTACCGGTAAATGATGAAGCGGGACAGTCGTACCTGAACTGGATGGATATGTCGCTGAACTTCGCCGGGGAGAACCGGGAACTTATGAAGGAGAGGGTTAAATCAATAATACGGCGACTGGTTACCAAGTACACCGATTTTGGCGACGTTGAATTCGGCATGGAGATTAATGCCCACCACAACTATGCGGCCCTGGAAAACCATTATGGCGAGGAGGTCTGGGTACACCGCAAGGGAGCCATCAGCGCCCGCGAAGGTGAACTGGGGATCATTCCGGGAGCTATGGGAAGGACCAGCTATATCGTTAAGGGTTTGGGCAATCCTGAGTCGTTCTGCTCCTGTTCCCATGGTGCAGGCAGGAAGATGGGCAGGAGAATGGCCCTGGCCACCTACTCGGAGAAGGAAGTGCTTAAAGAATTAAAGAAGCACTCAGTGGTTCTGGAAACCCCCAGCACCAAGGGTATTGCGGATGAAGCGCCTTTTGTCTACAAGGACATCGAGGATGTAATGGCTCAGCAAACGGATCTGGCTGTCCCGATTTTGAAGCTGCGCACGGTAGCCGTGGTTAAAGGGTGAGAACGGCAATGTGACAGCGTAATCAGGCGGGCTCTTGAACGCTTGAACCGGATCTGCGCTGTCTTTGCAGGACTGACCTTTGAATTGACCTCCAATTAGCCGCTGATACTGGTGACGAAGTCTTCGATTCCCTGGAAGTATAGTTGAGGATTTATCAACATGATATCGTTATGGTCGGCGTTGGGAATTGGGAGCCATTGTTTTCGGCTGCTGCCCAGGGTCTCATAAAGCAGACGTCCCTCGCCGGGAAACACCAGGCTGTCCCTTTCTCCGTGTATTACCAGCCCCGGGATCGTTATAGACTTAATCATTTCCAGACACTGTTGTTCCAGCACCGACAGCAGGGACATGTCAATGGGGAATCCCCACTGGCTTATCAGACGGGTGACGCTGGCAAAACCGCTTTCGATGATCAGCCCTTTCAATTCTTCCTGATGGTGAGCCGCCAGTTCCAGGGCCGACAGGCTTCCCAGGGAACGACCCATCACACATAAGACAGGAGAGTAGCTGCGTTTTGACAACTCGTCTTGTACTGTCCGGTAAACGATGTGTGCATCCTGAGCCATGAGGCCGAAGGTCGGATGCCCGTTGCTCATCCCATAGCCCCGATAATCCGCTACCACCAGGTTAATCCTGCGGGCATGGTACATCTTACAGAAATAGTCATAGTCGGCGGCGACTTCTCCATTGCCGTGAAAGTAAAGAATCCACGGCCAGTCTTCCTGTCCCGGGTAGAAGCGGGCCGCCACCTGCACGTACTGGTCGGCTTCAACTTTAACCAATACGTCAAAAGCCCCCGGCGGTGGGGGGGTAAAATCCCTGCGGGGAAACAACAGGTATTGTGCCAGCAAAGGCTCCTCGTCCAATCGCCGGTAGTCAGGGGTCATAAATATTCCCTCCTGTTTTTTATGATCTTATCCTAAAGCCTGTTGGAAAACAAAAGAAATCCCATTGATTGGGAACCATGACAGGGGCATCTACCAGGTTACTGTACTATGTAGAAGTAAAAAGGACGTTCGCGGCCAAATACCCGGGAGCGATGGGGCGGGATTACCGTTTCCCAAACGGTATACCGGGCTGCGTCTAAGCCGGCTTCCTGCATATGCCGGACAAACGAACCCGGGGAGCAGCCGAAAATGACCGCTCCCGGACCCAGCAATTCCTTCGCCCGACAATAATCTGCGGCTATGTTGCGGGCGATAGAGCCCGGTTCCATAGCTTCCAGTTTTCCTGCCCGATTAGGCTTAATGTGCATCTCCCAGAAGGTCATGCCCGGTGACAGCTTTAATTCCGGCAGCCGATTGCACAGCAGCAGCCCCAATAGGATCAATGCAGTTCGGGTTGAGCAGTAGAGGTGGTATTGCTTAAGCCGCAGGCGACAGTTAACGTACAAAGTAGCTGTCGCCCAGACCAGGATTAAAAAGACTATTACCGCGGCGCCGGCTATGAAGGACGTTTGAAAGTCGATTGCGAACAGGGAAGCGGTCATGATGAGAAGGGCAACCAGAATGGCGGCTGACTGGAAAAAGAGCACCGTCAGGATTAAAGCCGGCAGCGTGCCATATAGATTGACCAACTGCCAGAAGAGGGAGAAAACCGTACCGGGGAAAGCCGGGAGCAACCGCAGGAAGCTGCGGTAAATGAGACCCCTGGTTAGATGGCTGATTATCAGGCGCAATCCGGATTCCCTCCTGATATAGTGCTTCCCCATTAGGATAATCGAAACCGGCCCGGGTTGTCTTGGCCGCTGGAGGTAGTGGGTGCAGTTCTTCACTATTTTTTGTCTGCATCCCGTGACACTTCTTGTTTGATGAAGCGGTCATCAGCCCGTTTACTGCCGACCTCGTCGTGAGTGGCTGTCATCCAGCCGGAGGAGGCGTTGGCCGGGCAGTCAAAAGCAGCGACATAGGGCTTGATATCAATGAGCGGGCTGCTATCAAGCATGTCAACTCCGCGCACTGTCAAGCGGTTTTCCTTCACCTCCAGCAGTTCCACTACCGACAAGCCCAACCGCGAAGGGCGGACCGGAGCCCGGGTGGCGAAAACGCCTCGGGGCACGGTGTCCATGAAAGGTATTACGGTCAGGCGGGTATCCGTTACTTTATGCAGGTGGTAAATCAAATATATATGGCTGAAACCGTCCAGATCCTTCAGACCCTCCGTCAGTTCCGGATTGACGATGACTTCGCCCAGCACATCCCTGGCACCGGTAGGTTGGATCGGCATGCCTTGCAGTTCGGTAAACGGGGTTCTGATGATCCCGATATAATCGGTGGTGTAGCTTTTCATTTACGACCTGTCCTTTCTGTACTCGGACTAAGGATCCTTATTCCTTCAGTATAGAATTGAAAGCTGAATATGAAAAGCGGCAGCCGCGTTATCAGGTGATTTTGCGAACTATTGAAGCACGTACCGGTTACAATATTACCCGAGAAGATTGCGATACATTATGCAAACGAGCTCATACCTGGAAATTCTGCTCCCGGGGGCAAAATACAAGATCCCTATTTTTCTTTGATGCCGAAGGTGCGAATCGCCTGTACCCGAAAGGGTGAACCCTCAGGTCCTCAGGAGGGCAACCGAACGCAAGAAAACAAAAAAAAGGGAGGTTTCGCCTCCCTTTAACTGTCTTTGGTGCCGAAGGTGGGACTCGAACCCACATGTCCGGAGGACACTCGATTTTGAGTCGAGCGCGTCTGCCAATTCCACCACTTCGGCAGGGATTGCTGAGAGCATTGGTTGTCGAAGTCCCAGCGCATCTAATATTATAATTAATGGGCATTGGGCTGTCAATTTTTACGGATGTTTCGGCCGTGATGGTGTCTTGGTATATAATTTGGAGGTAAGGTTTCCGGTATATTGCGGGATATGGATCGAAAGTTATGCGAAAGGTCGAAATATAGAGTGCCTTTGCACTAATAATGCCAAAATGTGGGCAGAAAAGAATAATATGCGAGTCATGGGAACAATAGCAGAAGACGGATTAAAGGAGTTTTATCATATCCTATCGAATTAGAGTAGTTGGTGTTCTCCATTCCTGGAAGAGAGGAGGATGCTTCTGGGAAAAGATGACGATCTTATAAAACTTAGCATACAGGGAGATATAAGGGCTTTCGAAGAACTGGCGGCGAAGTACCAGCACAAGATCTACAGTCTGGCTTACAGATACATGGGCTGCGAAGAAGATGCGAGTGACATGGCCCAGGAAGCATTGATTAAAGCATACCGTTCTCTGGCAACATTTAAGGGTGAATCTTCCCTGGGTACCTGGCTTTATCGTATAACTACCAACGTCTGCCTGGATGAACTGCGCAAGCGGAGACGAACCTTACATATGATTTCCCTTGATGAACCGGTGGCCACAGTAGATGGCGACGAGATAGAAAGGGATATTGCGGACCCCTCTCCCACAGCCGACATAATATATGAAAAAAAGGAAACCGAGGTATACTTACAGTCGCTTATAAACATGCTAAAACCGGAGCAAAAAGCTGTAGTTATCCTGAGAGACGTAATGGACCTGACTTATGAGGAGATAGCTGAGGTGCTTAACTGTTCGATTGGTACGGTCAAATCCCGCCTCAGCCGGGGTCGCGAAATTCTGCGAAAGAAGATTGCTAAACGGGAACTTTTACCTTGAGGCTAACGTCTCTTATGGTAGAAGGAGTGCGTGCTATGAGATGCCAGAGAGTGAGGGAATTACTATCTCCCTATATTGACCGGGTTCTTTCCGATGAGGAAAGAAACAAGGTCGAAGAGCACCTGACCGCTTGTGAGTCCTGCCGTAAGGACCTAGCGGAATTACAGAGTGCTGTCAATCGAATACGGGAAATGGAGAAATTAGAGGCTCCTTCTGATTTCATGAGCAAGCTGCATGAACGCCTGCTTCAAGAGAAGGTTGCGCCCTTTAGCCGGCACGGCCGTAAGAGCCACTTGGTCAATAACACTTCGGGGTGGTTGGTGGCATCTGTGGCCAGTATTGCATTGGTTATGGGGATATATATCAGCAGTCTGCTGCCATATCCGGTAGTAGCCAGCTTCTTTGACAGAATACCCCAGTTTGTATCATCTCAGGACAGCGAACTGAGGAACAACATTGAGAAGTTCCTTAGTGAAAAGAAGCAGCAGATGCAGATGGCGCTCAATAATCAGCATCCGCAGACGCCGGAAGTAAAAGAGGGCCCGGAGAAAGCTTTAACTGACCCGAAGCCGCAGCAGGTAGCCGTGGCGCCGGAAAATGAACCGGCAGGTCAGGTTGAGGAAGCTGTTGAACCGATATTGATCAACACGGTCAACCTGGAGTTGTCGGCGGCTGATATAGACCAGGTTGCGAACAGCATAAAGCAGTTAGCTGAGGCCAATGGCGCCCGGACAGAGACCTACAACAGCCAACTTATGGCCGGAGCTACAAAGGTTATGACCGTGCGGGTCACTCCGGAGAAATTGAGCAGCATCGTTACCGGGATTGAATCTTTTGGTTGCCAGGCCCAACCTATGCACGTTACCCAGGATCTAACTCAAGATTATAAGAACATAAAGAAGCGTATAGGTGAAGTTGAGATAGAGATCACCAAGTTGCAGAATCTTGAGGAATTGAATGCTGATGAGGGCAACAAACTCCAGGCCATGCTGTTTGAGAAATCATACCTGGAGAATCAGATAGCTGAACTGGAGGCTAACACGCAGTTGGTCGCGGTAAATGTGATGATAACCGAGGAACCCAACCACTGACACAGCCTCTTAATACCAGAAATAACGACATGGGCAGGATTTTGATCCTGCCCATTGAATTTTTATAGGTAAATATAGGGATGGTGCTTGATTTGAAAGAAGAACTGCTGGTTCTTATCGACGGTAACAGCCTGGCTTACCGAGCCTTTTTCGCCTTACCGCTCCTGCGCACCAAGCAGGGGGTTTTTACCAATGCTGTCTATGGCTTCCTCACCATGCTCTTCAAGGTCCTCAAGGATTACAATCCGGCTTATGTAGTGGTAGCGTTTGACAAGAGTAGGATAACTCTGCGCGCGGAGGAGTTTGCCGAATACAAAGCTCACCGCCAGCCGACCCCCCCGGAGCTGCGGGAACAGTTTGCCATCTTGAAAGAGATCCTGACGTGCCTGGATATTACCTACATGGAAATTGAGGGTTATGAGGCCGACGATCTGATCGGCACCTTGAGCGCCCGCGCGTGGGAGAAAGGGGTTCCCTGTCTGGTGGTCACTGGAGATCAGGATGCACTGCAGTTGGCAAAACGCGGGGTTGATATACTGCTTACCCGCAAGGGCATCTCCCAGACCGAGAAGTACACCGATGAGCTGGTGATGGAAAAGTGGGAGGTCTATCCGGAACGGCTGGTGGATGTAAAGGGGTTAATGGGGGATGCCTCGGACAATATCCCCGGGGTTCCCGGGATCGGCAGAAAGACCGCCATTAAACTGGTTAAGGCCTTTGGCGCTCTGGAAGACATCTATGAACGTATCGATGAGGTTACCCCGGAGCGAATCCGGAAGCTGCTGGTGGAGCACCGGGACCAGGCCTTCCTGAGCCGCTCCCTGGGGACTATTGTCACCAATCTGGATATTCCCTGTGCGCTGGAGGATTTTCGCTATGATCACCCCCAGAAGTCACGACTGTTGGAGATATATCAGGATCTGGAATTTACTACCTTTGCCCGGGAATTGGGGAGCGTCGACGAGGAGACCAGGCTGCCGGTATATAATTTCAGCCAGGTGATGGAACAGGTTGAGCCCGGCGATTCCCTGGCGGTCTTGATGGTTGTAAACCCGCATCACCCTATGTGGGCTGAGGTGATAGAAACTTACCTGTGCTGGCGGGATGAAATCTATGTCCTGCCGGGGAAGGATACCGGACTGTTAAAACCCATCCTGGAGGACGAACGGGTTGATAAGTACCTGCATGATGCCAAGAAAGCAATGGTCGTCTTGGGCCGGCGGGGAATTAAACTGCGAGGAGTAGCCGGGGATACGCTTTTGCTCTCATATGTGGTGGACCCGTCTTTTGAGGGAGAGAGTCTGCAGGACCACCTTTTTCACTACTGGGGAAGGGTTATTGAACAGGATAAATTCCCGGAGAAGACAGTGGGAGAGATAATTAATTTACACAGTTTCTTGTTGGAGAAGTGCGCTCCGGAATTATTAAGGCTGTATCGTGAGGTGGAACTGCCCCTGTCCCGGGTGCTGGCGGAAATGGAACTGGCGGGAGTCAAAGTGGAGGCCGGGACCCTGGAGGACATATCCCGTGAGCTCGGAGAGCGGTTGGAGATGACGGAAGCCAGTATTTACGATCTGGCCGGAGAGGAGTTTAACATCAACTCCACCCGGCAGTTGGGACACATTCTGTTTGAGAAGTTGGGGCTGCCGGTAGTGAAAAAAACCAAAACCGGATACTCTACCAATGCGGCGGTTCTGGAGCAGCTTTACGACTATCACCCGATAATATCGCTGATTATGGATTACCGCCAGTTGGTGAAATTGAAGTCCACCTATGTTGATGCCCTGCCCAATTATATCCATCCGGAAACCGGACGGGTGCATACAATTTTCAAACAGGCGGTGACCGCTACCGGGAGGCTGTCCAGTGTTGAACCCAACCTGCAGAACATCCCGATTAGAATGGTCGAGGGCAGGCGGATCAGGAAGGCCTTTACCACCTCCCACCGGGACTGGATGCTCCTTAGTGCCGACTATTCACAGATTGATCTCCGGGTGCTGGCCCATATTTCAGGTGACCCCACCCTGATTGAGACCTTTGAGGAGGGAATTGATATCCATACCCGTACGGCTTCGGAGATCTTCAAGGTTCCGGTCGCCGATGTCACCATGGAATTGCGGCACCGGGCTAAAGCGGTCAATTTTGGGATTATTTACGGCATCAGCGACTTCGGCCTGGCGCGGGATACCGGTGTCAGCCAGTCCGAGGCCCGTGAGTACATTCAGAATTACCTGGATTCCTATCCGGGGGTAAGACGTTACATGAAAGAAGTGGTGGAGGTGGGGCGCGAACAAGGCTATGTCTCCACCATTCTGGGTCGGCGTCGCTACCTGCCGGATCTCTTGAGCAGTAACAGGATGGTGCGCGCCAATGCGGAGCGAATGGCCCTTAACACTCCCATCCAAGGAAGTTCTGCCGATATTATTAAACTGGCCATGCTGGAAATTGACCGTCAATTGGAGAAAAATAATTTGTGCAGCCGCATGATCCTTCAAGTCCATGACGACTTGGTTTTTGAAGTCCGGGCGGATGAACTTAACCAGGTAGCCCTCCTGGTCAAGAAATGCATGGAAGATGCGTATCAGCTCAAGGTGCCTCTGCTGGCAACAGTCAAAATCGGGTTGAATTGGTATGACATGAGCATCTGGGAATAGACTCATGGAGTAACAGTTAGGAGTGAAGGTGTGCCCGAACTGCCTGAAATAGAAACCATTGCCCGGTCGCTTCAGCCTATTGTGGGGCAGAGGATTAAGAGCCTGGAGATAATAAATCCGGTTATCATAAAATGCCGGGACTTTGCGCCCCGGGAAATACGGGAACAGGTAGTTTTCCAGGTTAACCGACGCGGAAAGTTCTTGATTATTCTGACCAATTCCGATAAATCGCTGGTGGTGCACCTGGGTATGAGCGGCAGGTTATACCTCGATGACCCCTCCCACCTGCGCCCGAAACACACCCATGCCTGTATGCTGCTGGAGAACGGCCGGGAACTGCGTTATTTTGACCCTCGCCGCTTTGGGGGGATATGGCTGACGCGGGATCCATATCAGGTAACGGCTCACCTGGGGGTGGAACCCTTGGGAACGGAGCTGACTTGTGCATACCTGACCGGGATTCTGCGGCGGAGGAAGGCGCCGATCAAGAATCTCCTTCTCAACCAGCAGGTGATCGCCGGAATCGGCAATATCTATGCCGACGAGATCCTGCACCGCGCGGGGATCAGCCCCCTGCGTCCGGCCCAATCGCTGACGGACTTCGAGATTGAGCGTCTCTGCCATGCCATAACTGAAGTATTGGAAGAGGGGATTGCCAACCGGGGGACCACCTTCCGTGACTATCGCGACGGCTTAAACCTCCCGGGTGGTTTTCAGGACCATCTGTGTGTCTACGGCCGTGAGGGGCAGCCCTGCCCGGTATGCGGCCATCCGGTTACTCGTATTGTCATCTGCGGCCGCAGCAGCCATTTCTGCGAGAACTGCCAGGTGTGAATCCCGGGAAACAGGGCGTGTAAAAAGGATTTTTCACCTTTCCCTAATTGCACTATGAAGCAGAATTGCAGTAACCGAATTAATATTCATGAATATGATGTCGATTTGCAAAGCTAAACTGTACTTAGTTTTTCTATTGCCTGTTTTTCATTTGGCAGAAAAAATATGTCTTTCCCTTTATTACTCTCACAGATAAAATCCTTTAAGCTCTTACTTGTATATACAGAAAAATCCCCTACAATGGCTATTTTTATATGATAATTAATAAACTTTTGTAATATTTCTCCTGCAAGTCTCGTGCTTAAGTCAAAAAAGTCATCACATATTGCTGATTTATTCAAAATTATACGCGTGCAGCCCGTTTCAAACCCTATAGTTGCGATAAAATCCAATGCTGATTGCACATCCGTAATCAATATTTCGCTGCTGTTTACAACAGCAATATCAGTACTATTCTCTTTTATAATGTTTATCTTCATAAATATACCCCCGGTTTTAC